>OLQW01000026.1_pt1 | contig 77541 bp, 60 predicted proteins | sample 1672901 | NCBI WGS metagenome assembly OLQW01 (sample SAMEA3136735, study PRJEB25190) | human gut metagenome | reverse complement strand
GAGTAATTTTATCTTACATCAGTTTGGAGGTTTACACAAACTTTAGGATACTCCCTCTTTCACAGCAAACAGCACCATAAAGGATTTTTATTTGGACTATATCACAAACACCCGGCGCTTAATATGGGTTATTTTACATCACCTGTAACAACTCCCAGCACTTTTCAAAAGAATCAGCAGCCATGAATTCACAACTGTTAATTTTTTTCCCATGCTGATACCATATTGCATTCATCCCATGTTTCAAAGATGATTCTACATCCCATTTAGGATTATCTCCTATAAACAGACATTCATTTGGGGCACATTCACTTTTGTCCAAACAAAATTTAAAAAACAGATCTGCCGGTTTTTCTACAGATGCTTCTTCACTTGTCAAAAGCCAGTCGATATAAGAAGTCAATCCAAGACGCTGAAGTTTTTTATATTGCATAAAAGCGGTCATATTAGTACCTGCGCCAATACAGATACCTGCTGCCTTTAACTTTTTCATAAATACTTCTGCGCCATGATAAACTTCCATATGAGCTATAAACGGATCCCAATATGCATGATACATTAATAACGCATGTGGAAATGGTGGCATCTTCATCAATTCTAACATACACTGAAAACGGATCAGTCTGTTATGACATGCTGCATGGTTATTGCCTGTACGCGAAACTGCAATTTTTTCTGCTTCGCTGATCTTATTTTGAAATTCTTCCGCTGACAATTTCAAATTGCTAACTACATATTCTTTTAGACTTTCCATCCCGATCTGGTGACACTGATCATAATCATACAAGGTTCCATCAATATCAAAAATCACTGTTTTTATCATCTCTTCACCTCTGTCTATCCAAAATCTTCCTCATTCTGTCAGCTGCATCCACTACATCATCTGCCCAGTCTTTTTTTCCGGTATCCCAGAATTCAGTTACAAATCTGCGAACTCCCATATTCCATGTTAACTGGATCCCTTTTTCAAAATCCACATGTCCTTTTCCAAATGGGACATTACGGTATATGCCGGGAAGGGTTTCTTTCAAGTGAAGTGCTACGATGCGCCCTTCTCCTTTTTTAAGATCTTCCCACATATCCGTATGATCCCGAACTGCGGTATTCGCAAGATTACCAAGATCTGGATAGATCTGCATATAAGGTGATCTTACCTGATTTATATAAAACAATGCTTTTTCTACTGTATCCATACATTCCGTATCCATTGTTTCAAAACCAAGTAATACTCCCGACCTAGCAGCTATTTCTGCTGCCTTTTTTATGTTTTTAAGAAAATATTGTTTTGTTTGCTCATCGGATTCTTCATAAAACACATCATAACCGGCTAACTGGATCTGGCAGATTCCCAAGCCTTCTGCCAGCACAACCGCCTTTTCCATAAGTTCCAATGCCTTATTACGTGTCATCACACTCTTACTGCCAAATGGATATTTTCGATGACAGCTTAAGCAAAGTGAGCGAATCGGTAAACCTACCTTCTTCGCTGTACAAAATAACTGTAATCGCTCAATTTCAGACATATCCAGCCGGGCCATTTTCTCTTCTGTCTCATCAATACTCATTTCCAGAAAATCATACCCGGACTCTTTTGCCACTTTTAATTTTTCTTCCCATGAAAGATCTACCGGCAATGCCTTTTCGTATAAACCAAGTGTATATAATTTTTTCATACTAAACTCCATTCCACTCTATGACTTAAAACGTTTGTGTTATATTAAGTCTTAAAAAGCGTCCCGTATAAATACGGAACGCCAGATTATCTATATGCCATTTCCATCAAGAATCGCCTGAGCACAGCTTTTATCTATGATCAAGACATCCAGATACCCTCCCCTGGCACTGGCACATACAGCTCCTGCTTTTCTTGCTGTTGCAGCAACCCCTATTGAAAGATTATTTCCCTTTAACCAATTTAACGGGATAGCTAACACTCTCTGATTAAATTCTGTAAGTTCACTTCCATCTTTTTTCAATATTCTTGCCAGTAAGTGTGCAGCAGCTCCTTCTTTTACCAAAGCTTTTCTTTCGCTTTCGCTTAAATAACCGGCTCTTGAAAGGCTGCTGTATTCATCAATAGCACCAATACCTGTAAGATAAATATTTGCTTTAGATGCAAGCTCCATAACCTGATGCACTGCTGGAACCTGTTCCAACTCCTTTACCATATGCTCATTTGAAAGAATAGCAGGACCAAAAATACAATGACAGGAACCAGATAAGTGTGCTGCCAGATTAAAAGCTACACTTGATCCATCAAATTGACTATTGGGCTCACCCATTCCACCAGCAAGCTGAACCACTTTCAGATTTTCAATACGGCGCGGTTCCATTGCATTTACAACTGCATTCATCGTACTTCCCCAAGAAATTCCGATCACATCATTATCTTTAATAACACCGGAAAGATACTCTGCTGCCATCCTTGCTGTCTTTTCCAATATAAGTTCTTCTTCCTTTTCATGTGTATCTACAACGATAACTTCTTTTATTCCCAAACGCTTACGGATCTGATTGGATATTTTCACATCAATATCCTCTGCAATGTTCAGTTTGATTTCGATCAGTCCCTGTGTTTTAGCATCATCTAGCAGTCTTGTTATTGTTGGTCTTGAAACGCCAATTGTATCAGCGATCTCCTGCTGCGTCATGTTCTGCAGATAGTAAAGTTCTACAACCCGGATCATCTGCGCTTTCTTCTTCATATCCATATGGTATTGCTGCTCACCTCGTTTTCCGAACTTACAGCCCCAAACCGTATAGTGCCAGGCTGTTATTCCTTATTTTTAATATTCTGGCCATATGTGCGGTGATAAACTTCATATCCCCTTTTTACTGTCTCATCAGAAAGCGGGGTAAGATTTCCCCTGCACATAGCATAATGAACATACTGTGCTGTTTCCTCCAGTACGATTGCATTCTTTAACGCCTTTTGAGAATCTTTTCCTATCGTAAATACACCATGATTGCGGATCAGGATTGCTTCTCTTTCTCCTATTTTTTCAACAATTTCTTTTCCTATTTCTTCTTCCCCGATCGTTGCAAAATCAGAAACCGGAATTCTTCCACCAAAAACGGCTGCTGCTGTAGTTGTATAGATTTCAATAGGCTCGCCTCGAATTGCAAAGCTGGTAGCATATGGAGAATGTGTATGCACGATACCATTAATATCCGGACGGTGTCTGTATACATATAAATGGGATTTTGTATCAACGGATGCATTCAGTTCGCCTTCTATTTTGTTGCCATCCATATCAACAACTACCATACTGTCCGGTGTCAGCTCAGAAAAAAGTACACCACTTGGTTTGATCACTACATAATTTGTAGCTTTATCTCTGGCACTTACATTTCCGCTCGTCCATAAAACAAGACCATTCTCCGCTAATGCTTTGTTTTGACGGCATACAAGCTCCTTTAATTCTTCAAGCACAATTCTTTCCTCCTATTATATCACAAAATAAAACCTTTCGTATAGAGAATTTATCTCCCCCTACATTGCATCCAGTCTTACATCTTTGATGATTTCCTTTACTGGTTCGATCGTTAATTTTGCGATATCTTCCTCTGTTACATGTAAATCCTTACCTAGAATTTTTTCGATAACCTTTACAATTCCTTTGGTATTCAAACCAAACTTGTTCATCAGGTAATCTTTTGATGCTCCCTGGGCATAAGTATCAGGAATACCAATCTTGGTTAATTTAACTCCAAGACCATATTCAGCGATCATATCTGCTACGACTGTACCAAGTCCACCAATGATCTGATGGTTTTCTACTGTTACAACCTGTTTTGACTCTTCCAATGCCTTTAAGACCTTAGAATCTGTAAATGGTTTTAAGGTTGAAATATGGAGATGTTTTACCGATACGCCCTTTTCATTTAGCACTTTAACAGCTCTCATTGCCTCTTCTGTACATATTCCGCTGGATAATAATGTAATATCATCCCCTTCACTTAACAGTCTTGCACTATTAAAAACGAATGGCTCATTTGCCGGGAATAATCTAGGGAGGTTTCCTCTTAACATACGGATATATACAGGACCATTAATATCGTCTGTAGCATCCAACACTGTTTCTACATCTGTAGCATCTCCAGTCTCAAAAATCGTCATATTTGGAACACTGCGTAATACAGAAATGTCTTCAATAGCCTGATGTGTAACTCCACCCGGTGTCATAACACCAGGGAGGAACCCAATTAAACGAACCTTTAAATTTGGATAAGCCACTGACATGGATAGCTGATCATAAGGACGACGATACAGAAATACTGCAAAAGTATGAAGAAATGGTATATATCCTTCTCTTGCCATGCCACCGGCCCAACTGAGCATATTCTGCTCTGCCATACCCATTGATACAAACTGTTCCGGAAGCTCCTGCTTAAATTCAGCAATTTCAGTTGAACCAGTAAGATCACCAGATAAGACCATAACATTAGGTCTTAATCTTCCATAACGAACCATATTTTTGGAATGAGGATTTGCAACATATTCCATAGTTATCTTTCTCCTTTCTTCATCTGATCCAAAATATTTTTAAACTGGTCAATCTCAAATGGTTTTAATCTTACAAAATGTAAATGAGGCTTTCTGTAATCCAGTTCCGGTATTCCCTGAGTTGTATTGGTATAGCATAAAACTACTAACGGCTTTCCATCCGGATGAATGGTACTTGCCTGATAAAGCGCCTCTGGATCATGGCCATTTACTGTAATACACTCTGCACCAAACCCCTTTATCCTGCCTGAAATTGGTTCAATGTTCATAACATCTTTCGTCCATCCATCATACTGCTGTCCATTTACGTCAACATAAATGACCAGATTGTCCAGTTTATAAAATGCTGCTGCCTGAAGACCTTCCCATGTCTGTCCTTCTTCCAGTTCTCCATCTGACATAAACAGAAAGACTCTTCCGTCTTCTTTTTTCAGTTTCCTTGAAAATGCGATCCCACCTGCCTGGCTGATCGCCTGTCCAAATGAACCTGTTGTCAGTTCAAATCCCGGAGAATGCTCTGCACCGATCTGTTCTACCGTACTTCCATCTACATTAAATTCAAAAAGAGATTCCGGTGATAATCTGCCTGCTTCAATCAAAGCTGCATATACTGCCACTGCATAATGTGCCGGTGAGATCAGTAATCTGTCATATCCCGCGGTAACAGGACCATTATATGCACGCCCTGTCACATAATCTTTATTTGTTTTTCCTGGAACACCACTGAATTTTGGAGCCTCAAAGGGAGCCTGGCTTGCTCCTAATTTCATAATTCCTCCATAAAGAGAGGAAAGGATTTCCGCACTGGAGAGTGCCTGACTTAAATAACATCCATTTTTTGCAATGGTGATCTCAAGAACTCTTCGCCTGATCCCATTGGCCATTTTACGGACTTTTTCTACATCAAACTGTGCCAATTTTCATTTCTCCTTTCTAACTTACTTGACCAAAAATGTATCCTTTATTGTATTCTGATAGCTTAATGCTGCTTTTTCAGGATCTTCTGCTTTGCAAATCTTACGTCCCGCAATAAAACAGTAAACCGGTATATCCTTAAATAACGGGATTTCAGAAATATCCAAACCACCTGTAATACTTAACTCAAATCCCATATTTGAAAGACGTTTTAATTCTTCCAGTGTCTTCTTATCCCATTTTTCTTCTGTATCTACAACTTCACTGGAACGATGATAGATCAATTGCCGAATCCCCAGACTTCTTAAATAAGCAAGTTTTTCATCATCATATCCTACATTAATTTCAACCTGTACATCTGTACCCAGACGCTTTCGTGATTCATTGACCACTGCTTCTATGGTGTCCTTTGATGCATCGCTCATTACTGTTACCCAGTCGGCGCCCGCATCAAAGGCCATAGCAGCCAGTTTTCCACCCGCTTTTATAATACGTATATCTGCCAATATCAGATGGAAAGGGAAAAGCGCACGTAAATATCGTACTGCTTTCATCCCTTCCTCTAATACAAGCATGGTTCCAGCTTCGATCACATCAATGTCTGCTGCCGCTTTCTGAGATACTTTTAAAGCTTGCACCAGATCAGGCATATCTAACGCTAATTGTAATTTCGGTTTTTCCATGCTTTTTTCACCTTTTACTTTACCATCGCATACATTCTTGCCGGATTATAGATCATAAACTTGTCAATATCAGACTGAGCTACGCCCTCCTCTAAAAGGCGTGGAATAAATTTCTCTTTAATAAAGTTAAATCCTGGTCCGTATCCATAAACCGTATGATGGCTTCTTCTTCCCATATCATTGCTGAGCATTAACTGATCTGCAAAACCGTCGTGGATGATGTTTTTGATCAGTTCTACTCTCATAGAGTCTGGATAATATTTTGCCTTACCAGGTCCATCGTAAATTAAGCTTACACCTTTCTGCAGCATTTTCTTGTGATACCAGTAATCCGGGAAACGATCAACATGGGCAATGATCACTCTGGAAAGATCAAATTTTTCATCTTCCAGGATCTCAATAATTTCAAGTCCCATTGTTCCAATACCTGTATGAAAATGTAAACATGCACCGGTTTCCTCTGCTGCTCTTGCACCTGCACGGATCACCTTTTCTTCTGCTTCAGAAATATAATTATATGCAGTACCTGCTTTGATCCAGCCAGCTTTTACAGAAGTCCCATCCATACCAACTGTAACATCATGGATAAAACCTTCCGCAACTTCATCAATACTCTTTCCTGCAACATCCTGTTTCATAGTTCCATGTTCTTCACAAATGTAACCTGTACATGCAACAACATGTACCCCTGACTCCTGAGAAGCAATCACCATACCTGGCGTATTTCTTCCCCATGTCTTTGGAGTTGCTTCGATCAGTGTGCCACCGCCTGCAGCTTTAAAAATCTTACACATTTCAATTGCTTTTTCCAAGCTATTTAACTTGTGATCATCCTCTACCTTGCTTCCCATTCCTTGTGGATTTGTCAGGATATGTTCATGTGATAATGTATATCCCATTTCTTTTGGATCAATGTCGCCTAATACTGTTCTTACCTTACCTTTACTCATAACTCTCTCTCCTTTTCTTTCAAATGTTATTATTTTTTTACATTTGTTCACGTATGGGCATAGTTCACCTATTATGTGAAAAATGAATGCAACTTGCTTAATAAAATCGGATTTTTTTCAATTGAATGATCATTCTTTCAATTCGTTCGGGAAATGTTTCTTTACTGCATCTAAAAGGGAATTTGTAACTCCCTGAGTATCGATCAGGTTTTTAGTTTCCACAATAACTGCATTAGATGGCGGCAACATACTGGACCATTCAGGACTTGTAATAACAAGATCTGTAGAATTAATATATGCCATTGCTTCGCTAAACGCACAGGAGTCAATATTTGCTTCAATATGATGTTTTTCACAAATATTTTTCAGGTTTACCTTCATGATCGTACTGGTTCCCATTCCATTTCCACATACACATAATATATTCAGCATTTTTAATTTCCCCTCTCTTTGTGATTTATTATTTCAATTATACACCTACCGGAATTCCCAACATAGATCCAATTCCTTTGAAAATTGCAATAATTGCAACCCATAGCGTAGCATAATCTGCACTTCCCTGCCACCATGTCAGATTCAATAATTGTACCGCAATAGCTGAACCTGCAATCTGGATCAAACCATTGATCGTACAAAGAATAGCCGCAGCTTTCCAGCCGCCAAATTTATTTGCAAAAATAGAAACTGTCGCATTATCAAAGAACAATGGAATAAATCCTGGAATAAGGAAAATTGGAGATTTGAATGCTAATAAGCCAAGAAGTCCAAGCACCTGTCCAAGAGTACCAAATAATAAACCAAGCACAACAGACTTTGGAGCAAATCCAAAAATCGCAGCACAGTCAACACCTGCAACAGCACCTGGAAGAAGTTTTTCGGAAATTCCCTTAAAAGACATCATCAGTTCGCCGACAAACATTCTTACTCCATAAAGCAAAACTACAATGTTGGCTGTCAAAGTGAATGCGATCCAAAGTGCAAATACAATATTATTTTTATAAGAAGCCTGTTTATATGCTTCCATGCGCAGCCAGTTAATCTGTTCTTCTCCTACCAGGAAGAAAATAACTATAACAGATAAAAGCATTACTAATGCAGTAGCTACAATGCTATCCTGTAAAAAGTTCAATGTACTTGGCATCTTTTTCTTTTCAATATCATCTTCCGGATTGCCAATCTTAGGAGCAATCTTATATGCTAAAAAGCTGGTCACCATCTGCTGATGAGCTACTGTAAAATCTCCTCCCGTGATCTGGTGAGTAGGTTTGATCAGTAATGTGGAGCAGATTCCCCAATATAATGCTGTTATTGCGGCTGCAATAATAATTGTTGGCAGCATGCCTGTTCCAAGGAATTTCCATACAATATATGTACTGATCCCCGCCTGTACGATCATTGCATTTCCGGTTAAATACACCGCACGGATCTTTGTGTACTTTCTAAATGCAACCAGTACAAGATTTAAAACAAAGGCAACCAGTAATGTGTAAATTCCCCATGCAGCTCCTGTTCCGCTCCCCAGAACAGAATCTATCTTTTCATAGCCGGCTGTCATTGTTGGATAGGTATTTAATCCGGCACCCTGGATACCTGTTGCATTTGTCACTGCTGTTAAAAGATATCCAAAATTTGTGATCAACGCTCCTGATCCCATTCCCATAGCCAGGATACCTACTGAAGCTTTTAACGCTCCTACAATTGCCTTCATAGGCTTGGCATTCATAGCGATATATCCGATCAGTACAACGATCGCCATAAGTAAAAATGGCTGACCAAAAATCTGCTTTAACAATAAGTCCAATAAATAATTAATCATTTCACCCCTCCTGATCAGTTCTTACATTAGTTCTTTTTTCCACGCCTCATCACTTTCCATTTGTTGGTCTAACGCTAATAGATCATTCGTATTTTGCACCTCTATCAGCTGGTCTACCATTCCCGGACGAAGCAGCATCATCGCCAGTTTTTCCATGTTTTTTAGATGCTCCTCATGGTCTGAAGATGCCAATACAAAGAAAACTTCTGCATTCTTATCTGGATTTCCTTCTTCGAATATAACTGGCTCTTTCACTTTCATAAAACTGATTGCTGTGTGATTAACCCCTGCGGCCTTTTCCTGTGAATGTGGCATTGCAACATGTGGCGTAAGAACAATATATGGACCATATTTTTTTACACATCCGATCACTGCATCCACATATTCAGTTGTGATCGATCCATCCTGAATCAATGGCTCACAAGATGCCCGTACCGCATCTTCCCAGTTATTAAACCGATCATGAAAACAGACTCGACTTTTGTTTACTAAATCTTTTAATAACATAATTGCTCCCCTTTCAATTTAGCTATTACTACATCTTCGCGCTATTTTTACTTCCCTCCCTTGTTTGCGCTTATTATTTTTTACATTTGTTCATTTATTTTTACATTTGTTCTATCGATAGAATATCACCAATTAAATCAAAAAGCAAGTGTAATTTATAAAATATTATCATTATTTTTTTCTAGATTTTTTATTAATCATACAAAATACACAAAAACGCCGGACTTCGAAAAGTCCGACGCTTTTGCTTGGTGCGCCTGGCGGCGCACGTTTCTAACAGCTTAAAGTCCCGAATCCGCCCGGTAGTGGGAAGGATATAGCCGAAAGCAAGGGTGTCCATCGTGAGATGGAATCCGAAGTCATGGAAGAAGTTCAAGACTAGATTGAAGGAGTTATCTTCCCGTAAGCGATGTTAGTCAATCAAGCCAAGTCTTGAGAAAATAAAAGTATACGCAAGAGGATGGCTTAACTACTACGGAATTGCAAGTATGAAGAACAACATAGATAACATCAACGGATGGCTCTATCACAGAATACGTATGTTTATATGGAAACAGTGGAAGAAACCGAGGACGAAGGTACGTAACCTTATCAAGATGGGAGTACCCGAAGACTTGGCAATGCAAGCGGGTAATACCCGACGGGGACATTGGTTCGCAACGCATACAGTTGCAGTAAACATGGCAATGACAAAAGAAAGACTGATAAACAGTGGCTTTTATGATTTAGCCACAGCCTATCAGTCTGTGCACGTCAACTATTGAAAGCGCCGTATACCGAACGGTACGTCAGACTGTCTAACAAAACCCTTAGATCATTGCACCTGACATAGCGCCAAATACTGGTAAAAAGATATCAACGAATGCGCCTGGGCTGAAGTATTCTGCCAGAGTAGAGAACTTCAGGATTTTACTGCAAAATCGTAAAGATAGCAAGGAAAAGTGGCATCATGAGAGAGGTATTGATATATTTTCTGCTTAATAATACCGCCTCATATCTGAAAGAGAGTAGTGTAGATAAATTATATGTATTTATTTTCGCCATATACAACCCCGAAGCTCAATTCCATTCTCTTCTCTCCCGCTATTTTCCTGACCTCCTGATTATTCCAGGGCTCTCTGATTCTTCCGCAATTATCCGTTTTTGCCTTTTTATATTATCGGACATATAGTATAATTAACATATCAAAAAATATGGGGGAGGCAGTCAGATGCCAGGTTCACACGGTACATTATGTATAAATAGTTTTTATCCTGAAACTGAATTAAATATAACTAAGATTCAGGAATATGAAAAACAGATTTTAATGCGAATGAAATCAATCTCCAAGGATTGCAGGTGCCCGAAATGTGGCTATATAACAGATAAATATCATGGAACCTATATTCGTAAAGTCCAGGATCTCCCTATTTTAGGGAAGATGGTTCAACTTGAGATTTGTTCTCATGAATATGAATGTATAAATAATGACTGTGAAGTAACAACGTTTGCTGAAACATTTGATGGTTTTCTTAATACTTATAGTCGTATGACAGAACGATGTGCTGATTTTATCTGTACACTAGCAATGGAATCTAGCTGCGAAGGTTGTGCCCGTATTTGTAAGGCACTTGGTATTAAAATTAGTGGGGATACTGTTATAAGACTGCTTTTAAGAAAGTATGAATCTCTTCCCGGACCAGAGGTAGGTGATGTAATTGGCGTGGATGATTTTGCATATAAAAAACGACATACATATGGAACTATTATTGTAAATGAAAAAAATCATGAACCAATTGCGCTGTTGGATGGAAGAAATGGAGATGCACTAAGAAATTGGCTTAAGAATAATAAACATATAAAAGTAGTCACTCGTGATCGGGCGAGTGCATATGCAAAAGTAATATCAGAAGAGTTACCCGATGCTATGCAGGTGGCAGATCGGTTTCATTTACATCAGAATTTATTGGAGGCAATCAAAAAGGCACTAAATCATACATTTCCAGCAACAGTAAGTATTACTCATGTTGAGCAGTCTACAGTCATAGAAGAACCGTGTAAAAAAAATCAAATCTGATGTGGATAACTCTTCTATTTTTTCAGAAAAACGGTATAAAATGGTCTGTCAAATACAGAAATTTTTAAGTGAAGGATGTAGCTATCGTGAAATAGCAAAACGAATGGGGGTAGGACGAAATACGATTGCAAAATATCGTGAAGGAGATCCGGAAGAATTAAGTATGTACGGAATCCGGCAGAGTAAATTGGATATATTTTATGATTTCATTATTCAATGTTTGGATTCTGGGTGGAGTAAAAGCAAAACAATAAAAGAAATTTATGCAAAAGGATATACAGGTTCAAAGAGTAATGTCTTTGACTATTTATGTAAGATAGAACAAAAAGAAAACAGATATTTTGAAGTGCAACCATATATCCAAACAATGACAGAAGCATTAAAATACAGAACAGGTAGTATCGGTAAAGAAAAGGACTATATCACACGTGAAGGGATATTTCGATATATGTGGATGAATACAGAATTAACAGTAGCACACAAAAACTTTATTTATGATCAGTATCCTGCGGTCCAGGAACTTCATTGTTGCATAAAAGAGTTTCGAAATATTTTTAAAAAGCGAAATATTCCGCTATTATACTTGTTTATAGAAAAATATTGCAAAAGCGAACTTAAAGCACTAAAGAGTTTTGCTGAAGGATTAAAAAGAGATATAGACGCGATTGAAAATGCCGTAGCCTATGACTATAGTAATGGCTTTGTTGAGGGCACAAACAGCCGATTAAAAATGATAAAACGGACAATGTATGGACGCTGTAGAAAACGCTTATTAGAGGCAAAACTTAGATATGTAGGAAAGCATAGAAACGGATAATTACGGAAGAACCTCGCCACACCGGACTGGCGGCTTTGCCGCACCGTAATATTCACCTCCCGAAAAAATATTTCTCCACTAGGTTCTCCTAATTTGTTCGCTCGCCGTCAGGCGTTTGCCGCCATCAGGCGGCGCACTCAATAGATAAATAAAAAGATAAATGGAAAAGAAAATAAAGACGGCGCTGATGCGCCGGCAATCAAGGAATTTATACAGCCAATGCACTCTCTTATTCAATGAAAAAGCCGAGGAAGCAATGAAAATTTAGAAATATCTGCTTGCATATGGCGAAAATAAATACATATGATTTTCTCAGCATTCATACACACCTATATATTTTAGTATAGAACATTACCGGCCATATAAAAAACAGCCAAAAACCCGCTGTTGCATGATTTCCATATAGCAGCGGGTTTTTGGCCGTAATTCTTTGCTAAAAATCTTCAATACATATCCCAGCCGGGCCTATGAATATTCCTGGCATCCAGTGATAAGTTTTAGCGTTTTCCCATCACATTAATTTGCTTTCTCCACAGAAATAATGGTTCCTGTAAACGCATCCACTTCGCTGAGCTCTCCCGTATAGGTTACCGTTACCTCATCTCCTTCTTTAACATCTGATAAGCCTTCCGGTGCGGTATCGAATGTCATTGCATAGGTACCCTTATCGCTTTCGATCGTGAACATAAAATCCTTGATCTCCTCAATCTTTCCTGTCACAGATTCCGTTTTTTCCTCTGTTTTCTGCGATTCAGACTGAGTTGTCTCGCTCTGGGTGGTTTCTGCCTGCGTTGTTTCTGCCTTGGTCGTTTCCGCCTGGGTAGGCGCTGCTGTGGTTGTATCAGCCTTGGCACCGCATCCAGCAGCCAAAGCCGCGGTCATCATCAAAACTGCAATAAGATTTCTTTTTTTCATAATAAAGCCTCCAAACTAAATATATTTGATTTTTTTAATTACACTAATTAGACGTATTGAAACCCTGAAAAGTTTCAAAAGCTCTAAAAATTTTTCATTAATTTTTTAATGGCTATCTGACGTATGAATAAGGCCGTAAAGAGTCGTAAAAACATCGTTTTATAATCTATTTCATAAATTTATTTTCTTACATCGAATATATAACTTGATATTTTGTGGTTATACTATAAGGGAAAGGAGGCTTCCAATCATGTTATGCCAGTTTACTTTTCAAAATTTTAAGTCTTACAAAAATGAAACTACTTTAGATTATCAGGCTGCAGTACTTCCTGAATTCAAAAATACACTGATCACGGAGACTTCTGCCTCTGATCTTCTGCCAGTTAATGTCGTCTATGGCCCAAATGGCGGTGGAAAGTCAAACCTGCTGCAGGCGCTTGCTTGCGTCATCTCTACGGTCGTAAAACCGGTGAATGAATTAGGGAAAAACAGACAGGGTTTCATCCTCCAGCAGAAAATTGATGCAGTTCCCTTTCTGTTTGATGAAATTTCCAAAAATGAACCGACCGAATTCCGGATATTTTTCAGGATTGAGAAGAATGAATACTGCTACTATCTCGCCTTAAAAAATGATGAGGTTATATCGGAATCCCTTTACAGAAAAGCAGTCACCGGGAAGAAAACTGCCATGATTTTTGAACGTGAGGCTGACAGCATTTCCCTTGGCTATACGATTAATAAAAAAAGCCTGAACACCAGCATTAACCCTAAGATGCCGTATCTTTCTTTCCTGGCCATTAACTATGACATTCCGGTCATCAGCGAGGTTATTACATGGTTTGAAAGCTGCATTATCCGCAGCTATGCAAATCCCGTAGTGGAACATCAGATTCTGTTAGCCAAAGATGCGCCATATAAGGAGCAGTTCATCCGCGCTTTAAATGATATGGATATTGATATCACCGGGTACCGGTACCGCTATGATGAAGATACAAAGCAGCTCTTCATGCAACGCACGTTATCTTCCCAGGAATATGAATTGCCATTCTCCCAGGAATCCGATGGAACCAAGAAGCTTATCGCAGCCCTTCCGGTGATCTTGCTTGCCCTCAGAGAAGGACGCATGGTGATCATTGATGAGCTGGATGCAAAGCTTCATCCGAAGCTTTTGCGCTATGTCATTTCCCTGTTCAAAAATAAAGAGAGCAACAAATACGGAGCCCAGCTTTTATTCACATCCCATGACATGTGTACTTTAAAAAATACCATATTCCGCCGTGACGAGATCTGGTTTGCCGCGGAGAATGCTTCCCACGAAAGCGAAATCTATTCGTTACATGAAATCCGTGGGGAAGATAACGACCGCATCAAAAATACCGCGGCCTACGATAAGCAGTATCTGGAAGGACGCTACGGAGCTGATCCATACCTTTCCAACATGCTCGGAGGTGATTTCGCATGAGTTTAAAACCTCCTAAGAAAAGCGACCTTGATAAGGGCTGGATGAAAGCTCGCCGCGATAAGCCCAAAAAAATCCAGCCGGAATATCACCTGATTGTTACGGAAGGAACCGATACAGAGCCGGCCTATTTTGGTGCCATGAAGGATATTATCAACAGTGCCTATCCAGACCGTATCCAACTCAGTATCCACGGAGCCGGTGATAATCCCTAAACCTGTTCCAAAAAGCCAGGCAGCTGGCCACTACCTCGGCCAATGGATATAAGCATGTATGGATCATTTATGATACCGATGATTTTCCAGCCGACCACATCAACAAAGCAGCCGAGCGATGTATACAGGAATCCACAGAGGAAACCACCTATCATGCCATCTGGTCAAACCAGTGCATTGAATTATGGTTCCTTCTCCATTTCAGCTTCTTGCAGTCCGATCTGCACCGAAGTTCCTACTGGCCGAAACTGACGGACCTTTGTCTTTTCAGGGTTTGGCTCCTATGAGAAAAACCGCACTGACATGTTCAAAATCCTGGCACCCTACCTGGATACTGCTATTGTGAATGCAGAAAAGCCAGAAAAGATTAATACGGGAAAACTGCCTTCCGACTCTGCTCCCAGAACCATGATCCATGTCCTGGTTAAGAAACTAAGGCCTTATCTCAAAATGGATTAAAAAGAATGAGTAGCAGGTGGTTTTCCCCGTCTGCTACTCATCTTTTTTCATCAGGTGGTTGGTAATCCATATTTTTCATCTATAAAAATCCATAATAATTCCTGTGTATCTGCAGTGCTCTGATCATATGCGGTGATTTTAAGTTCACCCCGGCTTTCATCCAGTTTTTGGTAAGTCATCATCACTATTCCTTCGGATGCTAACTTCTCTTGTATATAATGATAATTCAGGATTGTTTCAAACCGATCATAGTATTCCGGACGGACGAGTGCATGGTAGTATTCTCTCATAGAGGGGATAAACGATCCATTGTTACGGTCCAGCATATCCTGAAAATATGGAGGAACATAAATATAACGGCACTGATCCGTCTTCGGGTTTACCATATAAACGCCCTTATATTGAGGGGCAATTACGTCCAGAAAATGATTGGCGTCCCGTTTCTCCAGAAGAAGCTGCTCCAGTTTGTAATTTAAAGAGCGCATCTGCCGCAAGCCGCCGTTGTTGCGGTAAAAATCCGCCCTATCATAGCGCATGGCATTTTCCGCATAATTGATGATCTCATTTAATGTCTTTGTGTCTGTACGCTCCCCAATTCCAATGGATACTTCATAATCCTGCTGCTGAATTGCCTGTCTTAAAGAAGAAACTTTTTCAAGCACCTCATCCTGTCCATGGTCCGGACACAAAACGACAAATTCATCACCGCCAATGCGGTAAGCCAGACTTTTAGGAAAATATTCCCGGATAGCATCCGAAATCATGCACAACATCTTATCTCCAGCCTCATGGCCCAGATGGTTATTCACTTCATGAAGTCCTACCACATCCATGTAAACACAGGTCAGCCGTTCATACCCTGTAGTCTGAAACATATGGATATCCCGTTCATACTTTCCACGATTATACAGGCCCGTCAATGCATCGATGTTATAATAATCCGGTGTTTTCTCAAGGCCTGAAGAAGTTCCAATTCCTTTTCATCAAAATATACCGTCTGATCATTGCCTGGGTATGCTTCCCCCTTTTGATTTTTCAAAGAAATTTCTATCTCCAGATCTCCGCTCATAAGCGGATACTCCAGACTCTTCTTTTCAATATATTCCGACGCTATCTGCAATGCGCTCTTTACGCTGCAGCCTTTTTTACATATTATTTTCATTCCGTTTCACTTTCTAAATGGCACTACCCACTTTCATTTCAAAAGTATTATACTGCTTTTGAAAAATTTTCACAAGTTGCCTTATGGTAAGCGAAACAGGGTTACCATTAGACAGAACCGCTCTCCTGAGATATAATATCCTTAAGATTTCAAAAGGGGATTTTTATGAATTCAGAAAAATATATGAGCCATGCCGTTGTATCACTTATTTCGGCCAAAGGTGGAGTTGGAACCTCCACATTAACCAAAGAACTGGCCATTGCATTTAGTAAAGGCCTTTCCGTCTGTCTGGTTGATATGGCCCTCTCCTGCCCTGCCCAGGAAACACTTTTCCGCATACTTCCAACACGGACCATGGAAGATCTGTTTAAACACAATGCATGGGATCTGTCCCCGCTGTCCTGGGAGGACCTGGAACCCTATCTTACGCCTGTCCCCGGTCGGAATATCCATCTTTTATCCGCCAAACAGATAAAAGGAACATACCCTCTGCCACTTAATCGGATCATACAGCTCATTTCTTCTTTGAAGACTTATTTTGACCTGGTTCTTATCGATACCGATATGGCATCCACGGATGCTTCCGCAAAACTCGTGGAATTATCGGATCTGGCCCTGCTGATCACAGATGATTCGGAGTGCTCAATTAAAAACAATCAGCGCTTCCGCCGGCTGCTGACCCAAAAGCAGATCAGTTATGATCACATACATGTGATCGCAAATCAGATCAGGAAAGAACAGCAGATGTACTCGGGTCAGGAAATAGAGGAACTTCTTCATATTCCGGTTCTTGTAACGCTGCCTTACTATGACCAGATCTGGAAATACAATAATTCTTATCTGTCGTTATATGAAGATCCGGGAAGTCCGCTCCACCCCTCCCTGTCATCATTAGTGGACCGGCTTTCCAAACTTCTGGAGAAATAAATGATGCTTTTAAATAATGATCACGGTCATCCCTTGCCGGATGCCCCAATATTTTACAGTGTTCTTTCCAAAAACAAACAGGAGCTGCGGGCAGCAGCCAGGGCGAACCGAATGATGAAACGCTTCCACCTGACAATCCCCTATATCATCGCCTGTCTTACGGCTTACTATGGATTTTTTCGCTACTATCCGCAGTTAAAAACCAGTTATTTAGGCATATGTATCCTGTGTTATGCCGCGGCGTATTTTATCCGCTGGTGTTTGGAACCACAATATGCCCTGTTCCTTTTGCGGCACCGGCCATACTACCTTGCAGAGTCGGATGCGTATCTCTTTTTCGCCCTGTATGGACTGGAAGATGAAGACGGGAACCTGACTCAGGCCAGAGATTTGGCTGTCCTTTCCTGGATCCAGCGATGTAAAAAGCAAATCCCGGATAACAGCCCGGTCCTTCGTATTATCCAAAACAGAACTTTTAAAGATCCGGAGGAAGAAAAATATATTCTGATCAGTTTATATGAACTCATTCTCCGGCAACTTGCCTTTCAAAATCCAGACATCTTAGATGGGCTGAACCATTACAATAGGCAATGTGATAAATAGAAAGAGGATATCCAGCACCCTCAAAGCGTTCGGATATCCCCTTTTCAATCTATTCTTTATTTCCTATAATAAAATAGTCGCAATACTCGCCGCTCGCCAATGTCTGTTTCCTATGCAATACGCCATGCTGGAGTGTGATCATCACCTCATCCAGCTCGCAAAACAACGGCATCAACTCAGATACGCCTATCTTCTTTATATAAGTACAAATAGAGCAGCGGGTAATAAGTTAGTAGCATAGCCCTCATATGGCTGTCCTTCAAAGTTCACCTTGAAAGAAGTCTGGTATTGCTTCTCCTTTTCTTGTGTATAACATTTTGCATATCTGATGATACTCTTTTTGTTCTCAGATTTGCCTCTGTCCGTATTCAGATCCGTTTTCGCAAAATACCATTTGATATGGTACAGAGACTGCCACATCATTTCTTGTACCGTCTCTGGTCTAAATTTTTTCTCGTTGTGAGGTTTCTGTGGCATTTGCCTGATGGCAATATCGAAATTGTAGTAATTACTCATGCAAAATGCTTCTTCGTTTTATACACATAGATAACCGTCGCAGATCTGCATAAAGCTGCTTTGAAAGATAAGGCATTCCAAAGTTTCCATCTTTTACAAGATTTGCAATCAGCTTAGGATCTTTTGTATCATCTTTCAGTTGGCTGTTATCCTCAAGCTCCTTTATCTGCTTTACTACATACGGATTTACCTGAACTACACTGAGTCCATTTGAGATCATCCAGGTCGCAAGGCAGAACCAGTAATGGCCGGTTGGTTCAAGACCAAGAACAATCTGTTTTTTATCGTATTCGGCTGCTATCTTTACTGCCCATTCCTTTGCTTTGCTAAATCCATCCGCATTATTGCTGAATGAAAAAGCGGACTTACTGAATTCTCTGCCTCAGGTGTCAATTGCCCTCAGATAATGTGTTTCACTGCCTACATCGCATCCTAAAATAAGCATGTCATCACAGATAAAACTGAGTTTTGTGTTCTTATCGAACTTCCCTTTGGTTTCCAACTCATGCCAGGTTGAAGCTGTTAAATTTTCTCTGACCAGCTCTATTTTCTTCAGAAGCTCCTGCTGTTCAAAAATATTTACATTTGATACTTGATTTTTCTTCTTTGTGCCGTTAAGATTCATGTTAGATACCTCTTGTATTCTTTGGATTTTACTAACGGTAAGGTCAGTAATAATCCAAAGAATACAAGAGGTATTTTTTTGTGTCAATCTCTTGCCCTATTTAAAGTATACAGGAAGCTTTCTACCCAATATATTTATCATAACATTATCTAAAAAAACTCCATGCTTAGATTCTTGCTTTTTTCTTGCGATTACATTGATAATTAACTTCTACACCGCACCTCTTTAAAATGAATAAAGCCAGTACTGGATATCAAAATCCTGCACCGGCTTTATTCATTTTAAACTGTTTTAGGCTGAAAAAGTTGAACTAAGCTAAAGCATGCCCAGTTACTTAATCAGCCTAAAAAAGTTCTTCTAAAAAGACTCAGAGATAACCATTTCTTTATTTCTGAATTTTAGATATAATTTCTTTCAACATCCCATCGACCATTTGCTTCTGATTTTCTGTTACCTCAAGCGCTGGTCGTTTACATGTAAGCGGAAACGGAATACCGATTACGGACAGCCCATATTTCATGGCCGGCATGAACGGAGTGGAAATAGCATAAAAATCCATTAATGCATCTATCGTCTGCTGGATCTGTGCGCTTTTTTCCATATTATCATGTTCAACCGCATCTACCCATTCAGAACAAAGTTTAGGGAAAACATTAGATAATGCTGCAATACAGCCATCCCCGCCACTGCTGACTACATGTGCAAAATTATCATCATAGCCCGAATAAATTCTAAACTCCGGATATTCCGGTTTGATCCTACCGATCAATGTCCTTGTATGGGACGGAGCACCGAACGTATCTTTTAATCCAATAATGTTTTTATGCTTTTTAAGCAGCTGCAAAATTACATTTACGGACAAATCAAATCCTGTTCTATCCGGAAAATTATAAAGAATGATATTACCATTAATTCGTTCGGCTACATAATCATAATACTCTTCTACTCCGGCATCATCTGTTCCTATATAATATGGTCCGACAATCATAACCGCAGTTGCGCCATGATCCAGTACATAATTAGAGAACTGGATTGTCTCATCTGCAATCAACCGACCTGTTCCTATGTAAACTGGAATTTTGCCCTTTAAATATGCGATAGAATCTCTGGCAAATGCCATTGCCTCTTCCAATGTCATCGCATAAAATTCTCCAGAACTACCCATGATCGCTATTCCATTCAATCCGCCTTCTATAAGGTGATCAAATTGCCTTTTCATTGCCTCCATATCAACTTTTCCGTTTTCATCAAATGCAGTCAGTACCGGACAAATATATTCTGCTCTCATCTGTCTTTCTCCTAGTTCTATATTTTTTGATCATCACATATAGTTGCAGGCACGGGAAATTGCTGTTTCAATGTATCCAAGTGCCTCAGCTTTTACCAGCCTTCCATTGCAAATGTCAATCACATCCCGCATAAATTGATCTGTAATTTCTTCCATGGTTTCCGGTCCATAAATCACATGGCTAGCATCGAAGTCAAGATTGTCCTGCATCGTTTTATAAGTTTTCTTATTTGCTGTAATTTTCATAACCGGTGCTACTGCATTTCCAGTTGGTGTTCCAAGACCAGTTGTAAACACAACAAGCTGGCATCCTCCTGCAATCAATCCAGCTACAGATGCCGCATCATTACTTGGCGTGTCCATGATGATCAAACCTTCACCTGTTTTCAGCTGCTCTGCATAATCGTATACAGCATTGATCGTACTTTTTCCACCTTTATGAATGCAACCCAGTGATTTTTCTTCCAGTGTTGTAAGACCTCCCGCAATATTTCCTGGTGACGGATTTCCGTTCCGGATCTCCTGCCCGATTCTTTTTAATGATTCCTCATAGTCATACACAATTTTGTAAATTTTATCATGTACTTCTTTATTGGCAGCACGCCTTGCCAGAATATGTTCCGCTCCCAGAAATTCTGTCGTTTCACAAAGCACCGATGTTGCGCCCATTTCCACAAAGCGATCGCTCAACTCACCAACAAGCGGATTTGAACCTAGTCCGGATGATGGGTCACTGCCGCCACAGTTTGTTCCTAAAATCAGCTCGGAGATAGGGAATTCTTCCCTTCTTAAAAGTCCAGCCTCTGCTACCATTTCCTGTGCGTAACGAACTCCCTTTTCAACCGTTTTGATTGTACCGCCTTCTTCCTGAATGATCAGGGTTTTCAACGGCTTGTTGGTTCTTTCACGAATTGCTTCTACTACCAAATCCATCTGGCATCCTTCACATCCCAGTGAAACAACAACGGTTCCGTAAATATTTGGATTTGCAGCATATCCTGCCAGAACATCCATTGTCAGCTTCATATCCGGCGGTACCTGAGAACAGCCATTCTGATTATTAAAGGTAATGGCTCCTTCTACCTGAGAAGCAATAATCCTTGTAGTATCTGATGCACAGATACTTGCCGGCAAAATCAATATATGATTTCTAATCCCTACCTTGCCATCTGGTCTTTTATAGCCCCAAAAATTCATAAAAATCCCTCCTCAATCTACTTTCTTTTCTCTGATACTTAAAACGTTATGTGTATGCACATACGATCCGGCCGGAATATCACAAGCTGCTTCTCCAATGTACTCGCCATATTTGATAATTTCGCTTCCGGCTTTTATCGGAACTCTGGCAATTTTGTGATACATAGGAATATCCTCCAGCACTTTTACCTCCTCTGATCTTCCATTCACCTGATACACCGCTTTCGTTCCTTTCGAAAGCGGTTCAATTGCTACAATGACATTATCCTTTTCATTGATCAGCATTGCATTTCGCATAATTTCCTGCCTCCTTATTCTTGACAGATATCTATCTTGAGCATTATAGTTCTATAGTATAATATAAGTGTTATTTATAGAAAGGAATTTGCCATGACCAAAGACGAGCACCGCTCAACAGTACGTGTGTTATCTATATTGTTAGCATTATCAAACAACCCAGACGGACTGACCCTTGCAGAGCTTTCCCAACAACTTGCTGCACCCAAAAGCAGTCTGTTCCCTATTGTACATACTATGGCTGACCAAAATTTTGCTTCTTACAATGAGGTAACTCAAAAGTACAGTATTGGTTTAAATGCCTATCTGACCGGCATTGCTTATATGGAAACACATAATATATTTGAACGGCTTCAAGAAGAAATGAAGTCGATTGTCAATCAGTGCTCCGAGATTTGTCAGCTTGGCATTCTGGATCATTCTGATGTTCTCTATCTTGCGAAAGTCGATTCGCCAGAACCAATCCGGCTGTCATCTTCTATCGGGAAACGCCTTCCGGCATACTGCACCAGCCTTGGAAAATCTCTGTTATGTGAATGTACAAAAGAGGAACTGGAAGTACTTTTCCCTAATCCTCTGATTCCATTTACACCAAATACAGTTAAAAGTGTGGATGAATTATACAAGCAGCTTCTTGTGGTCCGCACTACCTCCATAGCCATTGAACGTGGGGAAACTCATCCAGACATCTCCTGTATCTCCACCCCACTGTTCCACAACGGAAAACCAGCTGCTTCCATCAGTGTCAGCATACCAACATTCCGTTTCACACCAGAAAAACAAGCACAAATCGAGCAGATTCTTATTTCTGCTAAACCACGTTTTGAAAAACTTTTGGAACAGAATGAGCGGATTTTTTAATATAACCACTCTGCAAAATAGTAAGAATTGCTGCAGGCCGCCTTTTACGAAAACAATTTTCTCCAAAGCCAGTCTGCAGCATATCAGTTAAATATCAACCATATAAGATGAATGATTAACCTAAATAATAAGCTTCAACAGCATTATGATAGAATACCATTTCTAATTCTTTTTCTGTAAATACATCGGATTCAATAATAAAATTATATAAATCTGCGTATTTAAACTTTGTCATAACACATGGTGAATCGGTACCCCAGATAATTTTTTCGGTTCCAAGAACTTCCTTTGCCATGCTGATAAACTTTAACGCAGTTGGATACGGATATGCCTCTGGACTTACATTCCATGGAAGTGCTGATAAGTCAATCCATACATTTTTGTGTTTCAGATAAGGCAAAGCTTTTTCCAAAGTCGCTCCATCCTCTCTTCTTGGTGCCAGTAAATGGCAGACAACGATATTTAAATTAGGATATTTCTGCGCTAAACGGTCTACAGCCTCTACTTGACAGCTTTCCATGAAAGGACTGCCAATGTCAAGAACCAACGTTGCCTTCTCTACTTTTGAGATTTTTTCAAAAATTTTTCCAAAAGGTTCGCCGTCAATAATAAAATTCTTGTGATATCCCATCATACCACCTCCAACGCTCACCTCAAATTTAAATACTTTTGCATGCAGATCATTGATGAAATGATTAAGAATGGAATCTGCCTCCTTGCAGAAAGCATCCAGTGTTACAGCAGCCTTAAAACGATCCGGATATTTTTCCGCTGTTTCCATAGCATATTCATTCTGAAATCCGTAGAGGCTTCCCTGCAAGAGAATTGCTTTTTCGACATCTTCTTCATCCATAATCTTCAGCAATGTTTCGGCCATAAATTCTTTATCTCCGTATCCTTTCGGTATGATAGCCATTTCATCGCCATTGGCCCATCGACATACACCGTTTCCAATTGGTCTTAACTCGCCGCATTTCCCAAAACTTGCAATACGCTCAAAAATGTGTGCATGTGCATCAATCTTCTTCATAGTTAGATCTCCTTTTCATTGTTATTTAAATCAGGAATTGCTACCATCATTGTAAATACAAATGCTAACCCAAAAGCAACCACCAGTGAAATTAAAAACGGAATAAAGGCATGACTCATAAATACCGACAATGTCGTGAGTGCAGGCAATGCAAATGAAACGGCCCGGCATCCAAAAAATCCGGCTACGGCACTTCCGATGCCGCCAGCCACACAGGCACATGCCATTGGCTTTTTCAGTCTAAGATTTACACCAAACATAGCTGGCTCTGTAATGCCAAGCAAAGCAGTTAATGCTGCAGATAATGCCTGGGATTTGAACGTTGCGTCCTTGGCCTTGACTGCCACTGCAAGAGCTGCGCCTCCCTGAGCAAAAATGGCTCCGCCGAACAATGCCATAATTGTGTCATAACCATATACCGCCACATTGTTCAGCGCAATTGGGAAGAGCCCCCAGTGAAGCCCCAAAATAACCATAAACGGCTGTAAAGCACCAATAAACATACCGGCCACCATGGGACTTAAATTATAAATCCACTCATATCCTTTTGCCAACCAGCCGCCAACAAAACTTCCAAGCGGTCCAAATACAAGAAGCGTAACAGGAACAATCACAATCACGCAAACCGGAGGCGTAAACAAATATCGAAACGTTTCCGGTATTACCTTATAACAGAACTTCTGAACAAAACTCATACAGTAAATAGCCAGAAGAATGGGAATTACAGAAGCAGAGTAAGTCACAGTTTTCAGAGGAATTCCAAAGAAGGTGGCCGTTCCCTCTGTTGCCATAACTGTAGTCATACTGGGGTGTAAAAGAATACACGCAACTAAAATTGCCGAGAACGGTTCTACATCAAATTTTTTTGCTGCAGTATAAGCTAAGAACAGCGGAATAAAATAAAAGAACGCGTCGCTCATGGCATTCAGAATATCATAAGTTGCTGTTCCATCTGTAACTATCCCATTTGCAACCATAAGTACCAAAATACCTTTTAATATTCCCACAGAAACCATGAGATTAATAAAAGGAAGAAACAAAGAAGATAGCAGATCAATAACATGCGCTACTCCTTTTTTCCATATGTTTTCACTTTTATTGCTTGAATCTCCCATAGAAATTTCCTCCCACCGTACAACAACGGAACAACAGTAATAAACGTGTTTTCCGAGTTTTATTTTGCAGTTGCCGACCAGAATGTTAAACTCCAGATTAAGTTACAAAGCCTTTAGCATTTTTGAAACAATCCACATCCATCCCTTCTTAATCGTTCTTATATAGAAACGCTATTTTTATTTACGAACGTTCATAGTTACATATTACTACTATGTCATAAGTATGTCAATTCTCTTCCAGTTTTCTTTTTAATTTTGTGCAAAACAGCCAGTTTTTCTCGTTAAAATTGTATACATTATCCAAACACTTTTGTTTTCCATTCACTATAATATCTGTACTCTTTACAATGTTTCTTCTGTAAATGAAACCAGGACGCAAAACATTATCATATAACAAAATTCTGCGCCCTGTTAAAATTATCATATCTAATTTCTATATTTTTTGTTTGCAATTCCTGTACTATTACCGTTTACTCATAATAAATTACTATTCAGAGACTAAATTCCATTCACCCATACTCACCTCAAAATTTCCACTATAAATAATAGGATTTCCCATTACTGCCCTTTGATTATACGCCTCATAACGGCTCAGTGCTTCAGTTCCACCCGGCATATACTTTGCCAGTGTATGAAACCGGTCAAAATTATAATACCGCGTGAGTGCAGCCGGTATCCCCTTATAGCGTTCGTTCTGGTATGTTTCAACAATCCCGTTTATCTTACCTCCAGAATAGGTATATGCCAGATCAGAATAGCCGGAAGAAGCGCTGCGAAGCAGGCTGTTTGGATAATACCAGGTATATCTTCCACTGGTTGTGTCTGGGTCTCCGTAAATTTCGGTCTTATGCGGCAGGCTCTGGCAGGTCGCAAAATCATATTCGGATTTTTCGTCTGTCATCACATTAAAAGCATAATCATATTTCATCGCGATCTGATCAAATGCCACATCCACATCTTTTATCGTGATTTCCCAGTCCCATATCCCCTCGGTTTCCCCGCGGTCTTCTCTTCCCATGGATGCCAGAATGGAATACATATAGAGCATCTGCCAGTCCAGCCGGAGCATACACTCCGTATCTTCATTGCTGACTATGATTTGTTTGATCACATATTCCTCAGCATCTTCATACCACCTTCCCTCTTCATCTTCATGTTCGATCTGGTATTCCCGTAATCCGTATACAGTAATGGAACGCTGCAGCAGGTACTGGGTCTCATAGTCATACGCTTTCTGCAGCAGGTACAGAAGCGTATCCCGGTCTATCTTCAGGATCCGATAATCGCTCTCCGTCAAAACCACATCATTTTTGATGGCATTTAACATCATGGCATTGGAAACACCGCCTGCTGCCGCACTCGTATTAAGTGATCCAATAAATGCCCCGTCATAATTTCCGTCCAAGCCACCGAGATGTGTCGCTCCATTCATAAATGCAAAACAGGCAGCCAGCTGCTCCGTTCCCCAACGGATTCTCTGGGACGGGTGCCGCCTCGCCTCTGCCTCATATATTTTGGTAAGCCATTCCCGCTCATCAATCCCAGGAGAATATGTACTCGTTGCGGACCGTAAACCATTCTTTGTATTATCCTTACTGACCGTTGCTCCATTACGGATGGCCAGGGACCAAATGGTACCACGAAGGGCCGGGCTGTATTCTTTTATATTGATGTCATAATTGGATAGCATTCCGCGCTGCGCTGGTAAATAATAAGCCTCGTAGGCAGTCCGGCTCTGCAGCCCTGCAAATTCATCCGGATAATTCATGTAAGCTGCGTGCCATGCATTGATCAGGGATGCGCGGTTGGAATATAAAGGCTGGTTTATCATACTCGGCTTTGTGTCTGTTTCCTTGCAGTATCCGCTTTCAATGGAAGACATATCAATAAACTGCTGGAACGCTCCATAATGCGCCTGATTATAGGAAACGCAAAATTTCAAAAAATCCACCAGGGAATACCCGATATCGAACTGGTAGCAGCCATACGCATATCCACCATCGCTTCCGGCCAGGTTAAACCGTTCCCTTCCGGACTCAAATACCGTCCAGCCGGTCCAAACCGTTCCTCCCGGCACCTGCATAACAATCCCATTATCAGGCCCATACCCGGAGGAATCCGCAAAAAAAGCATCATCTGAGAAATCATCGGTACTTTCATCAAGCAAATTTAGATACGGCCGGAAAAAATAAACCTGTTTTGCCGACCGGTAGCCGGTATTTGCCAATGGTTCATACACCGTGCCATATTTTTCCCCCTTTGCATGGATCACCTGCCCATTTCCCGCATACATCATCATGTGATTACCAGATGACCGCCCATACCAGATCACATCTCCGGGCTGGAGATCTGCTTCTTCTATAAACTGTTTGTTTTTCGTTGCAAAATCCTTCCACCCAACCGTTGTCATGCACCACTGTGCTCCCATGATAGCCTTTAAGTCAAAGCCGACCTCCTGGTAACAGCGTGCAACCATGGAAGAACAGTCCCAGGATCCCTCCAGAGTTCTCTTCGCCTGGCTGTAAGACCAGTTCAAACGTGACCTCGCTATCGCAACTGCCCGTTCCCCGATCTTATTATAGGAAGAGATGTCTCCATAAGCCCAGGAATCATTTCCCGTGTTGAACTCCATATTAAACAGACTTTTAAGTGCATATTTCATGTGGTACACCGAGGCAATACCTATTCCAACCGTTCCTAATGCAACAAGCATCACACTGATTATCACAAGCCACTTTAATTTTTTTATCATTCGTCCGAATATCCGTTTTTTCATAACCGTCTCCTACCTTTAATGCGCAGGAATACCACCTCCTGTCCTTTAATTTTCGGCCACCGCGAAGCAGATTGTCCTTTCATCCCTGCTTCCGTAACTGCAGGTCACCAGTGCAAGCATTTTCTTTTGAATTATCTCTTCCGGCAATCCTCTCCATGAATTACGGCACCATTCTTTAAAACGCAGTTCCTCTTCCACCATTTGCGAGGGTTCAAAATTTTTTGTTGAACAAACGATGGTTCCGATCACGCTGTATTGCTCTTCCCTGTCTGGGAAAAATAAAGAGATTGATTTATGGTCATTCAAAAAATCGGCATCCGTATACCTGACGATATCTTTAAACATCGTTCCATTGCGCATATGGTGCCCATATAGAACAACCAGATGCTCCTCTGCCGCAGAGGAATTGGCGCCATCCAGCATAATGGCACCAAATGCCCGCTTCTCTCCCTCTGCTGAATGTGTCATATAGTATTCGTTATCACCGTCCCGCCAGCAGATGGGATAATCGATCACTGTTCCAGGGATCTGTATCCAGCCAACAATATCCGGGTTAATACTCTTTAAGGCTTCAAAATCAATCGGTGAAGTATAAGGCACCGTTTCTTCCCTGGTTGGGTCATTCCCCTTGCACTCATCCTCTTCTGATAGTTTTCCTTCATTTCCGGGAAATGCTGCCTGTTTCAAATACTCCTGTTCCATGCGCGCCTCTATATAAGGAGACGATCCCCGGTAAGCACAGATACCTGCTGCCAGGATCAACGACATGGCAACAGTCTTTCTAATCATTGCATAACCTCCTCCAGTCAACCGGCGTATACTGCTTTTCTTTATGAAATGGAACTTTGTATGTTTCCTCTTCCTGATGTTCTCCTGTACGGTATATAAGGAATGGAATATATGGCACCTTGTTCTGTTCCTTCACATACAGGTCCATTCGTATCCAGGGTCGCACCGGTCTCTGAAGTGCCTGAAGAAATTCTGAATAATGAAGCATGATATAATCCTGTGTAGAATTCATCAGAAAGGGAACCGACTCAAAAGCATACCCGGTGCCGAATGCTGTCATTGCCGGTGCCACCTTTTTTGCAAGTAAGGCCATACCTATGGCTGCCTGATCCGTGATATGCTCCTCACTCCCCCACTGGTTATATAAAGTTCCCTCTTTCAGATAGCTCCCGTCAGCCAGTTCCTCCCTGTCATTCATCAGCATAATCATAATGGTATTCTCTCTGACGGCCGGCGGGAGCCGTACATAATCCCTTGCCCGGATAAGGCCGCCCATATCGGAACTCAAATTTTCAATCAGGACCGTAAGCTCACCAGCCATAAATACACATCGGTAAACCGTGCCAATTCCGTCAAGATCCTGTTCTTCAAACAGTGGAAGGGCATACACGGATGAAACTTTAATGCTTTCTTTGATAATCCCTAAATGAAAGAGAAGAACGCCAAACTGATCGCGGAAGTATAGCTCCGGGAATAAGTACGGAATTTCCTTTTCAAAATCCTGATGGGAATTACAACAAAGGCTCATTCCATTCCTCAGCCCCGCCAATGCATAAGAATTATTCTTTCTGATCTGTTCAAACAGATCCATTCTCTTTTTCAGAGCATACTGCCTGCTGTACTCTGTTCTGGATGTTTCCAAATCATTTCTGCAAAAATCCGATATTTCTGTCATACAAGCTAGGATTTCTTTCTCTCCGGCCTGTTCCTGATTACTGCACTGCTCCTTTAAAACATGCAAAAAGAATCCTGCATCCCGATAAAACTGTTTCTTTTCATAGCCAAACGCATCACATTCTTTTACCTTTACCAGGGCCTGTTCCATTTTTTTCAAAGTTACAGAAGCATCCGGATCCTGTTGCCTGCAGATAAAGGACAGAAATGGCAGCAGCGGCTGTTGATAACGTTTTATGGATTCAAATTTTAAAAGATCTGTCTGCTGAAGATCATCCGCAGGATCATTGCTGAAAACAAACATCACATTGATTGCCTGATGCAGGGAGATTTGCCGCATTCGGCGGTTTACCTGTGCATACGCATTGCATTTAAAAAGTAATCCACCATGCGTACTTACCCGCTCTGTTCCCATATCAATCTCTATACAAAGTGGACGTTCTTCTAAGTGATCCGTGCATCGGTATGACAATTTTAGATCTGCAAAGATATCTCCACGCTTCTTCGCCTGGCCGCCATACTCCCGCATCATTTCAACTGAATACGGAACTTCAAACTCCAGCTGCCTCCATTTCTCTCTATAATTAGAGAGTACCATTTTCAGCGCCGCTGCGATCTCTGCTTCCTTATGCGGGGATAATTCCATATTTGTCCTGCCTGCAGCATACGTATCCAGAACCGAAACCATGTTTTGAACGGTTTCTCCTTGGAAATATTCGTTTATCAATTCGTAAAGATGCTTCTTTCCAGCCTGAGTAATGGAATACAGCCCTTTCTTCCGCGCTCCCCTTTGTTCCTGCATTTTTATCCAGCCCCGTTCAATGCACGTTTTGACCGTCCGCTGCCCCATACTTCCAGTTTCCTGAATGCACGGATCAATATGCTGAATCAGGAATAGAATCATCTTCCGCCTGAGGCGCTTATATTTTAAAAGCAGAGCCAGAATTAAAATCACCCTTGCATCTGTCCGGCCAGGCCTGGAACTTGCAAATACACTGTTTTTTAAAATCTCATCGTAAATCATTCGAAGATGTAACATGTACCACCTCATCTACTCTCATTTATTTTTAATTTTTTTCTCATACATATTTCATTGTGTCTGACCTCTGAGTTTTCGGCTCTAAAAATATCTTTTATATGTATCCTTTTACAATGATCAAAAACCCTTTGTTTCAGCATTTTATATGGTTTTCCCGCCCGCATAAGCCCCATGTGCATGGCACAGTTTCTTCTGTTGTACATGGCACAACATAGTTATGCCATGCACGGGCCGCTGCGTTTCACACCTGGGTTATGCCACGCACATGGCACAAAATCCGCCCTATATCTTTCAAATCCAGTATCGTTTTATCACTGGCATCCTGCATCCGCTTTCAGACAGCAAATGCGCATACCGGCTCATTAATATCTGATCCATTTCATCAATGATATGACGGTTTCTGGTATCAACTATCAACGAAAAACTGCTTGTATTCAGCGCCACCAACTTTGCATTAGAACGTATAAAAATCGGTTCTGTTAATGCCTGCACAATGGTATATCTTGTTATCAGAAGTATGTCTTGTAGTGCATTTTGTGGGATCAAATCCGGAGAAATTTCGTAACACATAAAGGTCTGATCCTTCTTCTTTTCTTCTAAATCAAATGGCGAAAACTCGCATGACAGGAAGGTCTTTCGGCACAAAAAATCTCCATTCTGACATTCGCGTGATGTGCCAAAAGCATATTCTACATTCACATAATGTCGGTACAGCTTTCTTATATCTTCCGATAACAGCAAAGGTTCTTTGCTTGTCACATAACGCTTATATAGTGCTGTCACGGAATACACATTACTGTTATCGGGAACAGTTTCTTTCACTATATCTGCCATTGGCTGCAACTGGTCTGTCCCCTGAACAGCATTATAAAGAGACGACAATGAATAAATTTTTGCTTTTGGACGGATATTTCCAAGATCATTCATAGAAAGGATACGCCACACAAGATACACTGAATATGTATAAATTGGCCGCCGGATCACATGAAATAGATACTCGAACACAAGTGGTTTGATCATCTTTTTGTTCAGAAAATAGGCACATCTTCGTGACGCAACCGTTATGAATAGCCCTTCCTGCTTCCAGCGTTTCGCATAATCTATAGTCAGCCATTCTTCCAAAGATACTACGGCGCAAAACGGCAAAAAGTCCTCGCTGTGTATGTCTATCACATCCCCGTCTTCCACAATCAGCGCGCCTTCATCTGTCATAAATGCCATTGAAACCTTTTGAGATTCCTCATTTTGTGCTGTATTTTTATCCGATCCTGCTTCTGTCCCGCTCTCTGATGCCTGACTTGTATGGTCAGAACCTGGCAAAAAATCCAGCATATGTTCCGCATTTTCTGGCATAGTTTCTGCTGTTTTCAGTAATTTCATTGGAACTTTTTCTCCTGGAAATGTCTGCTTTTCTCGGATTTCCAAATGCGCCTGAGAATTATTTTTTACCAAATCCAACGGCAATTTATGATGATTTTTTTGAACGTCTGGAGCGGATTTACTGGAATTTTCCGGGCAATTTGGTCCCGAAGTTTTCTCTTCTTTCTTCGCTTCATGCCCTAAAAAGCCTGCACTCATACTCGCCTGACTCATCAGTTCCTCCAGTGATAAAGTCGGCCTGTCGCTGTATGTGGGAACCAATATTTTCTTTTTATGAGCAGATTGTGCTTCTTCAGGACATAGCTGTTTATCATCTTTCCGACCAAATTCCACCGCTACTGACGTAAAAAACAGATAGGGAATTTCATCATATATACAGATATCTTCAAAGAATTGCTGTCGTTCACGCCCCTGATAAGCAGGTGCAGCACGAAGTTTTTTCAGACAATCCTCATACCTTTTTGCTGAACATACCTCATTCTCTATTAAAATGGCATCCAGTAAATTCCGCAGAATTTTCCTGGCTGCAAAGGCATGTTGCTCTGGCAGTATTCCCCCATTTTCATTTAATATATGATCCAGCAGCTTTTCTTTGTCATATAGGAATGAAGCAGAGGTACGCTTCCTGACATCTTTGAACGCTTTATATAATTGTTCTCCAACCGGTAATACATACCCTCTTATGTGCCCCATCTGTTCTAAAATGATGCAAACCTGCATGTGAAATACATTTTTCCGTATCATTGAAACAGTCGGATTATGAAACATATAGCGCAGCACTTGCAGTTCCGCGTTAAGCTGACAATTGCAAAAATCTTTCGAGAATTCACATATTTTGCAAAAATCTACTTCCTGACATTCCGGTTCAAAGTGAAAGTTTGTATCCACTTCTTCGCAATGAAATGACAGTTCCCCATATGTCTGGTATAAATCAGAAATGTAGGCTACTTTTGGCTTTGTGTCTACTATTTTCATATTCTTTAACTCTTCAAACACATAATCACACTGCTCCTTCGTGTATCCGCATGAAGCGCATTTCTGAATTACATAGATATTTTTTAGTGCATGATCTGCTATCCACGCCACCTTAAACAGGCATGGGCATCCTTTGATGTAGTGCATTTATTTTCCTTCCTGCTGCATTCTTAAAACACATAATACTTTGGAATTTTGTCACATCCTGGTACCGGGTAATATGGCTTGATCACATGCTTCCCCTTCCGCATCAATTCACTCACCTCTGCCAGTTCCTCCTCTTTTCCACCAATCAGACCATATTCATTCAGATAAAAGAGGGTGAAGCTTGCAAATTCAAGGACACGTTTTGCATCCTGCTTTCCTGCAGTTGAGGTCTTCGTAATTTTGTCATAATGTCCCTTCTTATATGGAATAATTTCTTTCTCCCGAACAAACCCGGTAATGCAGCAGACCACACAATTGCTGTGGCACATAGCAGAAGTAAGCTTCTCCCACTTCACGCGAGGAAGCGAAATATTAAAGTTCCCATAATCATTTTCACAGATTAAATATATCCTGGCACCATACTGATCGCTGATTTTACGCACCTTTCCACAAAAGAATGCCGTTTCTCCAATCTTTGCCCTACGGGTAAGTACAAGTGAACTATTGATCGAGATCAGCGCACCATCTAGGTCCTCATACTGATATAAGCCATATTCATACTCCATCTGGGAAAGCACAGCATCCGCCGTCATTTGCCCTGTCTGCACACACATTTCGAATGCTCTGGCGGCAATGATCGCGTTTAGGGCTGTTAGATCAAATCGCTTCCACTTGCACAGGTCAAGCGCTTCTCCAGAGTATATGCCTGCTTCCTTTCTGGCCCCTTTTTTGCACTTAAAGGCAACCGGTATGGAAAATCCACGCCCATAGATGAACGGAATGACACCGGCGGCTTTTGAATACTTAGCAAGCTGCCGAACGTATTCTACGCATGCTGCTGCATGTCTGCCGCGTAAAAATTGAAGTTCCAAATTTTCATTGACTGTCACTTCCGTCTCATCCTCTCTGCAGCAGCATCGCAGCACTTTTCCTGTTTCTAATTCTCTTTTGATCCTGGAGCGAAGCGCTAAATGATATAATACTGTTGGATATAAATAGCGCGCTTCTTCGTTTCCACCTGATTTCAATACTAAAAAACCGATTTTCTGCTTCAACACAACCCTCCTTAAATTCTTCTTTTTAAAAAACTGCGTATGGCTGTGACACCACACGCAGCTAGATCTACCTTCTTCTGCCGCGTTTCGGACCGCGATGCCACCGCCTTGAAACATGCTCCGGCTCTTCGGCATCTTTTGTTCTGCGTCTGACAGCAAGGTATAATATGATTGCGATAAACAATAGGAAAAATACAACCGCCGTAATGTACGGATGCTTTTTTACAGTTTCTGCTATCTTTTTCAGAAACTTTATCATCTCTTCCCATAGGTTTTTAAGCCAATCCCAGTGATTGGATCCCGATGATTTTGATGTGCTTTCCGACATAACAGAAGCATCCTTCGGCAGCAGTTCATACCGCGCCCGGATCTGATACCCCTCTTCTTCCGGCAGGGTGATCACATCTTCATACGAAATTTCCAGATCATAAACCAGCTTTTTCCCATAAGCGACTGCATTCCGATACAGGATCCCATTCTGCTCATACATGTCACCGGCCCAGGCCGTGTGATCAATCTGGTATGCGTCATTCGGCACCCCGATCAGCTCTAATAAAAGCCCTTCATTACCAGCAAACGGATCCACAGTCTGATTAAGTGATATCACCTCATTTCCAATCTGAAATAGTCCTGAGTCTGCATGTTCTACGACAATATCAAACGTAAAGGAATCTTCCCAGCGTTCATTTACCCGCTCTGCCTCTTTGATCGGCAACGTATATTCCGTTACGGTTTGAAACGGATTATCTGCAATTTCTACCTTATAGGTTTCCGGAATCTCATCGATCCCCTCATAATCTTTCAGTAGTAACGTATCCCGGATATGCTTCTTCCTTCCTGAAAGAGACTGTTCCTTCACCTCATAATCCACTAACCGGTATGTATCATCACCTTCCACATGCTCTTCCTCAGGCAGATATTGGTCCTGATCCGCATCCTTTGGAAAGACCTGTGAATAATATACATAACTTCCATCCGTCTCTCCTGAACCGTAATATGGCCGCTCTCCAAATACTTCTTCCACGGTGGTAATCGCATCATCTGCGCCGCTAACCTGCTTTTCTGCCTCAGAAGGCACCGCTACATTCACATTCTCTGCAATACTCTGCGTTTGGTTTTCTGATACCTGACTCGCCATGGTTTTCCCGGCGGGACTGGCAAATACCAGTACCGCCGTAAACATCAGGGCGCTAAAATATCTACGCCTCATCATCTTTTTTCTTTCCTTTCCTTCGTCCGATAAGCACCAGTCCCCCTGCGCCCATCGCAAAGATGGTTGCCAGTACATACCATTTGAATGAATCTGTAGTATCTCCTGCCTTCGGTTGCTTCAGCCAGTCTGGAACACCCAATCCATAGGATCCACTGCTTCCATTCGTACTTTCATAATGTGCATAGATCCGCCCGATACCAACCCTTTTATCAATCTTTTCATTATATAGCGTTGTTTCCCCAGCAATGGTTCCGTCATATGAAACAAGGAACTGCCATGGTGCTTCGGACCGCTCATATCCGTTTGCCGGTTCGATCTCCACGATACGGTAAGTTCCTGCCTTACCGGCCGGAACCTTGCACGCTCCTGCTTCATCCGTTCTGCCATGAAATACCACCTGGCCGGCCGGATCAGTCACCTGAAGCAGTGTATCCGGAACTGCTGTGCCGTCTTCTGAATCTTTCTTTTCAAGTATCACCTCCACATTTGGATAATCATACAAGGTCCGGTTTTCTGGATTTGTTACTTTACCATCCTTAATATAAAGGTACTGTACAGCCGGGTTCAGGTAATATCCAGCCGGTGCCTCTGTTTCCTGATATGTATAGGTTCCATCCGCCGGCATAGCAAATGTCAGATATCCGCTCTCATCCGTAATACCTTTTAAATACAGGCTTCCGTCCGCACTGTAAACAGTAAGCTTTGCTCCGGCCACGCCGATCTGGTTTACTGGATCGTACTTGCGAATGGACAACTGGCGTTTCCCCGGAGTGGTGCCACCTCCGCCACCACCGCCATTGATCGCAAAATTCACAAATCGGATTTCTTTTGTTTCCTGACCCAATGGCATAATAAACTCCTGATCCTCAGATACCCGGTATCCACCAGGAGCTGATGCTTCGTGTATGACATAGGTCTCTCCGGCTTTCAGTACACCGTCAACCCGGTAAACCGTACCATCCGGCACGAAATCAACCAGTACATTTCCGTCCAGATCTTTGATCTGTATCTGGCCACCACTAAGAAGCGTGCCATTTGGATTTACCTTGCCAAATTCTACATGGGTTACATCATCAAACATTTCCACCATATCGACGCTGCCGTCTTTGGATACCGTAAATTCAATGCTCTCCGCAACCGAATAGCCATCTGCCGGCCGGATCTCAATAAGTGTATAAGTTTCTCCGGCAATCAGTTTTGCTACGATTTCGTGTGGTATCGTTGAAGAGGTCCATTCATCAACCACATTTCCATTCTTATCCTTTATCACCAGATGACAGCCCGGAAGTTCTTCTTTTCCCGTAATTTTCTTCTTGGATACAACCACATGCGTCGGCTTATCCTCCATTTTGACCTGATCGACCGTTCCGTCATGGCTTACTTTAAACGGAATATCTTCCGCATAGGCCCAACCGTCTGCCGGACGAACCTCCCGCAGTGTATATTCCTCGTCTGCGATCAGTTTCTCCTTAATTTCATGAGGCTGGTCGGTAGAAAACCACTCATCTACCACATTTCCATTCTTATCAATGACCTGCAGCGTACAGCCCGGAAGTTCTTTACTTCCCGTAATCTCCTGCTTGGAAATTACAACATGAGTCGGCTTGTCCTCCATCTTGACATAATCAACTGTTCCGTCATGACTCACCTTAAACGGCACATCTTCGGCATATGCCCAGCCGTCTGCAGGCCGAACCTCTCGCAGCACATAACTCTCGTCCACTACCAGTTTTGCAACAATTTCATGAGGCTTGTCCGTAGAGATCCACTCCTCTACTACGTTTCCGTCCTTATCCACAACCTGAAGCAGCGCTCCCGGGAGTTCCTCACTGTTTGTGATCTTCTTTTTAGATAACACGATGTGAGTAGGCTTATCCACCATAACCACACGGTCCACTGTGCCGTCCTCATTTACGGTAAAGGTGATATCTTCCGCATAGGAATATCCAGGTTCCGGGCTTTTTTCAACCAGTCTATAGGTCTTTCCCGGTTCCAGGAATTCTTCAAGGCTTTCCGCTACATCAGAACTGATCCATCTGTGGATCAAATTATTTTCCTCATCGTATAATTCCATTTCACAGCCAGGAAGCTCTTTACCACCGCCAATTTCCGTCTTTGAGATCATAACTTTGGTTTTCCGGTCCGCGGCTGCAATGCCTTCAACATTCACAGACTGGCCCAGAATTGTACTAATCTTATTTGTCGGAAGGCTGTCCCCATTTGCGAATACGGTTTCTTCCGTAAGCACATAGGTTTCTTCCTGCTTAAATATCGTGCGTTTTGCCGTATCCTCAATATTTCTGGTAAATCTGGCTCCGTTTCCGTGAGTTACATCCACACTTCCGGATGTCATTTTCTCCGTATGGTGCAGGCCATTCTCGATCTTTTCAATCTCATAGGTCACATTTTTATAGTAACCAGGATCGATCTTGACATATTCATTACCAGAGAGGCTGATGGTATCGCCACTCTTTATCATGCCGGTCCTGCTGCCGCTGTATGAATAGGTCCCTGGAAGTTCCCTTCCTGTCGATGCGTCATAAAGTTTTACCCTAAATGATGTTTTCTGATCTTTATACCGCTCCTTTCCAGATCCCGTAAGTTCGTTGAACAATACTACTTTTCCATAGGTTAATACCGGCACTGTCTTCTGGGTTTCCCTTACAATTCCGTTATATTCTGCTTTCGCCTCAATCGTAGATGCCTCACCACTTACCTGTGTTGTAAAAGCAGCGTATGCAGCTTCACCCGGCGCCACGCTCTCAAAATGGAATACCAGTTTTTCTCCGTCGAAAGTTCCTGTTCCCGGATCAATAATGCTTGTATCTGCATCGACAGTCACGGTTAATACCATATCTGCCGTTTTGTGATCCGTATTGATCATTCGAATTCTTTCAAAAATTGCCTGATCCGGCGCTAATGCACTGGCACCATCCGCAGACAGTCTGGTTATTACCAGATCATCTTTCTGCAGAGGATTTTTCACCTGCTTTTCCTGATTATCCGCATCTGGAATAAACGCGGTAATCTTGGTTCCGTCCGCATAAGATAAGGTCTCATTTACATGGTCAATTTCTCTGGTTGGAATTTTAATCTCTCCATTTTCATCAAACCAGAATGTTTTGGTGAACCGATCCGTCACAAGAACCGTTCCATCGGAATACCTGCAGTACTCCGTGATGGTATAGGCCGATCCTTCTGACACAGAAGCGAACGGTTTTCTTATCACATGTTCCTCGCCAGCACCGATCCAGCTTTCTATCAGATCTTTGTTTGCGTCCGTCAGCTCATAATATATCTGGGTCACATAACGGCCCTTCAGTTTTACCTGCTCAATGCTTGTGGTATCACGATTGATCGTATCCAATTCATAATCATTCTTTGATACCCGCTGGATTTCAATACTCTCCATCTGGTTAGAAAGGCCCTGGATACTCCTTCCATCACTGGATACCGTAAACAGTACCGGCTTCATCAGATTCCACCCCTTCGGCGCAGTATCTTCCACCAGGATATAGGTATGCCCTGCGATAAGTCCGATAACCTTATGCCTCTTCTCCAATTTTCTGGTGGTCCAGGTCGTAAACGGTGCATCTTTATCATATACAGGCTGATCGTGTTCATCTTTTCCTGTCACTTCATAAATGGAAAGAATTGCCCCATCTATAAAAGCACCTTCTGTATTGTCATCCCCTAAAACATCGAAGTCCTGCTTACTAAAATACAGCCTGGTTTTCTGATCCTTTACGCTCTCCTGATGAATTACTACCGTCTCATGGGCAAAGCTCTGGCCGTCACCCTGTTTCGGCTCAAACTGCCAGGTGATGATTTCCGGATTTACACTATAACCCTCCGGCGCTGCGATCTCCTGTAACGTGTATGTATATGGAATGATGCTTCCATCTGGCCGCATCTCACCAACAGGAAGATCCTGCACGGTGATGACTGGCTCTGTTCCATAGATCATGTTTGTGGTGACCGGCTCATCCAGATCATTTTCTTTATACGCTTTGATCTCAAATGTTGCTCCGGCAAGTCCCTGGCCGTCTTCTCCAGTCTTGGTGATAGAAAGCGCACCTTTCACCGCTTCATTGACTGCCCGAATCGTCTGTACCAAATCATCCAGATGATACTCAAATCGTGCCGGCTCTGCTAAGGTATAATAGTCCGGTGCTGACAGTTCCACTAAATAATAGATGCCTTCTGCCAGGCCCGTCTCGATGTGAATCCTTAAATCTCCCACCTGATATCCTTCCGGGATCCTGCCATTTACTTTATCTGTCACTGTATAAATGCCATCTGCTCCGGTTACCCACTGGCTGACCAGATACTCATCGGACTGGTTCAAATTTCCTGACTGATCTGCTCTATACAGGGCCATGGTAGCCCCAGCCATCTCCCCGGTCACACCAACAGCAGATTTAGAAAGCCAGATCTGTCCCTCCAGATCCTCGATGTGATACTGCTGGATCTCCTTCCGGTTCTCCACTACAATCACCTGGGCATCTGCTTTTAAAAATCCATCGGGTGCCTTGGTTTCTACAAGGACATACTTTTCCCCTGCTGGCAGGCCATTGATCCTTCTGGTGCCTCTGTCCGTAAGGTAAGTATCCGCGTAAACATTTATATGCTCCAATTTCTGATAATCAAACTGGTAATCAAAGACGGTTTCCGGCAGGTTGCCAGATACTGCTACGCGTATAGTCTCCCCGTCGCTTGTAATCATGGTAAGGAGTGCTTTCGTTGCAAATCGGTCGTGACTTCCTCCGGCGCTTGTCGCATCCATTACCGTCTTAGCTGTGACGGTTGCAGATTTTTCCTGCCCATTCTCCTTCCAGCCAAATAGTGAAAGATCCACACCATAGGACGCATACGCTTTTTCAAATGCATCGCGGAAATTCTGATAATCCTCAACAGTGCCGCTCTTAAATGATGTCAGAACACGGGCATCATATACCGGCGTGCCATCCGCATCGTAAATAATTTCCCCTTCTGCATTGACCACTGCCTGATGAAGGCTAAATTCCGCCCCAGACAGCTGGACTTTCTCTCCGTGCTCATCTGTAAAGAATTTTTCAATCTCAACCTTTGTGGTATCATTTTTCATGCAGACGGTTTCAACTTCTGACTGATCTCCAACTGTAATTTCCACCGGATCTGCTGTTACAAATCCTTCCGGCGTTTCAATCTCTTCCAACAGATAATCTCCCGCCGGGATCCGCTCGAAATAGGCCGGTTCATTTCCACTGATCCATTCCGCGGTATTCCATACCGGGTTGGAAGCGGTACTGTTTGTATCTTCCCAAACCAGCGGAGTATTCTGCGTTTTTACCAGATAATATCCCTTCGGATATTTCTCCGTATCCGCACTATATACCCGTCTGGCCGGATACAGCGCCAGTTTTGCTCCAGAAACAGAACTGTATGTATAGGAAGCAATATCACCAGTCACCACCTCGCGCTCATACGGTTTCTCTCCCGTTTCCGGATGTTCATGGTCCATATCCAGAACCGGCATTTTGGTATCCTGCGGCGCATGGATCTTACTAATTTCAATCTTTGTGGTCCGATCAACCATCTGAACATGCTGAAGCTCTCCCGTCTCCGCTACAGAAATGCCACTAGGCAGGCCCTTTACATAGCCCTCCGGTGCCTTTAACTCCTCCAAAATATAGGTTCCGCTCGGAAGGCGTTTTAAAACATCTGCCTGTCCGTCTGTTTGAAATGTATCGAATGGATCATTCGGAGTCTTGTCAGAGCTTAACCAGGTGTTTTCAAGGATATATCCCTCACCCAGCCGGTGATACAGATTTTTCCGCTCCGGTGTTTTCTTCTCCTGAGAAGCATCATACAGTTCATCGTGTTCATTGATACGATATGCGTTCAGATTGTATTCTTCCAGATTATCTGAATCCTGGTGTCGTACAAAATCTCCATTCCGGTCATAAAGATCCTCTCCCTTTTTGTAGGTTTCTGAACTTCTCTGGTAATACAAAACCAAACCATGGTCATCATAGACCGGATTGAGTTCATTTAGAAAATCACCATCATTGTCATCTACCAGGACAGAACCATTCATATCCTGATTAAAACGGTTCTGCTCAACGCTGCTCTCCTCGTGTGATTGCTCACCATTTCCTTTCCAGGTTCCGGTAATATGGCCAGACTCCGCATGGGTATACGACGGTTTATCCGCATCCGGTATCTCCGCGGTGGAATTATTTACCACATCCAGCGTTTCATCCTCTGCATATCCGTCCTTATTTTCTGCCACCGTAGCAATACGGGAAGTCGTGATCTTATCACGGGCAATCACATTTCCGAATTCATCTTTTCTTACATTAACTGGCCATACCAGAGTTCTTACCGTTCCGTCTGAACAGCCTTCTTCGATATATGCCATTCCTGTTGCCGGATCAACCAAAGCATCGCGGTACCCGTCTTTATCCAAATGATAAATTTTGGTGCCTGCCTCCACTTCAAGCTGCTTATCATTCTTTCGGTATTTTACCTTTGTAAAATCGCCTTCTGTAATCTCTAAATATGGGACTCCATCCTTAAAAACATACATCGAATGCTCTATATCAGTCTTTTCAAAGTTTCTGCGGTCCCGTTCTGCATCTTCCACAGGCGTCTGCTTATGCGTTTTATCATACACATAGGTAATGAACTGGCCGTCAATATACCGCTCCTGATATGGATCCAGGCCATCCAGATCATAATATAAGATATCTGTATCTGGCCGCTGTAACGTAACCGCAGACCATACTCCGCCGGTTGCCGAAATGGTGTTTCCGTCTTTATCAATACCGGCCGAAAAAGTCACTTCCAGTTCTTTACCCGCCTCGTCCTTTTCACGGACAAACTCTACTTTCTCTCCGGCATATCCCTGCTCGATATACATTCTGGTGATATTGTTCGTGAGATTTCTTTCAATCTTCAGTCCGTTATAAGCCTCATCTCCCTCAAATCCAGAACGCTCCACAGGGATTGCATCAAACAATGTCATCAATGCCCCTGCTACATAGCCATTTTCATCATCTGCAGTTTCAAGAGTCCTGGTAACATACCCATAGCCCGCAAATGTTCCGTGGGAATAAACGATTTCCACCTTTTCTCCTGCTGCCTTGCGTTCCTCTAAATACTCCAGGGTTCCTTTCTGCCATGCATATCCCAAATATTTTCCATCCCGATACGCATAAACCAGGTCCGGATTTTTTCCGATCTCGCTGTATTTTCCATCCACACGACCGGAAATCTTGTAGCTGACCGTCTTATCTGCCGTCGTATTGGCCTTTCCTACATAGGATTCTTTTACCTTTTCAACCTCCAGCCGGATCGGAGTATTCTCCACATAGACCTGCGCCACGTTTACCTTGTCTTCCGGTTTGTTTGCATTGGTTGTCTGGTGGTCCGCATCATCCTCATAAACGACTGCCAATACCCGGCTATCCTTTGTTCCTTCCTTATAATAAGTAATCTTGTCGCTGTAAACCTCGATCGCGATCGGCTTACTCCGCGCATATCCGGCCGGCGGATCTACTTCCGCCAGAACATAAACCCCCGCGCCCAAAGGCTGTGGCAGTTCCAGATAACCGACATTCTGGTCCTGATAGGACGCTCCCTGGTCTGTCATCTCATCCCGCATCAGGCCGTCCCTGGTTGTTGAATAGGTTTTAAAGGCCACGGTCTTATTCCCGTATTCATCTCCCAGGACAATCTGCTCATCCTCACTGCAGATCGGTGTACCCTCCGGCACGGTGCCGCTATACAGATCACCGATGCCATTCTCTTTTCCGGTAATACGATCAATCCACCTTGCAAGTCGGCCTTTTGCAATCGGCCGGATGTCGGTAGCCCCCATTGCCGTTAAGAATTCTTTTGTTCCGGTAAACTGCGTGGGTTCTGTCGTAAATTTTACTGTTCCCTGGCCACTCTCACTGTCATCACGGGATGCCGCATACAGATTGAAAAGTGCACCGTCGTGAAGGATATTCTCATGGGTTTCCGAGTCAATCTTCTCTATTCTAAGCTTTGCCGTAAAGAAGCGGTTCACAAACTTATCGTAAGCAAATCCCCGGTATGATGCACTTCCTCCCTGGCCCGGCTCTTCATCTGTCACCTCCGCCTGCTCATCCGTTGATGCAATCACGCTGTATGGAACCAGCATGGCAGCATATTTCCCCTCATAAGCTGTCTGCATTCCCGTCATTGTTGCAACATGATCCCGGTACTGGATTCCTAACCGGTTATCTGCAGTAATATCCGCACCCGGATATGGAACATCATCGGAAAGTCCCGCATCTTCAGACAGGGAACTATACCGGTAATTTTCCGAAATTCCTTTTCTACCGCTCTGCCCCTCCGTCAGATAATAGGTAACTTCGGCAGCAGAACGATCATTCTCCGGATTATAATAATTTTTCAGTGGCCGCCATGGGCTTTGCGTCAATGCAAAATAGTTACCAGCTTCTGCCAGAACCCCATTTGTGATCTCATTCAGATCAAGTCCATACTTATAAACTTCAAAATCCCCATGGTGATTATGGGCCTGGATTTTATGGTCCTCCTCACCAAACCGGATCTGATATTTCTGTTCCAGCTGCTGCATGGAATCAGAACAGTCATAATTATAGAAAGAATTGAGCGTTTCCGGAGTTTCCTGTGATGCATCATAAGATGCATACACACTCGGCAAGGTTACTTCCCTTGGCTGATCAATCTGATAATGTCGGTTTTTAAAATCCTTCAGTTCATCAACATGCGGCGGCTGCTCTGCCACCACATAGGTTCCATACGGTAAATATTTCGATAACCCATAGGCATACCCACCATCTTTTGAAAGATCTTTATCTCCATAAATCGTATTGGCAGCCAGTGTTGTTGTATCATGATCGTTGCCTCCGTTTGCCTCGCTATCCCAGTGAATTGCGTAAAGCTCATCAAGATCATACGCAAAGAATGGCTTCAAATAGTTTTCTGCCTTTATAATGGCCTGGCGGAGTGCCAGATCATACGTTTCTTCACTGTATGCTGTCGCACCGGCACTGGCCTCCTTCTCTCCAGTACCTGCGTCCACCTCCTGCACCAGTTTTTTTACCTCATTATCCAGGTACCAGCTGATTGCAAACTGACGCACCCGGTCAGATACCCTGGCATTATCCAGCTGCTCTTCGGTACGGTTCATGAGATTTCCAATCGGCTTATAACTTGTGTAGGTCGGATGATTTTCATCCCATTTATCTCCATTAGAAACGCTGATCGCATCAAAAAACTTCTCATAATTGTAATTTTTGACCGTTCTTGTGCTGTCACCGTCCTCAACCAGATAGTCTGCCGTTTCCAGCAGTCTCGTATAGCCCGTGTTTGCCTCATCACTGATCAGACCGTTATGATAATCATAAAGAGCCGTATTGGCAATCGCTGCATCATTGGATTTTTTAAACAGCGGATCCGTCTGATGAGGAACCTTTGTATAGATCTTATTGACCAGCATTGGAAATGCTTTATTTGCGGCAAGCTGCTCAGCATCCGTCCGGTCAGTTCCCATACGGTCCTGCCATACAATTTCTCCATTTTCATTCCGGTACAATGCTTCCAGATTTGACTTCAAATAGGTTTTGAAACGGAAATTATCAAGCTTCTGGGCCGAATGATCCGATGCTCCATTCCCTGCATGATTACCAAATAAGCGGCTCCACCAGTCCTCATGGACTTCACTGTAGGAGTTCGTATTGCGGTAACTCTTCTCATCAATCGTTTTTGTTACTTTGATCTGCTGACTGATGATCCTCTCTTCTACACCTACAGGTTCCTTTCTGGTGTTCGTACCCGGCCGCTCTGCACCATCCTGAAATACATAGTCCTGTCCCGGATAATCAAGAGCTACCGATTGTACATAAGAATTTTCCTGGCCTACTAAAAGGCTGCGATAGTTAAGGTATGCTTTTACACTGGAACCTTTTGCCAGATAATAGGAGGCGCTACCAACCTGGGTGCCTGCAAGTTCTTTTGAAATTCCAAAATCTATGCAATCCTGCTCAGTCAGGGAAATGAACCGGGATGGAAGTTTCAGCGTATATTCATAACGTGCTGCTGCCTCGTCATTATGCTCCGTTCCATATCCATCCGTATAGTTACCATTTTGATGGGCGATCCACACATTACCTTCCTTTGTGAGAGGGATCTCCGTCCACTTGTATTCATTTACTTCCACGGAAATTTTCTCTGTCCGCTCCACATAGGTTACCTTCGGAATTTTATTGCCATTTTTATCCAGAGGTGTTTCCCCGGTTTTATAAAATTCAGTTTCGGTTACGACACCATTCACGATATCCCCATTCTCATCTGCCTGTACGGCCGGGGAAAGGATCGCATTAACGGTGCCGTCCTCGTTCACGGAAAAATTCTTCATTTCACCGCGGGGATCATAAATGGCATCCTCACTGTATGCAACATAAATAGCTCTTGGCCGCATGCTGTGGTCTGCCGGCATACTTGCTACCCGGTAAAATATCGCATCCCCTGAAGAACCGTCTGCCGGAACATAAAAGAGCATCGGATAATTGGTCCGGTTTGCGTATAAACCGACCGTCCAGCTGTCCGCATTTTCTTTGATATAATCTACTCCACCATAATTGTAATAATCATGGGTATTGTAATAATCCAGAATAGAAACAATCAGTGAAGATAACGATACTGCGTCTCCGTCTGTTCCTTCCTTATTGATCGTCAATGTTACAAGAGGAGAACCGCATACCGTTTTATCAGCTGCGCTTCCAGCGCTGACACCGGATATACCATAGGTATCTGTCTCACCTTCCCATACACCGCGGTCGAATACCAATTCATCCATGCTCGAATAAGCTGTAACTCCGCTTCTTTTATAGTTCGGTGAGCTTTTTCCATTTGTGCGAAGCGCCTGCTCCACCTTGATTTTAAGAAGCGCAAAGTCATTATCCACATCTGGTACAGATGCGAGTCTTAAAAGAAGTTCATCATCAGACATTCCTGGCACAGATGCCAGGATTACATCCGTAACTTTCGCAGGATCCAACCCTTTTCGGGTCACACGGATTACGTTTTTCGCAGTAAAGTTCACGTTGGTCGTTTTGGTTTTAATGCTTCCATCTGCATTATATTTCGGGTACTGATGATCGTTTTCTGTCACAACATACTCCGGCAGGCCAAAAATATTTTTGACTGGCACTTCATCATAGATACCTGTACCGGCCTCTACCTCTTTCGTCGTAGAAATACTGTCCTTCCGGTAAAATTTTGCTCCCTCCGGCAGATTTCGGAATACAAGATCAAATCCCGAATCCCCTGTTTTTTCACTTTCAGCTGTAAAAAACAACTGGTTGTAGTCAGGATCTTCCACATCTCCGGTCGGTTCATCACTGATCTGCTCCTCCGCGGTAAGGATCCCCACAATTCCAGCATAACCGGTCAAATCGCCCGGAACTCCCGCATTTACATCCTGTCCCAGATTGGTCTGCTGCTGCATTCGGTTTCCAATCGACAATTCATATCCCTCAGAGCGAGTCAATTCCTTTACGTAATAGTCCCCCAGGATCAGCGGTCTTCCAATCCAACAGTTTCCATTCGCCAGTTTATAATCCGGATAAGTTCTTACCACATCTGCGTCTGCCGTATACTCATCGTATGTTTCTGCATGATCATAGAGATTTTGTGGAGATGCTGCATTCCAGCCCTGGCCGCGATCCACGATCTCACCCTCTTCATAGTCATAGATCATTCCTGGGGCTTCCGTAAAGGCCATAAACGAAGCATCGCCGTTTTTATCCGTTGTCGTGACTGCCACCAGATCATTTGCCATATAAACGGTTCCCGTTTTTCCGTCCGGATGAATGATATCCGCTGCTGCAAACAGGCCGTATACCGCTCCTTCTAAAGTGGCGTCTCCCTGAGAATCTCCATAGGAATCATATGCGTCGTTTGCCCCATTTTCCAGATCCAAATCCCGCTTATTGATATGGATTTCTCCCTCCGTCCGGTGGTCATAGATACGCCACATATTTCCGCAGCCATCTTCATCATTGCAGTGACTGAAATTGTCCGCCGAGCCTGGTGTAATAAGTACGCCCACACTCGGTGAACCTTTTGCCGTGCTGTAGGCACTTTCAAATAATTCTTTACCAGATCCTGAAAGCTGCGCATAAAGGGAAATGTCCGGTTCATCACTTCCGGATACAGTCAGACCACCCTCATCCCTCTGCTTTGTAAATTCCACATACGCCACATAGGTCGCATTGGAATCTGACGCAAGATCTACCTTCCTGCCGCCAAGAGCCTCTATCTCACTGATCCGTTCTTCATCCTCGATAAATTCCTGTTCATCTTCAATATCGTCATCAAGGAATTCTTCTGAATCAATGTCTGCCAATTCTTCTTTTGATGGATTTTCCTCATTTTTTAAATCACGATTATCTTTTACAACATCCTGAATTGGCGTTTCTTCTTTAGACGGTCTTCTTTCCTCTTCATCAGAAACATCCTCAGAATCATCGTCCTTTGTTTCCCTGGCAGAAACCGACTCTTTTTCTATATCACTGCCTGCAGCATTCTCTGTTGTCTCTGCGTAAACAGTCATAATACCGAAAATTTTTTGAATGCCTTTTTCAATCCAGCCGGAAAATACCTTTCCTTCAAAGGTTTCCAATCTCGCAGACACATCTCCCACCGCGCTGTCCGGCTCTTTAGAAGCTGCGTCATCCACACTGTCTGAATTTTCCAGATCTCCAGAGTTATTACCAGTATCGGAATCTTTCTCTGCTACGTCCTCAGAGCCTGTTCCAGAATCATTTTTCTCGGACTCATCTTTTGAGTCCGTATCTGACATTCCGCCGTCAGGATTCTCTACCTCACCTTTATTCTCCTGATCTTCCTCATCCTTATCCGAAGCTTCCGTGGAATCCAAAATTTCACCATCGGAATCCGATGAGTTTTTATTATCAATGTCGTCGGAATCTGTTGTTTCATCCGCTCCGTCCACTGTCTCATGCTCCTGAAACTCCTCATCATCTGATTTTTTTGTATCCGCAGCCGAGCCGTCCACACGCTCCGGTGCCTTTGTTTCTTCAAGCTCCACTTCTTTTTCGATCTTAAATATTTTTGTAAAAAATGAAATGGCCTTTGAAAGAATTCCTTCTTTCTTCTCTTCCTCCAGTTCCGGAACATCCAGATCTTCTCCCGTCAGCTCCGCATACTCGGACTCCGTGATACTATGAACGGCGCCCTGCTCCACTCTACTCGTGGAAGAATCTGCCTCTGGAGCTGCATCTTCGTTGATCTGGATATGATTGCTGTATTCATTCGCAAAAAATGAATTTGCACCATTTTCCGAAGAATCTGTTGTGATCACCTCAATTGGAAGGTCATCATTATGCAGATCGTGGAGAATATACCCATTTCGCGCGGTATCCTCCTGATAGGTATAGCTGTATTTCAAAGCAATAAATTTATTGTATGTCGCTTCCGCATCCTGCTTACAGCCAGAATTCACATAGGAATCCTCCCCGGATGCCGAACTGGTCGGTCCTGCATTCGGAGTGCTTCCCTCCTCGCCGCCGCTTGATGCAATGGAAGAGATTTCTCCCTGGCTGACTTCCGACATCAGCCAATGAAAGTGGACTCCCTCATAGGTACCTGCAGATGCAGTTTCGTCACACGCATCAAAACATTCCAACCAGCCACTTGCAAGTCTTCGGTTTTCTTCCTTTGCTTCATCAATTTCGTCCTGATTTGTAACTTCTCCTTCCTCATCTTCTTCCTCTTCCGGGACTTCGACAAAAGCCGGTGCCGGATGTCCATCACAGAAGGTTTTATCGTAATGATATTTGTGCTCTACAGTATTGGATGCATAGCCTTCTTCATTGGTCGTAACGGTCGCAACAAACCGATAATCATCCCATACAACCGGATTATCCAGGTATTTTGACAGATACGTTTCATGATCTGTTCCGCCATACAGTTCTACCGCACCGTCACGTTCCAGGTTGACCTGGTCCTTATCATCAAAACGCTCATAAAGCCGGAAACTCGATTCCTCCAGAGTTTCCCCTGTTTCGTGATCATACTTAGTCAGCTGTGTATTATAAGTAGAAGTCCAGTCCTCCTCATGCCGATAACAGTTAAATTCAAGGCTGCCACTGCTGGATGTTCCAGAAGGATACGATGGCGTATTTCCACCATTCCCACCAAAACCTTGCTGGCCCCAGAAAATTCCTGTACCAAAAACTCCTGATGCTCCCACGGACGCATAATATACACTACTTGGAAGAGCCATTTCCACGTATGCCAGTCTCTGATGCTGCTGCGCCGGCACTACCCCAATTCGCAGGAATTTCTTATGCTGACCAGCACACTGCTGAAGCACCCACAGCTGCAGACACTGTTCATACAAATCTCTGGCCGAAGCAAATGTTCCCATTGCCGTTTCATACCTTGTTCCTATTGGATCAAACTGCACATATAACGGAGTCGGGCTGTTTCCAGGATTGGTAAAGATGATCTCCGTATCCGTTTTTACATACGTCCAACCATTCGGAATTTCAGATACATAGGAGCCAGCCTCCCCCGTTGCAGAAAATTTTAGCGGTACCGACTGGATAAACCCGGCATCTGAGCCGTCCTGCGCAAACTTAATACTCAGGGTGCCATCTGCTGCTACCGCTGTTTCCGGAGTGGTATGGCCTGCCAGAGTTGCCGGAACCAGTCCACCCATTGTAGATCCGGAGGAACTACTGCTTAGTAACCCAGCTGCTTCCAACAATTTATCTGCATTATCACTCCAGGCCTGTACCCACGGATATTTTGCCCTGGTGGCAGCGCTGTGCAAATATAGCTTTAAATCATCCTTTGACATAGTACGCCCCATAGGCGTCAATCCAATAGATGCTGCAGCCACATTTAGCTGATTTAACGCTTTATTTATATCCTGGCTACCGCCTTGACTCACCTCTAATGATAGCAGTGCAAAAAATATCTGCCCAGCCTCTGCTTCGCTCAGCGATGCATACGGACTTACATACACATATCGGTCTGCCACTCCCAATGCATTATTTGGTGACATTCCATCAATACAATACTGGCGAAATCCAGAGTCCTTAATATAAGCCTGCATCGTATCACCATACGTTGCAGCTTCACTGGAAAGAAAAAATGATGGGATATCATTTAATATTGGCGATGCGCTAAGAACAAACGCTAATATTCCTGCACAAATTCGTTTTTTATTCTTCCGAAATTTTTTCATCTCTTTATACTCCATTTTCTGATTGTTTTATAAAAAGAAAAAAGCAAGCTACCTTGTTTGATAGCTTGCTTTCCTATATCCATTTATAAAGCACTTTCACTACTTGTAAAGTTGCTCATATTCATCATATGTCATTCCGAGCCACGCCTGTCTTTGCTCGTCAGAAACATCTGGCCATATGGTACGATAATATTCGCGCCATGATATTTCCCCATTTTCAGCTTTTTTCTGTAAATCTAACTGTTCCTGCAATTTTTGCGCTTCTTCTGATGCAAAATACTCGTTTTTATACCGATCTCTCTCCGCCGCATAATCAACGGCCTTGCAGTTCTTCACCCCATTATTGGTTGGATCAACCACGTACCAGATTTCTCCAATCTGTACCAAACACCGCTTATGGTAGGCCGAGGACTGATATGCTTCACATCTGACGCCTACCAGCTTACAAAGCTCTGCCAGTTCATTGGAAAACTGTTCACACATCCCATGTCCGGTACGAAGAACTAACCACCGTTCTTTGCTGCGATTGTATCCCGCATCCGCATCATAGACATTTCCATGGTATGCTGCCCCGACTCTTTCAAAAGCTTTCTGGTATCTGGTATATTCATCTGCATGGATCCAGTCAAAACTATGAAGAAATTCCTGCAAAAGTGGATATGCCTCATCCATGTAATTGTTGTATGGTGTCTTATACTCTCCATGCGCATTTAAAATGCTCTGTTCCCTTTCTTCCGGAGAATTGTACCATTCTTTTAAGTAATATTCCGGATCCGTAATTTCCGGATGCTGATCGCTGAAAATAGCACCGCTGCCCATTACATCCGTTAAATCAGCTCCCGGTAAACATACAGTACCGGCACTGACTTCTGTTGCCACTTCTGAAGTCCCAGCGTATGCTGACATATTCATAAACATCGCTGCGGTCAAAGTCGCACACAAAATGGTTAGTCTTTTCATAAAACTTCTCCCCTCCTCTGTCTATAATCACTGTATACGATCCATGATGATATGTAAACTACCAACCTGATTCAAAAGCCCTTTTGAGCAAAAATCATGACTATCGAACATCAATTATAGAAATTTCTTTCTCTTCCCATGCTACGGAATATGAATACTTCAATCTGTTTGAATAAAAAAACAGGCCACCAAACGATAGCCTGTTTCTCCCATAGCCTAATTTACATGCACCATGTTCTTTAAATACTCAGCGAGCATATATAATGGAACATTAATAAGCCAGTCTTCTTTTTTATAATTTGCCATGCTGCTTCGAACCGCCATGTCCGGCTGATATTTATCACAAAAAGCTTTCAGGCTCTTTGCACGAAGATTTTGTTCCGCTTTTACTTCAATCGGGATGCAATCAAGATCTCCCTGCAGCATGAAATCAATTTCACCCGTTGAACGTTCTGTCGCAAAATAATAAAGTGGATATCCAGCTGCATGCAACTCCTGCGCGACATACTGCTCTGTGAGCGCCCCTTTGAACTCTTCAAAAATACGGCTGCCGTCAAGCAACAATCTGGCCGATAAACCGGCCTTCGCTGTTAATAATCCCACATCAAACATGAACATCTTGAAACTGTTCATCTCCATATATGCAATAAGTGGAATATCCGGCTTTGATACCCTGTAGCTTCTCAAAATCAATCCTGCATCTTCGAGCCATTGTATTGCCAGTTCAAAATCTTTAGCCCGTGCTCCTTCACGCAGCGCACCATACATGAACTTTCGGTTTTCCTTCGCCAGTTGGGACGGAATGGAATTCCAGACCATCATAATACGCGGAACAACCTCTTTGGGAGCATGCTTACTGAAATCTTCCTCATAGTACGTGAGAAGATTGTTCTGGATCTCACGAACTTCATACAGATCATCGGAATCAATATAAGTCTGTACCACCTCTGGCATTCCGCCCACATAGTAATACTTCTTTAATAGATCCACGTATTTTCCTGCATATGCATTGATCAGCTCATAGTCCTGGGTCTTTAGTGTTTCATACAGCCCATTTTCACCAACCGCCAAAAGAAATTCACTAAAACTCATTGGACAGAGTTTCAAAAAATCCACCTTTCCCACTGGAAAGGATGTTCCCTGATGCAATGCAACACCGAGCAATGAACCGGCTGCAATAATAGAATACTGTGGCGCGTTCTCATAAAAATACTTTAATGATGCCAGAGCCTTTGGCGCTTCCTGAATCTCGTCAAAAATAATCAGGGTATTCTCTGCCTGAAAACTTTTTCCGTATTCTATTTTAATTGCCGACAGTATCCTCTTTAAATCAAAATCCAGTTCAAATACGTCCTTCATCGCCTTGTTATTATCAAAATTGATATAGACGGTATTTTCATAGAATCTGGCTCCAAATTCCTTCATGATCCATGTTTTGCCGACCTGTCTTGCCCCCTGTATGATCAAAGGCTTTCTATTCTTTTTCTTCATCCACCGTTCCAACTTAGTAAACAGTTCTCTTTCCATAAAAAACCTCCTCCAAAACGCATATGTTTCCTACCGCCGTTTTAATTATAACATTTTTTCGGCTGTAATTCTAATTATTTTGACATTTTTTCGGACATTATTTTATAAATCTTAATATTTTTTCGGATGTTAATCTGGAATATAAAACACTTTTTTCGGCGCTTCCAGTATTTCAATTATAATCAAGAAACGTTATTCATATTCCGCAGCATGGGAATTTTCCATACTGCATATTCTTTTGCTATCATACTATTCAGTTTTCAAGGTACACACCGCAGCTGCGGAAACTAAACCGTATCCCTTTGACAGCATACGATTCTCTGCATTGTTATTGCTGCTCATCCTTATTCTTTTCTTTCTCTGTCAAGCCAACTTTTCTTACATAATCCCGCATCTTTTCTTCCCTGGCATCAACCCTCTTTTTTAGAATTTCATACAATTCAAAAAGTAATTTCCAATCTTCCTCGAATTCTTCATCTTGCTTGTTTCCCGGCTTTTCCAACAGCAGCTCCCCCTGTGTATGGTCACTTATTTTTTAATGGCGGTGCCCTTAACAGGGCACCACCAAAATAATAAATACACCTGGTATATTTATTTTGTCTAAACTACTCCATTCACAACCCAGATACCATCTGCATTTAACTGATATCCGTCAATTTCACAATTTCTTTTCATGGCTCCTCTGGTTCCATCAGAGACTGGGTTAAAGTAATAACACATTCCGTCGATCCAGTACCATCCGGTTACCATACGTCCCTGTGTGCCATCCGATACCGGGTTCAAATAGTATCTGTTTCCATCGACATCTGTAAACCAGCCTGTCACCATATAACCGGATTCATCAAACCAGAACCAGGCATACTCCTGCTGACCTTTGGTTTTATCCGCATACGGATTATAAATTGCTGCCCATTCAGATGCATAAGTACGAGTATCATCGTGGAACGTCCATTTGTGCTGCTCTGTTTCTGTCCATGTTCCTCGCACAACATATTCCGGCAGACTGCTGGCAGCAGGTGTTGTTCCAGAAGTGGCTACTGTCTTTGAGCTGTGGCTTCCGCCACCGCCACCACCTCCACCGCCGCCGCTGGAGGATGATGAATAGGTTGTCTGGTCGGATACTGTAATTTTTAATGTCACAACGGTGCTGTCTGAACCTGTCGCATCCGTTCCGGTAATAACCGCCTGAATTGTTCCCGTATACGGACTTACGCATGCCTTTTTGATCCATTCCAGACCAGCATCCTGAACTGGCCGGATCGTTCCATCGGCAGATACCTGCAACACAGACGAATTAGAAGAACTGTAAGTAACCGGTCGTTTTTCCTGATATGTTGTTGCAATCACCTGTTTCTCCGACATATCACCAAACGTATGGGTTGGAGCGTTTCTTCTTCCAGTCATCGTGAGCACCAGATCCAGAGTTTCTGTTTCCGGCATCTCAATACACCTTGCAGCATAATTTAAAACCACCGTGGTTTCTCCCACCTTCTGACCGTCAACGGTTGTCGCAATCGCTTTGATCGTCTTGGTTCCGGTATACGGCGCTACATGCTCAGCATCCTTAATCCACTGTGCATTTGGATTCGGTGTCAGAAGACCGGTCTGGGAAATACTTGCCACATCCGTATCCGATACGGACCAAATCACCTCACGGTTATATGGCGTATGTAAAGCATCGGAATTGCAATCCGGCAATACAGTACAACTAAGCTGTACCGGCTCAAATCCAGTCCGCGTTTTCACTGCTGAATTAACATCACCCTCTTTGGTTGCCACAAGATCAAATTTCATCTGCTTCTGGCCCATCTGAACACTTTCCGGGTGAATGACGGTCTCATCCACAGTGACAAATTTCAACGTTACCTCGCAGTCTGCTCTCTGGTGTCCGTTCGTCGCATCTTCACTGGTAACGGTCACATGCTCTATCTGCGTTGCTGTTCCGGAGAGCTTCTCATAAGGATCTGCATCCCGTTTCTGATTATCTGCATTGATGACGTTCTGGATCCATGCAGGATTGTCAGCACCATTCGGATCATACTTTGCTTCCACTTTCAGCTCATGCTCAAAGCTTCCCTGCGGAGTGATCTTTAAATACTGTTTTGGATTCTCATCTTCCCAACGCACATTCTGGGTAAAACTCTGGGCCGGTCTGAGACTTGCCGCCAGGATCTGCGGTTCATCTGCAAAAATGGTTTCTGTCGGATTTTTCCGGTCTCCAGTGAGTTTTCTGGTAATGGTATAGGTAATATTGTTCTTGTTTAATTCCACTCCTTCAACGCGGAGCGTTGTCTCATCCACAATCTTAAAATCAACCGTAACGGTCACATTTCCGTAAACAGATTTATGATCCGGTGAGGTGTCCGCATTGGTCGAAGCTGTCAAAATTGCATTTTTGCTGGTTACCGTGGCCGGAATTGCGCTTAAGTAGTTATTATCCTGCTGCGCTTTTACCGCTTTATTTAGCAAGCCATTAATCCAACTACCAGCCATATTCGGTTTGATCTTTGCAGCTGTCTCCACATAACCTGCATCGGATGCATTTACCACAAGATCAGAATCGTCAATGCTCCAGCTGTGTGTTTTATCCGTACTTGCTCCGGTATCATTGTGTACGGCATTTACCGTAACCGGATTAACATTGATCGCGGAAAGATCATTTCCGGTATAAGTTGCAAGCTGATTGTTGTTGCCATCCAATACTACTGTCTGCACCGTCGGATTTTTCCGGTCCCCGGTCCGGGTCTGTACCACATGGAACGTCACATTAGCCGGATCCATGGAAAGTTTTGAGGTTGTTCTGATGTACTCTACATCCAGCTCTGTGCTATGCTCTGGCATTTCAAACGTATATCCTCCACCGGTCTGATACGTCATATCCTGCGGATTTCCGTCCTCATCCGTATAGGTTGGTGGCTTTACGCCGCCAGGTTCATTTTCATCCGTTACCATCTGATAAATGCTTCCATTTGTATTCTTGGCCGCGGTCGTTACATGGACCGTTTCTCCCGGTCTGACAGCAGAAGAACTATCTTTATCGATGATCCGGTAAAAACTGTTGGCACCTCCCGGATATGCCGAAAAAGTAGCCACATCCTGATCAAATGTGCCATTGGAATTTGCTACATCTACACGGCTAACCGATAATAAATAGCCTTTCACCGGCTGCCCATACGTTCCCGGTGCATAATGATCAATGGAAAATGGCAGGCCATTCTCGTAATCAGCTACCGTAAAATCCCGGTCCAGCCTGGTGACTACAATATTGCGTATTCCGTCTTCCAGTTCTTCGTAGAAATATCTGCTGGCATCATAAGTTTCATTGGCCCCATTTTTCAAATAGTAATGAACTTCATTATCATTCCAGTATCCAATATGGGCCGCATCGGTAACCGTTGTATCCGATGATTTTCCACTTCCGACAATCGCCTTAGTCTTATTGGCCGCAGTCGTGAACCAGTACGCCAGGTTCTTCCCGGAGGTCGTGCCATATTTCATATCAACGGAATCTTTGCGGGTACCAATAAAGATGCCTTCTCTTGCTGTCCCTGCATTTGTCTTTCCGATTTCTCCAAACATGCGGGCAACAACAATTTCTCCGCCTTCATAATAACCGGTGATACCGCCTACCGTGTAGGCACCGTTTCCGCCAATTGTTCCGTCCACGGACACATTGTAAATGGACGTACCGCTGCTCATTGCTCCGACGATACCGCCTACATAATATCTTCCCAGGATATTATTTCCGGTCGCGGATACGCTGGTATCAACAATATAGGCATTGCTCACTTCACCAGCAATACCGCCCGTTTTACTGGTGGCGCCGAGGTTCACTGTATTCACGGTTGCTGTTACATTTTCGATCGTAGTCCTGGAACCAGAATTGCTTCCGAAAATTTTTCCAGCCAGACCGCCTACTGCTGCATCAGAAGCATACCCACCAGACGATGTGTTGGCAGCCGCCGTTCCTTCAACTGTCACGTCCGTGATCACGGACTCTCCTTTTATCTGGCCGGCCAGAATACCAACATGGTTATATCCATATACACGGGCATCTTCGATGGCCAGCTTTTTTACAACAGCACCATCCAGGACTCCAAAAAGGCCAACATTCTGAAGATTTTTTGAAATATTTACAATTTTCAAGCCACTGATTGTATGACCATCTCCGTCAAAAGTACCCTTAAAACTGTTGGATACATTACCGGATAACTGTGCTGCATTCTGATACCAGCCGATTGGATTCCAGTTTCCATTGTTAATGGCAAAAGAAAGATCAATATCATCCATTAACCGATAATAGGCAGTATCATAATTACCTGTACCGGCTGCAATCGCCTGTGTCATGATCATCAGATCTTCCAGATCTTCAATCTGATACGGATTGTTCTCTGTTCCGTCTCCGGTAAGATCAAAATTCCCGTCGATCCAGTTATTCCAAAGATCACCTACGCTACTCGCCATAAGTGCCGGTGCATTTGTCCCCAACTGCTTTGCAATTTGCTCTTGATTTTTTTCATACCAGGAATACAGTGCGCTGTAATCTTCGTTGGTATCATCCTCCATAACACCGTAAAACCAGTCCCACAGAGTTTCTTCTTCCAAATATGTAAAAAACCACTCTGAAAATGCATCACTACCAATATCCTTCGGCCGACTCTCTTCAACCAGCTTTGTATTGAAGTCCTGATAATCTTCCGTGAGTTCCTGCAGTGGCATCGCAAGCGCGGTAGCAACATTGCAGGCACTGAACATCGCGACAGTCAACACCGCAAACAGTCTTCGATATCTACGTTTTTTCATGTCAGTTCCTCCACCTCTTCATCCAGTACGGCCATGTTCTCTTCTGTTTCTGCATCTACCTCGGAAGATATTTTTTCATCTGGCTGCCCGTCTTTCTCCAGGATCTTCTGATAGGATTTAAACGCTTTATAATACAGCTTATCGTGTTCTACCGCCCAAGTAAAAAATGTGTCATCCTCTACATGCTCTGCCAGCATCTCCCATAAAAAATCTTCATTACAGTTTTTCTTAAACCATGCTGTAAATTCTTCCGTTCCGATTTCCGGCATATCCCCGGATTCCTCTTCTGGCGCTTTTGACGGTTCTTTCTGGAGTTCATCCGCCAGCTCCGTCTCATCCACTACCTTCTCCTCTTCGCTTTCTTCTGTGTCCTCGTCCTCCAACTCATCTTCTTTCGATTCCAGTTCCGCTGAGTCAGCATCCTCATTTTCTGATTCACCGCTCTCATCAGATTTTTCCGCTTCCTTTACCTCTTCCTCTGACTCTTCGGGTTCCGATTCTTCTGGATCAGATTCTTCCGTTCCTGCTTCTGCCTCATCCGTCTCCTCCAAACCCGCATCCTCCGACTCTTCATGGTTTTCATCATCTGCTTCTTCTGTCTGATCCATGTCCACCGGACTTTCCTCATCAACAACATCTTCCGAAGCAGCCTCCCCATTCAAAGCTATCTGACCGGCAACCTGATCAGCCAGCGCAGTTGCCGGAACAGAAGCGGTAAGTGCAGCTGCCATTAAGATCACAACGCCTCGTTTCCTCATTCAAATTCCTCCTACTAATTTTCTATGATCATCCCTGCGGTACCGCAAAGGCTGGTCTTACACCAATCGAAGTAGTTACCCTTAACTCTTCATCTGTACTGCCGCCATCCGGTTTCACTGCCTCTGGCCGAATCATTCCATTGACCAGATCCACGATATAGGCATACCCACTATTGGCATCTGCATTCCCCATAGGAGAACGCAGCCAATATCCATTGCAGAAATTATCGGTTACCACTTCCGGATTATCCGCATCCGTATCACCAAATTTCCAAAGATAATCTTTATACTTTAAGGCCTCTTCCACCGATAAACTAAAAAGTCTGGCTGTCAGTCTCTGATATCCAATACTATGCACAGTCAAATCCTGGTCGCTTAATTCACTGAACCGCCCCTTACCTGTGCTTCCGGTAAATGCACTGTCCACGCCAATATGGCAGTTAAAGCTCTGAAAAATTCTATTCTGATGCTTGCTCAGCCAATTATGTATCTTGGAATACTTATAATCACTTTCATCACCAAAATTTACTACCGGCCCCGGAAGAAATACCTGGCCCATAATGCCTTCTTTATCCGGTAAATAGGAATACTCACTCCCATAATTTGCCGGAATCACCTCATCACAAAGGAACAATGCCAGTTTCTGATGATTTTCGGATTTATCATAATAATTGGTATCTACACACCGAAATTCATAAGTTTTCTGATCGATCACTACTTTCTGTACATCTCCCACTGACCAATAGATTGGATCCGCGGTACCGGCATCCGGAGCACTGAGTACTACAGCCGGGCGAAGCAGCATATCATCCGTAGGTGTCACGAGACTTGTTGATCCATTCTCATGCACAACCACAAGTTGTCCATTTTCTACGGTTCTTGTAATGTAATCACCCTCTATCTGTCCTCGGTATGCAAGCACTTCTTCCTTTGACAGAATAGCTGCATACGCAAGTGCACCATCCGCATCAATCGGCAGCAGCGCCTGTCCTTTAATACTGAAACAGTCCGCAAATGTACCAACAAAATCCTGGTAGGGGTTAGAAAGCATATAATCAAGGGGGCCATAACCTCCAAATTCACTTGCCGGTATTCCTGTATCTGAAATGTAAAGATAGCCATTCTGGAAGTTTTCACTCACACAGACAAACTGCATCTGATATTCACTCCGGGATGGCCTATACGTTGCCGTGATCCGGTCCCCGCCATTTTGTTCCTCTGTACGCTTACCACATCGGTCACATGAGGAGTCACCATTTTCATCCACATGCCCCAGAGCCGGTAACGTTTTTACTTCTGTCTTACTGCAGATACTGCAAACATATTTCTCTGATCCTGATGACAGGCATGTTGCTTCTGTTCGCTTCTCCAGCTTCCAGTTATGGCTGCAAGTTTCTCCAAATTTTTTATTTACGAGAAATACGTAAATTCTATATTCCGCTCCATCCAGCTGAATCGTATCCAGAAGATTTGCGCTGTACTCCACAGAAGTACTGTATAATTCCTTCAAAATTATCCCTGTTGCCGCACAGTCTTTTGCAATCACATAAACAGGAGTGGCAACCGTATTTTTTATCTGTGCAGACAGGCTTCGCAGACGATAAGAACATTTGGCGTTGCTTTCACAAATAATCTGGTCGTCCAGAATCTCCTCTGCTTCTTTGCCAACGATTGCCGCATCCGCTTTTTTAGCCCTTTCAAGATACATTTCAAAGCGTTCCCGTTCCGATGCCTCCGGATCGTCTACGTCCCCGACAGATCCTTCATCCGAATAAGTGATATAGATGATTTTTTCACCCGGTCCATATACATTTACCCGATATGGTGAGTCCTCATTTGCCAACCAGCGATGCCCATTTACAATCAGACTGTTCGCATATGGTATAACCAGCTCCTCACCCTCTAAAATCGTTCCACTACGCATTACAGATAACTGGATTTGTCTGCTCTCTTCATCTACAAAATAAACCTTCCAGGAAACCAGTTCCCTCGGATCAGCTTCCGCTGTTGCATTCTGTCCTGCAACCTCTAAAATATTTCCATATGCAGAAAGCTCAAATTCTATCGGCTGTTTTATCGTATAACCATAAGACAGGACCGGTTCCGACATAATCACGATTCCCAAAAGAAAAACCGCATAACGGCTAATTAATTTTCTTTTATTCATTGCAATTCTCCATCATTTCATCAATAAATTCTGTTTTCCCGGCAGCAATTAAAAAATGACATAATGAATTCTCTACCATACGGTCTTTTCTGCTTTTCTAACTGTCAAAGATCATCCCTTGTGATTTTTCTTCATGTCAGCTGCAGCAGTCGAAACCGTAAACAATAACAAGATAATTTACTCAATATCATCTCCAATTCCCGTCCCCATCAATGCCGATTCATCCGCTTCCAGTTCAATGCGATATTTTTTACAGAGGTTATTTATTTTCTTCTGCAGATCAGTTTGAACCGTTGCAATCATACTAACCAGATAGTTTTCTGAAATTGGAAGGCGCTGCATTCTTCCACCGCCAACACGATAGGTACAGCTCAGCGAAGATTCTGGATTTTTTGTACTGTTATCCAATATTTTAAGCTGCTGAAGCAGGTCAGCCACTTCCAAAAGAGCCTGTTCCTGCGCCGTGTCCTTCATTATTTTTGCCATAAATTTTCCTGCCTAAGTCTGCTGCCAGGCAGTCCACTCCCTCCCTTCTTATGCTTCCAGGAAATAAAAACCTGTCGCCCCAACGATCTGCCACCGGGCCTTCTCTGAATTGAATACCGGCTCTACAAAACATCCTGGTAAGACATCTGCTTTTGAAAGTGCGCTCCGTGATATCAATACCGTTCCTGTCGTAAAAATGCAATGCTTCATCAGCGGCTCATCAATACTCTGTATCATTGAAATTACTTTTTGTATGCCTTTAGCATCCTCGCATATGATGGCCGCAAACGTAGATCCATTTCCTGTAGTCTCATGGATTACCGCACGCAGCGCCGTACAAAAGCCTCTAACCTTTGAATTTATATAATATGAATGATCTTTTTCGGTTACGATCCTCTCATTCGTATAAAAATTGACTGCAAAGATTACCAGACGAGTGGGCATAACACCTTCTTTCTTAAAATCAATAATTGCTGGCAACTCATCTATACCCTTCACATTTTTCAGGCGATAAGAAAATATATATTTTGACATATACTTCTGCTTCAAAAAAACCGCCGCAAGTAACCCCGCATTAGCCCGCTCCATTTTTGTCATTTCATTAAGCCATATTATTTTTGAATCAAACCTTAATTGCTGATCTGCCTCCAGCATGGTCCGAAAAGCGTATGTTGCATGGGCAGTAAGAGAATACATCTGCCTGGTCTGATGTGCTTCCGATTTTGCACTCTTTAAATATGCGTATACAGTTTCGTTGATCTGAAACTTTTCAACAATAACCAAACCACTCATTGCTAACGTATCAAGGCGTTCTTTCAGGGATCGTCGATCCAACTTTGGAATACAACGTATCGGCCGATTTTCTTCCTTAGCTTTTCGTTCTTCCTTTTCACGTTCTGCCATCAGCACTGTACAAATTGATAGCAGATCCGCATGCCCAAGCATTCGGATCACACGTAAAATATACATATCAGAAACGGTAAATGCTTTCTTTACCAATAACGCCTGCATTTCCGCCAATGACTGCGGATTTGTAACGCCCGCGACCTCAAATTTCATTTTGCCGGGATCCCATACAGAATAAGGAGATGGAAGAACCAATTCCGGCTTCAAATCTTCCAAAATCTGCTTTGCCAACACCTGTGTATCATGTTCCAATGCCACATTTCCCCCTACTTTCTACATAATTCGATTTATGAAACCATGTAGGTCCAAAAATAGCAACAATTTTAGTAATTTAATCAACAATATTTAAAATTTAATAAAATTATTAATAGTATCACAGTCAAAAACTTGAATCCACGTTGTTTTTAAGAAAAAATAATTGTAAAATAATGTCATAAATCGAATTATGTCATTATTTTGATATTCCATTATAAAATACCATATTAGGTTTGGGCATTTTCCCCAAAAAACGACCATTATAAAAGCAAAACAAAAGCAAAACTTCCATTCATTTATTTTCTGAACAAGAAGTTTTGCTTTTGTTTTCTTTGACATCAAACGCACGTTCGCTATATAATCGAACTATCCAATAAAACGGAAAGCGTATGAATGGAGTAATATGATGAATACAGTCGGTTCCACTACTGTTGATATAAAAAAAACCTTATTGCACTATATAAAAGCAGAATTTAAAGAAAAAGATCTCGATATGCTGAAGTCCTTACTTGGCAGCATTTATACAGAATTAACGAATACACCAGATATTCTGCCCCACTTAGAAAGCCCGAATTTTGCAGCTGATCCTCTGGATTGCTGTGACAGAACAAATTCTGATACCATTACTGACACGCCCTCTTTCTCTCCAGATAATTTGAAACCTTATCAGGATTTTTTAATAGCAAATGAGCGGTCCAAGAATACAATTAGCAAATACATTTCTGATGTAACTGGCTTCATAACTTTTTTATCCGGTGCAGAAATTTCGAAAGAACAATGCCTAGATTATAAAAAATATCTATTAAAACAAAACTATGCCGTTTCCACGGTAAATTCAAAATTGTGTTCCATTCATTCTTTTTTGACCTTTTTGGATCGCGCTGATTGTTTTGTTCAATTAGAAAAAGTTCAAAAGAAAGAATTAAAAGCTACCTATGCTATTCTTACCCCGGAAGATTACCATAAACTCCTGGAAGAAAGCAGTCGCCCTCAAAAAAGAAAGGTTAACCTTATGATCCGCGCCTTCGGACAAACTGGTATCCGTGTTTCAGAATTGCAGTTTATTACCGTTGAATCCATACAGCAACAGGAAATCACAATTAGAAATAAGAATAAAAACAGAAAAGTTCCTTTAATCCGGGAACTTCAGGAAATGCTTAATGATTATGTCATTGAAAAAAACATCCCATCTGGCCCTATTTTCACTGATAAAAATAAAAAACCATTGGAACGGCAAAATATTTATAATATGCTCCAGACCATTGCTGCCAATGCTGGCATTGATAAAAGGAAGGCACATCCCCATGCACTTCGCCACTTTTTCGCCAAATCCTTTTATGACAAGACGCATGATTTGGTCATGCTCTCAAATATTTTAGGACATTCCGATATCAGCACCACAAAAAACTATGTTACCGGTACGTTCGAAGAATTATGCAACGAAATGGAAGAAATAGGTATCTTATAATTTCCAAATCCGCCATTTGCATTAAGGGCAGCTCCGAGATATAGCTGCTCTCCGCATAATCTATCCCCAATATTTCATATTTTTCTGCACCATATAATTCACTATTCAATTTTGGGAAAAATGATACCCTACTACATAGATCAGGTATCATTTTCCTCAGTGACATGCTCCCACCACTTAGCTAACGCTTGAAGTGGGGGCTTCTCGTTCGATTGCCCGATAGGGCAAAGCATAAGCGAGCTATCCCCGTGTGGCCCACGGTTTTATCAGAATGATATTGTTGGAATTTTTGCTGCAAAGATCAGAAAATTTTCTTTTCTATATCAAGCATCATTCCGGATATTCGAATCCCTTCTCTGCATATATTGATTGCTGCGTTTTCGTCCCGATCCATTCGATTTCCGCATACACACTCATAAATGCGATCGCTCAGCTGCAAATCTTCTTTTACCTTTCCACAGCAGCTGCATGTTTTGGAACTGGGATACCAGCGATCAATGCGGATCAGTTTCTTACCTGCACGTTCCATTTTATATGTCAGAAAATCAGTAAACATTCCCCAGCTATTGTCATGAACACTCTTTCCCAAATGCATATCCTGGCTCATCTCTTTCATATTCAGATTTTCGATGCACACGATATCGTAGGAATTGGCTATCTTCTTTGATTCTTTATGCAAAAAATCCTTTCGCTGGTGTGCGATACGGGTATGAATTCGTGCCACTTTCTTCTTTTGTTTTTTATAACGGTTGCTCCCCTGTTCACAGCGGCTCAGTCTACGCTGCTCCCTTGCCAGCTTCTGCCGGGCTTTTTGAAAAAAATGAGGATATGCTGCATGATTTCCATTGGAATCTACATACAACTCCTTCATGGAAAAATCAAGACCAATTGCGGTTTCTGCTTTCCTGGTTTCATGCACCGGTTCCTCGCAGGAATATAACAGAGCAACGTAATATCGTTCATCTGCTTCCTGACTAATTGTTGCACCTTTCAGCTGGTAACATTCATCAATCTTCCGATGTTGTCTGATTCGGACCCAGCCAGCTTTTGGAAGTTTCAGTTTTCCATTTTGTAAGACGATGTTTCCATTCACATAATTGGTTGTATAACTTTTCACAGATTTCTTTTTTGATTTGAATTTCGGAAACCCAACTGAGGCATCACGAAAGAAATTTTTGTATGCAGTCTGCAAATGCAGCTGCGCATTACACAGTGCCAGACTGTCTACTTCCTTTAACCATGGAAACTCCGATTTATACCTGGCTGGTGTCAAGCTTAAGTTCTTCCCGGTTTTCTCATAATGCGCTTTTTTCTCAGCAAGCATCCGGTTATAAACAAGACGAACGCAGCCAAACGTTTTTGCAAATAATTCCCTTTGTGCTTTATTCGGATAAATCCGAAAACGGTACACGGTGTTCACTTTTACCCTCTCCCTGTGTTTCAATGTACTGACGGATGACCTCAATTGGGGCACCGCCAGCACTCAGCAGACAAAAACTCTGGCTCCAGAATGTTTCTTTCCAGAGCTTTTGCCGGACTTCCGGATACTCCTTTTTAATCAGGCGGCTGCTTGCGCTTTTATATGCATTGATGAACTTGCTCAGTTCTGATTTGGGATGAGCACGGAACATGATATGCACATGGTCCTGATCATGATTCCATTCTTCCAGAGTAATGTGATAGTTCGGAGCAATATGCTCAATTATTTCTCTCGCCCGATTTGAAATCGGATCATTCAAAACCTTTTTTCGGTATTTTATAACCAGAATCAAATGGTAATATAATAAAAATACCGAGTGTGCATTGCTATCCAATTTTCTCATAATAATCAGCCTTCCCTATTATCTCGACTGATTATATTGTACCATATATTTTTCTATATGTCCATGTTTTATCGAACGTAAGTTCTCTTTATCCGCGCAGCTATGTGCAATATAGAATCATGCCAGTTATTGCAATATCAGAAATCAAAAGCAGGCAATTCATCCCACCCCCTAAAGAGGATGGGGGAATTCTTGCAGTGTTTAGTTAAAAGTCCAGTAATCCGCTTGATTTTATTGCACATTTTGAATGACCAAACCCCAAATTTTTCACCCATCTTGGATAGCAGAAAAATTTGGGGTTGTTTCCGATATAAATGAGGTATCATTTTCACACTGTAAGTAAGGTATCATTTTGCCTAAATCTGTTCTCCTTTCACCGTCTGATATGGAGCAGTCAATTCATCTAATATTTCTTTTTCCCGCTTAATTCTATTCCTAATATACAGTGTGGCTCTTGCGTCTTCCAAGGAATCATGCGCTTTATAGTTATACCCAAAATGTGCGGCGGCCGCTTCTAACGTCTGCCATCGTCGGGTTCCGTAGCGCTTATCATAATTCCCACAAATTTCGGCAAAATCATACATCACATCTTCTAATTCGGTATTCGTACCTGGTTCAATACCTACAAAAAATAAAAATCCGAGATCGAAATCACAATTATACGCGATCCATGTTTTCCCTGATGCAAAAACGCCCTTTATCTTCCCTATCAGTTCTCTGATGGTCTTACATTTTCTTACCCGCTCTGGTGTAATACCATTCACCAGTTCCGCGTCTGGCCATGACCTGATCAGCTCTGGTCGGACATACTCATTAAGAAGTAAATCCCCGTTTCCATCAACCGCACTGATCTGTAAAATTTCATTATCGTTACTGTTCAACCCCGTAGTCTCCAGATCAAACACAACAATTCCAGATGGATTATCACATGGTTCTGGGGCTACTTTCAGTGCATACTCTCGCAATTCCCAGAAGTATGTATAAATTTTTAAATGATCGGCCTCTCTTTCCCGGATCCATTTTTCTCTGCACGCGCTGCAGCAAAACTGCCCCAGCAGGGATTTGCTTCCTACAGATCGCATGGCCCAATATGGCGATTTGTAATTATATGTTTCTTCCAACTTTTTACAGCCGCCAATTTCTTCAAAATTTTTCTGTTCATCTATATTAGAAAAATACTTGCACTCCGCATGCTCATCCAAAAAAGCCTGTAATTCCTGCTGATCATTGCCCTCGTAACTTAATGCCCCATTTAAAATCAGTATTGGTGCTCCACACTGATCGCAGATGCCATGATTCCAATAATAATAAAGCTGATATTTCTCATTCACGCGTTCTGCCCTCTCTCTGTATCTTCCGAACAGTTTTTCATAGCCATTAATACCATTTTTTCCACAGACTGAAAAAATCTTTCATCATCTGCATCAGTGCGCTTTCTCGGCCCCTTTATATGATTTTTCTGGCTGCTCCGCCGCGCTTTTTTGTTCAAGTGCCGTTCCATCAGCATCTGGTCAATATTTTCATTTGTATACCACTTGCCTGACTGATGAATTGCATAAGCCCCTTTGCCAAGAGCCATAGCTGCTACTCCATAATCCTGCGATACCACGATATCTCCTTTATGACAAATGCTGATCAGCTTATAATCTACGGCATCCGTGCCGGCTCCAACAACCACTACCTCACTATAATCAGAATACAATACATGGTTTGTATCGCATAGCAGCGTTACCGCCACCCTATATTTTTTCGCAACTGCTTCCACAATGGAAACCACCGGACAAGCATCTGCATCAACAAAAATCTGCATAGTACCACCCTTTATCTTCTTTAGTATATGGATTATACCACAAGTATATCATACACACGAAAAATAGGTATAACCCGGCACTCAATAACAAATAAATGTTGCTGACTTCTCAGCCTGACCAATAACTGATTTCCTTGCGAAAAAGCAAGTCGGTGACAGCTCATGAGATCAGCAACAACAACATCCAAATCGTCTGGCCGTTGACGTGGCAGAATCCATTAAACTACACCATACTGCTCCCAGCTATCTGAGCGATGATTCCGAACAGGAGAAAAATACAATTGCCGCCATTTGATGGCGGCAATGCAGCTTTAAAATTATTTACAAATTATAGATATTTTACAATTTCATCAAGATTTATTATGAAATGGCCATATGGGGTGAAAAATATTTGTGATACTTCCTTAAGTTGCAATTGTACTCCATTTTTCTAAGAAAGATACTGTCCCAGCATCTGGTTCACACAATCCTTGATCTGATTCATAATTCTCCTGCATTCCGCTCTCGCCATCCCAGCGGCAATGCCAACTGCCAGAATCTCCTTTTCTCCTGGATTGCGCCCATTTCCATCCACTGTGGTTGTATGTTCTCCGTAATAGGTATTGCTGTAAGTGAGATCGTATGCAGGACTCAACCGCCAGCAATCCTCTGCCTCATGGTATAGATACGTAAAATTTTTAGAATGATCATCTCGGTTATGAGCGAACACATTAAAGCACATCCTGCGGAACATATTGTTCACATCTTCTGGATGATCCCTGGTTAAAATTTTCGTCAGCTTCATCAAACTGTGGTAATCCAGACTTGGCTGTTCGAAATCTAATTCCAAAAGAGCAGCGGCGGTTAACATATGGATTCGTTTTTGACTGCCATTATCCATCATTCTGTCAAATCGTTTTGTTCCAAAATACCCTTCGCATTTGTCTGATGGAAATAATCTGGCCTTACTCATGGCAATACCACATTGTCTGGCACAGCAGGAATAATCATATTCCATCTTTCCAGCATTTCTTCCATCTACATGGGCCGGAAATTTAATGATCCACTCTTCCCCCTCAATAGTTGTCATAATTTTGGGTCTGGCTCCACCGCTGGTACCTCCCAGGCGATATAGCTCATCCAGTTTATCAGAATACTCTGTATTCAACAGTTTCTGACATTGCTCCGCAAGTTCATCCAGATTACTATGGCCCTGTTTTTCCTGCATTTCCTTTTCTGGATAATAGGTAAGCGCCCCCATTCCTGATTTTCCAACGATAGCCAGCCGCTCCAAAACTGTAAGTTTATCCGGATTTTGTCCATGGGCGCGCAGTAGTCGGTTCAACAATAATCTTCCCCAGTTGTCTGGTAAACTGTCCGCAAATACTCCAAAAAGTCCATCAAAATAGTCTTTGTTTGGAACAAAAACCTGCCTTTTCAGTGGAAGAGAAAATGGACTGATCGGGAATCCATGTTCAAGCCATTCTTCGCTATATTGAAATGCCGCTTTATGGTCTGCAGTCATCGCCAGCGTTCCAACGAGCCTTTCATCGTAGAGAACCTGCAATGCATTATTTGGTTTCATTAATAACCTCCTGAATATTCTTATATGGCACCTGTGTAAAAATACTCCTAAGCTCATCTGCAATATCCAAGGCCATAGCAATCTTGGTCAGTGAGATCAGGGAGATCTGTCCGGTAGCTTCAAATCTTTTGATAGAGCCATAGCTTACACCACTCATAGAGGATAATTTTTCCTGGGAAATGGAACGCCGTTTTCGGATGTTTCTTACCCTTTGTGCCAGCTTCTGATCCAATTCTTCCGCTGTTTCCCATATCAGTTGTTCCATTCGTTTTCACCGCCTTTATTTACAAATAATATATTATCCAAAATAGCTTAATTTATACTATTTTAGATAATATCTTAACTACTTTTATTTTAGCATTTTTATTTTTAAATAACAACAGATTATACAGAATAAAATTGAACGAGCAAAAACTATTGTTCTCTATACTTTCTTTCAATACACAAACTGTAAACCACCATGATTACTATTGTTTCTATCATTACTCCCAATACTGACAGTAAAATAAATGGAGAATTCTGTCCTGAAAGCAGCGGTAATCCCAATGCAATCAATATTGCTCCATAAATAACAAACAGCTTACCAACCGCATGATTGTAGCCCATTATATCATTTACAGATATAGATTTTATGTTTGCCCAAAAGTCAGCCACTTTTCCTGAAAGATATGCTCTTATTCCAAGACTAATGATAATAACGCCAACCATCGCCCATATAACAAACCCTATCATATTCCCAGTCATAATATTTCTCCCAATAACATCCAATTTTTCGAGTTTATGAACCGATAGAGCCTTCATTTTCCCCCTCTGGAAGCACCTGCAGCGCATCCTGCACAGTACTGAACACACGCTCGTCCAGCCAGCCGCCCTGTCTTCTGTTCTGGGCTGCTGAGATGACCGGATACTGCCAGATGGTCTTCTGATGGGTATAATTTAGCCAGGAATCAATCCACCAGTCACTTTCCTTTGCCTTGATTTCATAGGCCACGTATCCGCGACAGTTTTCCCCACTCCGCGGCAAGGAAAATTCCGCGAAAATGCTGGCATTCTGTTGACTTCCGTAAAAGAAAGCATTCATGCCGGTATCGTAATTTTCGTCCTGCAAGATTTTATAATCTGCGGTGTAAGAAGTTCCATCCTTATCGTAAAGGACCTGACCGGTAAGTTTCCCCTGGGAGGTCCAGCCCCCGTTCAGTTCCTGATATGCCGGATTGATCTGTACTGCTTCTGTCCCGCGAAAGCCCGGATTTCCATTCCATAAGAAATGATGGATCACCTTCCACTGGCCTTCCTGTTCCAGTTCTACTGCCAAGCCGTCAAGCTGCAACTGCCCATCCCTGCCCCGCAGCGAATCATCGCTTTGATTCAGCAGAACCTGTCTGGCATTTTTGCACGCCAGAATATCTTCTTTCTTTAAGTCATGCAAGATATCTTCCGGAAAACCAAGGGATAACAGATGTGCTTTGGTTTCTTCACATGGCGGATCCTGGGTTTCATTTGCAGTTGTCCACTCCATATGATAAGCACCAAAACATGTATAGCTGACGAACAGACCTGCCGCAGTCAGAATTGCTTCTCCTGCTGCACATCTACTGTCTGAAATCCGCACCGAATGTTCTTCCAGTACATATCCGGCCTCTTCCAGTTTTTCTGCTATATTCTTTAACTCTACAAGGATTCCAATGTATGCAGCAACGATTACAAAACCAAGGATCCAGCCCTCATATTCCTGAATCGCAAGCATCGTCACCACCGCATACCAGATGATGATATGGAGCAGAACTTCACTTTTTATTTTTTCATCACGCTGTTCCAACTCCTCACGCATTCCAAGGAAAAGACAAATCATCAGCACGACCGGCAGGATTCCGCCACAGAAATCAATTTCTTTCCATGCGTACAAAGCATAGATTTTCTCCCGTTCGAGCACACTTCCAAGCACAATTGTCACAATGGTAATCACAACTTCGAGCGCGGCGCCTGCATATCCGGCTTTCAGCCAGCGGTTTTCTGATCTCAGTTTTCGAAATCCTGTAAACAGCAAAAGGGCGCCAATGAAGGGGAGAATCTGATTGAGAAAGAGAAATTTCAATGTAATCCCAAAGAGACCCATTCCAATCAGAATCTTCTCATACGTCTGTTTCCAGAAACTCTCTTCCATGTAATCGCCCCCTTTTCACACCGTTCCTGCTGCCAATACCATGCGAGCTGCTTTTCTTATGAATTTCCGCCATTTTTCTTCCAATAAACAATTGCTGCTACAGCCAACAATACAATTCCGATCAGAATCAGTATGATAGAGAAATCACCATTCAGTTTTCCGGCAACAAACACAGCGGTAGGACCGTCTGCGCCTCCAATGACAGTAACCGCTGTTTGTCCTTTCAGCTTCATCACAGCACCAGAAATAACCAGTACTATTCCGACCATACAGCTTCCGATTCCGAATACTTTTTTCATGAATATAATCTCCTTTGCACCATTTGCATTTACTCTGTTTGCCCCTGATAAAAAACGTCTACCGCTTCTTTCATGTCGGTAAGATTCATACCACCGCCATAATCCAGCACAACCAGACGATTTCTGTCTTTTAATATCACTTCATTAAGAGTCGGCTCATCCTGATAGAAATTTTCTTCCGAAACAGGCTCAGCCCCATCTTTGCGGACCATGTACCGGCACCAGGACACTTCTGTCCCCTCGGGAAGTTCCCCCAGCTCTGCCGGAAGTTCCAGTTCCATCTGATCCCACCACTTTGTCATATCCTTTGGATAGCATTTGCTGGTTTTCGCAATGATCCAGGAAATGGGACTGGTATATACGGTAACGCCTACTGACTTTCCAGAACTGCTCATCTGAACATCATTTGCCTGATAGCTAGCGAATACCGTATGTTTTCTCCCGGTATCCGGTTCATCTGCTCCCAGAAAGTGAGTTGCTGCCGCATTACACAAGGGAATCAGAATCATGCAAAGCACACCAACGCCAACCGCATATGACATCCAGTCATCCCGGGCATTTCCGCTGCCGTTATTTCTGAGCAGGTTCCTTACAAACAGGGAAATCACTACAATGAGAATGGAAGAAAGCATGGTTCCGGCCAGGGCTCTCATGGAAGAAGAAAATGCCAGCGCCAGAACTGCCAGAATCAGGATTTCATCTAATAGAATGATACGCTTTTTAAAGCTTACCTTCCGCTGCAGATTCATTCTCGGAAACGGCCTGCCTTCTTTTATAGCCATTGTATTCCCACAGTTCCATCGAAACAGCCGCGCATAGGTTACCGTCCAGGAAATGCAGATTCCAAGCAGCAGGGGATTTAGCATAAGCGCCACGGGATCCGCAAACATTTTTCCCGGATTCTGCAGATTGCTGTATAACGACCACAAACTTAATACTAGCAGTACAGGATAGGAAATTTTCGCAGACCCGTTCCAGGAAAGAGCTTTCTGAATCAGGAACTGCCTCTCTTCCGTCATATCTCCGGTCAGCTTCACGCTTTCATCGGTGGTATAAAATATCTGCCAGTAAGTTCCGCTGCATTGAAAATCCCATCCTGCTTCCTGGCACTCCTTGCGAAACTGTTCTGCCTTCCAGCTGTCCGCGCCGGTAAGGGAAGAGCTTCCCGGAACCAGAAGCGCCGCGTATCTTCTTTTTTCCGGCTGTGCCCTGTAAAATTTCATGACAGAACCGCCGACGTTTTCCAGGAACCAGCCCTGCAGCGCCATTTCTTCCAGATATTGCTGAAATGCATCTGCTTCCCATAAATTGAACGTCCACCAGATCCGTTTTTTCTGCTTCATATGGTCATCTCTTTTCCGGGACAGCTATGCCGAAATACTCCATGCAGAAATTTATCTATGTACTTCATCCGCATCAGAATGCGAACGGAAATTCCAGTTCTTTCCCAACGGTGAAAGCAGAGTTACCAGTCACTTCCGTAACATGAAAACTTGCCCCCTTCCACCCGTCAATATGAATGATTCCCCGTACATTTCCATCATCCGATGCGAAGGCCAGTTCTCCATTTCCATGATCCGTAAAGGTTCCTCTTGTTTCTCCTGTCCGGTATACCGAAATGACCGCTTCATTCTCTTCGTTCAATCCCTCCCTGGTTACCAATGCGCTATATACATTTCCTGTCCCCTGATTATCAACAAACAGGCCGTATTTGTTTGATCTGTCCGGCAGCATGAAATCTTCTCCTTTTATCCCAGCCAGCTTACTGGCAAGAACACAGGCTCTGTTTTTCGTAATTTCTTCCAGAAAAGAATTCTGAAGGAGAGGATAAATGCTGCCATTTTCTTCGCTGCTTCCGATACTCAGCAATGTTGCTTCTTCCTTCATGGCTACCCAGTTTCTCTGTTCTGCAAGAACGCTCTCCTTTGTCTTTTGGTCAGCCAAATTCATAAATCTGCTCCAGAGATTATTGAGCTCCGTATCCCAGATCACATAAAACCATCTGGAAGATGCATTCATTTCTCCCTGCGTTTCTGCTTTCTCTGCCAATGGAGTAAACTTCTGAATGATCGTATCGATCTGTTCCAGCTCTTTCTGCAGAGATTCCGACTTCGATACCACATCTTCAATATCCGCTTTGATCTCTTCCGAATAATCATGCGTGAAATCCACATCTCCTGATGCATCTGCTTTCTCTGCCAGAATTTCGGTTTCAAGTACCTGCCACACTGCCGATTCCTGCGTTCCCACATTTCTGCTGCAGCCACTCATAAGGCCAGCTGCAATTCCTGCTGCCAACAAGATGCAAATCCATTTTCTCATAAATTTCCCCACTTCTCTTTCCATGAACAATTACAGATATAGCCAGCAATACTCTTTCTGCCATTATTATAGATAGGATTATCCTGTCTGACAAGAACAATGGGCTTACCATTTTCTTACATATTTTGATTGAATAATATAAGATTGATGAAAGCAGATTGACAATGCATAAAGGATTCTATATCATTAAAGATACATTAGATATTCTCTTTTTTACCAAACAGGGAAGGACGGTGCAAACGAAAAATGGCATTTGGTTTTATATCAACTTATCTCGGTGGTATTCTCATTCAGGCTATTGTAAATATTTTTGTCTATGCTCCGGCAATCATTGTGGCGCTGTACTTGTATGATCGATTTATAAAAAAATAGCATTAATAAAAGAGCTGTTTTTTCGACAGCTCTCAGACTGTAGACAAAGTGGTGTTTGACTATTAGGTCAAGCACCACTTTGTCTACAGTCTGAGCCACCGACAATTGTCAGTGGTTATATTTATGGATATGCTTAAGACGTATAAGGTAAGTACAAACATATCCCAGGACTATAAATAAAATGCTCACAAACAGATAATCTATAAGTGACCACACTACCAGTTGCGAAAAATCAACGAATACAAATTGTGTCCTCAAAAATAGATATAATCCGATTTTGTTTTTTATAAAAGTATAAAGACCGCAGATTGCTAACAACACTATTATCATTCGCAAACTCCAAGTCCTGATTTTAGAGGTTTGCTGTGTAGTAGTGATTTTTCGGAATACTTCCATTATCCTATTGCCGTGCATACCGGCGTGGAAGCTCATTAGCACCAATCCCCAATAGGAAGCCAGTAGATGCACTGTCCTTGCTGTGGCTGCTCCACCAAGATGCAGAAAACGAAATACATAACGGGATAGAATCATGCCGCTGATTGGCAAAGCCAGCATAATAACCACCAGTGCCAAGTCTATTGCTGTTCCTAAAATACGGAGTGGTGTGTACTTTCCACGCAGCAGATGTTTCCACCATGCAACATTCAAAATATGATGGGCAACGAAAAGTAGAGACATTCCAATGCCGAGATATTCATGGGCGGTTTCTCCCACCAGAGAATATGCCATCAGCAAAGGCAAAAGCAGAACCATTCCACTGTCTACGGCAATTCTCAACTTTTTATTCAATAAATCCATCCTCTCTGAGCCAGTCCGTCACATTGTTTCTGGCTGTATCACGGTCATTCTGGGCAGTCGTGCCGGGAATTGCGAAACCGTCTTTCATTTTGCCTTCTGTAATATCGGCAATCGTAGATTCCGTATTGGAAAGCCCACTGCCGCCGTGGGTGCAAAACGGAACAATGGTCTTGCCCGACAGATTATATCTCTCCAAAAAATTGTAAATGATCATTGGCATATCGCCCCACCAGTTGGGATAGCCGATAAAAAGCATGTCATAATTATCCATATTGTCCACCGTGTCAGCAATTTTCGGGCGGGAATTGTCTGCCATTTCCTGTCGGGATACATCCAGAAGCCCCTGATAGGTGGTCGGATATGGTGTTTCCGGTTTGATTTCAAATAAATCGGCTCCTGTTTACTCCGCAATCATGCGAGCGATAATGCTGGTGTTTCCTTCCTCTACTACACCAACACCGTACTGCTCACCGTCAAGAGAAAAATAAAGCTACTAACATATTGCTGCCTCCTTCTATTTTTTCAGATTGTGCGGTGTCATCCGCTTGTAAAGTGTTCTGCTGCGTACTGTTTGCCGGAACTGCTGGTTCCGTTTGTATATCCTTATTATTAGATGTCCTTGTTTCACCTTCTGAAACAATTTCTGCCGAAGAACTATTTCCGCAAGCTGTGAGTGCCAATACCATAATACTCGATAGAATAAATATCAAAAATCGTTTCATAGTGTCTCCTTTACCAATCGCCCAGGCGCTCATTTTTATCCAAAGAAGCAATTTGTTCCATTTCATCCGGTGTAAGTTCAAAATCAAAAATATCAAAATTTTCCTGAATATGCTTTTCGTTATGAGAGCCGGGAATTGCAATGTGTCCATCCTGCAAATGCCATCTCAAAATCACTCACGGCTCTGCGGGAATTTGTTTACAACAGCACTGAGGACGCTTCTCCTACTGTAAATATTCCGATTTCAGAAATGAAAAAAGCAATTGCAACGAAACGGATCACGATTGTTGGCGGCAACGAAAACTGGGTTAAAAAGATTCGACAGGAGTTCCCAAACTGGAAATTTGTCAGCGCATCTGTATCAAGCACCGTGGATAATATGTCCATTTTAAAGGCAGAACGGGTTATCCTCTTTACAGATACACTTGGTCACAGCAATTATTACAAATTCATGCAAACAATCCAATCCCACCATATTCCTTTCAGATTTTTGCATGGCGTTAATATTGAGCGGAATATCGTTCAAATTTATGACGATATATTTGAAAAAAGATAGGAATAATTGCAAAAACGCTTTCTCAGCACTGTGTCTAAATTTTGACCTAAAAAAGCTCCTCCTGTAAAGGAAGAGCTTTCTTAGGTTAATGAGTACACACTTATGCGTATTTTATGATGTCAGAATTGTGTACTTGTTAATTATTATACAATACTTTGCCCGATATGACCAGCGCAAAACCTACATTTTACATTATCAATTCTTATAGCCGATAACCCATTTATTAGATTATTTCTTCACGATATACCAAAGGCTCTTTCCCTTTAATATAGTACTGAGAAAGAGCCTTCTAAATGATTGCATACACATAATTTTTTGTGCCTTTCGACGGGGAGCAAAATGCCTATACAAGATTATTATAGAATACTTTCTGGCAAAGAACCACTATAAATTTTCCATGTACTCCCTTTTACTGTTCCTGTCTATACACATCAATCTGGCAGCTCTTCATCGTTTCCAGCGCAGCAGCTTGCTTTTCTGGTGTAACTCCGGCGCAGCAGCTTACATCCACTGAAATTATCACCTCCGGATACTTAGCTTTCAGGATCAACGCATTGGAGACCACGCATATATCCGTGCAAACTCCAACCAGTTCAATCTCATCGTTTGATCCAAAGCCCTCCCAGTTAAGCCAGCCAAAGGTCGGTTTGTCTATATATTCGCAGTTTTCCACTTCCAGCTCCGGCACGATCTGCCAGCCTTCCGTTCCATTGATGCAATGCTTCACTGGTAACTTTTTCCCCTCCGGCGTGTCCAGATAATTCTCCTCATGGGTATCCCTGGTAAGAATTATCCAATCCCCGCGGTCCGCATACTCTTTTACTTTTGCCTGCACATTTGGAACAATTGCCTGCGCTTCCTGATTGCCAAGAGTTCCTGTCACAAAATCGTTCTGCATGTCGATCACGATCAAAACCTTACCTATTCCTCTTTCCTCCCGTTTTCCTAAATTACGGATTCCCCTGCTATAATCAGAACATTTCGACTTCTGATGAAAATCTGCAGCGCCCCCGAATACGTTTTCTTTCATTATACTACTGATTCTTAATTAGCAAAAGAAAAAAGAGGATGCCCCTAAAGCATTCCTCTCAAGTTTCAAGCAATCTCTACTTTTCAATCCACCCTATAAAAGTATTAATCTTTTCAATATCCGATTCATTCATAGTCCGTAATTTTTCGCACACTTTTCTGTATGTGGTATCTTCATCATCCAGTGGTGCGAAAAACTCTGCCGGCGTCATATCTAAATAGGCAATTATTTTGAGGCATCATCAGAATGTGTGAGCAGGTAGCTGCCTCTGGCAACACACTTATCCT
>OLQW01000007.1_pt1 | contig 121980 bp, 111 predicted proteins | sample 1672901 | NCBI WGS metagenome assembly OLQW01 (sample SAMEA3136735, study PRJEB25190) | human gut metagenome | reverse complement strand
TGACGTGATACATCATGAAGTACTCGAAATCGGCGATGCAATAGAGCAGCCTGAATACAATTGATTTAGATTCCGGACAGTGCAATTTCACAGAAGCATTTTTACCAGAAGAATCAGAGCAATATGCTGATGGAGATGAAAATTTGAAGCAACTTTCAGATTTACTATTAAACAATAAGTTAGCTACTACGGATTCTATTTATCCTGTTCGAATTTTGTTAAATGCAAAATCCAAGCCAAAACATGTTCATATCGACATGATTCCTTCTTTCAGGGGAGAAAAAAAGAAATTCTTCTCTTCCCCATATCTTTTGAAAGAACGATTGGCTGAGTTGAAAAATGATTATGATTATATAATCTTAGACTTCCCGCCTGAAAGCCCTTATGCCGATATTGATTCTAAAGAGTATAATTTGGTAAGTTTAGGTTTATGTGCAGTAAATGAGATATTGGTTCCGTGTTCAACTGATAAGGATAGTCTTTCTGGTTTTTTTTCGCTGTCAGAACACATAAATATGGTACATGCAGAATTTAATCCAGGACTATACAGAACTTCATTTTTTATCAATAGTTACAGTAAAAATTTCTTGGCAGATAGAGAATTTCTTGAGTATTGTGAAACTTTAAAGCCTGCATATTCCGGAATATATATTCCGCTCTCAGGAATATTAAAAACAAGCCGTATGATGCAGCGTCCGCTTGCATGGTATAATAGCAATTCATCCGTTGCCTTGGCATACAAGGCACTTACTGAATATATAATGCAATAGCAGAAAGGAGTCTGGAACACATGGCGAAAGGTAATTATTTCTCCACTTTAGATAAAAAGAAAAACAATGCAATGCAAAACATCTCATCCTGTTCGACAGTCCTGATTGATGCCAGCTTGATTGATGAATCCGAAATGAATCCAGATATTTTCTCAAACGATGAGGAAAGCATAATAGGTTTATCCGAATATATGAAAGAAGTTGGTGTGCATGAGCCAATTGCTTGTTTTCAAAAAGAAGACGGAAGATACGAAATTATATCCGGACACAGAAGATTTAAAGCCCGTTTGCTTAAAGGTGATACAAAAATAGATGTCATTATAACACCACCGCCACAGACAATAGGTGATAATGTTTACCAGTTGATTTTTGACAACATTCATGCAAGGCAGTTGAAACCAATGGATTTAGCAAGAGCGTTAGATGCTATGAAAACAAAATGGGTTCCTGAGCAGAGAGAAAAAGGTCTTACCGGAGATACCAAAGAAATCCTTGCCAACAAATTTAAAATGTCTACCGCTAAAGTTAGTAGATATTTACGTTTGTTAAAATTAGCACCAGAAACCCAGAACAAAGTTCAAAAAGGCGTTTTATCAGTCGAAGCAGCTTTGGTTCTTACTTTAGAAGACAATCTTGTTGATGGTTTAGAGGATTATGTGAATACTACAATAGATAAAGCAATTGCAGAACACGATGAGACCTCGCCAATTTCAAGAGCAGAAGTAAATAAAATAATTTCTTCGTTCAAAAGAGCGAAACATTCTGCCTTCGATAGCAACAGCCAACAAGAAAAGAAAAAAATAACAAGAAAAAAATTCGAAAAGGAATTAGAATCTTTTCACGAAGTTATTAACACAGAATTCAGCCAGAAATTGAAATTAAATACAGAAGATATAAAAAAGCTGGAAATTCTACAAGAGGATATATCGGTTTTGATACATAAGTATAAAAATAATCCGTGAAAAGGCGTATCAATCTGATACACCTTTTCACGGATTGTATATGCAACCGTTTTATTTATAACAGACAATTTTGTGTTTACTATTTGTTGGCAAAAAAACTAGGGTGTATCAGATTGATACACCCTAGTTTTTTATACTTGTTAATTTACCTTTAAAGAAAATTCGTTTTTTATAACACCATCAACAATAAAATAGTACTCAACTTCGCTATCGGAATCAGCTGTGAAACCATTATTAATGTAAGTCAACACATCATTTTCATTCATAGAAGTGTTTCCAGAATAACAATGTGTCACTCTCTTTGTTCCTCGCTGAAAATATCGTATTTCATGTAAATAGCGAGATGGTGCTGCTTTCAGCAACACTATTTTTTTATTCCACTTTATATTTTGCGGTGTTTTATTTAGAGCTTCTTCTTTATTCTCCGCATATACTTTTTGGTATCCATAACGAAGATATACATTTGTGTAAATTCTTTTTTTCTTAACTGCCATTCCTATGGAATCTTTGTCTTCTTGCGAAAGAGCATCTAACGCATTTTCAATGTCTAATTCGCAAATTCCAATATCCATATTCAAATCTTCCTTTTTTATCCCAAACGCCTTTTCAAACATCTGTGACAAAATATTTTCATCGTATAATTCTTTGATTTTCTCTTTTTCCATCAATGCTCCTCCACATTTTTATAAACAGAAACATAATGGTCATCAAGTCCTTTGTCTTTTTCATCCCAAATTATACGTTTTAGAGTAAACCCCTTTTTAATGATTAGTTCATAAGTGCTTTTTAACGCTTGGAATACTTTCTCATTTGTCAAATAATCCATATCATATGCGTTGTAAATCGTTTTTATTCCAATCTCTTTCAAGAAATCCAATTCGACTTCCAATTGATTTTGGCACGAAACGCCGGGAACAGCAATGACTGGATATTTTGTTATGCTAAAGAAAATATCTGCCTTTAAGGGTCCTTCCGTCAAAACAATTCCATTATCATGGGACAACTTAGGTATATATTTCCCATCCTTAAACAAGAAATCACATGCATAATGTATTGAGCCAGGAACGCCAACTCCGTCTTTTCTTCCTCGTGACGAAAGCCATGTAAACTTCTTTTCGCCTTCCTTCAATCGTGAATTATCTTTTCGTATTTGAAATCCACATATCAGGTTATGATGATTAATAATAGGAATCATAAATCCACGTTTAAGTTGTGCGAGTTCCCATTTTTCATTTTTATTTCGAAAAAACCCAGGAATGCCATCTACATACAGTCCTTCTTCCATTAGCTTTAATGGGATTTCTTGGAAACCGCTTATTGGATATGAACGATATTTTCTTGCTTTAATAACGTTATCATCCAACCCTCTCCTGATTAAGTCCTTATAATGGTCATCCGAGAGCGTTAATAAATTGAGCAATTCGTTATTTGTATCATTCAATTCAACTTCGGTTCTCAATTGACTTTGTGGTATTTCATCTTCTTTCATTTTACGGCGTTTTTCTTCTAATCTCTTCTGATACGCTTTCTTTTTCTCTTCTGTATCGAAAGATGTATGTCCGAACAATCTGGTCATTATTTCTTTTCTAGCTTCTGAAAGAGTCATATCTGCTCTATTTTCACATAAAACATATAACTGCAATACTCCTCCATGCTCATCACATGAAAAGCAATGAAAATTATGTTTCTCTTTGCTAATCGTCAAAGCTCTTTTCCCACAAGCTGGACATACTGTTGTAAAATTTGCCCTCCCGTCATTTGGTAGTCTTATGCCTTCCAAATCACATACATCTTGTATGCCAAACGGAAAATCATAAACAGCCATATTTTTCTCCTTTCTTTTTTTCACAAATCCTCATACGGTAATTTGCTTATTTTCAGAACATTTGTTCCATTTTCTTGATAAGTATTTGTTCAAACAAAAAAAGCCACAACAATCCACTTTTGGACTCTGTGACTCGCCTTCCATTGACTCAATCAAAATACTTAACACATGTATTATACTATATTATAATAAATATAGCAACCTTTATTTAACAAAAAAATAGTGGTGTATCAATTTGATACACCACTATTTTTTTATAATCTGTACAATTCTCTTAATACCTGAGAAAATATTTTAGGAATATCTTTAGGAGATTTTACATCTAAAAATGCATCTTCATAAATCTCTTTTATATTATCTTTGTCATCACCTATTGCAGCAACAACAAGGATAATACCTTCCTTCTTATATTTCTCATACAACATTTTACAATCTTTTTTCGCAACGATACCAGAATAATTTGTAGCATTAGGCTTTCCATCTGTCAAAACAATACATATTTTAGTTTCTTCTTTTCTCTGCAACAAACGTTCACAGGCATATGTAATTGCATATCCATCTCGATTACATCCAGATGGTTTCATAGAGGAGATGATTCGGTATTTGTCTTTATCATCTTGCTCAAAATCAGCATATACATTCATTACAACATCAGCATATTCCGCATTTCCTTTTTCTGATTCAGTTAATGCATTTACTATGAGTCTGACATTTTCATTTCTATATAACGTTTCTGCTTTATGCCCTATAATTCCAACTGGAATTTTCAACTTTTCTGCCACTGACAAAAAAATCATGCTGGATAATCGAATATAGTAATTTCTTTCTCCAAAGGTGGAACCACTTTCATCACAAAGAAGCATCAATGCTGCGGAAACCTGACTGTTTTCACAGTTGTTTCTTTCAAAAACTTTCATTTCTTTTCGTATTACAGCTGGATAGTTAATCCTTTTCCCGGAGTAAAAGCCAGCCATTGCATTGGACCTTCTTTTTGATAGCTTTTCTTTCAAATCATCTGATATTCTATTAGAAATCCTATCAACGGTTTTTTTATAATTCTCCTCGTATTCATTGATATCATCTCTAAAAACATCAACCTGTCTCAGAATAGCAGTGGTAAGATTTTTATGATTTTCAAACTCTATTTTTTCTTTAAATTCTTCCAACTCCTTTTTATGCATTATTTCTTTTTCTCTGTATTCACATTCTTTTTCAAATGAACGTAGGAATTTCTCAAAATTCTTATCACTTGCATCATCCGAGTGTGCATCAGCAACATTGGCATTATAAAGGGTTGTCAAAGCAGTCTGGATATCATCTTCGCTGACTGTTTCCTTTAATTCCACATTTTCAAAGTCTTTTTTTTCGTTTTCATCGTATTGTGGAGATGAATCCAAATCAGGACATTCCGTTACAAAGCTAGATAACTTTTCAACTATTTTTCTTAATTCATTAATTTTCTGTAAATCGTTAGAAGATGAAACATTTTCATCATTAATTTCTCTGGCATCATATAAAGGACTTTCTCCATATGAGCTTCCTCCATCATTGCAATTTTCAGAAGAGTCTTCCTTATTTTTTTCTTGTCCATTTTTATTCAAACCAGTTGGATTGAAAAAATCTTTCAAATAATCCCATAATTCGCAAAGAATTACTTGATAATAACAGGCTCTTGTTTCCCCGTATGTTTCTGTCTTGATTTTTTCCAGCAATGGAGATAATCTAATAACCGCCTGAACCATTTCATCTTCTGTATCAAACACAGTACCATATACAGAATAATAATGGATGTATAACAAGATTTTTTCTGATGATGATTTTATTTTACTTATGTTATTATAATTGTCTAACTGTGTTTTCATGTTATTTAGCGTAAATTTTAAGTCATCATGATAGGTTCGTACCTTTTCTTTAACCTGATAATTTACAAAAGAATCCGCAAGTATATTATGCAAGTGTAGATACGTTTTTAACAGGCAATCACTTGCTGCATCCTTTTTTTCAATTATCTTTTTTATCTCTTCATAATTTTTACTTTGCTTTTCTCCAAGTTCCTGTGTATGATTACCCAGCGGATACAGAGTTCCATTTTTCCACATGACTTGTACTTTTTTTAATACTATAAAATCATCAAAGAGAACATGTCCCAATTCATGCCCGTTAAATCCTCTGATGAATTTGAACTTTAAAAGTTTCCCTTCGAGTTTTTTTATCGCATAGAAATTGTAATTAATTTTTATTTCCTTTCCATTAGTTTCTGCTGTTTTATTTTCATCTTCAAAAACCACACGAATATCAATCTTTCTCTTCTTAGCTCTTCTCAGAATATTATTAGTAGTGTCTTCCAAAAAATTTCGGAAGGCACTACTTAAAAATAATTCTGATGCGTCAATAGAAGAGGAGAGTAGTTTATAAATTCCCATGTCGTCCTCCTATTTTCACCATTTAATTAATCAAACTGATTGATTACCAAATCCTCTATTTCTTCTTTAAAAGCATTATCAAAAGTGGATTTATTGATTACGGACGGATAGGCAGCCTTTACAACATCACCTAAAATTCTATAAGCTGATATCCAATTTATTAATTCTCGGAAACCAGTCACTCCGTCTTTTATTCCACTATCTTTTGCTTTTTCGGCAATATCAGCAATGCACGTTGCCATTTTTTCTATTATTGCTTTGTTTCCTTCATAATGCGTCTTTTTAGCTGCACGAGCAATCATTTCATCAATACTTGGAGTGTCCATTTTATATACCAATGAACATCGAGAAAGAACCGAATTACTCATTTTACCATATCCAGCATAATCTGAACTATTAGTTGTGAATACAATCACACTGTCCGGATGACGATATACACGTTCCCCATTAGACAGTCTTATATATCCACCAGCCAAAATTGCATTTAAGCCTACAAGAACACCTTCATTTAGAATTACTGTTGGCTCTTGAATTTCGCATAAATAGCCATTTTTCAATGCTTCGATAATTTCAGAAGGCACAAATACAAAATCTCTTTCTTTCCCATTGCCTGTTCTTGCTACTTCAAACATTTTTTTGAAAAGCTCAGAAACAACCTTTGGAGGGTCAATCTCTGACTCCGAAACTCTTTTTTTCCCAGTCAAATGCTTATACGCTTCCTTGGGATTGCTATAAATATCCTCTACTGTTGGCATATCATTAGATACTAACCATTCTTGAATACTTATGGGTTTTCCTTCTGTTGTTGCCGGGACAAACTGACCAATAAGGTCAAAATTATCTGTTTGAGGATGGCATGTGTATGTTACATATGGCATACCCAAACCAGCTGCTATGGCATATGAACCAGCTGTTTTTCCTGAACCAGAATCACCATAAAGAAGGACATCCCTAAAAGATGGCTCTAATTCTGTTGAAACTTTAATCAATTTGCATATTTCTTCAATGTTTTCTGGAACATAGTAAGAATCATTGATTTTTGCAACCATTTTTTCATCATACGGTGTTTCTGTAAATTTATACTTTCCATTAAACACTTCTGGCTTGCTTTCCTTAATTTTTTTAACAACTTCTCCTTTAAAAGCACGAACACGCCCATACAGTTCGGAATCAACTGCATATGCTTTTGAATGTATCGTGTTAAGTTGAATTGCTGCAATTTCACTAATTGATTCAAAATTATTAGAGATTTTTTTTGCTTTTAAACGGCTTATGATATTGTCTGAAATAATTGCTACTTTCTCAGAAATATTTTTCCAATCATCTTTTTCTTTGGAATAAATCATTGGAAATGCAATATTATCAAACGCATCTCTAGCTTCTGTATCCGACAAGGCAATCTCTAACAGCGAAAGAATAACAAGTGACATATCATTTTCTGCCATATCATAAGGCACTATTATCTTTTCGATTGGATTATAGATAGATGCCATAACAGAACCATTGACTGGATTATATACAGCACATTCAATTCTGTCATCAGAAAGATAATACTCCACAAGATATCTTTTGTTTGTATCAACCGCAATTGCACCTGGTATCAAACCTTCTCTGATTTTTTGATATTTCATCAATGCTATTGCGACAGAAGTATTAACTTCTGCATAAGGAATGACTTCTGCGGTATTATACTTTGATTTTTTAGGACCTCTCTTTGATAAGTTTTCAAGACCTTCTGGTAAATCTCTTTTCTTTGTGATATTCTGCATTACATTCATTATTATTCTCCTTTCATAAAAAGAGGGAGTGCATTTTCATGCGTCTCCCAAATGTTTTAGAAAAATTTTCTTTTCTTCGGCTTACAGTTCATGAATATATCGTTCTTATCTAAATCGACAATATCAATACCCATTTCCCGTTCAATTCCTCCAGCAGATAACGGTTTTTCTTCAACCGCAGAAGCTGGCTCCTGTGTTTCTGGTGTCTTTTCTTCGGAATAAGAAGATGTAGAATCATTACTTTCTTTTCCTTCAACATCTTTTTGCGTTGTTGAACCACTTCCCGCATACTCAATGTCAATCAATGTCAGGATAACTCCATTTACCAAACGACTTTGTCCGTAGTTTGGTGAATTTTCATCTCCCTGTGCTTCCTTTGCAGCCAATACATCTTTACTATAATCGAAAGAGCAGTACACATGTACAAGGCTGTTTCTTCTTAGTTTTAGCTTTTTCAACATTTCTACTTTGTCACTTGGAACAGTAATGAAAAAATTGTTAAACCGAAACCCACCTGAATATGATGGGTCATACTTTTTCGAACCAACACAAAATGATGCTGTTGTTTTCCCTGTCCTATCAGAAACTTTATATCTAATAGGGTCTTCTCCTTTCTTTGCAATTATAAGTGCATCTCTAATTTCAATTCTTGCACTCATCTTTGAACTCCTCCTTTCTAACAAAAAAGGTCGCATAGACTACAATCTATACGACCTCTATTCCCAATGACTATTTATTAATAACTTAACACCATTATTATACAATACTTCCATCTTTTTTTCAAGTGTTATTTATAGAATTAAGCTGCTTTGATATTGGTTCTTTTTTTACCGAATAAAATCTTGCAATAATATAAATTCCATCTTTTTCAAAAAAACTTAATTCATCTGGTAAATAAATGTTAATTTTATCCCCCGGTCTAATATATGTACTTTTATTTGAATGTAATGAAACTTGGTAGGTAATCCCACGAGCATCTTTAAAATAAATTAATAATTGTTTTTTTAATAGAGGAGTGTATGAATTAGATAACTCCGTGCAAATACCTGTTATTACAATGTAATTTTGATAAATAAATTTGAAATATAGGAAAAATCCATATATCAGGATTCCAACACCAATAAGAACTCCTATCAGCATGGTATAAAACATAACATTAGATTGACTATGTATGCTTCTAAACGCAACAATAGCATTTAATACAATAAATCCTGTTCCTGAAACAAGGAAAAAAATAACTTGTTCTTTTAAGTCTTTTGGGATATTTGACCATTTCACTTTTTTGTTAATATCAAAATTTAAAAGCATTGCAATTTTCGTGAAGAAATCGTGTTCTTTATTATTCATAAAATCAGTCAGTACCTCTCAATTTTTTAATATAATATACCAAAAAAACAACATTGCCAAGCGTAAAAACGCATGAAAATGCTGTTTTTGGAATTATTTAATGTTCTGACGGAGTTAAGGACCAGCCAACAGGACACATATATCCTTTTTGGAGAAGACTTTTTATATTTTCTCCAATGGTAAGATACTTCCCGTTTTGCAATAAATCTTCTTTCCTTATATAATCAAAAAATGTTCTTTCCTTGTTACCGGAAAAAAATCGAAAAATTTTCTTTTCTTCTTTTGGTAAAAAAATGCTTTTAACTGCATTGATTAATGCATTTTTTAAAACCAAAAAATTTTTCTGAACAAAAATGCAGTCAGAGATGCTTACAACATATGGCTGAATCCGTGTGCTTAGTTCATACAGAGAAACCTCGTTTTCTTCTGCCTGGGACATTGAGAGCAGTCCCATTTCCCTTAGTTCCCTGTAACTTTTTATAATTGGTTTTTTAGGGAATATATCACATTCACTCCACAATTCACTCACAGCTTCATACATATCATCTTCGGATATGATTGTTGCATGGCATACAAACCATACCATAAATTGGTATTCATCTAAATAATGTCTGATGAAACGTTGCGCTCCAGCTTTCACTGCATCATTTGGCATTCGTACAGTAACAATATGTGCTTTGTCCTGTTTGCTATATCCTTCATAAACTCCAACGCTAGTACAATAACGGTATAAATCCACGCTATTATTAACTACCATGTAAAAACCTCCTTACCTCTGATGGTAACGGAAGTATTAGGCTTGCGACCTTTATACTTTATTATACAAGAATAGCACAGGAAAAGTTGTGAACAATTTATTACGAAAAACTAACTTTTTCGCAAAAAAAGAGTGCTGTTTAAGCAGCACTCTTATGATGTTCAAAAATCGCAATGATTTTTTCACATAACTTAGTATGTCTTTGGATTCCTTCTCGGTTCAATATTGCCATATTTATAGCTTCTGTGTTTCCGGCACAAACAAACTTTACTTTTGCTCTACTTACAGAAGTATTAAACAGATTCATTTGCAACATATCACCATGAGACTCCAACATAGAAGTAATTACTACCTTGAATTCACTTCCTTGTGATTTATGGATAGTCATGCTGTAAGCCAAAGGAATATTTTCTAATTCATCATAGGCATAAGCAACCGTACAGTCACTAAAGTCTACATAAACATGTCCATTTTCTATTTTGCTAATGTACCCAAGGTCGCCGTTACAAGTTTTGTCTGTATTGAGTGTGCTCATAACCCTATCACCCAAACGATATGTTGTTTGAGTGGGAGAGTAGTAGAGTTCATCTTTATCTGGGCTATGTGGATTTATAATAGCTTGAATGCGCTTATTCATTGCCACAGCACCTGTTTCCGTTCTTTTTCTTAGCGGTGTAAGGCAACAAACTTCTTTTAAACCAAATTTTTCCACTTCTTTAACGAACATATCTGCCATAATTTCAGCAGCTTCTTGTTGCTCATAAGCATATAGTAAAATAAAATCATCACCATATTCCAGTGACAAATTTCCTTTTACAATCTTACGGCAATTAAGATAAATGTTCGAATTCGAAGCCTGTCGAAAAACTTTGGTAAGGCAGACAGTAGTTATATATCCACTATCTATCATATCTTTAAAAAACGCTCCAGGTCCTACAGATGGAAGCTGTTCTACGTCTCCAAGAAAAATGATTTGATTCCCACTTTTTATTCCTTGCAAAATTCGCCTTGCGACATATACATCAACCATAGATGTTTCATCACAAACCAAGCATTCTTCTTCCATGCAAAACCCCTGTTTATCACATAGGTTTTCGTCAAGAATTTGAAATTTTTTATGAGCTGTAAAAGCTGGATAACCAGAGGATTCCTTCATTCTGGCTGCTGCCCGTCCTGTAGGAGCAACAAACAACACAGATTTGTGAAGTACATTTTCCATGATATCCCGCATAACTTTTACAACTGTAGTTTTTCCAGTCCCCGGACCTCCTGTAATTAGAAGGACACCATTTAAAAGAGACTGTTTAACAGCTTCACGCTGATTAATGTGCAACGAGCAATTCAATCGTTTTTCTGATTTACTAATTTCAGCATCAATATCAATATTTACACAAGGAGAAAAATTCTTGACTATACGATACAATTCCTTCGCACAATCTGATTCTATACTGTATGGCAGCCACCTAGACACGCCATCCTCCATATAAATGATTTTATTTTCCTTGCATAAAACATCTTCTGCCTGAGAAAGTAACTCTTTTCCAATTTTATATTTTCTAGCATTCTTCTGTACATATTGAACATACATAGAATCTGGAATATAAGTATTTCCATTTGTATTTTCAGCTTCTTCGATAGATTCCAAAATCACAGCTTTGGCTTTTCCAATGCGATTTTCGGTATGGTTATTGTATTTTGTGATTGTAGATAGCTTAATACCGAATTCAGATAAGATATATGGATTTTCACTGAGAATTTTCTCTGTATCTTTCCCATATTTCTTCATAATCAATGCCAGCTTATTTTTGGTAAGACCGTATTTTTTGAATTTTACCAGAATCTTTTTGAGTACTCTGTCATACTGGTAAGAATCCATAATCCGCTCTATTGTTTTATCACTTATCCCAGCTACTTCTTTCAGCCTTTCCACATCATTATCTAAGATATGGATGGTTTCATTTCTGAATGTTCGATATATCCTTTCGGCAATAGACGGGGTAATACCCTTAATGGACCCAGATGACAAATATCCGACAATTCCTTTATATGTTGGCACAATCAGTTCTTCAAAAGAATTCACTGCATATTGTGGACCATAATTGGAATCTTTCCATTTCCCTTCCAGTATATATCTAAGATTTGAAGCCCTTGGAATGTTATAACCAGTAATTATAATTTCGTCTCCGGAATTACAATTCTCATCAGCTTCAATGACTTTGCAAAGATACACACGATATCCATTGTCATTATCAAACCCTTCGTTACTATATTTTGTTGATATATATTCTACTATCATTTTTCCTCCCCAAAAGGGAGGGAAAGGCTATAAATGCAGCCTTTCCCCTTTTTTATTTATTTAGTTACAAGTTCTTCTAAGTCAGGCTTATCATATGCTTTGATATTTAAGGATAAGATTCTTGCAATTTTCTCCTGTTCTTTAAATATTTTATTTTCCGGCTCATGGTTGTTCTTCATATAGCGTATAATCTCGCAAATAGCGAAATACAGCTCAAGCGCATTTGTTTTACTTCCCCTTGTGTTTTGAAAGTCAACAAATGCTTCCATGTATTTATTGCCAATTTTTATCTTTTTGCAAAGATTGATAAAGCATCTTTCCGGATAATCAAGCACTATTTCCTCTAGCCTGTCGAAATCCTTTAAAGTTGAACGGAAGAGGGCATAAATACCCTTTACATTCGTCTTAAACATTTCAATACTGGCTTTGTTTTTGTGATTCAGGGTTAAAGGATTTCCAATCTGGATATCCTTTTTCCCATTGCTCAAAACAGGTGTGATGTTTGCACCACATACCCCAACGTCTGAGGATGAGAACCTAACCACAGGATAAAATTTATCCGTTTTTTCATATCCCATTTTCGTAAGATATCCTTTGTAGTATTCTGCAAGGTCATTATCATGTAACATAAAATTTGCAGAACATAAGGAATGGTCTAAAAAGCCACCTGTAAACTGATAGCTTGCAGAACGACCATTTTCACTACACAGCTCTTTTAAACCTTCTTCCAATGCTTTCATGAGGTCATACATGACTAATACTGAATAATCGTTTGCATCTCCTGAATGAACAGCAGAAATTTTATCATCACGATATAAAACGAGAGAGCTGTCCCCCCATTGCTGCAAACAAATATTCATAACTGTTGAAAAGTCTTCAATGTTCATTTTCTGCAAAACAGTTCCGTTCACATGTCCTCGCCCGCACAAAGAAGCAAATGCTGTACTTCTTAATGGAATACAAGTCATTTTTTCCAATGGAAATTCCAACATAATAGGCTTTTCTTCCTCCATACATGAAATGATAAAATCATCATCACATGGAATATTCAGTTCTTCTCGCAATAAGGGCAATCCAATCGGATTATTATAAAGCGGATGAACTTTCATTTCTTTCGTATAGCACCTTCTCCATATATCTGTTTTCTTCTGTTTTTTTAAGACCTGTAAAAAAGTTGCCAATCCATTTTCTCCCTCTGTGAATACCAATAATTCATTGTCTTTCATTTTTTTCTCCTTTCTTTCTCTTGCATCATCCAATTCTGGTAATGATGTCGTTTCAGCTTTTGCTATTTCGAAGTTTTCAAACAAAAAAAGCCGTGACAAATGCATAGAGCAATTTTCACGACTATTCCCACAAACTATTGTTTAAAAACTTGATAAACTTATCATACCATATAAGGCTCCAAAAAGCAAGCATGTTAAAATGTAGAAGAGGAGGGTAGCAATTCCCTCCTCTTTACATTTTTACTCTGGTATATCCTGTGGCTCATCCGGAATAATAAAATCCTCTGAGCCAGTTATTATTTCGATATTTTCTTCCTCAGTTTCTGATTCTGCTGCCGTATCTTGTACCGGAACAGGTTCTGAAACTGGTTCTCTGTCTGGTTTTTCATCTTTTTCAAAGTCATAGTTGCCATCATCTGCCGGAGCAGCAAGATTGACACCTACTTCAATCGTATTTCCAATCACTTTACAATTCACGAAATTGCAATCTTGTAATTCGTCTACGATTTTTGACCACGCAAGTTCATTTCCTGGCAAATCCTTTATGATAAAAGAATTTTTACCTTCTGCAACCGCATCATTTGCCATGGCATTCAATATTGTCATGTTATCAATGATATAATTCACGGCAATGCTGACTGCCTTTTTCTCATCTTCCGAATTATCTGGTTCCGGAGCTGGCTCTGACTCAGGCTTTAGTTCTGGAGTTGGTTCTGGAGTTGACTTTGGAGCTGATTCAGGCTTTGACTCTGTTGGTGTGGGAGCGGGAACAGGCGTAGGAATCGGAGCATCCGGTTTCGGCTCGCCATATTTCTGCTCTATTACATCACACACAGTACCATTTTTAATCAAAACCATTGCACTTCGAGTCTGTTTACTTGTAACCAAAATTTCTACATCTACCTTTTTGTTGTGGGTGATAACATATACCCAATTATCAGCCTTGTATCTCCAGCCGTAGTTGGACGGATACTTATACTGAATCATTTCTTTAACCTGATGATTCAAATTTTCAGCCAAATACTGCATAGATATTTTCTCATCTTTTTTTGGGGTGATGTCGATAATTGTTTTCTCTGACTTTTTAAAAAGGTCTTTGATAAACGCTACAATATTCTTTATTGCAACTCCATACTCATACCAAAAGGAAGAGTTATTTTTTCTCTTTTTAAAGAAAGCATATATTGCTATCCATACCAGAATGTTGCCAATAAAATTTAAAATACTATCCATAGTAGTCTCCTTTCGCCATATCCATAAAAAGGTAATATGGTTTTCTTATGATGTTTTCTATTTTTACAGGTGGGAAATGACAGGAGAATACCTGCCCCTGGAGTAAAAAGTTGTTCTATATAAAACAGTTTTTCAGCTTTGCGCCTTTTTTCCATTGATGATTCTCTATTTTTTCATACAAAAAAAGGTCAAAACTCTCTTAATGAGAATTTTGACCTAAATGCCATCAAACGAAAAAAATAAACTGTGTAGTATATTATATACCATATTTTTTCATGGTTGTCAATTCTGTTATGACGTATAGAGAATGATAAAGCACATTACGACAACAAAAATAACAATGAAGATAACCTTAATAATGTTTTCCTGTGGTATTTTATTGATTTGATGTGCCAGTTGTGGAATCAAATCATCATAATAGCCATCTATATTCACATCATATTTTACTTCGTTCTCTTCCTCATAAGTTTCTATATCAGGCTGCTTCTGGTCCTCTTTCTTTTTTTTGGATTTTTCTTTTTTTTCTTTTTGGGATTTCTTTTTACCAAACAGCTTTCTTCTCCCTGTATTCTTGGAATCCTCTGTATCTACAGTTGATTCTGTTTCTTTACTTGAATCCATATCTATAACTGTATCATCTTGAGAATCATTGAAGTTCTCATCTGACTCCGGCTGTGATAAGGTTTCATTGTTTGAAGGACGCTCCGGCAGTGTAGTGCCTGATGCCTGGTTTTGAGAACGTGCTGTAACATTCCTTTGCATTGCTTCCAGGTCTTCTCTTGTCAACGGTTTTTTTCTGGCAGTAGCCACATTATCTGATGTTCCACCAGAAACAGAGATATTTGTGGCAGTAGCAGTAGTGGTAGTTATATTTTTTTCCTTTTCCGCAGATTGATTTAAGCCAGAGGTAGATGTAAACGGTTTTGCAAACTTAACCGGATTATCTGATACCTCATGATTGGAACTATTGGATTGGTTTATCTTTTTTAGGGCTTCCTTTTGATTTTTTACTCTTGGATTTGCCATTTTATAAGAACCAGTAAATTTTGGTACGCTAAATTTACCCTCAGAATCATCTTGCAAAATTCCATGACCACAATAAGGGCAGTTATATAATCCATCAGCAAACTCTTTACTACATTTAGGACACTTCACAGACATTCCCCTTTCTGTCAATTTTTTCGACTATTGTTATAAAATTATAACATTCATTATCTATTTTTTCAACGAAAAAAGAGGAAAGGGTATAACCCCTTCCTCTAAAAGAATACTTCATTAACTGATAACTGAATTTTGTCTTTGTAACGTTCCTTCTTGGCAGTAATGGTAATTGTGCCATGATTTTTACTTGCCTGGACCAAACGTTCCCACAGACCTGTTGTTTTAATTTTTTTCGTGGTGCTGTACCAAAACACAATCTGTACTTCATTATTATCAAGAATACCATTGCAACGATAGGTTTCGTTGTATCCCTGTAATTCTTCCAATTCTGATACCAGACGGACCTGGATGCTATCTGCTCGTCTTACTGACTGCGTATTGGCAACCGTGTTTCCTGTTTCCACTTTCGTAGCACTGCTGCCATCTCTTTTCGCTGCCGTATCCATTACCTTTAGGAAATTGGTACACACGCAGCGTCTGAATGCTTCTTTCTCTGCCTTATCAATAGTTATGGACAAATTGATAGGTGCTCCATCTTTAAAACCAACTTCATTGGATGTAATATAATCCCGACTGATTCTGTTTCCAGAATCATCAACCAAAGTGATAGTCACTTTGATTGTAACATAGGAGATGTTCGCTACGTTTATGATTTTCAAGTCATTATAGGCTACATCATAGTTACTCCCCACAAAAGATTCAAACACAGCTTTTGCTGTATCGTAGGTTTTGACTTTTCCTACAGGAACCTCCGTAAAAAGAGAGTGAAGTGGAATGCCATTAATTTTTCTTTCCATCACTTATTCCTTTCTACAAGGAAGCAATTTTAGCCACAAGACCTTCCATTAAAATCTGATAATTATTTTTACTGGATAGAGATTCTATCGTTTCCGCAATATCCTGACAGGAATTCTCATTGGGAACAGCCAGTTTATCAAAAATATCCGGAAGAGCCTGAATCAGCTTTTCTTCTTGTTGCTTCCTCTTAGATTTAAACTCCAGCATTTCTTCATATCTGTAGGTAATATACTGTGCCATGATTTTGAACAGTACTTCCCCTCCAGGAATATCCTTTGCATTGTTACAGGCTGTCATTGTAATGTTGTCCAGCTCCTGTTTGCGTTCCGGGGTATAGTCATCAAAAAGACTCAGCATTTCCCCAAGGCTTTCAAACAAAGCAATATAATCCTCTCTTTTTTCTTCATACATTCTCTTTTCCATATGTTTTTCTCCTTTCTTTTTAAACAAAAAAAGGTCGTTCCAGTATAAATCTGGTACGACCTTAATTCCTTAAACTGATAGCAAAATACTTATGACACAAGTATATATGATTCAGACACAAAATGCAAGCCTTATTTTACTGTAATCTTACTCATGATATTGTCTGCCATATCCCTGACCTGATATTTGTTATGGTCTGTGTACTGAAAACTTACCATAACCGGAATGTCATTACTATTAAATGTGTAGCGGAAGGAATGTATTTTCTCTCCAGTAGAAGGCAGCAGAAGCTCCGTTGCCTTGTTTAACGGAAGGAAACTGTCTTCAATACCAAACAAAATACATTTGATTCCATCTATTGTGACTGTATCATCCATCGTTTCAACCAGGAACTCCGTCCCAAGATACTCCTTGTCGTAGCCATTCTGCATATAGATAGGAGCCAGAAGTTCCGTAATGCCCGCAAACTGAGCATAATCCTCTACATAGGCATGGGATTCATCAGATTTGTAAATGATTTTTGCTCCATCATACAATGTCCCATCATTTGGTGCTGAAATAACAACCAATCCTTCTTTCGTCCTTGTCAGCTTCCAGTTTTCCGGATATGGGAAGGAAATGCCTGTCTTATCATTTGCCACAAACATATTGCCCCCGAATTCATACTGTGCTTCGCTTTTAGCGGGAGTATATGTTCCAAGGGTGGAAACCATGTCATTTAAAACGCCTTCCAGCTCCTCCAACGTCTTATCTGTACTGACTCCTATCAGCGCAAAGCCACGGTCATTAAAGGATGTAAAATAGGAGATACAGGTAGGTTTAACAAAGCTGGATATATCATCCGAAGCAAACTCAATAGTAGGAATCTCCCTAGTAACTTTCTTTCCATTAATATCTATCTGAGTAGTCTTTCCCCTGTCCATAACAGAAGCCGTATATTTCTTTCCGTCAATTGAATATGGAAATCTATACAGCGCATCATCTATCTGGAGAGAATGAAATACTCCATTGCTGCTTTCAAATGTATCATTGATACAATATACGAAAATCTGCGTGTTTTCCTGAACCAGAAACGTCTTGTATTTATCCTTTTCCTGTACCTCGTACCCCTTTGGATAGTTAATGGTATAGCGTTCTGCATTATTGATTTCGAGCGTATAGTTATCCAATACCGTATCATCATAAATTGCAACATCCGGAAGACTTTCACTGGCTTCTCTGGTCGTCTCTGGGATAGTGATAGTCTCTAATTCTGTCTCGCTTTCACTTTCAGATTCCTCCTCTGATGTTTCTGCTTCGCCACTGGCTTCTATATCCTCTGTTGACATAGAAGCATCCAGTGAACCTATGGTCGCATCATCCTCTTTATTTCCGCATCCGGAAAGAGATAATGATAAAGCAGCCAGACATAATAAAATCAAATATTTCTTCTTCACAGGCAAACGTACTCCTTTCCGTTATTTTCCTTCCATTATAAATCATCGGTTGTTATTTTTCAATATGTATATATATGTTGCACAATGGTTCGCCATATAGTATAATCAGATTATCTATACAACTGTCCCTTGCCGGATATCAAGCAGACAGATTAAAAAAGGAGAGTGGTACATTGGCAAACCTGAGTTATTTATCGGATACAACCAAACAGGTATTTGATGATTTCAAACATTCCTTAAAAAGTGAGAAAAGCCAGAAGGAATACTACTATATCATCAATGCCTTTTGTTCTTATTGTGGAAAGGACTATCTGGTGGCAGATGCTAATGATTTTAAAGGCTATTTTGAAAGTCTTGAGACCGGAGCTGCGGTAGGAAATATCTCTACCAAGACAATCTGCACCAGATACGCTGTTATGATTAATTTTTCTGCATACATCGTATCCCATGCACAGGATTACGGGATTACATCGTTTGTAAACTACATGATAAAAGTAAAGAAGCCTGGTGTCTCTATCAATATCCGTCCTCAGAGCATTCCTTCCTTAGAACAATTAGACCGGATTTATACAGCAGCACAGACTGACTATGCTATGTACTGTATCATTGCCCTGGTCAATAAATGCGCTTTAACTGTAGAACAGATATGCAAGCTCAAACTCCAAAACTTTATTATTGATTCTGAAATGAATTGTGGAATGCTCTTCCCATATCAGTACAGTGCGGATAAATATGTAAAACTTCCGGATGATGTACGGGATATTTTGAATGAGTATGTGAATGATATTAGAAACAGTCCAACTGAATTTCTTTTCTGTAATGCCAAAGGAGGACAGCTTACTCCAAGGGTCCTTCAAAACCGAATGAAACGAATCGTGGACATGGCAGCAGAAGGAGAGCAATGGGACTTTACCTTACAAGACATCCGGAACCTTTCTGTGGTTCTGATGTTAAAAGGCGGGGCAGAAGCGGAAGATGTTGCTTCCTATATTGGTATCAATTCCAAATGGATGCAAAAATTTGATAGGGCAGTAGAGGACTTTGTTGTGGCTCCATGCGACTTTATCAATATCAGCATGAAATAAATATATTTGACAGTTTTATGTTGAAATGATATAATTTTAGGAATAATATATATTTTTTTAACATTTAAGAGGAGGATATCATGAAGCACACAGCCAGTGTGCTCGTTTCTTCTGACTTTATTCGCTCTCACCTGGATTCGGCTGCAAAGCTGGTCTATCTTGCCATTGCAAGCCGGACTAATACATCTCGCCTGGCAGTTGTACCATTAAGAGAGATAGCACGGATGTCCAACGTGTCAATTAACACTGTACGACACGCAATACACACTTTGCAGTCACACGGATATATAGTAGTTCATCGTTGCATCGGACAATCGCATATTTATCAATTACGCACCAACAAGCACCAAAAAAACTGCATAGCAATCCCAACATCTCTTATTTGTAACCGCATAATGTCCACTACCTCTAAGATAGTGTATGCAATTTTGCTTACGTTTAAGGGTTATAGTCAGTCCAAGTGTTGCCCGTCCATGCGGACCATTGCAACATATATAGGTGCATCTGTTCGGACAGTACAGCGAGCTATTGCAACATTGCGTGGCTGTAATGCTATAACTACTGTGTGTGTAGCAACGGACGGCGCATATCCTCATAACGAGTATACGCTTCATAACATAGATGATGCTACAGATATGGATATGCCAGCACGAACTGAGCAATATAATACCAAGCTCTGCACATATTGTGCAGCAGAAGAAAATGAGCAGAAAAAAGCCCATGTTGGAACCGCTAATTCCGACACAGGCAACCTAAAAAATATAACAAATTACATATCTGAGATGTATTATACCTCAGATACTCAACAAAGTCAAGCAACAATAACTATAGATGACTTAAAAGCACAAATATCGTATGATTGGCTCGTAGCGCAGCATAACGGCGTAAGCGCAGATATTGACAACTGTATAACAGCAATCATAGATGGTTTACACATTTGCGCCAACAAGCCCATAATAATCTCAGGACATCAATACGATTATGCAGCATACACCAGTGCTGTCAGACAACTAACAGCCGACCATATCCAACTGGCTATCGAGCGTTGGCGTTTAAGAGCACGTAGCACTCTTATTAGCAATCCACTGGCTTATTTACGTTCTGTAGTTATTAATGCATTGTACGACATTGATTTGCACTATGCAGGTCAAGTCGAGTTTGATACTTATAACTGATTTTTTAAGTAACTACATCGTTACATTTAGGAGTGTGTCCATAAAGACAGACTCCTAGTTCTGATTCTCATAATCTTTTCTATTTGTTCACACATACTATCCCACCTGTTTTTTTATTTCGGCACTTGTCTCTATTACTATCAACTATACGACATTTTTAACAAGCAACTATCGTATTTATCATAACATACACGACATATATATTAATCTTTTTGCAATAATGTTTACTGATTATTCTTTTTAATATTTTATATCTATATAATATATCCATCTATCTATTTTTATCCTTGCTATTTTTTATTTTATGAGTTATAATATTTCTATACAGTTTTTTATTAAAGTTCAATGGCTTACAGTGTTGATAGAGGGTATGAACATTGTAGCCTTTTTTTATTTTCATGCCATCATTAGTGAATGGCATATTTTTTTACCCTCATCAAGAAAAAATATAAAAGGAGGTATGGTCTTTGACTATCTTAGAAAAAATCAGCTTACTTGCAAAACGTGATATTGATGAATATGATAAAGACGGAGCACATATCAAAGAACATTTGATTCCACTTTCCGATATTATTGCTATACTCAATTCACTTGAAAAGAAAAAAACAAGCGTATTTCTGAATGAATCCCTTGCTCTGGAATCTATTCATGCAGCACTCAACAATCCTATTATACAAAAGAGAATTGAACGTTGGTGTACGCATCCAGAATACCAACATCAAACTAGAATGATTATAGGGTATCCAATGAAAAAAACAATTGGATATTTCTACGAACTCAAGGAGCCATCTGAATCCGGGTATCTCGCTCTATCATCACAGGAATGCAAAAATCTTTGCCTGGTGATTCTAAGGAATCCTCAAGACAAAAATGACTTTATCCTGTATAGCGCATATCCAAGAACAATCAATTCTTCTACATGGTTGTAAACTATTATGAAAAAAAGGAGAAAACAATGAATAGCAATCATTTACAAGTCGGAATGTGTTACGATTCTTTCAAAAATTTATATTCTTCCCCTGTTGTTGACCTATCAGAAGGACTGTTACGTTTTGTACTGCCAATAGATAACTGTACAACAGAAGAGTTTAAAAATTTGAAAAACAGTTCTTTTACACTGTCCTTTAAAACAATTCAAATGCTCAGTTTTTTTACTTTTACTACAGGTGATTTAGCCTATGAAGCTCCTTACAATCCTTTTTTAAGAGACCCGGAATTACAAAACAGCTATACGCCAGATGAGGGAATACCACTGATGCTTCTTATTGTTAACACCAGAACTGGAGAACTAAAACATATCCGGTTCTGTGGAATGGGTCATCAGTTTACCGTCAATCTAAAGAGGATTATCGAAAAACAAAAAGAAAAATGGAAATTCCACTATACGGAAAAAACATTCAATCAATATCTGAATGCATACTATCAGATACCATTTAAAACTGCCATAAATATGCATGGAGAACAGCAAATCCAATATACCTTAGAGGTATAACAATCAAAGGGGCTTATGCCCCTCTTTCTTTTTGTCAAATATATAGTACTAATTTCTAAAAAGGATAATATCCTTGTAAAAATTCATAAAAATGCAAGTCTGTACAAAAATAATATTTCCACAAAAATTAACGATAACAAAAATAGGGGATACACAAAAATAAAAAAGTCAGTGTCGAATATATCTATGCAAATTCTCTCGATGATGAATGATAACAATTATAGGGGTAAGAAATTACCATCCGGGAACTTAACCTTTTCTGACTTTAAATTATTATGTACATAATATAATATTTCCAAAATATAGAAAAGATAACAAATATAAGGGTAAAAAAACCCTGTAGGATAACATATTTTTTCCCATCAGTAAATTATCCAATGCCAATTCATAATTTTTCGATAACAAAAATAGGGGTAGAATCAATGAATGATAACAAGTATAGGGGTAAAAAACTAATGTGTTTTCTCGATAAATTTATGTTAGTACCTTTATAATTACGAGAACCGGAGAGAGAACGATAACAAAAATAGGGGTACATTATAAAATTCCCACTGACTTTAATATGTATAATTATTCTTTTATTTTGTATAATATTATTTATGTACCATATTTTTTGTTATATATATTTATAATGTTTCATTTTATTTTTTGTAGTGTATTTTTTATTTTACTTTAAAGAGCCAGTTTTTTTGTCTGGAATGATAACAAAAGTAGGGGTTGCGTGAGACATATATAAATATATAACTTAATGACTTTATATACTTAATAGACTTTAAGAAAAAGGGAAAGTCTGGAAAACCTTGTAAAATCAATGTTTTTTGGCATTTTTAAGTCGGTTGAAAATAACAAAAATAGGGGTAATAATAACAAAAGTAGGGGTTGACGGTAACAAATGTAGGGGCTGCTCCTCTTTTTTTACCCTATTAAGATAACAAATATAGGGGTAAAAGTGAAGAAAAACTGGAGGGCAATGGAAGAATTGCAGCTTTATTCGAATGATAACAGAATTGACATTTTGTTATCTATATATTATTATTGGATATATGTTAGTATTTTTGTTTTTGGTTCGTTTTAGTGAACAGATATATATAAACCAGATTGTACAAAAGAGGATAAAGAAATGCCGGATAGTAACAATCAGTATCAAATGATGGAAACACAGGGATATGTAGTGCAGTCCAACAAACTGATACAGTCTCGTCAGAAATTAAATTGGGTAGAAGCAAAATTGGTCAGACTTGCGATTATGCAAGTCCTTAAAAATGATAAAAAATTTGACGCTTATAAAATTCCAATCAAAACATTTTGTGAGTTATTAAATATTGACCTTGATTTATACTGTGGGAAGAATGCAAAAAAAATATGTGATGGCATTGCCAGAAAGCCGTTACAGGTACAATGTGGAGAAGATTGGAAGATTATCCCTTGGGTATCATTTTGTGAGTATAAAAGCAAAAAGGGAGATGTTACAGAAGGTACGATTACAATTAAGTTAAACGACCAGCTTAAACCTTATCTGATAGGATTGGAAGAATATTATACACAATATGCTATCGAGCACATTCTCAATATGCAATCTAAAAATATATACGGGCTGAGAATTTTTGAGCTTATTTTATCCAAAATATATACTCCCATTCCGAATGAGGGTACAAGTGTGGAAATAAGCTTGGAAGAAATTAGGATATGCTGTGACTGTGAAGACAAATATGATAAAATCGGGATGCTTAAAGTTCGTGTAATAGATAAGGCAAAAGATGAAATTTGTAATAGTACAATCTTTGATGTGGATTATACAGAAATAACGGTATCCAAAAAAATTATTGGTTTTCGTTTTTTTATCCGGAAAAAGTATTATCGTAAAGCAATTAATGCCAGTGAAGCATCGGAAATACAAGAAAAATCCAGGAAAGTAAAAAATAAAAAAGATAGTGAATTTCAGTGGGAGCAACAGGAACTGCATTTTACATGATAAGGGGGAGAGGATTATGAAGAAAAAACAATTAGTGTTTGTTATGATGTTTGTTGCATCTGTAATGGCAGGTGGTTGCGGAATGCGTGAGAATGCAACCACGGAATTGGCAACCAGTAGTAATGCGGTATCAAAGCCACTGTTGGACGAAAATTTTAAAAACCATTATAATGAAGTTCAGATAGGAGATAGCAAAGTATCTTTCCCTTGTGATTTAGAAACACTGGAAAAACTTGGATTTACATGTGAAAGTGAGGAACTTATCAATAAAGGAACCCCTTCCTATTTGACTTTATCAAAGGATGGCTCGACTATTAAGGTTCATGCAGCAAATAACCAGTCTGATGCTGTTCCGGTTTCCGAAGCGGAGATTGTGTCTTTGCTTGCTACGAGAGAGGACAGTGAAGCTCTTGGATTGTCATTTTATGGTGGGATTACCTTTGAATCTACAGAAAATGAAGTGAAGGCAGTTCTTGGGCAAATGGAAGCCTATGACGATGGCGTATTATACGGAATTAAAATGGGAGATTACAGTTATTTTTCTGTCAGCTTTCACAGTGGAAAAATTCATGACATTATGATTATAGATGGAGAAAAATACTTTTAGAAGAAAAGTTTGTGGCAATTAAAAAGCTGTGAGCAAGAAATCCCTGACTTCTATAAGTGGGGGGCAGTTCATATACAGTAAGTGTGTGGAGTAGAGAACGGTCATTACGTTGCTTTGTACCATCATTGGTGATGTCACTAAAATGTGAAATGTGAGGACATGTTATGCCGGAAGAGAAACGATGCAAGGAATGTTGTAATCTGGAAAATGGATATTGCAAAAAATGGAAAGTGGTAATTGTGGATGATACGGTTGTCACAGACTGTCATCATTACAATATTCCTTTGAAAATGAATAAAGGGTTGGAAATAAGAAACAAAAAACTGGAAAGGCATAGAAAGGAACGTGCTACAGTAAAAGAAAGCCAACAGGAGCTGGCACGATTTGTGGAATACAAGGAACTGGTGATTGAAAAAATAAATGGAAAATATAGGAAACCAACGAGGAGAGAACAGGGCAGAGGAGTGCAGATTAAGAACAGAATCTATCTGGAAGATGGTAAGCGTTTCAAATTGGTTAACAGAAGCACTTTGCAAATAAAGAAAATCTATACAGAAGTACCGAAATGGGCTACATAGGAGCAGATAGAAAAATATCAGAGATTTTGTAAAGAACATTTGAAAAAGAATGATGAAACAAGCAAATGACAGCCTAAACATCTTTACTTTTTTTTGACGATATGATATACTTCAAACGTAAAGTTTTTATTTTAAGTTAAGTGGAATATGAGTCATGACTTTAAAATTATATTAAAGTCATGGCTTTTTTTTGTATGAAAGGAGGATAGAAGATAGTATTCAACAAAAAAGCCTAAACGAAAGGAGAAAGAAAACTATGAGATTTTATGATGGAATTCCAAACTGTGTGCCTGAATATTTCAGGGAAGAACAGGAACGGCAAGAAAGGGAGTACGAATTAAGAGAGAAGCAAATGGAACGATACGAAAAGAATAAGGAAAAGCTAGAAAAAGCAATTCAGGACGGACATTCTGTTTTAAATTATGAAGGCTATCCAGAGTGTTGTTTTTGCACTCAGAAGGAATCCATAGTTGTCAGCGAATGTGACGATATGGGAACCATCATCTGTCGTAACAAGAATTGTGAATGTCACAGAAGAAAGACAGAGGAGATAGTGGCAGCAGAGAAAGAGATTGTTCCGGATGAGAAAGGTAGTTTTACAATCAATGACTACAAAAGTCAGGAACTACTCAATGAACTGACTGTAGAAAACGTAAAGGCTTTTGCAATGAAAAATTACAGCAAAGGCGGGGATTGCATTATTGAATGTATGGAAGATGCAGAGATTGCAGAACTCATCCAGAAAGGCGGGAAATCGGAGGTTTTGGACCAGATGTATTGCTGGTATATGAAATGTCTGGATATCCGGTCTACTATCTGGTAAAGAAAACAGGATACGAAGCTGAGAGGTTATATTTCCTAAATGGAATTATGACCTCTTTTTATTTCAAAGAAAAGAAAGGAAAGAAATTATGTTTGGAAAAGATATGAATATTACACAGTGGTCGAAAGCGACAACCAGCATTGGAGAAGCAATACTCAGTTTGATGAATTGTCTGCACTATGGCTATAATGCTTACATTGCAGTTGAAAAAAACGGGAACCAGGAATTCCCAGTAGTTAAAAAAAATCCGGAACTGGAAAATCCCTTTAATTGGGAATCAGCGTATGGTACAATAGGTAAAGACGTAGGCAAGGATTCTTTTAATAGCATGGAAAAGGAGCTACGAGAAAATTGGATAGAAGTTTTCTCCACACAAGAAGCTGCTGCTGCCTACAAAAAAGACCGTACACTGCTGCCAGGACTTATCTTAGGAAATGGAAGTGTAAAACTGCCTGTTCGCAAAGAAGATGCTAACAGATATCGTAAAGAGGTTATAAAAGACAATTACAATTATGATATCTGGAGTCATATGTGGAAAGCAAAAGAGGGCATTCCATATTACATCCTTGATGAAACAGTAAAAAATGTTTTTGTAGTATATTATAAAAAAGAAAATGCCTTGACTGAAAATGACCTTGTTGCGAGAGTAAAAGAAGCTGCGGATGTTCTTTTGACTTATGCGGACCAGTTGGAACAGCAAAAAGAAGAATCTGATAAAGAAAAACAGAGTCTGTGGGGTTACTTGATACTGGATGATGATGAGATAGGATATGATGTGTACGATACACAATATTGTTTATCCATAACAGCAGTTCCTGTAAATGAACAGGAAGTAACTCAAATGGCTCTAAATCCAAATGAGGAATCCTACGGTTGCTTGTTTGAGAGAGAAATTTTTAGGCGTGTAAAGGTAACAAAAACTGAGATGAACTCTCGCCACTGTATAGAAGCAGATTGGACTGGCTTGATTTGTAATAACAGAGAAGCCTTTTGCTCCATGTTGGAAGAGAGTATGGATAAGGGAATGGACCATTTTATTTCTTCCTGTATCTATAAGTTGAAGAACTGCATCTCCGGGAAATTGCCAGTAGAAGTTTATAAAGATTTGTACGAACAGGCGAAGACGTTAAAGATGGGATTTTGATTTAAGAAAGGACAATGACCAATGGAAAAAAGAATCTGTAATTATTGCAACGGGGAATTTGAAAGAGACGAGATGATGTTTACAAAAGACTGCCATGGGATTGTGTTACGTTTGGTGTGTCAGAAATGCTACCACAAACTGATGGCAAAAGGCTATGATGGTGCATACTACACCGAAGCGGATGAACAAATCGAAGCTGATTATTAAATGCTGGCATCGAAAAACTTGAAAAAAATAGTGATGAAAAAAGGAAGAATGAAAGAATAAGATGAATGGAGTAATGGATTATAATTGGCTTGGAATTGCTTTTCTTGACGATGACCTTCCGGAAAAAACGAAGAAAAAGGTTGAAGCAAAAATGGAAGAGTTGAAGGTACAAATGGAAGAATTCGAAGAAAAAATCAATGTATCCTTTGACCAGTGGTTGAGTGAAAATCAATTAGAAAGAACAATGGGTGTCATAATTAAAAAGGAAAATTAAAATTTCCGATAGGAGGAATCAAGATGAAAATAGAAATAACAAAACTTACAGGACAGTGTCCTGCGCCAAGAGTAGGAACAGTTCTTGAAGTAATTAATACAGATGAACAGCTTCCGGAGTTTATAAATGAAAAAGGAAAATTAAGATACCACGTTATGTATCATGGTACGCATATAGTTATATGCGAGGATGAATGTAAAGTAGTTAGTTGAACTGACATTTAAGTGTTAAAAAAATAAAAGGGGTACTGGAAACAGTACTCCTTTTTCTTTTACAGATTGACAATATAGGATATAAATGTTATCATTTTTGTGAGATAAGTGAAAATACTAACAGAAAAATGCAGTGTGTGAAACGCAACCGCCCGAAGTTTTTCGCACATAACCTTCTTTCTTACTTATACTTTTCGCATTTGGTTATCTGTTAGTATAAGATTATTTTATGGCAGCAGTTTTATCTGTTGCCTTTTTTTGAATTATATTTTGCTTTTGTATTGCCTAGTCTTATGTTTCTGGGGTATAATTAAGGCAAAAATATCGGGCTGTGTTATAATGGGAAAAGGGAGGATGAAGGATGGATGCATTGGAATATCGCATAAAGGCAGCATTGAATAGTGTGATAAAAAGAACGTTTCCTAAAGAAAAAATAGCTCCTCTTGAAATTGAGTTTATGAATCAGGAAACAAAAAGTATCCATGGAACGTACAATGCAAAAGAAAACAAAGCACGGATAGGAAATCTTTCCAGACCGCCAGCGCATGTATTAATAACATCATTACATGAAGCAGCGCATCATTGTGAGTATCAGATGACAGGACAGACCGGACATCAGCGTTCATTTTATATGATATATAATCAGTTGATGACCACTGCAATAGAAATGGGAATGTTTACCTATAAAACAGCTACAGAGGTTACAGATTCCGCATCTATTCGACAGTTGAAACGTTATTGTGGACCTATTACTATTAAAATGAATCCGGAAAAAAAATACAAAAAAGGAAAATGCTTAATATATGTATTTGATGGATACAGTCAACGAAAAATATTGTCAGAAAGAGGATATCATTTTAATTCCAGGGCAAAAGCCTGGGAGAAAGAACTGTTAAAGGAAGATGAGTCAGGTGAGAAAGAGTATTTGAAAAATCTGTCGGATTCAATCACTGTATGGACCACAGAAGATATGTTAGACTTGACCATCTATGCCATTATTACAGTGACAGGAAAAACGTATGAGTGCAAGGATATTTTGTCCTCTTTAAATTTTACCTATCGTGACAAGATTCCGGGAATGAATGTAAATGGATGGTATAAGAAAGTACAGTCTGTCCAGCTTCCGGATTACGCCAATGCAATCCGTATTCTTGGGAATGTTCCGGGCGTAAAGGTCGATGTAAAATATTAATTCAGGAGGAAAAAATGAAAAAGAAAGAAAAAACACCGTATAAAATACCAACGATAACAAAAACACAACAGAAAAAAAGGTTGATGGGAGATATCCTATTAATTACGCTTCCGTGTGTTGCCCTGTTATTGCTTTTAAGGGTTTTCTTTATGATAGGTGCTGTGCCATCCAGAAGCATGTATCCTTTGATGGATACCGGATACAGCATGATTGCAAATAGAATGGCATATAAATTTGATGAACCGGACAGAGGGGATGTTATTGTTTTTAAAAAAGGAAATTCTTTTCTGACGAAGCGCATCATAGGGATTCCAGGAGATACAGTTGCTATTCAAAATGGAATCATTTACATTAATGAGCAGCCTATCGTGGAAAGCTATCTTGCAGAAGAGAACAGCACCGAACCACTCAATGGCATTAACTATTATGTAGTGCCGGAAGATTCTTATTTTGTGTTGGGAGATAATCGTAGGGACTCAAATGATTCAAGAGCATGGAAAGAACCTTTTATCCCTATTGTAAATATTAAAGCTAAAGTAATTTGTACTTTTTGTCTGAATCCTTTTTCAAAAGGAATAGCTTATCATGATGTAGAAGATATATCCATGATGGAAACACATTCTGGAGTACCAATGTATGATAAGGATAATATCGTGGTAGAAACAACGGAATCTTTAGAAAAGGGTGATATATCTGGAAAAGGAGAATCAATTAATAGCACTCTTCCAGTTGTAACGATTGCACCGGAATCCATTGAGGAAACAACTCCAGGGACCGAAGACACAAACGAACAAGAAGGAGTAAGTTCAGAAGAGTCTGGAAGTACAGAAAACACAGAAACTACAGAAAGCAGTACGGCTGCTGAATCCAATGAAGGAATGATTGATTCCGGAAACTTAACAGAAGAATAACCAGGGAGGATTTCAAGTGAAAAAGAACATGTTTTTGATTGCAATGATGGCAGCAGTGCTTTCAAGTACTGTGACAGGATGTACTAAGTTTTCTGAGGATTTTTCAGAGGAAGCAGAGCTGCAAAATCCGGAAAACCAGGAAGAAGGTCTTATATCTAAGGCAGAATCCAGAATGAAGGATTTTATAACGGCAGTAAACACTCAAAATTATGAAGGAATAAATGATTTGGTTGCTATGCCGGAAAATGCGTTAATAACAGATAATAATATAGAATGGTATATTACACGCACGGCACTGGCTGATATTACAGGAGTAAAAATTAATAAACTTGATATTGATGTAAAAGAAGGAACATTGAAAAAAAACGTTGAGGTCTATGTCAATAAAGAAGGCTATGCCTTTGATATGGTCCTAGACAGTGACAATGAGTGGAGAATTGTATTGCCTGATTTATATGCGGAGAACTGGTCGTTAAAAATACCAAAAGGATGTATGGCATCCATAAATGGTGAAGATATTTCAATGTATAAGATTCCCGCTACGGTTATAGATGATTATGATACCTATACATTTCCGGCTATCCCAAAGCAAGAATTACAGGTCAATACAACCAGTTCTGTTTATGGAGAGTTTAAACAGACAATCAAGCCAGCAACAAACTCTGAGTCTATTCCTGTTATTTGTAAGCTGAATGATGATGAAACAAGCAGCATACTGAAACATATACAAGATATATGGAATGGATTGTATAAGGATTATACTAACTTAGTGGGCGTGGATGCGGTAAAGAAATATTTTACAGATGATTTTGATAATTCAGAGATTACAAACATCATGAGCCTTTATTTTCCACAGCTTGAGACAGGTCCTACGGAAAAAGAAATTGGAGAAATACGTTATTCAAACTTTTTCATGAAGGAGACTATACCTTGGACAAAAGACAATTATGGTAGTGCTATTTTAAAATCAGATAGTTCGGTGGAGATTAATTTCGGATATCGTATAGATTTTGTAGCACAGCCAACAGGATATCCTTTTAGTGTCAGAAAAGTTTCTAAGATAACAATGGCGTATGTTGATGCTCCGGAACTTGGAGAAGGCGCAAAAACATATAAAATTAAAAAGTTAAACGAAACGAAAATGTTTACAGATAATGATTACAAATTAAATGATTACTAAAAGCAAGAGGGTAATCTATGAAAGAAAATAAGTATGAATCAATAAAGCAGATTTTTGCTGAACGATTGCAAAAAATAAGAAAAAGAAATGGGTTTTCTCAATTTGAAACTGCAAAGGCACTTGGGATTTCTCAACCTACCGTAAGCAGTTATGAAAAAGGGCAGACGCTTCCTAATATGGAAAAGTTGCTGTTGCTATGCAACCAGTTGGATGTGTCTGCGGATTATCTATTGGGGCTGTCTGACGTGCCGGGGATAATGAGGGGAAAAAGAAAAGACATCATAGGAAAATATGACAGCTTGGCAGCAGATGAAAGAAAACTGTTTCTTGAATGTCTTGAAATGTTTATAAAAAACAAAAAAGCGGAAAGCAAGGCATAATACTATGGATAAAGGAAAGAATAAGAGTGAACTTACACAGGCTATTATAAAACTCATGTTTGCAATTTTTTCTTTGATACTTGCCATTATTCTTGTTTTTATGGTTGGGAAATATGTAATCCAAAATTTTGAAAATAATAGTATAAAAAAAGAATTTGAATTACAGGAAACGATTGCACCAACCTTAGAAAATATCACTCTTCACGTTGATGAGGAGAATGATACAGCAGAAGTACAGGAACAGGAAATAGAAGAACCTATATCGGAAGAAGCAGCTTTGGAAATTTATTTGGCACAAGGGCAGAAACAATATAACCATGAAGGTCTAAAAGCTGTAAATTCGGACTATTGTGGGTGGCTTGATATCCCAGGAACCTCTATCAGTTATCCTGTAGTCCAGTCGGAAGATAATGTAGAATATTTGACAAGGTCTTTTGAAGGAAAAAAAAGAAGTAGTGGTTCTATTTTTGTAGATGCCAATATCCGGGATATAAAGAAAACAAGGAACTTGGTTATTCATGGTCATAACATGAAAAGTGGAAGTATGTTTGCAATGTTGCCATCATACAAAAACATAAGTTATTATAACAAGCATCCGTTTATTTACTTATACACACCGGACGAAACAATGGTATATCAAGTGATTTCTGCATATACTTTAAAGCATGATGCAAATGAAGAAGTGGCATATCAGGGAGTATTTGCTGATAACGAAGATTTTAAAAATTTTGTCAGTGGACTTTTGAATCGTTCCGTAATTGATACGGATGTTGATGGTATTGATGAAGAACAGATTCTTACGCTCTCGACATGCGTTAATCATAGTACATCCAGATTTATTGTACATGCAGTTCGTTTCCCGTTGGAATAGCAATGAGGTGGAGGGGAAAATGAATAAAAGGTTAAAAAAGAAAATAAAAAAAATAGAATACATAAAAAAGGAACAAATACTTTCCTCAAAACTAAGTAAGAAAATTTGCCCGATTTGTGGAAACCATACGGTTTCAGATGAAGGACTTTATGTTTGCTATATTTGCAATCGAAAATACTCAGAAAATGAAGTAATATTTGAAAAAAATCAAATAAATGAAAAGGAACATTCTGAAATTATGGAATATTATTTGAGATAATGGTTGATTTGTGTGGCTATTTATGGTATTAATATAGTGCGAATGGGAAGTAAACATGAAAACACTGGGAGATTCGCACCTGTTAGAAAGAGGGAAACTCTTGAAAAAACAATAATATTTTTGCTGACAAAGCAATTTGTCCAAAAAAATAAATGCAATCTGTGTAAAAAGACTATATTTCTATACAGGATTGCTGTCGCACTCCGCATGGAGTGCGTGGATTTAAGTGGGTATTACTCTGGCGGGCCTGTTTTGCGACGAGGGTCGCACTCCGCATGGAGTGCGTGGATTTAAGTTGGAAAAAATACATTTAACTCCACGAAATGGAGAATATAACACAAAATATCTATTGAAAAACAAAAGAAAATAGTGTATATTTAAAGGGAACATTATATCTTTTAAAATGTTATTTGGCACAAGGGTCACTGCTTTTTTAATTAGGGCAGTGACCCTTGTTTTTTTGCTTTTTTGGAAAATAAATTAACGAAATAGGTAAAGTGTGATATTCTAAAAATAAATAAACAATAGAAAAAAGGAGGAGAACAATGAAAGAACCATTATACGATAATATACTGGAATTTCAGGTATATGGTGAATCTGCTCTTTTTTGTAATCCTATCACAATGGTTTCGGAAGAACAGACATCTTATCAGGTTCCTACTTATAGCGCATTGCAAGGGATTATGGAATCCTGTTACTGGAAACCAACCATTTACTGGCAACCATTGGAAGTCAGGGTTATGAATCGCATACGCCTTGAACCCAGAAGCAAGCTGATGCCAAAATATGTAAATTCGGAGAGAGATTTGGCATATCATACATATTTAAGAGATGTATGTTATCAAGTGAGAGTTGCTATGCAGTGGTCCAACAATCTGGCTTATGAAAAAGACAGAAACCCAAAAAAACACATGGAGTCAGCCAGACGATGGTTGGAGCGTGGAGGAAAGAAAAATATTTTCCTTGGAAAAGCGGAATGCTTTGGGTTTATCGAACCATGTACTTTTGGAGAAGGCAAAGGGTATTATGACAATACGGACATGTCATTTGGTTTGATGCTGCATGGACAGACGTATCCTAATCTGGCAAAAACAGAAGAAGAAAAAAACAAACTCATAACGAGATTGTTTTTTTGCGAAATGGAAAAAGGTATTATTAAGTTTCCAGCACCAGAAGAGTGTCCTGTCAAGAGGGTGATTCGAGAAGAAGAGCCGTTTTGGAATGTTCCAAAATACTAAGGAGAGGAGGGACAGAAACTATGAATTTGCTAGAAGATTTAGCAAAAATTTACGATTTGAATGAAGATTCGGTTGGAATCGTCATGGAGAGAAATGCTGTTCTTTTTCCTCTATATCATGCAGCTCAGAATACGCAGATAACAGTAACTATCAATATGCGTGGAGAGTTTGTGGGTGCAACTGTCAATGCACCAGAAGAAGAGTTTACGGTTATTCCGACAACCTTAGATTCTAGCTGTAGAGCTAAAACGAATGCCCCACATGGCTGCGGAGATAGAGTGGATTACTTGGCGGGAAATTTAGATGAGTTTTTCCCAGAAATCCGAATGGATGAAGACAAAATATTCCGCAATCAAAAAAGAAATGAAATTTATCTTGAACAGTTAAGTGAGTGGGCTGAAAGCCCTTACGCAACACCAAAAGTACAGGCAATCTACGACTATGAATCCAAAGGATGTCTGTTGAATGATTTGTACAGCAGTCATATATTCCCGAATGAAGAGGGAGAAGAATTATCTTCGAAAATGAAATTAAATAAAATCACCATAGATACATGCGCTGTTCGTTTCCGTGTAGAATGTGATGAAGAAGATGATGAGTACGTTGCAGAAACATGGCTTGACAGAGAAATGGTACGTTCCTGGATTGAATTCTATGGGAATAAAGTTGCAGAAACATTCCCGAAGGATTACTGCTATGTTTCTGGAGAATATATACCTGTTACGACAAAACACAGCAATGGACTCAGGGCAAATTCTGACTTTGCCAAACTCATATCTGCAAATGAAAATGGAATGATTGTTTTTTCTGGAACCAGATTTCATGACGCTTCCGAAGCAATGGTAATAGGCTATGAAACATCTTTAAAAGCACATAATGCTTTGCGATGGATGATATCGTTACAGGGTAGAAGAAGTGGTGGAAACATATTACTGGCTTGGGATGATTTCGGGAAACCTGTATATGTACCATACGAAATGGACACTCCTACGACTTATGGTTATGTGGAATTGCCAGTAGAGGAAAAACTGTTTTCCACATCAGAAGAATATATGGAATTCCTCGAACAGAAAGCAAAAGAGTATGAAGAGGAGAATGGGGAAATTCATTTTCTTGAACTAGATAGTTCTAATCCGGGAGGAGACCTAAAGGGAAGAATTGCAGTTCTTGACTATCAGGTGTATTCAGCAAAAGATTATTATACAAATGTATTATCCTGGCATAAAAAATATTATTGGAATATTTTAAAAGGAAAAGAAAACAGATTCACTGGTTCTCCATCTATCTATGATTATGTTAATGCAGCATACGGTGTGGAACAGAAAATGGGACTTTCAGTTTCTTCAAGGTCTATGTTTACTAAACAGTACAATAGACTTGTGAAATGTGTAATCCTTGGAAATCCGCTTCCGGACGATACAATCAGACAGCTAGTATCCCATGCATCCACTCCAATGAAATACCCGCTGTCAAGGGCGAGAATATGGACAATGGCATGTGCTGCAATTAACGGAAAGGAGAAAATGGATATCATGTTGGATAAAGAGTGTTTAGACAGAGATTATTTATTTGGCAGAGTATTGGCTTTGGCAAATCATGTGGAACGTCAGACCTTTACCGAAACGGACAGAGGTAGGGAAACAAATGCAATTCGTTTTATGTCGGATTTTGTTAATCGTCCGGCAACCACATGGGGACTGCTGTTTCAGAAATTGCAGCCATATTTCAAAAAGTTGAACCGCAGTAACCCATTTATCGGAGAGTACTACAGAAAAGAAATCAATTCGATTGTAGAAATGATAAGTGCAGAAGATTTTAATGATAAACGGCTGGGAAATAAGTATTTACTTGGATTCTCTTCTCAGTCTGCTGCCCTCGTAGCAAAAAGAGCCAAAAAGAATGAAAATGAAACCGAAGAAAAAAGCGAAAATGAATTCACAGGAGGAAAAGAATGATGAAGAAATATGATTTTGTTGCGGTTGTAAAAGCAGTAAATTGTAATCCGAATGGAGACCCGCTGAACGAAGGAAGACCTAGAACAAACATGATGGGCTATGGTGAGATTTCGGCTGAATGCATTAAAAGAAAAATAAGAAACCGTATTCAGGACATGGGAGGTAGCATTTTTGTCCAGTCTGACAGCCGTTGTGAGGACGGATTTAAGAGCTTGAAAGAAAGAGCTTCATCTGTAGGAGCATTAGAGAAAGCATTCAAGGCAAAAGACAATGTTTCCGCAGCTGAAATTGCATGTGAGACATGGATGGATGTTCGTCTTTTTGGTCAGGTATTTGCTTATGGTGGAGGTGTTTCTGTTGGTGTGAGAGGAGCTGTTTCTATTTGCCACTCTCAGTCTATAAGCCCGGTAACTGTAAAGGATGTGCAGATTACAAAATCTACAAATGGCGAACCGCCAAAGAAAAAAGCATCAACCGAAGAGAGTGGAGGTCTGAAATCCAGTGATACCATGGGATGCAAATATCTTGTTGAGAATGCAATTTATACTATCAAAGGCAGCATCAGCCCGTTGTCTTGCAAAAAGAACGGTGTAATGGAAGAAGATATTGAAATGCTGAAAAGAGCACTGATTACACTTTTTGAGAATGACGAGTCAAGTGCAAGACCTTCTGGAAGCATGGAGGTTGTTCAGGTTTACTGGTTCGAACAGGACGAAAAAGACTATAAGCCGACAGCAAAAATCTTCAATCTTGTTGAAGTAAACGATGATGGAACGAGTACAGTCGCAGCACTTCCTGATGGTGTTGTGATGAAAGAACTTGTTTCATAAAATTTGCTTCCTTGCTTGATATAAGAACAGGAAGTGTGTTATAATCTTTAATGTCACATTATATTATGTGTGGATTAAAGATATTGATTATTATTTTTGAGCAAGACATTTCAATTTAAAATCAGATTGAAAAAATGAGGAAAGCGGGAGTGTTTTATCTCCCGCTTTTTTCAAAAGAAAGAAGAGATATATATGAGTGACTATAAATATCACGATAAACAGGAAAACGAAGACCGGAAGAAACTAAGAGAACTAAAAAAAGAACTCCCCTCATTTATGAAAGATTATTTTCGCTCAATAGATACCAATGCAACATTGAAAACACAAGTAGCTTACGCATACGATGCGAGAATGTTTTTTAATTATATAAAAACACATAATCCGGCATTCAAGAATATAGAGGTTCATAATTTCCCTGTTCAAATGCTGGAGCAACTGACAATCCAAGATTTGGAAGAATATGTGGAATTTCTTACCTATGAGGATGAAGAATTGACCATTAAGAGAAATCATGAACAGGGATTGTACCGTAGAGTGTCTTCTCTTCGGAGCATTTATAAATACTTTCATAAAAATAGGATGATATCAAATAATCCATCAGAGCAGATAGCAATACCGAAAATCAGGGAAAAAAGTATTATCCATTTAGAACCCAATGAGATTGCAGAACTGTTGGACCTGGTGGAAGCCGGAACTGGAGGTTCAGAGCATCAAACCCAGTATAGGCAGAAATTGAAGGTCCGTGACCTGGCTATTCTTACCTTGATGCTTGGAACTGGAATCCGAGTTTCAGAATGTGTTGGACTTGATATAGAACATGTGGATTTTCAAAATGATGCAATTAGGATTATCCGAAAGGGAGATAAAGAAGCAATTATTTATTTTGGGGATGAAGTTGAAGAAGCCTTAAAAAACTACATGGAAGAAAGAAAGAAAATCATTCCCTTGGAGGGACATGAACATGCCCTCTTTTTATCAACGAGAAGACAGAGGTTGTCTGTTCGAAGTATGGAGACACTGGTATCTTCTTATGCGAAACTGGCAGTACCATTAAAACGGATTACACCGCATAAGCTGAGAAGCAGTTATGGAACAACTTTGTATCAGGAAACGGGAGATATTAGGCTGGTAGCAGACGTTTTGGGGCATTCTGATGTGAATACTACGAAAAAGCATTATGCAGCACAGTCAGACCACGCAAGACGTATGGCTGGAAAAGTTGTGAAACTGAGAGAGTAAAAGGAAAGAAATGAAAAGTAAAAAAAATAAATGAAAGAAAAAATAATATCGGGACATCTTTACAAATAATGTGTCATGGTATATAATATCAGTACATGTATTTTTAGTTAAGTTAAGGGAAAAAGCGTTTATTCTTTGTTTGAGTACAGAGAATGACGCTTTTTTTGTTATGAAAATACATGAGACAATAAAGAAAGGAGGATAGAAGATAGTATTTCTATCAACAAATCCGGAAAAACAATTATCAGAAAAGGAGAAAATTTATGAACAAGTTTATGCATGTAGACGTATGTGAGTTTTTGAAGTGTATGGTAGCAGTGAATACTGAACATTATCGCAGTGATTTTACTTATGATATGAAGCGTTTTTACAATGCTTTAAGAGATAAGGATGAAACACAGCGTTATTTCATTTGGTATTCCAGAAGCAGCGGAGTGGAATGCGAATGCATTTATGACATTCTTGATACTGAATGGAGCGCAAAATGCTTTTACTACAATGAATATGAAAGAGATGAAAGCAAAGGATTCCTTGCATTTGTAGTCAGATTGGAAGAACTGAAAGAGGGTTCCGTCATTGGCTCATTGGTTCGGATTGATTTTCGCTCTTTCTGTAATGAACTGAAAAAGCACTGTTTTTCACCAGATTATTACGAAGTGAAATATATTCAGGATGGGATGTTGAAAGACGATTGCTTTGTACCAAGCAGACTGAAAGAATTCATCCGCTACAATCCAGATGTGAAAATTGCTTACAAAGCTAAAACACATGATGAAAAGGCTGAGTACAGCGTAAACTGGATGAAACATGAAATGCACTCTTATTTTTCTATAAATCCCAATGACAATATCGTGGATTTTAAGTATTCCGCAGAAGAACATACAGGATATGTAAAAACCTTATGTTTAACAGTCATGGATACAGACAGAAAAAGCAAGAAGTTCGTTTATGCATATCATTCTGATTATTGCGTAAATGAAGATATGGCGTTGAACAACATCAAACAGGCTGTAAAAGAATATCTGTACTCTGAGAAAGGACAGGAAAGATACGGAATGATTCCGGAACTTCATGAAAAATGGGAACTTCCGAAGAAAATGGATTGGGTAGATGTACTTCGCTCCATGCCGGAAAAATTCCTCTTGAAGTATGGCATTCAGACTTCTGTTGAACATTTTGAAACGAAATGGAGGGCTTGATATGTACGAAAGAATTTGTTATGAGCATGGAAATGTGAAGACAGGAAAAAAGTTGCTCGAAATTCATAAAACATGTGACTGTGTCAGGTGCAAGAACAAGTTTGGCAGAAGAAGAGTAAATGCTGTAACAGCTACAATGGCAGCAGATGACATGGAAGCTATTAAAAGGGCATATGCATTTCTTAAAACATGGAAGTGTAAAGACCCGGAAAAGGACCTTCCCGTAGAATATGCAAGCTTTTAAAAATCAAAGAAAGTTGAGGTAAAAATGGGACAGTTTAGTTGGATTTATTCAGATACTGGCGAACCAGTCTATGATGGTGAACGAGCAGATACTTATTTGCTCGTTCCAAAGGAATTCCAGAAAAAATATGGACATGCAATTTATGAACCTTGTTATGATGGATATGGAAGATTCGGAGGATACGATATTTACGAATTGATTCCTGAATGGAACAAGGAAATGATTCCTGAAATTATTGAAAAAGCAAAGAAAAATGAATGGTTTTATAAGTATGTTCCTTCTGAGAAGGAACTGAAAGAGCTGGAAAACTATTATCTTGGAAAGCCAATTCATTGTGAACTTCGCTTCCTTGGAATTACCCTGGCGTGTTATGATGAGGATAACGAGAAATTAAAGTATCCTATCAAAATCACATCCGTAGAAATGGATTACGAAGCTGCTGAAATCAGTAAAAATGACCCGAATCAAGGATGGAGATATTTGTATGAACCATGGAGACGAGGATAACTAGGACGAAGATGACGAAAGTGAATATTAAGGAGAAAGTTTATGAATTCAAAATTGAAAAAATGGTGCGGATATGAATTTAGTACAGGAATATCTACGGGTGAAGATTATCTTCGATTTCAAAAAGAAGCAAAGACAGAATTGAAAAAAATGCTTTCAGCGTCTGGCTTTGAGATTTTTAAATTTTTACCCAATCATTATGAATTTTCTTGTATTGTAAGAAAATTAGAGGAAGAGCGTTATTACTACATTTCTATTTCAGATGTTCGCATGTTTGGAGATAAATGGTGGAATAATGTTCTCTACCGAGCCATGAAAGATGAGAAGGATTACGGAGGTGAGCAGAATCACTATTGTAAATGGGAAGAAATTGGAGAAAGTCTTATTGCATTGGATGTAAGAAGACGATAACAGAAAATACGTTGTTAAAACAAGGGGCTGCATTCAAATTGAGTGCAGCTTCCTTTTGCAAAGGAGAAAAGTATGAAAGATTTAAATAAATTATTTAATGAATGCAAGGCAGAATTAGATTCTATTGGCATCCAGTACGGCAATATTGTTTCGATTGAAGTGAATTACAGGGCATGGAAACGATATGGACACTGTAGAGTGGTCAAAAGAGCGAAAAATTGGGAAGATAATCTTTATTCAATCAATATTTCCTCCTTCCTTTTAGCGGATGATGTTCCGGATGAGAGTGTAAAAAACACCATTATTCATGAATTGTTACACTCCTGTAAGGATTGTATGAATCATAAAAGGGAATGGAAAAAGCAGGCAGATGTGGTTTATAGGAAACTCGGATATAAAATCAAGCGAACCACATCTTACGAGGAGAAAGGTTTAGATGAAAGTGTTATGGTGCCGCAGAGAGGTTATAAATACGTATTCCGTTGCCAAGGGTGTGGAGCAGAAGTGAAACGAATGAGAAGGAGTAAATTCACAGAAAATCATACATCTTATAAGTGTAAAAGATGTGGAGGAAAATTCATAGAAATTACTCATTTCAATATGGTGTAGAAGAGGAATGAATTATGGCAGATATTAGTATGACAGACACCATGATTTATATAAAGCTGGATAAAGCTCCAATTCCTCCTGCCAGAAAAGCATTAAAAGATAATGGTTTCGTATGTTCTAAAACCGTCTGGAAAGCCAAAAGAACCCCAGAACGTGAGTTTTTTGTGGGGTTAATATCAGGCAGAAAATGATAACGTAAATGGAATAGAGGGAGATACATGTTAAAGTCATGTATCTCCTTTTTCTTTTGTTAAAGAATCTTCCCATGAACAATATATCTTGCTATCCGGGAGGATTCCTGTTATAATACAGATATAAAGTTTATTTATTAAGTTTGAAGGAATAAAAGGTAAATTGCATCAGGTGCAGTCTGCCTTTTTTTAGTAAGAAAATACAGGAAGATACCCTGTTGAACATTCCAGCGGGGTATCTAAATACCTCTGCTGTTTTTATAGATATCTTATACGGCAAAGGAGGGAAAAGGAAGATACACAAATACGAACAAATTATGATATAATGGAAGGAAAGTCATGGAAAAACAAAAGAATAAAACAAAATATACTTTGGAAGATGCTTCACTTGATGTTCTGTTAAAGGAATTTTTTGGTGAAGATGAATGCTTTGCAGAGCTGTTCAATTTTTATATGTTTGGCGGGAAAAAAGTATTATCATCAGGCAGTCTATCAGACATGAATCCGGATGTTTCAGCCAGCATATTCAGCAAAGAATTTCAGAAAACCATTAAACGGGCAAGAGATGTGCTGAAAGTATCAAAAACAGGAGAGTGTTATCGCATTCTTGGAATTGAAAATCAAAAGGCAATCCATTATGCCATGCCTTTGCGAGTTATGTTATATGATGCATTGACTTATTTACAGGAAATGAATAAAATAACAGCAAAGAGAAAACAGGAAAATGATTTTGCCAGCGTAGAAGAATTTCTTTCCGGATGCAAAAAAGAAGACAAACTTCACCCATGCTACACCATAGTAATCTACTTTGGAGAAAAGAAATGGGATGGACCAAGAACCCTGGAAGAAATGATGAACATGGAGCCTGATGACCCAATGAAAGCCTATTTCAGCAATTATCCAATGCATTTGATTTGCATAAATGAATTGGAAGAAATTTCTGGAAATGGAGGGGACGTACATCAGCTGTTTACCGCAATCAGTGAAATTTATAAAACAGGCGGGAAAATCCTACCTGAAATGCTGTCTAAAGTTAGACTGATAATTCTCCTAATTACGGCAAAGGTCACTAACACGGAGAAGGAATACAAGAAGATACTGACAGACGCAATCAATAGCAGAAAGGAGACCATAAATATGTGCGAAGCTGCTGAAAGAGCATTTAAAAAAGAGCGAGAAGAAGGCATGGAAAAAGGCATGGAAAAAGGCGAGAAAAAAGGAGAGAAAAAAGGTATCGAAAAAGGTATTAAAATAACAAAAATGATTCTTTCCGGAAAGTCAGATGAAGAAATCATGGAGTCAATGGAACTGACAGGAGAAGAGTTGGAAAAACTGAAAAAGAAACTAGAAGAAGACTAAGTACATGTGGAGGGGCTGCCATTGGCAACTCCTTTTTTTGCTTTTTACATAATATTTGATTGTTAGAAAAATAGTAAAGAGTATAAAATTTGCAACATAACATAAGCCTTGACTTATGTTACAAAACAGGATAAAATAAAGAAAAGACCAAAGGTTTTTGCATAAGAAATAATGCTTTTTCTCCCTTGGACTAAAACAAATAAAATTTTCATGGATATATAAAATTGGAGAATACAAAATATGATTTATAAATTTAGAAAAGATTTAGAAAATGATGATTATGCATATAAAGTGATGACGGATAAATTAAATGAATTGTTAAAAGAAGAAGGGATTCCGACAAGGGCTGGAGAAAATTTTCGTAGCAGAACCGGACTAATTGCGCTGAAACCATATCCATGGAAGGGATTTGCAAGTGAAACGAAGAAACTAATGAAAATGCCATGGATTAGTCGTGTAAAAAAAGGCAGGATGTTTTTAGAGGACGGAAATCTTATTATTGTCATAAGTGCTCATTGCAATGGAATTGAAATGTTAAAACAGACAATGAATCCGGAAGATGAGATTGTTTTTTACGAATATGAAAATTCCAAAAAGGAAGAAGAAGGGGAAAAACGCATAGACCTAAGTAAGTGAATTACCCACCATCTAAAGGTAGTGGGCTTCTGTTAAATAGTTCACCAGACTAAATTGACAAATAAAAAGGGAAATGCTATAATATATCTATAGATATATAGAAAGGGAGGGAAGAACATGAAGGAAATCAAAATTGATTATATGGAAATTTTAAAATTTATCTTGACTCTAGTAAAGTATTATTTCATTTTTATAGGAATGTTTCTGTGGCTTGGAATTGAGATAATTGGTGGATTTGGAGAAGGCATGTTCTTAGGCTCACTTTTTGATGAGTAAAACATGAAATTAATATAAAAATAAAAAAACAAAAAGAAACTGCATGATATGAAAGAGCAGTTTCTTTTTTTGTGTCATAAAACAAAAATAAAAAAGAGAGCTTTGTTTATAGCACAGGCTCTCCTTTTTTATGGAATTGTTCTTGCTTGATGGACAAATGACCGTAACAAAGAAAAATCACAATAGACCTTAATAAAATGGAAAGAAAAACATGTTACAAAAATTAAACATTGTTCTAAAATGTTGACATTTCATTAAGAAATGGATTATAATTAAGATTGTAAAAAATGGTCGAAAAATCAGCGAAAAAGGCATCTAAAACACTGATTTTAAACCAACGAAGAAAAAAGAAAGGAGAAGGGAAATGAGGGTGAAGCGAAAGGCTGTGCAATGGTTTGCGACAGCCATGGCAGTCACCATGATAGCTTCTAATACTGTTGCAGCTGCAACGTGGAAACAGGATGCAACCGGAACGTGGTATCACTACAATGACCAAAACGTGAAAACGGTTGGCTGGTATCATGATACAGACGGAAAATGGTATTATTTAATGTCTGATGGAAAGATGCTTGCAAATACCTGGTTTCAGGATGCAGACCAAAAATGGTACTATCTGTCTTCTTCTGGAGCCATGTTGACAGATGCATGGTTTCAGCACACAAATGGTGCATGGTATTATTTTGGCAGAACAGGAGCTATGCTTGCAAACACTGTAACTCCTGATGGATATACAGTAAGAACAGATGGAACATGGAATCCAGAAATTGCGAAACTTGTAAATACTTGGTTTCAAGATGCAAACCGAAAATGGTATTGTTTTTCGGAAAATGGGTTGATGTATCGTAATACATGGCATCAGCACACAGATGGAAAATGGTACTATTTCAATGAAGATGGAATCATGCTTGCCGGATGCCTTACTCCTGATGGATATACATTGAATGCAGATGGGACATGGAACACTTCCATTGCCAAGAAAGAAATGCCATCTTATGGACCAGGTGGAGGAATAAGTTCCAGTGGTGGCGGTGGTGGTGGCGGTGGCGGTGGCGGTTCACACAGTTCGGGTGGCTCAAGTAGTGGTGGTGGGTCCAGTAAACCAGAGAAACCAATTGAACCAGACAAGCCTATTGAGCCAGAGAAACCAATTGAACCAGACAAGCCTACTGAGCCAGAGAAACCAACTGAACCGGACAAGCCAATTGAACCAGACAAGCCTACTGAGCCAGAGAAACCAACTGAACCAGACAAGCCAGGGGTGGCAACCCCATCCGAAGCAACCTATTCTTACTCTGTAAAATATAAGGATGTAGAGTCAGAATATGTATTGAGCGAAGTGGCTGGAAATGCAAAAAAAGGCAGCACCATAACTATTGACCACCTGGAATTTGACGGATATGATATCTGCGAAAATCAGCCGGAAAGTTTCGTTTTGACAATGAACCGGAAAAATGTGAATGTGTACTATGAACGCCAGCCAGAAGTGGCAACTCCTAGTGAAGCACAAGTAAATTGGGAAGTGCAGTTTGTAGATGCAGAAACAAACAACATCCAACTGGCTCCAAAACGAAATGGTAAAATCAAGGAAGGTGGGACTCTCTACATTAACTATATGAGTCGGATTATAGACGGCTCTGATGTATGGGAAGCTGTTACAGAACCTCCGATGGAGATTACTGTGTATGGACCGGGAGACCAAATTTACTATGTGGAGTATGAGTTAACAGAAACTCTGCCAGACCCGGAAGACCCGGAACAGGCTGAAAAAGACAGATTAAACGAATGGATGACCACTGCCAAAGAATATGAATCTGCCATTACAGGAGAGAGCGAAGAGAATATCTCAAACTCCAGATTCCTTGTATCTAATCAGGAGGATAATGATATCCGTGTCCGAACAATGATTGGACAGCTTGATGATACAGGGGAGGTTATCTTCTATATAATAGGAAAGAATTTTGAGCCAAATGGAATTATAATTCCAAATGTCTACGACAATGTGGTGTATTCGAATCTTCTTGAGGATGAAATCACAATTGGCAAAGATAACTATTACATAGTAAGGATGTCTGTGGAACGGTCTTATGACCCAGATACATGTACACACAGATGGACGGTAGTGCGAGACTTTGATGCAACCTGTTTAGGTAAAGGAAAACAGACTTACGAATGCGAAAAGTGCGGAATGGAAATGGAAACCGTTACGCCAGCTCTGGGACATGTTGATAAAGACAAGGATTCTGTCTGCGACAGATGTGACCTTAGAACATTTGAACAGCAATTAGGAAGTCAGATATCAACAGACATTGCGATTGAGGGCGGGACAAAAAGAAATCTGACCTTCACATGCATTGATGAAGATTATCAAGGTGGAATGCTGTATATCAGCAATGAAGCCATTCCTTTATCAGACTTTAACGGATATGGAAGCCTGGACTACGAAGAATCGAATGTAAGAAGGTACTTCCATTTCGGATTTAAAAATGAATTCTCCATTCATGGAGATTCCTTAATGCTGATTCGGCGAGACGATAACGTTGAGATGGATTATGCAATGGTATTGACCGAAGCGCAGCAAGCAACTTATGAAGATGTGATTCCAAATACAAGTGCATACCTGGTACGCAAGCCGGGAGAAACAGCCCTTGTTGGAATAGCAACAGATGGCACAAAAAATGCAGTTGTAGACCCTGACTCAGAAACATACGGAATTAGACCAGTAATATTATTGGCAAAACCGGATGCGGGTGTTGCAGAATCTGCTCACTGGAATTTGGGTGACATCGTTGCAAGAGAAATTGACGGGAACACATACATGTTCGAGTGTATTGACCAGAACTATTCAGACCGAACAGAAAATCACAAACAGGCTGCATTATTCTTATGCACCAGCGTAATTGGTGCTGATACTGGTTCTGAATATGTATATGAAGAACAGCTGGATGGAACAATGGACTATACATTCTATCCGGGTCCAATCGTTAATTTTGGAAACTCAAATGACTATAAGTATTCGAAAGTCCAAAAATGGCTGAATAATTCCAGTGATGATTTTTACAACTGTGAAACCATTAATATTGGAGTGGATTATGCCTACATGGGCGCAACAAGCGAACAGAGATTCAGCGAACTCGATGAAGACCAGTTGAAATCATTTTACATTGGTAATCAGAAACTGACTGGAAAACTATTCAGCTTGTCTGTGGATGAAGCATTGAAGTACAAAGACTATCTTTGGAAGTTCAATGGCTCAGATACAGAAAACCCGGAATCTCAGTACGGTTCGTTTTCAAAAGCCTATTGGTTGCGAAATCCAATGGGAATGTCGAGCGAATACAATGAGACAAAACAGGTTTATGTAGTGGATTTGGTAAATGGCAACATTCATCCGAATGCAATTAAACCGGAAATTGACACAGAGGATGAAGAGTTGAAAGTTACAAGCACTGTGGGAGTACGACCAGCATTCGTAATGCCACAAGACTAAACAGGGAGGAAAATGAAATGGCTAAACGACCTATTCTTAACCGTAAGGCATTCAGAAAAAGTATGCGCCGTCATGCAGTAATGTCTTTGGCTGCTCTTATGGTTACTCAAAATGCTATGGTTTCGTTTGCATCAGTTTCACCAACTAACACCCAAATCGAAGAATCGACCAAGAAAGAAACTGAGGAAGAATCCAAAGAAGTAATCGAGGAAGAAACCGAAGCAGAAACTGAGGAAACAACCGAGGAAGAAACCGAAGCAGAAACTGAGGAAACAACTGAATCAGGAAAAGATGAAGAAATTCTTGATGAAGAAATTCTCGAAGATGACAAGCTGTTAGAGGAAGAGATTCCAGTTGGAACACCTTCTAACGCAACTCCGGTAGACATTTTTGAGAATATGCCTGAAATCGGAACATCTGATTTTACGGAATGGTTCTTTGACAATGTTAAGTCAGAAGACCTCTGGAATTGGGTTCTGGAATTAATGGAATCCACGGACGAAGAGGATGAAACCGTAGAATCTTTTATGAAATGGTATGCTGAAAATGAAAACAGAGTCAATAAAGCATATCATGAATTTTCCGGAATGGCTACATTAGAAAGCAGCACCGGAGACCTCTGGACTGGCTGGACAGGAAATACTCAGTGGAATGGAGACGGTACAGAAGCTGCTCCATATGAAATCTCTGAGCTGTCAGACCTGATGGGACTCTCCGAAATGGTTGCAGCTGGAAATGATTTTGCTGGAAAATATTTTGTTCTGACACAGGATATTGACATCGGAAATCTTAAACAGAGTTGGAATCCGATTGGATGGTATCAGAACAAAGCAGACCTCGGAAAAGCTGTAACAAATAAATTCCGTGGAAACTTTGATGGTGCTGGAAACACTATCAGCGGTCTTAAAGTAGTTAATGTTGCACATACATTAAATAATATAGGTCTTTTTGGTGCGGTTGAAGGCGGTTCTATTACCAATTTAACTGTAGATGCAGATGGTGGCGTAAAGGGTGGAGACAATGTAGGTATCTTAGCTGGCTCTGTTGAGGGAGACACTATTATCTATAATGTAACAGTAACAGGTTCTATTTCCTCTACCGGAGATGCTGGTGGTATTGCCGGACAGGTGACAGGAGATAGAAATGCAAAAGCTGGAACAGTTACCATCGAAAACTGCCTCGCAGACGGCATTTCCATTCAGGCTACAGATGATGGCAGTTATGTAGGCGGTATTGTTGGAAATGCTCAGAACGTCAATATCATTGATGTATCTGTTCGCACTTATGATGGTGGTTCCAACCGTATCCAGGGACAGGGATATGTAGGCGGTATTGTTGGAAGACAGAATCGTGCAAATCTCTACAATACAATGGTGGAAGGAACAGTTGGTGGTTCCGGTTCCAGAGCCATTGGCGGTATTGTTGGAAAGTATGAAAACGGAAATACCATTCTGGCTCGCTTCGATGGAACAATCGCAAACAGTAACAATGGAAGTGCTTCCAGAGAAGGAACTTTCTTCGGTACAAGAGATGGTGCAAATAACTTCTCTTACGGAACTGGAAAGAGCGATAATTTTGCTTATCTGTTTACCACAGACGCATCTATGGCAAAAAAACCATTTGGAAGCAACATTGATAAAGATAATTCCTTTACCACAGATGCTCACATTGGTTACTGGACAAATGATGGACGCAACTTCCATTTAGTAGCAGGAACTCTTGACAAAGAACAGAAGGATGTTTACTTCTATGAAGAACTGGAAGCTGCTGTTAAGCACATTGTAATCAACAAACTTGGAAACACCTTCTCTACAGAAGAGTACTGGGATGGTTGTGATTTCAAAATTGACCATTTTGCTCCAAACTCTTTTGGTGCTCCAATTAGAGGATATCTGGTATCCATTCCAAGAATTGATGCAGCAACAGCCACTGGCTATGACACAGATGTAGCTACTTTAACTGCAATTGGCAAGACAACTAACTCTTACTACAAGCAGATTGATATGGATAATCCATCTGCTGTTGCCTATGGAGATGTAATTGAAGTTGCAACCGCAGCAAAGAACAGAAACGGCAATCGTTACCAGATGGTATACGATGAAAATGAACCTGGAAAGGTAAAACCTCCTACATATACTGACGAAAACGGAGATGTCATTGATATGACATATCAGTATGGCGGTCATTATACCTTTACCATGCCGGAAGCTGATACAGAGCTGAATGTAGAATACATCAAGGTTACAACAGGTCTTACCATGACTCCTCCAGAAACAACCATTAAAGTTGTCCAGACGAGAGAGGGAGACAGAAAGAACCCGCAGATTACTACAGCAGTTTACAATCAGGAAGGCAAACTGATTGCCAAGTATATTGGTGATACTGTTGACCAGTCCGTAACTCCAGACCCTGTAAGCATTCATGCAGAACACAACGGAGAAGGCAGTGCTCATGATAAGACTGTAAAATGGTCCATTGACAATGAAAATCTTCTTGTTTTATCTAATGTAGATACAACAAACTGGACAGAAAAAGATGCTCGTGTAATGCCGAACATGAAGTCCAACTTTATTACAACCACTCTTAATAAGAAGGTACAGGAGCAGATTGACAGCGGATATGCAAATGCTATTGACAACACCGTATATTCTGATGTTGCCATTGTAACTGCATCTACAAATCCGGATACATCTGTAGATAATCAGGCAGTTACAGCAAACACTCGTGTTAATGTAACATTCCAGATTATTGATAACACAACCAGAAGAGTAGAAGGACTGGTTCTCAGCGAGAGTGATATTGTAATCACAATCACAAGAAAACTGACAGGAGACAGAACTAAGCCAGTTGAAACTATCTTCTGTGATGAACCTTCTGTATTAGGCGCAACTCTTAATCCAAGCAGACCATTCAATAAGAATGTCACATGGAGAGATGAGAACTCTGGCTCTATCATCGTTCTTGAACCTTATGGAGACCACAGTGAAAACTGTAGAGTTACCGCACGTTACAATGCAGATGGCGTTTCCAATCCGCAGTGGATTCAGAGTGTAATCCAGGCTGATAATCAGAAACGTGCAAAAGACAAATATGTGAAATTGGACGGAAGCGCAACCAAGACAGAAGTAATCACCTCTGTTGCTGATGACCAGACTCACGGTGAAGTTTCTGCAAAATGTAATGTAACACTGAATTTCGTAACTGTAGATGAGACTGTAATTCATCCGGAGTCTATCTCAATGAGCCAGAACACCGTGGATTACGACCTTGCCATTACAAAGGCTGGAGACATCAACAGTGAAATCAAGGGATATGATGGATTTGAGACAACAGACCTTGACTGTACTGTAAATCCTGACTGCCCGGTAGATGATGCACATGAACCATATGACAGAAGCGTTACATGGTCTGTTTCTGACCCGGATGTATTAAGCATTGACCAGGATGGAAACATCACTCCTAACAAGGATGCTCAGTGGATTAAGGATGCTATGGTCAAAGCTCCTTACAAAGCAACCAAGACCGTTGAAGTCTACGCAACCGCAAATGACAACGGTGTAAAGGGTACTACAACCGTTACTTTAAATTATGTAACAAACTGCGTTGAGTTAGATAAGGAGACTATGGATTACAACTTATCCTTCACCAAGGCTGGAGATATTAAGTCTGCAACAACCAAGACAAATGGTTTTGACGCAAGAAACCTTGTTGCAAGCGTTTATCCGGAGCAGAAGGATGTTGTTTGGGCTTCCTCTGATGCAGATGCAGTAACAGTAGTAGATGGTAAGATTACAGTAAATGAAAATGCTCAGTGGATTAAGGATGCAATGGCAAAAGCACCTTACACAGCAACCAAAACTGTAAACGTAACAGCTACTTACAACGGCATTGTAGATACATGTGTACTGACTCTGAATTTCAAGACAAATTGTGTTGAACTTCCATCTGACACATTAACCTACAATATGGAACTCATTAAATCCGGCAGAAGAAGCAGTCCTACCTACACATGGAAGGGTGCAGATGCCAAGAAGTTTGTTGCTACTCCATATCCGGATACCAAGGCAGCTGTAACTTATGGAACATCTAACGCAGCAGCACTGACTGTTGCAAAGGATGGAACAATCGCTCCTGTATTAAATGTAGATGCAGAGTGGATGAAGCCAGCAATGTCTTATCCGTACACAGCAACAACAAAAGTCAATATTTCTGGTGCAAGTGGAGAAAGCACAGATGTATGCGTTGTTACCTTAAATATCAAAGTTACTGACAACACCTATTCCGGCGGTAGCTCCTCCGGTGGCGGTGGTGGCGGTGGCGGTAGCTCCTCCGGTGGCGGTGGTGGCAGCCATGTAATTGGTGGCTCCACAACTGGCGGTCCTGGTGCTACTGGTCCTGGTGCTTCCGTACCTGATTATGTAATCAAGGATGGCAAGTGGGTATTCAACGAAAACAATAGTGGAAAATGGAACTATAAGGTTGGAAATATCAACACAGCCAATAAGTGGGCTGCTATCTTCAATCCGTATGCTGATACATCAAAGGGACAGGAAGCGTTCAGCTGGTTCAGATTTGATGCAAATGGCTTCATGGTAACTGGATGGTTCACAGATACAGATGGCAATGTTTATTTCCTTCACAATGTATCCGATAATACCCTTGGACGTATGTATACAGGCTGGAACTGGATTACTGGTGCAGATGGAAAACAGAGATGCTACTACTTCAATCCGGTATCAGACGGTTTCAGAGGTAAACTCATGAAAAACACAACCATTAAAGACAGTACAGGTACTTGGACTGTAAATCAGAATGGTGAGTGGACTGTAAACGGAGTTGTTCAGGTAAGATAATAAATTATATAGAAGGGTTGCTTTGCAAAAGCAATGTAACCCTTCTATATTTACAAAAATTTTAATAATGAAAATCCATATAATCTATATAAATAAAAACCAGTGAATTTTATAATGCAATTATAATCATAGGAGGTGAAATGAAAAAAAAATAAAAAAGACTGTGCGCTTGTCTGAGGAAGAACGAGAAATATTAAGAAGTATATGTCAAAAAAATAACGATATATCAATGTCCGATTATATTCGTTTTGCAGTTAAAAATTCAAACATTATTGAAATAAAAAACATTTCCGAAGTGATAGTTTCTCTAAGGTCTATAGAAAATGATTTTAAGCAAATCCTAAAACAATTGAATCAAGGAATTACTCCCAATATAGAGCTATTCAAAAATTATGCATTAAACATATTAAAAATAAGAAAAGTATTTGAACAAGTAAACATGCAAATTGATGCACTAAATACAAATCAATCTGAAATTTGGGTAGAGATACACAAAGAAAAATTAAGCAAAATTGATTTTCGTTTAACTCAACAGGAATTTGAATATATAGAAAATAAGAGCCGAAAAATAGGCATATCAGCAACAAAACTTATGTACTCTGCTATGAAAAGTGAAAATATAATTATTATAAATGGATACTATGAAGCGGTTGTTGCAGTATACCATGTAGAAAGCTACATTTATCAGATAGAAAAGATGCTTTGCACAAAATTTTCACCTGACGAAACTGCTGATATAAAAAATATTAAGTCTGATATTTCCAGAACGAAAAAAGAACTTCTGGAAATAGGAAGGAAAGCTAATATATATAAATAAAACTACTTGGATTGAAACTTTGATTCGAGCAAAAAGGAGTGGATAAATTTATCCACTCCTTTTTGTTCGATAAAAAAGAGAATAACAACTAATTACTGCGTGTTGGTTTTACTTATATTCAGATTTGAAATCAATGGTGGTTTTTCCAAATGTCTCACCCAGAATTCCAAACTGGCTTAACATGGATTTGTCTGTTGGTACAACGTATCCCGTAGCTTCGCAGTACTGACCTAACAACTGATATTTTCCAAGGATATTTTTGCGGTAAACATCTTCTACCGTAAAATATTTATTCTGCATAGTGGGTTCATTTCCGAGCCAAATGCCGTCAACAAGAAACACTGGGTAAGTATGCCCTACATCACCTAATTCTCTTGACTTAACTCCAACAGCAAACCCCAGTAAATGAGCAGCTTCTGTATAACCCTGACATACAGCTTTGCCATTAACAAGGCATCCATAAGCTCCATAACTTGGAGATTCAGACCAGCCTGTTGTATATGCTTCATTGGCAGCATCATGGTCATAGGAAGCCTGATGAATACGCTCGCAGATACGAGTGGCTTTTTCTAAATCGGAAGCATTTCTCCAATCAAAGCTGTTCATGAAGGCTTTGACTTCATGAAGGAGTGCAGTAGCTTCTGGTTTATCTGAAACAGAGTTTTTGTATGGATAACCGGAAAGTTTGGCAAGAACATCTATTCCATACTGGCTTAATCCCGTGGAATAGGATGGGTCTCTATCTTCAATTGCTCGTTGGTCTACATAGCTCAATCCTGTCATTCCCTCTGGAACAATTCCCTCAAGAATTACATGAGGACCAGTCCAATACCAGCATAAAAAGCCATTTTCATTGCCAAGATACTTTTCTACCCTGCCCTTTAACGGGTACTGTTCATCATAACTCTGAGAAGCAGTTGTAGACTGTCCCTGTGTCTGAACGACTCCGTTTACGGTCCATGCGCCATCTGCATTTACTGTGTATCCATCTTTTGTAGAATTTGCAAGCATATAACCATTTTCATTGAAGTAATAGCTTTCGGAGATACCGTCACCATTTCCATCAATCCACTGCCATGTGTTTGTCGGATAGCTGCCATCATCATTCTGATACCACCAGCCATTATTATCTGACTTCCACTGTCCAGCAAAAACGGTTGATGAAGCCAACATACTTAATAACGCAGTTGCTGTTAAAACCTTAATAAAACCCTTTCTCATAATTGTCTCTCCTTTGAATGTTTTATTAAGGTCGCAAATCCTAATATCCCGTTCCACCAGAGAAAATAATTAATCAAAAGTGTTAGTACTTTTGGCTTCTATAATATTATTATAACATAAATCGTTGGATAATTCTATTGCTTTTTCAAATGTAATAAATAAAAAATATTTTCGTAAGACTTTTGAATTGCATAATCAAATCAAGTAATTGTCTTTCGTATGATAGTTACTCTAAAATGTTACAAAAATTAAATAGAAGTTCATTTTATTGACATTTTTACGCCTTTTGGATTATAATAATAACAGTAGTGTAGCACAAAAAAACCTTGATTTTAGGCGGTTTTTAAATGCTTTTACCCAAACAAAAAAATACTTACAACCACACTACAACTATCCGATACGCTCTCTTTTAGAGAGCAAAAATGATTTTAAGTGGAAACTTCACAAGAAAAAGGAGAGATATGAAATACAATTTAAAGAAAAAAATCGAACAGAACATGAAAATGCTTGAATTAAAATCAAACAAAGAGTTTAGCGTTCTCATGAAATATCCGGACCCATCAAAACACGAATTGGTTTTTGAACAAAATTCTATTTATAAAACATTATCCAATGGAGAATTGAAAACTACAATAAAATATTTTGATGGTTCCTTGAAAGAAGAGTTGGAAGAATTATGTTATTCAGCTTTTCAATTATATTTAGAACAATATCCTTCTTTTGATTCTTTTATCAAAAAACCAAAAGAAACCATAGAGGACTCAGAATACTTTATGCAGCTCTGGCTTTATGATGAAAATGGAGAAACACTTTATTCGGACTACTTAATTGATTGGACTTATGCAAAAGCCTGTTTCCCGGTTCTGTTTAACAAGAAAGATTTCATACAGTATAGCTTTGTTGTTGACTTCCATAAAGATGATAAAAAAGAGCTTATACATGCTGCTTGCTATTTAGAAAAAAATGATTTTAACGGTTATAAATTCACAACTTTAAAACTTACTCGTGGAAATCAAAAAAGAATAAATCCTGTAAAACGCCTTCACCTTCCAAATGGAGCAGAGTGGCATAATACAGATTCCAGTCAATTTGAAGTTTGATTTCCAAGAATATTGTGACATAGGCAATTAGTAAAAGTGGCTCTCAGAAGTTTCTTCTGAGGAGGATATTGAAGATATCCGATACGTCTTGTTTTGGGTGATTTTCGAAACGTATCATGCTGAAAGCATTTATAAAGCCAAAGGAGAATATTATGAAAAAGAATAAAGTAATTTTGTTGACAGCTTTACTGACGGCATCTCTTTGTGGATGTGCAAAAGGAGAAAAGCCATCTATGGAAAACACAATCGTACAGGAAACAGTTGCAGAGTCTTTGTCAGAAAAGCCAGATGCGGAGACAGCAAAAGAAACGGAAAAGGAACCTGTACAGGAAGCAGAAAACAGTGGCATCAGTGAGGATTTCAAAGAACATTATAATGAAATCACAATTGATGGAAAAACCTTAAAACTCCCAATCAGCTACAAGGAATTTGCAGATGCTGGGTTTGATGTTCAGTCTACCTATTTAGATACAATATATAAAAGGGAGCGAACAGGAGGAAGTGCCTGTTGGAAGGAAGGAGAGAACAGTTTCTTTGCAGTGGAAATCAGCCAGAACAGAACTGATGATGATATTGATATAGCAGAAGGAGATATTATGTCTTTCACTTGGGACCGTATGTCATGGGGTGGACAAAATGTGACATTCTATGGAGGAATTAATGCAGAATCTACCAGAGAAGAAGTTGCTGCTGTTTTAGATGAAATAAGTAGTGATGAAGACTCGGCATCCTATGAATTGTTTTTAGATGAAGACAAAACAATGGGAATCTATGTTCTGTTCCTGGGAGATGAACTGACCACAGTGAATCTGTATACAAATTATACAGAATAAAACGTATCGTGCATAGACACTCTACAGTCAACAACGCAATAGCGTTTTTATATATAAACTAAAAATACATGGAGGAATTTATATGAAAAAGAAAGTGTACCATAATACATCTTAGAAACGTATCGTGCCAAAAGCACCCTACAGCCAAAGTTTTTGTCAATATAAAAACAATGAAACATGGAGGTACTTATGAAAAAGGGACGATTGAAACGAGGGGTGGCACTGTTTCTATCCACAGTCACTCTCAGTATGTCTGTAATTCCCCATCTGCCCCCTGATATTTTAACGACTTATGCGAAAGAATTTTTCCACATGTCTTTCCATACGTCAACCAGCCATGATGGTCATTTAGATATTAAAGGTCAGATACCAGGACAGCCAACGACAGACTTTCTTTGTATGCTAAAAAATGCTAGTGCTAGTTCTAAATATAAATATTATAAAACCGATAATGATGTCAGTTACTCTGAGGGAACTATTGAAGACAAGCGCATGTTTTGGGCATATCTGCTGACCTATGGAAATACTACAGGTATCCATGCAGAATTTCCAGACCATTCAATAGAGGAATATTTTGGTAGACCTTTGGTTGGAAATACAGGTCCGGCAAAACAAGTTGCATGGGCGAGAGGAGCAAGCAATGGTGGTTCAGCAGATGTTGAAAGATTAGCAAATGACGGTTTTATGCAGCTTGAAAATATTCCGGCTGGCTGTAAATCTCCACAGGAGATTTTTAATTCCGTCAGTAAGTATGGAACACCTGAAACAGCTATTTCAATGAATTCACTGAAAGATGGACCCGGTTCATTTAGTAGTGAAAAACTTTATGAAATGGCTGGCTTGCAAGACTGGGCTACATTTAGAAAGTATTGCACTGTAGAGGGATTGCCAGTTAAGGTATCTGGTCCGGCGGGAGACAGAGAATATCCAGTCAAAATAGAATTTGATGACTATGCCTTTGGTTGGTCTATCATTGACCCGGATAACGGATATCCAGTTGCTTCATTAGAGCGTGAAAATGCAGTTGTTTTTAGAATCAAATACAATCCAGATATTTTCAAGGTATTAAACGTAACTGGATTAATTGAATACTTTGAAACTGATGACGCATACAATAAAGAGTCTCAGCCATTCTACCGTGCGTTTGGTAAAGTACAGGTAACATACCCTGAGTTCTATATGACAACAGCATGGAAACCAGGACCTGATATTCCACCTTCCAGTAGTGATGGAGACCCGTTAGGTGATGGAGATACAATTACTGTAAAAATTTATGAGCATCAGGAAACTTTTGAAAGCCATTATAAAGTAGACCTTACAAAATATGACTACGAAACTGGACATCCATTGAAAAATTCTATCTGGCAAGTTCTGGAAGCATTCCCAGACAAGGACCAGATTGGAACAGATGATGAAACGGATGGAAAACTCGTAGAAAGCAAGATGCGAGAAGACCCGACCACATGGGATAACTGGTTGATTTTTGAAGAGGATATGGAAACGGATGAAAATGGATACATCAGCCATGACGATGAACGTTTTTATGATTTCGCACACAAATACTGTGACGGACATCCAATTCCTCCAGAACCAGAAAGCAGTGGAGATGCCGAAGCAGATGAAGAAGCAGCGGATGAATATGCACAGTTAATGGAAGAATGGCAAGCAGCCGTTGATGAGTGTGCTCAAGCAGCAGCTGACAGCAATGGTACTTTCCATCACTGGGAATGTGGCTCTGAAACAGAACCATCCGAAGCAGAAGCATTTGAAGGTTCTGGATGTAAAGCAGCCAGAGACCAGGCATATGAAAACTTCATCAATCTGAGATATTCTTATACTTTTAGAGAATTTGACCCACGTTATGGATATATTCTTCATGGTCCAAACGGACACCCGGACGATGTTCCTATTGAAATCGTAACCATTGCTTCTTCCGAAGCGGAAAAAGAAGCTGAATGGACCGAATGCAGTAATGAAGATATTATCGTAGAAGGCAGAGCAGAAAGCCATCTTAACGGAGACGATGAAGAAGAAGGTGGAGGTGGAGATGAAGGCGAAGAGGAAACTACCAGAACCTTCATGGGAAGCCGTAGAAAGAAAGTTGCTGATTTAGATACTAAATTATATCTTACCGAGAAATACGAACTTTCCTGGGGCGAACAGATAGTCAATGCATTACGCAACTTTGTTGGTCTTCCGGATAAGTTTGTAGAAGAAAACAAATTTGAAATCAGTATTGTTGCAGAGTATGATGAAGTTGGCGAAGCAACTCCTTCTGATGCAGAGTACATTGATGAAGAATTCCTGATTGATGATGTAGTCAATCCGACAACGGAAGAAATAAAACCAGTTGAATCCGTAGAAGAAACAGAAAGTCAGACACAGGCAGAGGAAACAAAACCAGAAAAGGTAGAACCTACTATTTCTGAAAAAGAAGAACCTACAGCTCCAACGCCAGCCGAAACTAAAGAAGAGACCAAACCAGAAAAGGTAGAACCTACTGCTGCCGAAACCGAAGTTGAAACCGAAGCAAAAGTTGAGACAGAACCTGAAAAGGAAGAGGTCAAAGAAGAAGCAAAGGCTGAGACAAGAGAAATCAAAGTTTCTGTTTCTCCAAGAAACGTTCCATTAGTTTCTGCCAAAAATCCGGATGAAACTGTAGCAGATGCAACAGATGAGCCGGAGACGAAAACTGAGAAAGAAGAGCCTACAGCTCCAGCACCAGCCGAAACCAAAGCAGAAGAGAGCAAACCAGAAAAGGTAGAACCTACTGCTGCCGAGACCGAAGCTGAGACGAAACCGGAAAAGGTAGAGCCTACTGTTGCTGAGACAAAAGCACCAACAACATCAGAAACAAAACCGGAAGAACCAGAAACAAACAAATCAGAAGACATCCTTGAGGATGAGACTATCGCAGATGAAGATATTATTGCAGAAGATGATATCTTCATTGACGAAGACAGACTCTTAGATGAAGATGAAGCAACGCCGTCCAATACAGACAGACCGCAGAGGACATCCTATGATTATGAGCGTGAAGGTGTTACCTTTACACTTGAAAAAACAGACCCAGGCAAATTCTATGAAGCTGCGGGTGGATACATTGACCTTGATGGGGCAATCGTTGATTCTCAGCCGGAAGTCGATAAAGGACCCGCTGACAATATTGGACATAGTTTTAAAGTTTATGACCACCGTGTACCAGGACAAATTCACTTTAACAAGAAAGATATGCAACTGGCTGCCGGAGAAAATCCAGACTATGATGCATATGGCGATACTCAGGGTGACTCAACCTTAGAGGGTGCTGTATACGGACTGTTTGCAGCGGATGATATCTATGGACCGGATACACAGAGAGACGATTCTGGAAATGTAATCAAAGGAACAGGAATTATCTTTGATGCCAATGACCTTGTGGCGGTTGCCACAACGGACAAGAACGGAGATGGCTCATTCCTTACCATTACAGAGAAACCGCATAGCATTTATAACTATAAGGAAGGAAAAATCGAATATACCGGAAAGGAATATCCGAAGAACCTGTATGATGCAGATACTTATAGGAAAGAATACGATGAGGAAGAGACCGGAAGAATCTACAAAGACAACGTAACCACAAATGGAGACTACTGGATAGGTAGACCTCTGATTCTTGGAAACTACTATATTAAAGAGCTTACCCGTTCCGAAGGCTTTGAGCTTTCCATTACTGGCAAGGATATGGAAGTAACCAACCCGACTGACGACAACCGGAATGATTACGGAGACACAGATGATGCCAAGACACATCCGGAAGGAAGTGCCTGGATAAAAGAGAAGATGAAACATGTCGTAACATTCCCGGAAGGAAACGCAGCATACGGAAACAGAGAAAACCTCTTTTCTTTCATGGTAGGTTCCAACAATGCGACAAAGGGATTCAATGTTGTTATTGACGGACTGCCAGAAGGAGCGGACTTCTACTTTGACGATGTAAAGACTCAGGATGTTATCATCCAGGTTCCGGTTGGTGGAACATGGGAAGATGCAAAGGAAGAGCCTTTATACCTGACTGCGGAAGACTCCACAACTCCGAAGAGGGATATTGATGGAAACCCGATTAAAAATCCAAATGCAACATTAATTCCATCTGCTTACTCAGGTGTCGGATTCGAAGCCAAAAAAGCAACAGGCACAACTGCCAATCCATCTGACACAGGAAAGTATAATGCAGCATATAAAGATGAGGACGCAAACTTCCGCTATGTGAAGTACGAACTCGAACAGATGATGCGTAGCATGGGAATTGATACACCAAAAGACAGTGCAACTGGTTCTTATTCCCAGATAAACTTCCCAGTTTACGATGAAGCAACAGGTGGTAATTCATATGGAATGCCAGAAGTTACTATCAATGTAAGCAATGTATCAACCAACGCATCCGTTATCAATGCGATTCTGGATTATTACCTTGCAAACCGCATTTATACTTATGGTGGTTTACAGAATATCCAGATGACAGGAAACACTGCAAGAGTAACCATCGTAGTTGGAATGAGTCCGAAGAAGACAACTCTTTACGAGTTAGATGATGCGGGCAATGCAGTTGCCGGATACTTATTCAAACTTAACGAAAAGACTAAACGCTATGTATTAAGAAAGTACACAGGAGACCAGGTACAGGTTGTAGCAATCCCAGGTGCAAAGGGAAAAGCCAAAGTGGTCTTTGCTCCGGATTTCAGGATTAATGAAAATGGAATGCCAGAAGACCTCATGACAACCATGCCGGGAGATGAATACCTCTGCTATGCTCCAGGAGATACCCTGTATGATTACTGGTATCAGGATGGAAATGGCAACTGGGTAGGACATGAACCTTCCAGAAGAAAAGTTTATGTTCCGAAATTTGAGGACCAGAAGGTAGAACAGTCTACTACCAATACCTCTAAGGTTCCGGTTGTTCCGTCTATGGAATCCGTAAAAGACCCGGTAGGAAGCACTTATGTGGTTTATGACCCGATTTCCAAACAGTACACCTTACATGCTGGCGCAAAAGACGCTGATTTAGGTGGCGTAAAGTCATCCCACTTTACGATTGCCATTGACGATGGACGAACCCAGCTTACACAGGCTGACATCGACAAGATTGGCGAAAACAATGTTTGGGGCTATGAAGTAGGAAAGACTATCAGCAACTCCGCTTACATCATGCGAGTTTCCGGTGCGGGTGCGAGTGTGCATACCTCTGAGGACTTTAATCAGGATGAGTCTTACATTAAGAATCAGAGACTTGTCTACAGTGGAATGTTTGACCTCATCGAAGATGGAAATACAAACAATTCACCAAATCCGGTGCAAGAGCGTATTATTGCACAGAAGATTAAAGTTACAAAGAACATTGATGAAAAATCCTACAATAACACAAACTCTTACACAGAAGTACACGAAGACTGGTTCACAGAAACCTTTGGCGGTTTATTCGGAAAGAATTCTCCAGCCAAGAAGATGGATAACTTCCGCTTCAAGGTTTACTTAAAGTCAAACCTGGAACGCCTGTATCGTGACAATGACGGAAATGTGCTCTGGCAAGACAGACTGGGAAATGAAATTGATGTCCTTGACAGAAATAAGAAGTTCCCGGCACTGGTCAACAAGATTTATACCAAAGTAACTCATGTGACGAATCCGCTTTATAAGGATTCCGAAGATGCAATCGTAAGCAATGACGCTCTGTACAGCTACACAGACGGATATATCAATGAAAATCAGAATAATGGTTATACTTCTATTCTGGAGACCATTGAAGTCAAGATGGAAGATAATGCTTCTACCAGAATGGTCAGGGCTTACAATTACGACAAGTTCTTTGATGCGGTAGCAGTTGCAAACAATGATAAGTGGGACGATGCAAACCCGACCTACACCTCATGGCAGCCTATCGGAAACACAGCAAACCGCACGGACAAGACCATTGAAAATGCGAAGGTTTCTGACAAGGTAAGACAGTTTGCGATTGACTGGTATCTGGATGATGAAATTGCAAAATTAATCAAGAAAGTACCAAACAACCCAGCAGAGAACGAAGACAAAGACGGAAGTGTTCCTTATTCAGACGAAATGTATGATGAAGCACTCCGCAATGCAATCATCAAAGCAGAGAACTACTTGAAGCCATTCTTCTCCTATGATATGGATGAAATTTATTCCATCGAATGGGATAGTGAAGAAAACGGTGGCAAGGATAAGGATACAACAACCTTATCAGCAAATACTCTCTACGGAGATGCAGCAAACGACAGCGAAGGCTACTACTTTGCAAACTCCCAGTATCTGCCTTATGGTACATATGTGGTAGTAGAGCAGCAGCCAAGATATGACCACTTAGAAGACTTTAAGAACAAACACTATCAGATTGATAAGCCAAGAGAAGTAATCCTTCCTTCTGTTTATGAAAATCACGATGGCGCACAGGCTTCTCCGGAAGTGACCAATCCGTATTATAACTATGATGCGAATATCACACAGCCAGACATGGAGAAGAAGTACAAAATCCGATTTAATGAGGAAGCACTTCATCTCATCAAGGGAAGAAATGCAGAAGGTGACTTCGAGGTTTACAAGTACGGAATGGATATTGACAACATTGATAATGGCGTAACGGGAGCTGCTGCCGGAGATTACTTCGCACTGACCCAGAGTGAATTCAAACCGTACAAGAACTACTACAACGAACAGGATGACAGAACGACAGGAAATGTTCCTTACTATCTGACAGAAGGTTTGAGTGGTAGAACTGGAGTATCCAAATACTACAGATACAGTTCCGTAGCAGAAAATGCGGGAACGGCAAATGAAGTACAGTACACAGGTGGAACAAAGACAGAGGATAACGGACCGGGATTCTTCTATAAGGATAACGTAAAGACCATGCAGGGCGAGCAGATTGCCTATGATGGCAAATACGCACCAATGTTAGTTCCGTGGACTGTAGTAGCACCAAATGACACTGCGGATGAAGAAGCAGATGCAGTAGTACAGGCAAACGGCGAAAGCACTTATAAGGGATATGACTACACGAAATTCCGCAACCGTTTCTTTACCACAAAGTTAAGACTTGAGAAGCTGGATTCCGAAACCCATGAAAACATCCTTCATGATGGAGCAATCTTCAACATCTATGCTGCAAAGCGAAATGATGCGAAGGATGGCAATGGCGAAGTTATGTTCTATGAAGAGGACACTCTGATTTCCGGAACAAAGGAATTCTTAGAGTCCATGTGTGCAACAGACATTAAGCCTATCGCAAGACGATTCTCCTTCATAGACCGTCTGACCGGAAAGGAATATGGACCTGGAAATCTTTATACGGGAACTGTTCCGGCTGGCACTCCGATTTGTGAAGAGCCTGAAAAGATTATCCTTGGAGATTCCGAAGGAAATCAGACTGTCGCATTCAAGTCCTATTCAACCGTCCTTGACGGAAAGATGAAGGATGAGGAGACCAATACCAATCTGGTTTACCAGAACCAGACAGTAGGTTATATTGAAACACCACAGCCGTTAGGTGCGGGTGTCTATGTAATCTGCGAAGCAAAAGCACCATCTGGCTACACCAGAAGCAAACCTATTGCTGTAGAAGTATATTCAGACAAGGTTACATATTATAAACAGGCGAATAAGGATGAAAGAGTTCTTGCAGCCATGTATGAGTACCCATCTGATAATCCGACTACCAATGGAAACAAGCCACAGGATATTGTAAATGTGGCAAGAGTCAATGTAGAAAACGCTCCTATTAAGCTGACTGTTGAGAAAGTCAAAGAGTCCAGCCAGGGAACAGCAAACACTACACCGGATAAGACCGTAAAATACAAAGTCAGTGGAAGAGTAGACGGCACTTTAGCAGAGATTGGAAACAATCCGGATTTAGAGTACGCATACAATGAAGCTGGAGAGTATTTAGGGTATGCTTGGAAGAAGGGTACTCTGGAATATCTGGTAGAAAGAAAGAATGCTGGAGAAAACGTTGAGATAGCCTATGAGGGCAAGGTATTTGCCGGATATGGTTTCGTGACGAAGACCCTTGAGACCGCAGACGATGCCAACGGATATGTTGCGGGAGCAACCATGACCCTCTTTGATGCACTGGAAATCAAACTTTCCGGTGACACACAGGACCATGCATATGAAGGTCTTGTGATTGAAAGAACTGCCGACAACAATATCAGCAGAATGTATGTAAAACAGGGATATGCCGGAAATAAAGTCGAATTCGTAAAAGAAAAAGATGAAGACGGCAAAGAATATGTCCTTGAATATCCGGCTGGCGTAGATAAGAACCAGAACCCGATTAAGGCAGAAGGTAACATCTGGACAGCAGAGACGATTGAAAGACCGGATACAGATATCCTGTATTACGACCTTGACAGTCTGGAAGTCATTTCCGTTGATAATGTAGATGGCAAGAAAATCAAGTACGGATACAATAAAGACCATGATAAGGTATCCATTGATGTACTGGAATCTGATAAGAAGAATCATCCAAAGACAGATACCGAGTATTCCATCTATGCATTTAAGGGTGGAATCCCATACTTAGAGTTTGTTGGTGGAGACTTCAACGAAATCAGCTATTCCGCTATCAATAAGACCATAACGGTTGGAGAAGGCACAGTGGTATATCATCTTGACCGAGATGGAAACCGTGATGCCAAGGTAGACCCGTATACAGGCATGGCATACGTTACGGAAGAAAAACCGGACGGAAGCGAAAGAGTCCTTGTATGGGCTGTCAACATCCACCGAGATGAGTTTGGAAACATTATCGCAAGAGACAAGATTACCACCTCCAGAATTGCAACTCTGGGAGAAAACGTAGACGGATATCATGAGGATGAGATTGTGGATGTTACCAATAACTCCGGACATGACATTCCGAATGAAGAAAAGCCGTACTACGAGCACAGCGAATCCGGTTACATTACCGGAACATGGGACTCTGCTGCCGGAGAAGAAAGCCATAAGGAGAGTACCGTAAACAAGAACGAAAATGGTCAGAATATGAATGATGATGTTCTGGTGGACGATAACAATGGTACGTTCAACAAGGAACTGAATCCGACATACGATGAACATGGTCTTGTAAACTACTACCAGAGAAGTGACGAAACCTATGATAAGGGAACCGAACTCTATGACAGAAACGGAGACTTTGTCAGATATCAGGATTCCGACAATCTGGAAGAGTACAACAATGCAGCTTACAGAATCAACGACCATGACGAGTTATTTGATGGAGATGAAACCAAGGAGCATCAGACACAGAAGAATCTCTGGCATAGACAGGGAGAAAACTACATTCTGGAGAATACCTGGGTAACATCCGACAAGACTCCAAATGACCCGTTTGACACCACTCCGATGGATGGACAGCCTGACGTACTCAAACGAGTACCAGTCGGACACTACATCATGGAAGAGTTAAAAGTACCGAAGGGCTACTTAAAGGGAATGCCAACAGGTATCACTGTCAATGAAACGGATGTAATGCATCACGCCAGCATGATAGATAAGACCACCAAAGTTGAGATTTCCAAGATTGACGGTACAGACAAGCAGACATTCGACATCATCAACATGGAGACCGGATTAAAGGAAGGTACAACCGTTGAAGGTAAGAATGGCTATGGATACGGACAGGTAGCGGATGCAATCATTGCTCTTTACAAAGCAAAGAAAGTATATACCGCAGACTTTATTACCTATCCGAAGGGTTACTATCTGGTTCGTGAGAATCCGAATGGGGACCCGATTACCTACTATGCAACAGACAGTATGGTAAGCAGCATCAAGGAGTTGACAGCGAAGTGGACAACGGAAGCTGCACCTATCTATTTAGAAGGTGTACCGGAAGGTTACTATCTGTTAGAAGAACTTGAGACTCCGGATGGATTTGCAACCGCAGAGCCGTTAGAGGTTTATATCAGCAACACCGCAGAAGTCCAGACTGTTATCATGAAGGATGACCATACAAAGGTAGAGGTTGCCAAGCATGAAATGACAGACAAGGGCAAGGAACTGTTAAATGGAGCTGGCTTTACCCTTTATAAAGGCAATGCAGACGGAACTTACAATCCGGCTGATGTAGTGGATACCTGGATGAGTGATGACATGACAGATTATACAGATGTCATTAATCTGAAAGACTATCCAAACACATCCGGAGAAGATAAGGAATCCGGTTTCCGAAGCGAGTTTGAAGCCATGTACAAAGAATATGGCACAACCGAAGGAACCACCGTGCGCTGGTCCGTAGAACGTACTGCAAAGAGAAGTTCCGCAGACGATAATGCATGGGTACTGGAAGACAGAAAACTTGTAACGGTAGCAAACAATGTCGTAACGTTCCCGGCTGGTATGTCAGAGGAAGACAAACAGGGATTCCTTGCAGCATACAATGCCAATACGAAAAATGAAAACATCATCAAGTGGGCGAATGAGAAGTCAGCAACGTATGTATCCCATACCCAGATTGACAGCTCCATCGTAGACGGAAAACCATCCGCTACGAAGTTCCCGACCACAGCAACGATGCTGTTTGAAACAAATGACGGTAAGCAGATAGAAATTACAGCTTATCAGGAATCCGCAGACAGGACCGGAACAACTTATCAGTTTGATTATAAATTTGACTATAAGAAACTTCCGTCCATCAACAAGTATGCAAATGCATACACAACCATAGATGGACACAGGAGATTTGATTATCTCCCAATCAATTCCACCTATGTACTGGTTGAGACCACTGTACCGGATGGATATGCGAAAGCAGAAAACATCGTCATTACCGTTAAGGATATGGTAGATGTACAGTACTACTCAGTCATCAACGAAACAACCGCAATCAGAATTTCCAAGGTATCCGAAGGAAAAGAAGATGAACTCGTGGGTGCAAAACTGGCACTTTACAAGGCAGCAGATGATGGTACATTCGTACAGGATGAAGCACATCTGATTACCACATGGGTATCTGGAAATGATGGGACTTACACGGATACAGACTTTGTAAATGGTCTGATTCCGGATGGTTACGAGAAGGGAGACTTAAAGCCACATACCATTCACGGATTGAAAGATGGAACATACTACTTAGCCGAGCTTTCAACACCGCCTTACTACACAACCTTTGAGCCAGTGAAGATTGAATATACTGGCAGCGAGGAAATCAAGTTTGTGCGTGTGTCTGATAAGCCAGTCCTTGGAGAACTGATTATTCGCAAGACGGATATGAATGATGCTCCGTTAAAGGGCGTAACTTTCGAACTGAAAGCATATAACAAGGCTGGAGATGTCGTACTTGAGAAACATGTGAGTGACACAAACGGTATTGTGACCGTAAGAGACCTTCCTGTAGGAGAAGTAACACAGGATGGAACAATCGTTCCGTACACCTACAAACTTCGAGAGGTGAATCCTCCGAACGGATTTGCTGCAAGTGCAGTGATTAAGTCCTTCCAGTTTGACCCGGACAAGGGTGGAGTTTCTTATCAATATGGTGAGTTCGCAACGGAGAACGTAACTGTTAAGAACGAAAAGACCAAGATTTACATTGAGAAGAGAGATTTCACACATCTGGAAGATGATGGAATTGAAGGAGCATTCATCGAAGGAGCTGTCCTGGCAGTCTATGAAGTAGAAGGCAAAGATGCCGAAGATAATTACATCTATGATGAGACAAAGGCACTGGATACCTGGACTACATCAAAAGATGAGCCAAGACACATGATTGAAGGCTTAGTAGCCGGAAAGAGCTATCTGCTCAAGGAGTTAAAGGCTCCGGAGGGATATAACCTCATGAAGCCTATCGTCTTCACGATTTCCGAAAACGGCAGAAGCATTCAGAGTGTAACCAATAAACTGAATACTATCACAGTCAACTACATCACACCAGAAAGCCAGTATCTTGACACAGACAATCTGGACATTGATTCCATTGAATCTGTAACACTGACTGGTAGGTATGTATCCAAGGTTGAAATGGTAGTAACTGACAAATCCGGACAGGAAGTTGCTTCTTGGACTTCTGACGGAAATCCGCACACCATCTTAAATACAGATGGATTAACAGGCGGGGAGGTTTATACCTTCACAGAGTACACCTGTTACTCTGACGGAAGCAGAACAGCCACAGAAAAGACCACCAAGCGTGTGAACTTCAATGAAAGTGGCGAATACGTTGTAGATTCCAGACAGGTTGGTTCTACGAACCTGACCCTTTACTGGGCTGATGGTACGGAGATTGAGCACTTTACTCCAAACTCCTTTGTAAATTACAAGACCATCAAAAACAATGTAAATCCGGAGAATCCGAAGGTAACGATTAAAAACCGCAACGGAGTCAATGGAGATGTTCTGGACCCGAAACAGGTAGTAATTAACACGATTGCTTATGTCAATACAGCGAATATCAAGACAGATATTACAGTAAAGGCAAAAGTAAACAATGCACTGATTCTTAACGCAGAGGACGGTGGCACAGTATCCGGAGATACCATTACATGGGTAGTGAAGGATGTTGCTCCTTCCACAAGCGGATATGTAACCTTTGACACACAGGTAGATGATAGGTCTCAGGAAACCATAAGCGTAGATGCTGAAATCTCCTTTAATACAAAGACATTCAGCACCAGCAAGTTTGCACCTATCATGCAGCCGAACAAACTGACTGTATATAACGAGCTGACAGGCTCCGGTAAAGAAATGTATGCCGGAGAAACCTCCAACTTCCGTATCAGACTCTACAGCGAGCTTGGTGCTGAGTTAAAGGGTATCTATCAGTACACAGGCAGCAGAACCGGAGAAATGAGAAGTGGTGACATCATTACCCTAGCTGGCAATGAATACATCGTCATTAATCCTGGCAACATTTACAAAAACGTAAAATACAAAGTTGAGCGAATTCCTGATGAAACTCAGAAAGTATTTACGGAACGTAACACAGAAGGCGTTGCAGCAGAGGACACCGGAGCATTTGCAGTATTTACACGAAATGTAAAGGATACCTCAGAACGTGAACTCTTCGTTAAGGGAGGAAAGTATCTCTTAATTGAGACAACAAACTTCACAGATGGAGAGAGCCGTGAAAGCAACAAGATTCAGTTTACACTGAACGAAAACGCTTCTATCGACAGCATTGGCGGTTATGATAAAGAAACCCATGTTTCTTTAAGCAAGACTGATATTACAACCGGAGAAGAACTTCCGGGCGCACATATCGTCATCAAGGACAAGAATGGTAAAGTCATTGATGAGTGGACATCCACAACAGAACCGCACATCATCACAGGAAAACTGACTCCGGGTGAGGAATACACCATGATTGAGGAAGGTGCTCCAGATGGATACGGTTATGCAGAAGAAATTAAGTTCACTGTAAACGAAGACGGAACTGTAGACAAGGTAGTAATGGAAGACAAGAAGACCCATGTGGTATTCCACAAAACTGACATTACAACCGGAGAAGAATTACCTGGCGCACACATCGTTATCAAAGATAAGGATGGCAAGGTAGTAGAAGAATGGATATCTACCACAGAGCCACATGAGATTGTTGGAAAGCTGATTGCTGGCGAAGAATACACCATGATTGAGGTTGGACCTCCGGATGGATATGCTTACTCAGCAGAGATTAAGTTCACAGTCAGTCTGGATGGAACAATTGATAAGGTGGTAATGGAAGATAAGCCGACTCATGTAACTATCACAAAGACCGATATCACAACTGGAGAAGAACTTCCGGGTGCTCATATTGTCATCAAGGACAAAGACGGTAACATCGTGGATGAGTGGATTTCCACAGACAAGCCACATGAAATCGTTGGCGAACTGATTGCTGGCGAAGAGTACACCATGATTGAGGAAGGTGCTCCGGACGGATACGGTTATGCAGAAGATATCAAGTTCACTGTAAACAAAGACGGCTCGATTACAACTGTAGTTATGGAAGACAAACCTACAAAGGTTGTAATCAGCAAGGTTGACATCACAACAGACAAGGAGCTTCCTGGCGCACATCTGCAAATCAAGGATAAAGCCGGAAACGTGATTGAGGAATGGGTTTCTACAGATAAACCTCATGAAATCACCGGAAAATTGATTGCGGGTCAGGAATACACCCTTATCGAGACAACAGCACCAAACGGCTATTTAGTAGCTGAGAGCATCACATTCACAGTCAATAGAGATGGTTCAGTCAACACTGTAGTCATGAAGGATGAAAGAAAGCCTTCTGGCGGTGGCAGTGGTGGTGGCGGTGGAGGTGGCAGCAGACCATCCAAACCGTCCAAGTATCCGATTGAACTTATCAAACGTAATGTAAACAATGAGTTCGTTCCAGGAGCGGAGTACGGTGTCTACACAGAAGGTGGACATTTGGTAACAAGCGGAACAACAGGCAGTGATGGAAAATTAACCCTGTATCTGTCTGCCGGAAGTTATTATGTACAGGAGATTTCCTCTCCATCCGGATACTCGCTGAACCCAATGAAATACCCAATCAAGGTATCCTCAAAAGGCTTAGAAGAGGGTGGAAGTGGAAATGCTGTAAATATGGTTGATGATTTTGCAGTCGTTGCCATCAGCAAACTTGACATAGCAACTCTTGAACCACTGGAAGGTGCAGTATTTACAATGTATACGATGGACGGAACACCTGTGGCAACTGCCACATCTGGACCGGAAGGCTATGCAGAGTTTAGACAGGTTCTTCATGGAGATTACTACATCATGGAGACAGGAGCACCAGAAGGTTACATTCTGTCACCAGAAAAACGATATGTAAGCATTACAAAGTTCTATACCAATGCAGCTCCGATTATCTGGTATAATAATCCGGATATATCGAAGCTGAGACCACGAACTGGAGATGACTCGCCAATCATCCCGGTTACAGTATTACTGCTTTTCGCAGTATCCGGTTTCTGCGTTTATTCTTACAAAACGAAAAAGAAAAAACGTGAGGAAGAATAAAACAGAACTGTAATTGAGGAGGGGGATACCTTTCCCCCTCCTTTTTTTAAAACACCTACAGTTTCTCGCTGATTTACCAAAAGATAAGCAGACAAAATAACAGGAGAAACATGAAATGAAAAAAAATTATGATGAATCAGGTCTTGTTGATTATATTCGAACACTTCGAAAAGAAAAAAACATCACACAGGAAGAGGTTGCAAATAGACTAGGAATCTCCAGAGGCATGTATGTAAGAATTGAAGGAGGGTTATCTCCATGTCTTCCCTATTTAGAAGGTCTGATAAATATAATTGGAGAAGATTTAAACTCTTACTTTCCATATGATATTAATTATTACACCAATCAAAGACTCTTCCTTTATATGTTGTTATTTGGAATTGACTGCAAAGATGTTGCGGATGCATTAGAACTCAAAACGAATCAGGTAAAAAATCTTCTTAAATCTGCAAGAAAAAAATATCTCATACAATATAAGGAGGAAATGGACGAATTATTTCCGGATTTGTATGAGGTTGACCTTAAAACAAAAATAAGACTAGCTGGGAAAAACAGTGTAATTGTCAAAATTGAAAAAAAGGAATATATATTTTTAAACGCCGCTGGGAAGAAAACAAAAGACACTTTTATTGAATTGATGAACAAATGACTACATAACATACAAAATCATCAGTTTTTCTCTAATTTTGATACCTTTTCCTTAAAGTAAACTTAATAAATTATAAGGGTTGACAGTTCATCGAACTATAGATTATTGTTATCTATAGATATAGCAGAGAGGAGAACTTATGGTCAATGATATATAAAAAAAACGAGTCAAAAAGCAAAAAGCAATTAAGAGCTGTTCAAAAACAGATAAACTCCTATTACAATCTTGAAATACCACAAAAATGTCCTTATTGTGGGGGGAAAATGGTAATCAGAAAAATTGGAGACTATTCACCGGACTCTATCAATGCAGAGAAACTTTTATGCGTATGTGAGCATTACAATAAAACATGCACATGCTCATTGAAGGTAAAAGAAAACCAAAATGGTAAACTCATTCCCAAAAGCATTCCGGCTGATAAAAATTTAAAATCCATGCGCTGTGAAGCACATTATTATATGGATGCTATTTTAAGATATTACATCTATGATACAATGGAAGATATCTACAATCATCTTTCAAAAATCGAAAATATAGATAGGAACCTACTGCATATCTCCATGATGCGAGAAGGCAGATGCAGAGAAGTTATTCTCGATTTATTAAAATTGCTCGCAGCTCATCCGGACAAAGTAAGAGGAAGAGTTAATCCTTATTATTCGACATTTCCTGGCATAAAAAGTATCTCTGAAAAAGATGCAGCAGCAAAAGAGTTACTTGTAAAAATTAAACAGCAAGTCAGGTAAGATATGAGGAAATACAATGGATAAAGAATTAGGTTTTGATGAAAAATGGGAGAAATGTGAATTGAGTGTACAGGCTTATAATCACTCATTTAAAAGCCCAGAAATGAAAAAAAAGAGAAAGCAAAAACGGATGGGAATTCTTCTTTTTTTCTTTTTACTAGAATTGCTATGGTTTTTTTGGGTGGCATCAGGAAAATATGGACTCAAGACCTCAACTGCTGGATTGTGGCTGCCAATCATTATTCTTTTTGTGGCTACAATCATAATTATGTTTACTACAGAGGAAAATCAAAGTCAGAAAGAAGCATTACATATTCAATGGTTAAGAAATAGAATCATGCCTGTATTATATCCACAGTTTCAATATGTGTATGAAAACAAAACAGATGTCAAAACAGGACTGATGGAATTTTACAAAGAACATGTTGATACAGGGGCAGAAGAGATGCACTACTTTGGCTGCCTGATGAATGAAACCATAGATATCTATGAATTTTCTATTTACAACAAAGAAAAACAGCCGAGTTTCTTTGGAGTATGTATTTTGCTTCCTGATGATAAAATAAAAAATAAATGCACATTGGACCGTACTATGGAAAAAATGGAAAAACAATATTATGCATTTAAAAATATAGAAGAAGGCTTTCATGTAGTATATAAAGATAACAATTTTTGGATATTTTGTTCGGAAGTCAGCTTTGATAACTTCATGGACAGCATGAATCATAAAAATAAAATGGTTCCGAACATAGCACCAATAAATGCTGAACAGGTAAAGGAAAATTATATTTTCTTAAATAGTATTTCTTCGGCAATTCAAAATGGAGTGGATGTAAAGAAATTGACAAAACAATAAAAATAGAGTATTATATATATAACAGTTTTTCAAACAAGTTTAATGGTTTATAAAGTCAGAAGCAGACTCATCTCTGCATCTGGCTTTTTTGCGCTTGAAAACTGAAATTGAACAAAAAGGAGGGTAGTACTTATCCAACCGGAAAGAACAAATCAAAATCAAAAAAGGAGAGAAAAATGAAATTCAAAGAAGGCGAAAGAGTTTTTGTTAGTGGAGATTCGGATTCCCTGTATATACAGGATTATCATGTTCGAGTAGCCACAAATGCAACAGTTTTGAAAGATGTTTCAAACAAGGCGAAAAAAGCACTTTTATCATTGGACAGAATTGATGGTGACGGAGATGTTACCGCAATGGTAATGCTGTCTGGCGTTTCAAAAATTGAGGGTATTCAGTTGAAGCTTATAGAAAAATCCATAGATTATCTTTTATATGATGTAGATGGAGAACTTTACGGAACGGTTGAAGTACAGCTGGATAGAAAAAATGACATCCCGACATTTAACGGAACTATTGTGCATATGCCAATGTATGAAACAGAAGAAAAACCATTAGGGAAGAACAGTTATTTCTATAAAACCATCAGGAATCAAGCACAAACGGATTGTCCAGATGCATTCTTGCAAATCGAAATACCTGTTGTAAGACCACTGACTTTTGCAGATTATGAAAGTGCAAAAGAATTAGATGCATTGTCAGAAAATAATGTTTCTCAAGTGGTAAAGGACCTGGAAGGATGCGAAGAAAATGATTACTCATGGGGGATTTTTTTAGGAGAAACCTTAATAGGTTATTGTACCCTGGGGTATGCGGATGCAATGGAAGATGTACTTATGCTGCATCCAATGTATTCAGATGATGCACTTTTATTAAGTGACGTTTTTATCAAAAAGGAATATCGTAGAAATGGATATGCATTATTACTGGTGAAAACAGTCATAGAAAGAAGACAAGAAGAAGAGAATGAACCTGTTTTTCTTGCTTTACTTGATGATGCTCTGAGTTATTTCTATGAAAAACTCGGATTTCATTGGGCGTTTGGAGAAGAATACATTATGGTTCATGACCGAAAGTAGAGGAGTGTAAGTATATGAAAATGAAAAAGGTTTCGATGAAGTATTTAGGAATGGATAGTTGGTCAAGACCCGTATATCAAGATGAAAATGGGAAACTGTGGAAAGATACAGACCCAAGAGCACATGTTCCGGCTAGTCTATATTCAGCCTTAAACAATGAGTTTGATGGGGAACCCGATGTGCCATTTCATGGAACTGCCAAATTTTTAGGAAAAAGAGTTACTTGGTAAGGAGAAAATAATGAGTGAATCAAATAAAAAGAATGACCCTGTTGTTGTAACATGTTATGGTAACACTGAAACATGGGAAAGCAGAGCAGAAGCAATGGCGTTTTATTTAGAAGCAATGGCTGCTTCTGAGGGAAGCGAATGTGAAAGATACAAAAACATATATATTGCGTTAGCTTATGGAGAAAAAAATTGTAGTGATGGAGATGAATAAATGAAAGAGATGAAAAAAACAATGCAAAGAGTAGCTGTTACTTGGGAAATGTGTGGATACATTAATGTGGAAGCAGAATCCATAGAAAAAGCAATGGATATGGTTAAGAAAAATCCAGATGATTTTTCTCTTCCTGTAGAAAGTTATTATGTAGACGGAAGTTTTGTGCTGTCTACAGATGATGCAGAGATAATGAAAATTATGTGCAAAACAGATGAAATGTGATATGATAACGAAGTAGGAGGGATTCAGAATGGCATTAGCGAACAAATTGGGAATTCAAGAATCCGCAGAATTAGCCAGATTGGAAGAAAAACTCAGTAAAAAGAAAGCTGCTGAACTCTTTGAAAAGGGATTACTTGATACATTTGAAGTGGGGACCTTTGCGGGACTTGCAAAGATTCATAAATATTTGTTTGATGATATTTATGATTTTGCCGGACAGCTCCGAACTGTCAATATAGCAAAAGGGAATTTTCGATTCGCTCCATTAATGTATTTACAAACAGCTCTCGAAAATATAGACCATATGCCACAAAGTAATTTCGATGAAATTATCGAAAAATATGTGGAAATGAATGTAGCGCATCCGTTTCGAGAGGGAAACGGAAGAAGTACCCGCATCTGGTTAGATGCAATGCTGAAAAAAGAAATTGGACAAGTTGTGGATTGGAGCCAGGTAGATAAAGAAGATTATCTTTTGGCTATGGAAAGAAGTCCGATTAAGGATATTGAAATCAAATTCCTTTTAAAAAATGCACTTACAGATAAGATTGATGACCGTACAGTGTACATGAAAGGCATTGATGCAAGCTATCACTATGAAGGCTACAATGTTTTTAAGACGGACGAGCTTAGTTAAAAAGAGAGGGGAGTTGCCATTGGCAGCTCCCCTTTTTACTTTCCGAGACGGGCGTTGAGGATATTCTAAACGTATCGTGCCGTAGGCACTCTACAACCATGGCTCTCAGGATTCCATCCTGAGAAGGATAGCGAAGCTATCTGATACGTTAAATCTTGCTATCCAGGAAGATTCCTGTTATAATACAGATATAAAGTCTATTTTTTAAGTTTGAAGGAGTAAAAGGTAAATTGCATCAGGTGCAGTCTGCCTTTTTTTAGTAAGAAAATACAGGAAGATACCCTGTTGAACATTCCAGTGGGGTATCTAAATACCTCTGCTGTTTTTATAGATATCTTATACGGCAAGGAGGGAAAAGGAAGATACACAAATACGAGCAAATTATGATATAATGGAAGGAGAAAACCAATGGACCAAAAAGAGGAGGATGTGAAATGCCGGAAATTAGCAGATTCTATGGAATTGTAATAAAAATGTTTTTTAAGCCAAAGGAGCATGAACCGAGTCATTTACATGCTTTGTATGGTGAGTATGTAGGAATTTTTGACCTCAAAACATTGGAGATGACAGAAGGGGACTTACCAAAAAGAGCACAAGAAATGGTTCGGGATTGGATGAAACAAAACCAAAATGAACTTCTTGATATGTGGAATAGTCAGAATTTAAGGAAATTACCACCATTATAAAAAGGTGTTTCTTAAAAACGAGGAGGTGTCGTTGAATGATTCCTAAAATAAAAAACATAAAGCCTATAGACGGGTTTATGCTGCAAGTTGTTTTTGATGATGGAAAAAATGTCCTTTATAATGTTGGAGAAGATATTGAATCTATACCAAGTTATCAGGACCTGAAAACAATTCATGGTTTGTTTAAGCAAGCCCAAGTGGATGAAAGTCGTACTTGTGTATTCTGGAATGATATGATAGATATACCAAGTGATACAATTTATGAATACGGAGTAGAACAAAGAAACCTATAAAAACAAGGGAGAAGGGAGCTACTATTGACAGTCCCCTTCTCCCTTCCTGTGACAAGATATAAAAAATATCCGAAATCGTATCGTGCCACAGGCACTCTATAACCATGGCTCTCGGAAGAATTTTTCTACAGAGATGAAGCCAGAAGAAAAATTCTCACTGCTGGAAAAGGAGTATGGACCAGTAGAAGAAAACCTGGAAAAAGGTGTCAAAGCAACAAAGATGATTTTGGCTGGAAAGTCAGATGAAGAAATTATGAAATCAACAGACTTGACAAAAGAATAGCTAGAAAAACTGAAAAAACATCTACATAGTATCTAAATGTATTAAACCACGAAATAAAAAAGAAAGGAAGTATGTTGCTTTTGCTTCTAGCAACATCACACAGGGAAAATATGATTTTACTGAACGAAGAAAGGATTGAATTTGAAGATTTTATAAAATTATTATCACCAAATTCCTCCAGATTGACAAAAACGAATAAAAGCACAAATCCAATTGTAAAAAACTATTCCCAAAAGAATCAAAACAATATAATCAGCGAGAAAAAGTCCAAAAGTAATCCGTATAATAAAATAGAGATAAATAAAAATGGAGATAAATTCGTTTATGCAAATTACTTATTTGCTCTTGATAAGGCAATAGAATTTGGAGAAATTGAATTAATTCTCAGCCTGATTAAATGCATTGAACCACCTACGGTATCTAGGGAAACTGCTTTAAAACGAGCTGTACAAGTCGGAAACTTAAAAGTGGTTCGCTTTTTTGTGGAACAAGGAATTTATGATTTAAACAAGCTGGAACTGCTGCCCTTGGCAACAAAATATAATCATATGGATATCGTAAAGTATTTGATAAAAAAGGGAGCCAGGATTTACATTAATAACAATAGTACAGACACAAAGCAAAATAGGAATACACAAAAAAAGTATGTTAATGATACATTGGATTACTATATATATAACGGAGACCTTGAAATGGTCCGCTACTTAAATAATCATGGTGTAGATATTCACAAAGACAGAGACAGGAGCCTTTATCAAGCTGCTCGATTTGGACATCTGCATATTGTAAAATATTTGGTAGAGAATGGAGCAAAAAATCCTAATGCTCTTAGAGCAGCAGCTATAAACGACCATTTAGATATTGTAGAATACCTGTTAAATAACGGGGCAGACATACAGATATTTAAAAATCGTGCTTTCTGTGATGCTGCATCCTATGGCTATTTAGATATTGTTAGCTTTTTATTAGAAAATGGGGCTGATATTAATTCGGAAAATGATTTAGCTTTGCGAGGAGCAACTAATTGGGGGAAGACAGATACGGTTGAGTATCTGTTAGAACATGGTGCAAATATTCATGCCGAAAACGATGAAGCACTTAGAACTGCTGTAAAATACAGAAAAACAGACACCATGAAATGCCTGTTAGAGCATGGTGCGGATATTCATGCTGATAATGATGCAGCGTTGAAAATGGCAGCAGGCTGGGGAAATATATATATTGTAAAATATCTGGTAGAACATGGTGCAGATATTCATGCTGACAATGATGCAGCATTAAAGGAAGCCATAAAACAAAGAAAAGAAAGGGTTATAAAATATTTCCAATCATTAGAAGAGGATGAAATTTCAGATAAAGAAGAAAATGTGGTTGACTCATTGGAAAATGACACTATGAATTCAATGCTTCTGTTTGATGCAATAGAAAAAAACAACACAGAAATAGTAAAGTTCCTGATTGAGAACGGAATATCTTTGGATGAGAAAAATGACATAGCCATTTGGAAAGCAATTCAAAAGCAGAATCTTGATATTGTAAATCTTCTGATACAAAACAGTGGAAAATATAAATACGCAAATACAGAAATCTACGATTCCAATTTAGATGAGAATGTTAAGAAAATGCATTTCCTGGCTGAGAACGAAACCACTATTTACGAAATGGCAAATAATCTCTTCATACAGGCTGGAATAAACGGCTATACAGAGGTGGTAAAATATTTCGTAGAATGCGGAGCAGATGTTTCTGTACAGGATAATATCATATTCAAGTCCTACATTGAAAGAAAAGACAGTGTTATGTTGGATTATCTGGCTGAAAATGGTGCAGTTGTGACGGAGAGTGCCAATATAATACTGGACTTGGCACTTGAGAATGGGGATGTATCAATGATAAATGTAGTGGAAGATTATTCGCCAGAATCAATCATTGATTATACCATAGACTTTGACAAAAGCACCCCGGATAATCAGGTAGCTTATAATTATTTGAGAAATTTAAAAGCACGATTGGTAGTTACACTTACTTGACATTCCATACAACAATAGTTCGGATTGACACATTTCCTGGAGCATGGTATAATATCTATAGATAACATAAGCCATGGCTTAATATACAAACCTTGTTGTTTTATTTGAGGTAGGTGGAAAATGTTCTTAGTTGAAAATGAAAAAGATTTTTTAGACAAATATGGAGAAATGGCATATAAAATAGCTGGAAGGTTTGTGATAGAAGCGTATCGTGATATAGAGAGAGAAGATATAAACCAACTTGCTTTATTGTACCTATGGGAAGCAACTAAAAGCTATGACAATACCAAAGGAGCTTCCTTTTGTACTTATGCTCATATCTATATTTATAATAATCTTGTGAACTATTTTACAAAGAAAAATTTAAAAAAAAACCAAGCCGATTTTGAAAGGATTGAGCTTAAAAATGTCAATGATGAGAACGCTGATGGATATGACACAATGTTAGAAGCTCCGTCTAATGATGAAAATAGTATATCCTATTATAATTTACGCATTGATATTGAAATGCAATTACAAAAACTTAAAAAACAGTCAAGAAACAAAAAAGCGCAAACTGTTTTTAAAGGAGTGCGTATCTTAGAAGCAATATTAAACGGAGAAGAGCCAGAAGAAATCCGGGCTAAAATGAATATAAGCAATAGTGCTTATAAAACATATTTACATCATGCAAGAAATGCTTTACGAGGATTTATGGCATAACAAAACATTCTAATTAAGAAAACAATGTTTTCTGCAAAAAATATTTGCTCAAATGACCGGATTAGAATTCGGTCATTTTGTGCTATTATTTAATATAAAACAGGTAGCCTTTTCTGCGGAAACGCTGGTTGTAAAAAGGGATACAAGGGGAAAATGTGAAAAAGAAAAACATTACGTTACAAGCAAAAGAAGTAAAACAATTATTTGAAAAAGATGAGTTGGTAATCAAAGTGTGTTTAGCTTTGAAGTTAGGGTATACGGCACAGGAAGTATCAAAAAAATTTAGCACTCCAATTAAAGAAATTGAAAGTATTAAAGAAAAATTGCTGAAAGAAAAGTTATTGGAGTTACCACCAGACAATCTCTACAAAATAGCGTTACAGGCAGCCAGAGAAGATGATGATTTTGCGTCCGTCTTAGCACAGGCACAAGAATATCATAAAAGAGACTTATTGCCACGGCATGTCGAAACTCTCTACCAAGTGATGGAATACGGTATGGATACGGAAGTCGTTCTTTTTCTTATGGAAACCATTCAGGCAAATGGAAAATATTCGGAGGAATATCTGTCGAAAATTGCGAAGCAATGGGTGAATTCCGGAATATATCATATATCGGATATCGGAATTAATGAGACAACAGATGAGTATTATATAGCGGTTAAAACAAGTTTTGGTATTCACAGAATCCTTACCAATCCTGAAATCAAGTACATAGAAAAATGGAAGAAGTATGACCTTCCTTGCAAAATCATCAAGACAGCATGTGAGAGAACAATTATGCAGACAGGGAAAGCATCATTCCCATATTGCGATAAGATTTTAACGGATTGGCAGCAGAAAAATGTCAAGTCAGATTTTGATGTTGCAAATGTAGATAAAGAATACAGAAAGCAGCGCAAAGAGGAATTAACCAAGCGGAAAGAAGCAAACAACCGAAATAGAAACAAACAAAAACATAAGGAATCGGAAACAACCATCATCCATAATAATATTCTGGCTGTGCAAAATATGTACATTTCCTCCAGTGACAATGAGGAAGCCAGAGAGTATTGTGTGGACGGAGAATCGTTTACAGAGGATTTTTAAAAATAAATACGAGGTGTCAGGATTAAAAAACAAATTCTGGCATCTTTTTTTTATCGAAAAACTTACAAGAGAAAAGAAGATTGGACCTTGACAAAGTATATCTATAGATATATAATTAAGCCAAGAGTTAATATATAAAAGTATAGAAAAAATAGATTGAGAAAGGGAAAATATATGGCATTACAGTTGATAATTGGACCATCAGGATATGGAAAAACCTATTATGCAAATAGAATGATTATGGATGAAGCAGTACAAAATCCAGATAAGATGTATTATGTCGTGGTTCCGGAACAGCTTAACCTTTCCATGCAGCAAGATTTTTTGAAAATCAGTCCGACTGGGACTCTTTTTAATGTGGATGTGGTATCTTTTGAACGACTGGCAGAGCGCATTTTATCCCGATGCGGGCTGGATATGCCGGAGCTGGTAGATGATACTGGAAAGTGTTTGGTACTCCGTAAGGTTGCCGGAGACATCAGGGAAGACCTGACTGCTTTTAAACGTCCGGTTAAGAAAGCTGGTTTTATCCAACTTTTAAAGTCCATGTTGTCTGAACTATTACAGTACAATATCACAGATGAACGTCTGCATGAATTATCAATCGCAGACAAAATGCCGATAGGTTTAAAACGGAAACTGGGAGATATGTATATCATCTACCATGCTTTTAACGAAGCAATGGACAGCGGGGAAATCCCAAAAGAAACAATTCTTTCTTATGTAACTAAAATCCTTTCCAAAGCAGATTTTATTAAGGATTGCACGTTTTTATTTGATGGATTTACAGGATTTACACCCATTCAGGAAATTTTCGTTCAGAGCCTGATTGAAAGAAGCAAGATGGTATATGCCACGGTTACAATGGACCGAGAAACCCTAAATAGCAAAGAAAAAGACAACTTTAACAGATTTTTCATGAGTTCTCTTGCAATCGGAAGTTTGTACCGTTGCGCTGCTGATTGCAAAGCAAAAGTAATGAATCCGGTGGTTTTAACGGAGAATCATAGAACAGAAAAAGAAGACCTGTTATATCTGGAAAAGAATCTGTTTAAGGTTTCGGATAAAACACTCTATTACGAAGATGAAGTTAAAAACATCCATCTGGCTTCTATGGAAAATCCACTGGAAGAAGTACAGTGTGTCGCAGAAGAAATCTACCATCTTATCAGAGATGAGGGATACAGATACAGAGAAATTGCAGTAGTAACAGGGAATATGGATGCCTATATTCCGCATGTAACAAGAGTATTTGGACAGGCTGGATTTTCCTATTACATGGATACAAAAAAGAATGTACAGGATACTCCGCTTATCAGTTATATCCTGTATGCAATAAGAGCCATCTGGCACAATGCAGATTATGAGAGCATGTTTGGTTTCCTTAAAACTGGAATCATTCTGAATGAAAAAGAATGTAGCATCCTGGAAAATTATGTTCTTGCAAAAGGGATTCGTGGTTTCTCTGCGTGGAACAGGGAGTGGAAAAAAGAAATGAAAAACATGGCTGGTTATACGATGGAAGGCATCAATGAAATAAGAGAAAAAGCCATTGAGAATCTGCTGCCATTGCGTGATGCAATGAAAAAGGAAGATGCCACAGTACGAGACGTTCTGGAAGCCATTGTAACCATGATGCAAGAAGATAACGTTTATGATTATGTGGAAAGCCAGAAAGACTGGTACGAGGAGCATGGAGACCTTGTAAGAGCAGAACTCTATGACCAGCTTTATGAAAAAGTTCTTGAAGTATTTGACCAGTTTGAACAGACATTAGGAAGACAGAAAATCCTGGTAGAAGAGTACCATGACATTTTGCTTGCTGGTTTTGCAGAAATCAAGGCGGGTGTAATCCCGGCAACCTCTGATTGTATTATCATAGGAGATATGCAAAGAACCAGAGTTGAGGATATCAAGGTTTTGTTCTTCCTTGGTCTGAATGAAGGAAATATCCCAAGCCAGGATACAAAGGTAGATTTGTTTAACGAGAGAGAAAGAGAACTGCTTGCAAGCGAGTACGAAGTAGAGTTGACACCCAATGTAGAAACTAAGCAGTCTTTCCAGAAATTCTATTTCTATCTGACTCTTACAAAAGCATCTGAAAAATTATATCTTTCCTATCCGGAAATGGATAATCAGGGCGGGGGATTAAATCCAAGCAGTTATTTAAGGGAAATTGAAACTCTTTTCCCATGTCTGGAAGAAGAATATATGGAAACGGGACAATACTACATTAACGATGCGACCATGCTTAATGTATTTGCGACAGAACTTCGTAAGATTAAGGAAGAAGGAATTACTGGTACTTTAAAATCTGTAGCGGGAGATTTATGGTCCAGAAGAGAAAACAGACCTATCATGGAAGAAATGATTGACAAAGCATTTTTCCATTATGAACCAGAAAACATTGGTGCAAGCCGTGCAAGAAGTCTGTATGGTGCGACCATTCATACCAGCCCCACAAGACTGGAACAGGAAGCTACCTGTCCATTTTCCCAGTTTTTAAAATATGGAATCGGACTGACAGAAAGAGATGTCTATGAAGTATCCCAGAAAGATATTGGAAGTGTTTATCATATGGCTCTGGAACAATTTTTCAAGGTTACAAAAACAAATAACTTAAACTGGGTAGAACTTACAAAAGAGGAGAGAAGCCAGTACATTGATTCCTGTATGGAAAATATATCAGAGAATTATAAGGACAGCCTTTTCAAATCCAGTGCAAAAAACAAGTATTTCGTAAGACGTATTTCCTCGGTTCTTTCGGACACGGTAGATATTCTGGCAAAGCAGATTCAGAAATCCGGATATACAGTAAAAGATGTGGAGATTGACTTCTCTGGAAGAAATTCTGCTGCCTTAGACCTTCCAATGGAAACTGGCTCAAGAATGTTGGTATCCGGACGAGTTGACCGTATGGATGTAAAAGAAAGTGACAACAACATCATGTATGCAAAGGTCATTGATTACAAAACCGGAAGCACGACCTTTGATGCGACTCTGGCTTATAATGGCTTACAGCTCCAGCTTATCTATATGGATGCAGCCAACGGCATTGTGAAAGCAGAATGTCCGGATAAAGATGTCCGTTCTGGTGGATTTGCATATTACCATGTAAAAGACCAGTACATTGAAACAGACGGAACGGATTCTGCCGAACAGTTGGAAGCAAAACTCTTAAAAAGCATGGAGATGTCTGGGGTTATCAATCTTTCCGCAGAGCCAGATGCCAAAAAGAATGGGGTAGAAGAAGAAACACTTCATGGTATTCAGAAACGTGTAAAGTCAGAAGCAATTCGTTTGGGAAAGAAAATCTGTAAAGGAGACATTGAGGTTTCTCCATACAAAAGAAATGACCGTACAGGCTGTACATATTGCCCGTATCGTGCCGTATGTGGTTTTGATGTAAGTCTGTCAGGATATGAGTACCGTAATCTGAAAGAAGTATCAAAGGATGTTTTTTCGGAAGTGAGAAAAGAAGAGCAGTAACAAGTGCCAGCCCTGGAGATATCTGGGGCTGACATTCCATAAGAGGGGGAGGACGTTGTGGAAAATTTGCAAAATCTTTTTCCAGAATTTGAATGGAATATTGAAGAGGTCCGTCAGGAAAAGAGGGAAGTATATAAGCAGCTAAAGGAATCAGCTCCATATCTGTCACTGATTTGTCAGGAGGAAAAACGGACAGTTTTTGCAGAAGGGAAGAACTTCTGGTCACGCAAGTACCAGACATATTCTGAAATGTGGTGGGAAGTAAGAGAAAATACAGAAGCCAGTCTTGGAGAAAAGCAGTATAATTACCTCATGACTTTTGTTAAATTCCGCAACAGGCAGCTAAAAAAGAATGTGACTAGAAAAAAAGACATGGAAGAATGCATAGAGTCTATTCTCGCTGCAAAGGACCTTATGAGACTGATGAAAAAAACATTCAGCCTGTATCTTCCATCCATCAAAAAGAAATTGGCAGACGAACTGGAAGGTGAATCAGAAAAAATGGAAAAAATAATAAATAGCATTTTTAGAGAAAATGTAGTATCTGCTGCCACCATCTGTCTTGGACTTAATGTTGCGAAAAAAGCAGAAGGATACTATTTCTGTGAAAACCGCAGAAACAAACTAAATGAAAATAAAATTAATATCATATCAAGCGGAAAGGTCTGGCATTGGTCAGATTATTCCAATGAAATAAAAGAAATTCTTTCCAAATCCGGCTTGGCTCTTATGACACTTCATATGGCTGAAAAAATGAAGAATCACGAAGATTATTTGAGGTGCATTCATCCTTACAATTTTTAGGATGACCGGAAGAAGTTGTTATAACTGTTTTTTAGAAAGATATAAAATGGTGCTGTGACGGCGTAAAGCCCTCATAGAAAGAGAGAAGAATGGACATGGAAGAATCTCCTTAGACTAGAACCAAAAAACTGTTTACTAGCGCAATAAAAGCCGACAAGAGGAAAAAGAATGGAAAAGGAAAAATTGGATTTTACAACAGCAAAACATTATAAGGAAGTTCTGCAAAAGACCGCCAAGGAACAGCGGATGCAGATGGGGTTCTCCCCTTTGCAAAAAAGTCGAATCGGATATACCTTTGAAGTATTGAAAATGATATGGTTTCTAAATAAAATCATACCTAAAAATAAACGTCTGGTTTTTCTTTGTATTGGTGCTTCCAATTACATAGGGGATATGTTTGGACCATACATAGGACAGCTCTTACAGGACAAAGCAGATAGAAATATTATCGTTTATGGAAATATGGAGAAAAGTGTTCACGGAAACAATCTCTTAGAATACATTGAAAATATTTATAAAAAACATAAGGATGATTTTGTGATTGCCATTGATGCCGGAACTTCTAAGGGATATAAGACCGGAACGATAATGGTTTACCGCCGTGGGATTTGTCCGGGACGTTCCTTTTATAGCGGAACAGCCAAGGTAGGAGATGTTTCTATCCTTGGCTTTACGGAAGAAAATTATGAAAAACTGCTGGCTCTTTCTGAAAAGGACACTTACCTTTATGACATGATATATTTTACAGCTCATGCTCTGATAAAATATGTGCAATGGTTCAATCCGCTATGTGTTGATATACCAGATATGAAAGAAGAACAGAAATTAATAAAGAAAAAGACAAAAAAAACAGATAAAACAAAAAAACAAGATATCTAAGCTACTGTTTCCAAAAACAGTAGCTTTTTTCATATACTTTTTCTGATAAAAATGTTATAATTATTGCATAGCGTTCAAAAAAATTAACATTTTGAAGGGAGCGTATGTATGAGTGAAAGAGAACTGGAAAAAGAAAATACGGTTGTCTGGAAAGACAGAAAACACTTCTTGTGGTTTCCGTGGAGCTTTGTAAAATACTCTATCGAAAACGGTAGGCTGATTATCCGTTCCGGACTCTTTAATAGTACGGTGGAGGAAACACTGTTATATCGCATTGTGGACATCAGCATGAAGCAGACTCTCTGGGGTAAGTTATTTGGAACCGGAGATATTATTGTAAAGGCAAAGGTGGATTCCACACCGGAAATCACACTGAAAAATATTTCACATCCGGATGATGTCAGAAGATTGATTTCTGAAACCGTAGAGGGCAGCAGAAGAAGCCAGAAAGTAGTAGGAAAAGAATTTTACGGAGGAACCGCCGGAAGCGCAGATGCAGATGTGGATTCGGATTTTGAAGAACTGTAATACAAGAAAAAAAGGAATGATATGATGAAAAGAAAGATGTGGTATACAACAGCACTGACCAGTATCTGTATCTCTGTCCTGACTGCTGTTCAGGTATATGCATCAGATATAACCTCAGTGTCGGTTACATTAAAAAAAGATAAAGAGGTCGAAGCGGGTGTCCTGTATCCGGTAGAGATTACCGTATCAGGGTGGTATCAGGATGGTCCAAATGGAAGCTGGTATTATTTCGACCAGACTGGAAGGATGTTGACCAATACAAAAACACCAGATAATTTTTATGTGGATGAAAATGGAAGATGGAAAACATAAGAGATTAAGAGAGGGGTAAAAATGCAGAAGAAGAGAATCCTTATATTGACACTGGCGGGAATTATGGTAATGGGAAGTGCTTTTCCTACATTTGCAGCCAAAAAGAAGAAAATCTCATCCGTTTCTCTTGAAGTGAATACGGAAAGCCTGATGGAAAGCGAGATGGGGAATGAAGAAATCGAAATTGAAGCAAGGTCGGATAAGTATTATGTTGATACCTATGAGATTATGAATGAGGAAATGGAGTGGTCTATGGATTCCATTCCGGAGATTGAGATTACTCTGATGGCAGAAGATGGGTACTATTTTGCTGTCACGAAACGCTCTGATGTAAAGCTGAAAGGAAATGCAGAACCAGAGTATGTTTCTGGAAGAAAACGTGATTCTTCTAGTACGTTGATTATCCGCACCAAATTGCATTGCATACAACAGGGGGTAGGAGAGTTGGAAACAGATTGGGACAAGGAACGTCCTTGTACAGTTTCGTGGGAAAGTACCTATGATGGAAACAGTTATGAAGTGCGTCTGGAGAGAGACGGAAGAAGAACAGGTGTTGTACAGGAGGTATCCGGCATTGATAAATCCATAGATTTATCCAATATGATGAAACGTGCTGGAAATTACACGGCTTTTGTCAGAGAAATCAATCCGGATTCTGGAAAGAAAAGCGAATGGTTTGAAACCGAAAGTTATAATTTGCCAGAAGAAATCGCACAGAAAAACAAAGACCTTTATGGATACCAGTCCTTAGACAGTTACGGATGGAAACAGGATAATAATGGCTGGTGGTACAATACTCCGGGAGGTTATAAGAAAAATGAATGGTTACAGAGCAATGACCATTGGTTTTTCATGGATGAAAACGGGTATATGGTCACAGGCTGGAGAGAAATCGGAGGAAACTGGTATTATTTTAATGATATCGGAGAGATGCTGTCCGACACGGTTACACCAGACGGATATACGGTAAATGCAGAGGGGGTATGCATCAACTGATAATGGCAGTCGCACTCCATGAGGAGTGCGTGGATTAAAGTAGCAATCTGGCATTGACTCCATTTAGGACTTTGTAAATGACTCCCGGACAAAAAATCAGGGAATAATTTCGATTTTTACATATTGCAAAATCAAGGCTTTTTATTGACAAAGCGAAGGAAAAGATATATAATCCAACTATCAGTATTTCGTACAAAGTCCAAGGAATTTTAGTCACAAGAAGCCTGAAATGGTTTCTTGTGACTTTTTTTGTGCGAAGAAAGGAGGATAGAACAAAAAAGAAAGAAGGGGTGATTGTGAAAAATAAGAATCAAGTCAAAGGGAAGCAGGATTCACTGGAAGAGAACCAGAAGTATTCATGCCCCGAAAAAGGGTGGTGTTCTAACTGCATCCATAATCATACGGATTATTGCAAGGGTGAAGACATTTGCAGAGCGTATAGAGGACAGCCACCCACCGAATACTCACCTATCAGGTAGTAAAAAACGAGGGAAGCTGCTTTTTAATAAGGGGCTTCCCAAAGACGGGAAAGGAAGAAAAAATGAAGAAAAAGTATGTACCTGTCACAATTACAATGGAATGTGAAATCAGGGAAGAAAATCATCTGGATGTGTTTGACAATATAGCTGAAAACTATCCGGATTTTTTCTTGGAAGAAGCAGAATGCCAGTCTCTTAAAAAGGGCAGCTTCCAATATATCTGGAAAGGAAAAATCGAAGAATGCAAGAAAGATGACTTTTTGAGACTGACCCATCATGCAGAGGGACTTTATGAAGGAACAGGGGCTGAATACGTCCATGTAGAAGTTTCATTTGGTCAGTAAAACATCAAGAAACAGAAAGGGGGATAGTACTTATCCATCCGGGAAAGAACAATCATCAAAAAGAGAAGATGCATTTTGTATCTTCTCTTTTACGTTAGAATGAAGAAAAGGAGAAAACATATGAGCTGGGTAGCTGGATGCTTAACCATTGAAAATGAATCACAAAAAGAAATAAACAGAGCGAAAACACATATCCGCAATGTGGTCAGAAATAATGCAGACCTGGGAGAGTTTCCAAACATGGGAGACTCACTGAATCGGATAAAATTTGTAAATCCCGACACAATCCCGTCTTCCATAGAGGAAGCGGAAAGAATCGCAGACGGATATAAATGGAGAAGGAATTATAATATTGCCATTCCGTTTGTCGGGGAATCCGAAAAGATGAAGGACATCAGGGAGAGAATCGAAGAGGAACAAAGAAAGTATGAAGAGTACGGGAAGAAACATTCTGTTCTTACATTCAAAGCTGCTTATGTTTCCTGTCCGAAGTGCATGTCAAAGCTGAATAAGGAATATTTGAAAACTGATAAATGTCCGGTGTGCCGAAGTGACATGCGTTCTGATACCACCAAGGCAACACTGGAACGATACCAGAAAAAGATAGCATCTTTAAAGAAAGAATACGAGGAACAGAAAAAAATACCGAAAAACAAGAAATATGTTCTTTTTTATGAAGAATATATAGGATAGAATAGGAGAATCTATGATATATGAAAAATAATCTTAAAGAAGTGATAAAAAATCTTAAAGACCACATTTTCACTTACAGCCTTTCAGATGGTGGATTTGGCATCGTCCTGGCTTCCAATAAAGAGGATGCAAGAGAAAAAGTTAGGGCAGCCTACCAGAAACATGGTGGTTACGAAGATAAAAAAATGGATGGGGTAGAAATTACAATTACTGTCCCAGAAGAACCGTTTGAGGATGCTCCAGATGTAATGGAACTGGAAATATTCTAAAACAAGTTGATGTGTTAGTGATAAAAGCAGTGGAATTTTCCGCTGCTTTTTTTGTGCTTTTTTTAGAGATAATATATATCTATAGATATGGTAAGCCTTGACTTATTACACTTGAAATGATAGTATATCTATAGATAATAAGGAGGGAAACTTATGATTGAAATATGTCCCATTCATTATAAAATAGAAATAGATGAATTGCTTACTTTTTATGAGCAGAACAGCAAAAAGATACATCTGACTTTGGAAGAAGCACTGGAAAATTGCCAGCAGAAACATATCTCTATTGAATATAAAAACTTATACTCGTTTATAAAAGACCATGAAGTACGAATTTATTCGAACAATATGCTTATTTATGTCAATGATATTTCCGAAGGCTTTGAACCCGCATCTTTCACTCCGGCATTTCTGGGGGCAAGCCAGGTGAAGGACATAGATGCCATGGAACGCAGTATCTTGGAAGTTATCACGACAGGCTTTGTTCTTGCGTTTTTGGCAGAGAATAAAAAAATGTCTTATAAAAAACGGCATGGCACATTTTATGAGATATATGAACTGAAAGATGCCCCCATCACTATGAAACGGTATGAATGTGGAACGGACCTGTTTACGGTTCGTGAAAAGTGGGGGAAAGTTTCCTTTGTGTGTAACCATATTCTTAGAAAATCCTTTTCGCTGCCAAGTAACCAGTATCAGATGCCAAACCGCAATCCAATCCGGGTATTCCGTGCCGAGAACACAAAAGATGCAGAGGACATAAATGAGTTAAATCAGTTACTAACAGACATACCGGAATCCATAGGAAAATGCTACTCCACATGTAGTGCTATCATGAAAAAAGCCGAGGAAAGCGGGTATGCAAAAAGACACAAAGTAGAATATTATGCTGGTTGGACCTTTCTCATATATGCGGATAAAATAGTACATCATGCATGGATAGTGATAGATGATATCCATGTAATAGATATGACTATGAAAAAAAGCGGTGAAATGAAAGAATTTTTAGATTCCTCTGAAAAAGGAATTTATAAACCTTTTTCTAGGGAACTGCTGGCAGAGTGGACGCATAAAGAGATAGAAGAACATGCAGCCTATTCCAAATACCATTTTTGCGGAAAGGCGGAAGAATGCATCTATATTGGTACGAAATGTACCGAAGAAGAAGCGAAAGAAAGTTTCCGTACCATGCTTACCAGGGGAAACTTGCCGGGGTATAAATACACATCAAAAAACCAATATGAGAATAAATTCCAGACACTATACCAAAAAAAATACGGGGGAAGCTGATATGCTGATAAAGGATAATGAAGAATATCTAGCAAGACATTTGGCTATTAATGATAAAAAAGGATGGTCTGACTGGCAGAAAATACGAGCCAAACGAACCGTGAATTCCGGTCTTGCAATATTGGACTATATAGATAACATCAGTTTTACAGATATGATGAATGCACAGTATTTCAAGTATGTAGACCAGGAAATACGTCCCTTTATCAAAAAATATGAATATGCTATGGAAGGGGCGAAGGTAGACAGGACGGCTTTTTTGGACACTTTGGATAAAGTATATTCAGACATGGCATCAGAAATCCTGAATGGGAAATTGGAAGTATTTTTGGATTTTGTTCTGGCTTGGAACGAAAAATACATTACAATGGAACGGGAAGAAACCAATCATGCAGTAGGGAAAAGTTATATCAGCCTTTTGATGCAGCAGTTTGATTATCTTGCAACGGGAGAAGATGTTATTCTGTGCGGGGCTACTACAGAAGGAAAGCCTATTTATCACAAGGACCTGTTCCCATTACAGGATTTGCCGAATTACAATTTCACAGAAAAAAATCTGTATCTTCAAAACGGAAAAGTGAAAGAAAAGAAGGGCGCAAAAACGGATATCAATGACTTATGCAAGGAATATCAAAAGTATGGGTATCCTGTAAAGAACTTTGCAGAAATTGAGTATTTGAATGATGTGTCCCAGTTATGGACTAACGAAGTGTTAAACATAGCTCCATTAATAAACGAATACACAATGGATATGATTTGTGAAAAACCATTTCGTGCAAAGTCGTATTTCGAACTTCCTCGCAAATGGAAAAATACAGACCTTTACAAAGAAGAACTTCAAGAAAGAAGATATCTGCTGCCGTCAAATGGTGTGATTCTAAAATACAGAAACGCATACAGCATACAGGAACTGAAAATGAAAGAACTGGTTAAAAATGACACTGTGTATATGATTTATCGGGTTGAGACAGATTGCGGTCAGCTTTGCGGTTTCTATAATACTAAGAAACAGATTTTCTACAGTCCACTAACCAAATCATCCCATCCGGAAAAGGAAATGCAGTTTGAGAACTTTATTCTGGAAAACTATTTTCGCCTGACAGTAAAGGATATTGATTTTTCAAAAAAGAAACTGTCCTGTATGCTCATTGTAAATGAGTTTAAAGATGCAGAAAGAATCGGATATACACAGAATCAGCCCATTGCAATGTGCAGTTATCTCGGAGGGAAGCAAAGAGACTTCCAAAACGGAACAGGAAATCCGGAAACAGATAAAAACCTGTTTATTGACGGGAAATCACTGGAAAACAGAATGTTCCGGTCCGCAGAAGAGGGATTGTATCATAGATACAATCGTGAAAATTACTACTCAGAACAACGGTCTATCAATGGGTATATCCGTAAACTCCCCAAAGGCAGTAATGCTTCCGAACAGTCTACTAACTATGCAAAACAGCTTGGAATTGAGTTGGAACAGGATGAAACCTATGTAAAACCTTTCATAAAACATGTACTTAGGGTAAAATAAGATTTTTTCATTGTTCTGTTTCGGAGCATTGTTTCTATACAATCTAAAGAGGAATCCCAGATGAATGAAATTATTATGTACACAGATGGCTCTTGTCTTAAAAATCCAGACGGTCCCGGTGGCTGTGCTGTAATTTTGCTATATGACAAAAATGGAAAGCCATATGAAAAAAGAAAATCCATTCCAAATGAGAGTACAACCAATAATAAAATGGAGATTATGGCTGTCATTACCGGATTGCAGATGGTTTTAGAGCCATCGGATATTAAAATTTATTCTGACTCAAAATATGTTGTAGATGCTTTTCATAAAAAATGGGTGCAGAAATGGCAACGTATAAACTGGGACAGGGGAGAAAATGGGGGAGTTGTAAAAAATGTAGACCTATGGAAAAAACTTCTTTCTCTTCTTGAACCACATACATACCAGTTCTTCTGGGTCAAGGGACACCAGGGAAACCAGTATAATGAACTGTGTGACCAGATGGCAGTAGAAGCAGCAAAAAGCCAGAAAGGAAAATATTATGAAGGGGTCGTAAGGGAAGACACTTCTTTTGCTGCTGCCGTAAAAGATAGAAAACCATTAGGAAAAATCCAGATTTCCTGTAAAAAAGCAGAATGGGATGATATAAAGGTTGAACAGCTTTTTCTGGAAAAACGATTTCTCATAATGATTCAAGGGTCTTATGATGGAAAAACAAAAACAGGTCAATGCAAGTACCTTTTGAATTATGAAAATTTTGCAAGGGTGTATACAGAAAATGTAGGGGCATCAAGCAGTGTAAATGATGTACTTCTGCAAGGCATTGAACAGGCTGTATCTAAAATTCGATACAAACAAAAGCCTATCACTATCATTACGGCAAATAATCTGGGATTTAAAAATCCGGAGAAAAGTATCCATGCATCCACTATCCGCAAAATTTATCAGATGGCAGCAGAGAATGAGAATGCATTGGAAGTCATTGAAGCATTTGGAGCAACCAGACAAATCAAAAATACAATTAAAAATTTTGAGGTGTAGAAATGAAAGAAACAAAAAAGAGATTCAATAAAAAACTGATTAACATAACACTTGCGGGTTTTTTGTTTTCAACCATGCTTTTAGGTCTGGCAACTTTTCAGGGAAGTAAACCGTTGATGGTTCTTGGTTTACTTGGTACACAGATTTTTGTAACGTACTTGATTGTGGAACTTGCCATTCGGGAGCATACAAATAAGAATATTGTTTTCATTATGATATATTTGAATGTTATCGCATTTACCAGTAATATCAGAATCCTTGGAGTAGCCAAATGGTTCAATACAGTAATGACAATTCTCCAGTCTGTGTGTGCAATTCTTATGGGACTTTATGTACTCTCCCTTTGCCGGAAATACTTTGATGCTGAAATGTTAGATGAAGAACAGGTAAAAGATACCAAACCAAATGAAAATGTGGAAGATATGGAAAGGAAATGATAGAATGGAAGAAATCATGAATGCTCCATCAATCAGCAATTTAAAAAAAATAAGACATGAAAAAGGAATGACGGCATCAGAACTGTCAAAAAAAACAGGCATTCGTCTTATGAGAATTCAGCACTATGAGTCTAAATACCGTGACATTAACAAAGCGGAAGCACTGGTAGTCTATAAGCTGGCTTTGGGGCTTGGCTGTGATGTCAGTGAAATACTCGAATTGCCAGAAGATATTTGCCAGGTAAAAAATTCCACAAAAACCCAAAAAAAGAGAAGAAAAGAAATTACTTCCGAGGAATAGTATGATATTAGTAGTAGCGGAGAAGCCTTCTGTTGGAAGAAACATTGCTGCCATTGTAGGTGCAAACAAAACAGAAGACGGATACATTGAAGGAAATAATTACATTGTGACATGGGCGGTAGGACATCTGATAGGCTTATATGAACCAAATGATTACAGCGAAGAGTTGGCGAAATGGTCTGTAGAGCAGCTTCCGATTGTACCGGAACGATGGAAGACAAAGGTTCTTCCATCCACCGCAAAGCAGTATAAAGTAATAGAGAAGCTGATAAACCGTCCGGACCTGGAATATGTCATCAATGCGGGAGACTCCGGACAGGAAGGCGAGCTGATTCAGCGTCATATCTACAATAAAGCTATGAAAAGGAAAGTACCCATAAAACGTTTATGGGTCTCTTCCATGACGGCAGAAGCCATTACAGATGGGTTGAGAAATCTCAAGGATTCCAGAGAATATGACAACCTTTATCATGCCGGATTTGCAAGGGCTATGTCTGACTGGCTGGTTGGCATCAATGGGTCCCGTCTTTATACCTGTATTTTTAATACAAGACCACCCCTTTCTACTGGAAGGGTGCAGTCTCCAACTTTGGCTGAAATCGTAAACCGACATTTACAGATAGTAAACTTTAAGCCAGAAGATTACTTTGTGTTGCAGATAATAGCGGGAGGAATCAAGGCTACTTGGTTTAGAGAACAGGACAAGGAAAAGAGCTTTCCTACCATGAAAGAAGCCAATGAAATCCTTACGAAAGTCAATGGGAAAACAGCTGCGGTTACTCTCTACAAAAACGAACAGAAGAAAGAGTCAAGACCACAGTTACATAACCTTGCATCCTTGCAACAGGAAGCCAGTAGAATTTATAAGTATTCCGCACAGGATACCTTAAAGGCTGCTCAGTCTTTGTATGAAAAGAAACTCTCAACTTATCCGAGAACAGACAGCAAGTATATTACACAGGATATGATTTCGGAAATGCATCAGTTGATGAACGCCGTGGCAGCCAATAATACTTACAAAACGGTAGCAGAGTATGTGGCAAAGACAGGGCTTAACATAGATAAAAGAATCGTAGATGATAACAAGGTGACGGACCATCCGGCACTTCTCCCAACAAAAAACATTGGAAAGGCAGACCTTAGTAAATTAAGCCCTTCGGAGCTGAATGTTTTGCATCTGATTGTTTCCCGTTTTGTTCTTGCCATGTCCAGAGATTATATCTACAACCAGAGTACGGTTGTCCTTACCGTTGAGGGAGAAACCTTTAAAGCAACCGGAAAAGTTCCGGTCAAGAAAGGCTACAAAGCCTTACAGGAAGCCCTGTTCCCGAAGAAAGACGCCAAGACGAAGAATGGTAAGGACGAGGATTCGAACCCCTTAGAAAATGCTTCTGAGGGATTAAAAGAGGGACAGCAGTATCCAGTTGAGGATGCAGAAATCAAAAAGAAACAAACCACTCCTCCAACTGAATATACAGATGGTACACTGATTGCAAAAATGGAAAATCCATTCGCAAAGGTGGAAATTGAAGGAGATGAAAAGGAGATAAAAGAGAGCCTTTCCGGAAGAGGGCTTGGCACTCCGGCAACCAGAGGTAATATCATCGAAGAACTGGTACGCAGAGAGTATGTAAGGCGGGAAAAAGACTATCTGATACCGACGGAAAGAGGAATTAAGATGGTGGAACATGTCCTTCCGGAAGTTTTAAAGAAGCCAGACATGACCGCAGAATGGGAGTACAGACTCCATCTGATAGCCAAGGGGGAATATAATCCACAGGACTTTGTAAATGAAGTAAAAGCTATGGTTCTTGATATGGTGGAAGATGAGAAACATAAAGAAAACCGTTCCATCCAGTTTAGCAAAGAAGATTCCATGCAGTCCCTGGGAAGCTGTCCGTTTTGCCACGGTGCTGTTTACAAGCACCAATTTCAAAAAGATGGAAAGAAAAAAACCTTTTATTCCTGTGAAAACAATAAAAAGGAAAATGGAACCTGTGATTTTATCCTGTTTGCAGATGATAAATTTGTAAAAGCTATCACAGGGGGTGAATTAAAAGAATCCTCTATGAAAAGCCTGTTAAAAAGCAAGGATAGAAAGTTTAAGGCAACCGGGAAGAAAAAAGACGGAAGCGGGACCTATTCCTGTTATATTGTGATGAAATCCTATGATAAAGGAAGAGTAAAGTGGGAACTGGAATTTGCAAAGACAAGGAAATCGTAGCAAAGTATGTTTTTCCTTGACTGGCAGCAGTAAATCAGATATATTTATCATAAGTGGGCTAACACTTGATTGTTCAGGTAGTGATACTGGGAGAACAATCCAATCCGAAGTGTAGACCAGACGAATGAGCTGGTGGTTGGCGGGCAACAAAAAAACTCGAAATGTAGACCAGACGAATGAACTGGTGGTTGACGGACAACAAAAAAATTAGCCATAAGAAAGAGAGTACATTTACATTGCGGTGTATCGGCTCTCTTTCTTTTTTTGAAAAAAATTATGATATAAGCCTTGACTTAGTATATCTATAGATATATAATAGAGGTAAGAAAACCAAGAAAAAAGATACGTTTTTATAGATATAGGAGATGGAATTATGGCATGGACAAAGGAGCAGATGCAGTGTATAGAGCCAAAGAATGGGATTCACAACATTCTGGTTTCTGCCGGAGCTGGAGCCGGAAAAACAGCAACTCTTGTAGAAAAAATCATTCGTGGTATCACAACAGACGAGCACAGCATGGGAATCAATGAAATTCTTTGTGTGACTTTTACACGAGAAGCAGCAAGGGAAATGAAAGAACGAATCTCCCTTGCTCTTGAAAAAATGCTTCGTGAACATCCAAACAATATCTGGCTGAAACGCCAGATGGCTCTCACAGAGACTGCTGCCATTATGACCATTGACAGCTTCTGTCTGCGCCTTGTAAAAGACCATATTAGTGATACAGATATAGACCCAGCATTCCGCATTGCAGACCAGGCAGAGCTGTCCGTATTATGGGAAAAGGCAATGGACGAATTTCTTGAAATGCAGTATGAAGCAGAATCTCCAGAATTCCTTTCATTTGCGGATGCGTATTCCTCCGGAAAGCATGACCAGGGCATCCGTGACAGCATCAAATCTGTCTATGACATGGCGCAGTCCAATCCGTTTCCGGAAAAATGGTTGGAAAATTGTAAAAATGTATTCCAGTGCAAGAATATCAATGACACAGAATGGATTCAGTTTCTGATTCGGGATATCCATATGCAAGCAGAGAGCATTTACAACAATCTGACTGCTGCCAGTGCAATTTGTTCTGAACCGGGTGGTCCGTATATGTTGGACCAGATGATAGAAACAGATAAAGAACAGGTTCTGCGTCTACTGGAAGCCAAAGACTATGACACTATCTCCTCAATTCTTTCTGCGCTTTCTTTTGCAAGGCTTTCCTCTAAAAAAGATATCACAGTTCTTCCGGCTAAGAAAGAACGTGTAATATCTATTCGTAATGCCGGAAAAAAGGTATTACAGGACATGCAGAAAAAATATGTCTTAAAAGATAAGAATGCAGTGGAAGAAATCAAGCCACATATGCTGACTCTTATCGACCTGACAGAATCCTTTATCGGATATTTTTCTCAAAAAAAGAAAGAAAAGACGATTATGGACTTCGGGGATATTGAGCATACAGCGTTAAGCCTTCTTTTCAATGATGATGGTTACAGTCCACTGGCAGATGAGGTGGCAAAAGGATTCAAACAGATTTATGTGGACGAGTACCAGGACGTTAATATGTTACAGGAAACTATTATCCAGAGCGTGTCCGGAAGCCGTTTTGGAAAACCTAACGTATTCATGGTAGGAGATGTAAAGCAGAGTATTTATAAATTCCGTCTGGCAAGACCGGAACTGTTCCTTGAAAAATATGCTTCTTATTCCGAAGATGAGATGAGTGACAACCAGAAAGTAGAATTGTTCTTAAATTTCCGAAGCAGAAAAGAAGTGCTTGAAACCATCAATTTCTTTTTTGGACAGCTGATGACTCCGGCTCTTGGAAATATCAAATACGATGGTAAGGCTGCATTAAAAAATGGTGCGAAGTATCCTCTTGGCGTGGATGCAAAAAAAACAAAACTTTATCTGATGGATACCACAGATTCTGACACGGAAGAACTGAAATCCCGCCAGAAAGAAGCTATGCTGATTGCTGATATCATTAAAGATATTGTGGGAAAGGAAGCTGTATATGACAAGAATACAGGAGCATACAGACCCGCAAGCTATAAGGATATCGTAGTCCTTACAAGGAGTTTTTCGGGATGGGCTGAGGATGTTCTTACAATTCTTGATGAAGAGGGAATCCCAAGCTATGCAGATAAGTCAGAAGGATTTTTTGATACAGTAGAGGTACAGGCTGTTTTATCCATGCTCCAGATAGCAGATAACCCCATGCAAGACATTCCGCTTTCCTCTGCCATGATGCGTATTTGGGACTTCTCCGCTATGGACATGTGCGAGATTGCAGAACTGTTCAAACAGGAAGCAGATATTAACGGTGGACTGTATACGGCAGTAGAATATTACAGAGATAATGGGAATGACAAGGAATTACGAAAGAGAATCAATTTGTTTCTGACTTTCCTAAAGAAAATTACAGTGGAATGCAGAGATTACAGCATAACAGAAATTTTGAACATTATTTATAAGGAAACTGGGTATTACGCAAAATGCACATCCCTTCCGAATGGAGAAATTAAAAAAGCTAATCTGGAAATGTTGTTAAACGAAGCAGACAAATTTTCTGCCATGGAATCATCTGGAAGCGGAATCTTCAACTTTGTAAAATATGTAGATACTTTAAAAAAGTACGAAAAAGAGTATGGAGCATCCACTTATGCAGATAAGGATGCCACAAGAATAACCACTATCCATAAGAGCAAAGGACTGGAATTCCCTATTGTAATTCTGGCTGGTATTGGAAAACGCTTCAATCAGCAGGATACGAGAAAATCTATTCTAGTTCATCAGGACTTAGGACTGGTTTCTGACTTTATTGATACAAACAATAAAATCAAGAAGCTGACTCTTCCTAAGAGAGCAGTAGCAAGAAAAATCCAGATTGAAACTCTGGAAGAAGAACTGAGAATTCTCTATGTGGCAATGACAAGAGCCAAGGAACGTCTTATTATGATAGGTTCTGGAAAAGATATCCTTTCCAAAATGCAGAAATATGCTGGCATGAATTACAATACCCCGGAACTTCCGTATCTTGAACTGACCCAGGCTACCTCATTCATGGATTGGATTTTTATGGCACTGTCAAGAAATAAAATCTATGAGCCTTTTGCAGAATTGGCTGGGATTGAAATGGACACTACAAATCCGGTCTACCATATGGATGCAAATGTGGAAATCAAAATGGTAGACATTAATGATTTGATTGCTAATCACGAAAAGGATGAAAAGGAAGAGGGAATCCTAAAGTCAGATGTGGAGCAGATTCTGTTTGAAAAAGTATATAATGGCAGCAACAGACTGTATCCTTACAAAAATGTGGCAGAATTAAAGCCGAAAGCAGTTCCAGAAGACCTTGCAAAAGGGAAAAAGAAGTCTGTTGCTAAGAAGAGAAAAGTCAATAAGATGGAACTTCTGCCTAAATTCATGCAAAAAAAGCAGACAACCAGTGCAGATAAGGGAACTATCTACCACAAAATTTTGCAGATGATTGATTTTGCAAAATGTGATACCAAGGAAGGGATAGATAGAGAAATCCAGAGACTGATAGACGGAAATGTTGTCACAAACGAAGAAATCAAGAAAATCCGCATAAGCCTTTTGGGGAAATTCTTTGAAAGTGACCTTGGAAAGACTATGATTTCTGTAGAAAAAAGTGAAAATAAAATCAAAAAGGAAACCTATTACATGGAAGCAGTTCCGGCAAAACTGGTGGACCCGGAAATAGATGATGATACAACTGTTATCATGCAAGGTGTAATAGATGCCTATTTTAAGACGGAAGATGGATATATATTAATTGACTATAAATCAGACCGTGTTCCATCCGGAAGAGAGGAGTCTGCTGCCAAGAAACATTGCTCGCAAATAGAACGTTACCGCAAGGTAATGGAAAAGGCTGGGTTTGTGGTTAAAAAAGCATATATAGTATTTTTACAGACCGGAAAAGCTGTAGAAATCTAATTTGGAACAGGGGGATACATACCCCCTGTTCTTGTGCCTGTTTCAAAGACGGTATTGACAAAATGAAAGAAACTGCTATAATGAAAATATATTAATTTATTTTGTCGATGAGAGCAGAAAGAAACTAAAAATGTGAAAGAGCGTGGAAGATAACAATTCTACATTCCGATGATTTTTCAGGGATATTAAGACTACTTTTTGTTTGGAAATTGAATGGGACCCACCAGACAAGGTGGAAATTAATATTACTGAAAAGGAGATTGGACAGAAAAGCATAGAGTTTGAGAAAGCCCAGAAATGACAAATAAAGCAAGGAATAGAACCCTCCTGGTCGGACTGGTTCTTTTTTTGTATCTTAAAATTGACATAAACCAAGGCTTATGTTATTCTATACTTATGTAGTGCGAATGGGAAGTGAACATGAAAACCCTGGGAGATTCGCACTTGATAGAAAGAACAAACCCTTTGAAAAAACAATAATATTTTTTTCGGACAAACAATTTGTCCAAAAAATAAATGCAATCTGTATAAAAAGGCTATATTTTTTATACAAAATTGCTGTCGCACTCCGTATGGAGTGCGTGGATTTAAGTGTTGGTAAGTGCTTCCTCCGGATTTACGGCAACATGTCGCACTCCGTATGGAGTGCGTGGATTTAAGTCGAACTGAAAATATTTTATTTTGTACATAGCCCAGTCGCACTCCGTATGGAGTGCGTGGATTCAAGTGCCTGGTAATAATCTCCTTTATCCTGAAAACTTATCGCACCCCGCAAGGGATGCGGCAATTCAAGTATCGTTTTACCATTTCTTTCCTTTCATACATTTCAGAAAAAAGAATTTGCAAAAAGGTTGCATTTTTTGAACTATAATAGTATAATATAAGCACATCGTATTTTCTGAATCGTTTAAGGGCATATAAGAGTTATAGATAGACACATGTTCTATCTGTGGCTCTTTTTTTGTTGCTTTGGCATGAAAAGAGGAGAAAGACGGTGAATAACACATGAAAATGCTCATTAATGAGTGAAAAAACACCATTACTGGAAACAGATGGAAAAAAGGAGAACGAAAAATGAAAATGACAATGCGTGTAACAAAAGAAGAAATGAACCTGATTATGACAAACAGGGAAAAAAGAAAAAGACAGTACATCAGAAAAATGAGATTCATGAAAAAAATCAAAAGAATCTACTCCAAAGTTTGCACCATGCAAAACATGATTGGACTTGGCTGCTTAATGGGGGGAATCATTGCATTCCGCACAGGAACCGTAGGTCCAATTCGAGATGGGGAATTAGCATTTACAGCAGTGATGTTAATGGGACTTGGAATCTGCACTTTCTTTGTGAAAGAGTACGAGTTCTAATGAAAAAAGAATCAAGAACAGAAAAGAGAATGAAGAACAGTTGAAAAATGACGTTCTTCATTCTCTTTTCATTTTATTGCACGAAAAGGATGGATGAACTATGAAAAGTGAGAAAGAAAAAAGAATGGTAGTATGGGTAACTCCGGAAGAGATGCAAATGTTAACTTCCAACAGAGAGAAAAGAAAGAAAAAGTATCTGAGACACCTAAAGAGAATGAAAAAAATACGAAAAATGAAGCAGAAGATTGCAAATTATCTCTATCCAATAGAACAGCGTTTTGGTGGTGCTGTTGCTATTGGAACCGGGCTGGTCGGAATACGACTTGCCAACGGAGATGGAGAAATCCTGTTTTGCGCTTTATTTTTAATTCTGATAGGAACCTTTATATTATTTACAAGGAAAAATGTGTTTGACTATGATGAATATGAAAATTAAATGAGAGGGAAACATCATGAAAGAAATTTTAAATTATTATGAAAATGAGAAAAAAGCCTTCGAAGGCTACGAAGTCCCGGAGAAATTAAAGCAGACAGCATCCCTAATCATGTTCCGATTCAATATCGAAGGAATATGTGATGGAATGTATCTGTGCAATGTCATGGCACATCAGTCTGGAAGTGGGGATGGCTGCGGTTCATTCACATCTGACTATGTAAATACAGACATTGCTGCGGATGCTATTTCCGGGGCATACAAAACAAATATTTCTTCTAATGAAAGAGAAGAACTTTCCTATATGATAGAGCATAATGCTTTATCCAAACAGGTAATCCAAAACATGGAAAGTTCTCTTGATAGATGGAAGAATATGTTAAGACAGAACCATGATGAGTGGCGAACATCTTATTTGGAAAAGAACATTTCTATCTACGAAGAAAAGATGGAATGGCTGAAAAACCAAATGGAAAACAGTGACCAGCTGGAACTTCTTGCAGTAGCCAAAACCCCAAATGCTTGTTTTCGCTTCTGGGGGAAGTTCATTTTTGAAAGCAGAAAAGATGCAGACGGAGAGTTTTGCTATCCGGAATTTTATAATCTTGAGCTGGAGAAAAAGTCAGAAGAAGGCTTCTATGAGCCTTATACTCCCGGATATATACGATGGAATGGAACAAAGGTAGAGATTGAGGATATGCTGAATACAGCAGTAAATTCCTTTCTTTTTGAAAGAAATGAGATTTCTACTCTATTCCTTCATAACGAATTGAGAGCATGGGCGAAACCTTTTCAGGATGATGTGGCTTTGACCGTAAATGAAAAGCAGATTCCAAAGAAAATTTTCACTAATGACCTGTATAACTATATGGATTTACTTCTTGTTACAGACAAATTCATATACTATGGTTATGACAGCGAGATTTTGATGTTTGGAACCGAAGAACACGAGCTGTGTTCGGACAATTATTTTGCTGAGGTTGGACTCACGGAGTCATATGCAAATATCGCAATCCAGACTGAGACCTGTCTATTTGGAGCACCCGAAGAAAAGACGTTCCCAAAAAGAGTAATCGAAAAGATAAAGTCCACAGAAGAGGTGGATGAGGATGAATTTCATTATTCTTATTTGCCATCCGGATATTATTTGGAGTACAAACCGGAATATCCAGATGAAAGCAAAAAAGACTTCGTTGTGCATCAGGACTTAAATGGCTCTATCACAGTAGACAGATTGAATGAAGATGGAGAAATCGTATTGAAGCACTATGAAAATATTGATGACTTTGAAAAAAGATTTTCTATTTTGTAAAAGGAGAAAAAATGAGATACGCAAATCAAATCGAGTTTAAAAATACAACTGGTACAGTAAAAGAAGTGATAGATGCTCTTCAAGATTTTCCCAAAAATTATCATTGTTACATCCGCAATGTGGATTCTATTTATCCGATAACGGATGTAGATGATGATGCTCTGGGAGATAATGAACTGGGCTTTTCCAGCATAGAAACCTACGGAAGACGCATCTTAAATCCGATGCATGTTTCCGAATTACTTACAATTTTAGAGCAGTTTGGAGAAGAAGAGAGCAACTTCGAAGATATGAAAGTATTTGCGGAAGCAGCAACAGATATTGACCCGTCCCTGGATATGCAGCTTGATACGCCAAGAGGACTGACTTCTGTTGCTGTAGATAACGTAAACAAGATGGTTGTATTTCTGACGGGATACGAATACGACTTCTGCTAAAAAGAAAGGGAAATGAAACATGAAATCAAACGAGATGGTAAGCATTACGATTGAGCTGGACAAAAAGGATAAAGAGAACATGGAACAGATTTGTGCAGAGATGGGACTCCCATTAAATGCAGCTTTTTCTGTGTTCGCCAGAAAAGTAATCAGAGAAAGACGGATTCCATTTGAAATCAATGCGAATATCAATATGGATAAGGAAATCGTAAGGAATCTTGTCTATGCAGTTTCTGCCTATGCGTTGGAAAATTCATGGACAGATTCTGATATGATGGATGCATTGGAATCTATGGGAGTTACCAGAAAGGACTTGATTGCGTGTGGATTCGGAGAGTTCGTGCAGAACTACGAATCACAGCAGTAGTACAGTGAATAAAGAAGCTGTAGCCATTCCGTAAGGAATAGGCTATGGCTTTTTTACTGCCTTAACAAACACTGACTGAAAGGTAAAAGCTGCTGCCATGACACCTATTTCTACGTTCCATCAACCCGCATATTGACAATGCTGCCTTTTCTGCTATAATTAAAGTGTTAGTTTTATACAATAAGTTTAATGGCAAAAGTTGTAATTATCCTTAGATGGGATGATTGCGACTTTTTTTGTTTGAAAAGAAAGGAGAAACGAAATGAAAATTTCAAAAAAAATCAAAACGTCAAAACGAGGACTTACCTTTTCCTTTGATGGATTCGGAGAATTTTGCCCTGGAAAAAAATATAAATATATTTTAGATAAGGACAATAAAAGACTGTTGATTCTTCCGGTAAGAGAGAGCGAAGATGGTCTGAAAATCTCCAGAAAAAAAGGAAACGGAAAAGTAAAAGCCCTGTTCGACCTTAGAAATAAGGATGTTCTCTCTGTTATGGAATCCGCAAATTATCTGGATATCGAGATAGAGGAAGAACGAATTCTTATCACTGCAATGGTGAAGGTAAAACAGAAAGAGAAAAACAAGGTAGTATCTTTTAACCAGAGTGTAAAAAAACTGGCTACCTATCAGCTTCCCAAAACACTTTTAAAGGCTTCCGGAGGAGAGGACCAGTATTATCAGTTCAGCCTGGAAGATATCTTTGGAACATTAACCAAGGATTTCACAGTTCCTGTAGATGACACGGTAAAGAAGGACCTTCCGGACGTTCTGAAAGTAATTTCCCTATTCTCAGGAGCGGGAATGCTGGATTTACCATTCGCAAGGGATAAGGACTTTTCCATTGTCTATGCTGTGGAACTGAATGGTGATGCGGTAAAAACCTACCGAGAAAACATTGGAGACCATATTCATCAGATGGATGTGCGAAAATTGAAAGGAAAAGACCTTCCGGCAGCAGACATCATTATTGGTGGATGCCCGTGCCAACCATATTCCCGTGCCAACCCATCTGCGGTGAAACGTGGAAAAGAGCATGAAGAAGGAGACCTTCTGATGGAGTATGTCCGTCTGGTAAAGGAAACCAATGTAAAAATGTTTGTCATTGAAAATGTCCCACAGTTTCTGACTGATGCATACGGAGAAAATATGAAATATATCCATGATAATCTGGACAAGGACTATGAGATTACAGCGAAAGTTGTTTGTGACTCTGACCTTGGCGGGTATACGAAAAGAAAACGAACCATTATTTTCGGCAGCAGACTGGGGAAACCTGTCTCCATTCCGGATATGAAGATGTTTCCTGTAAAAACCGTAGGACAGGCATTGAAAAAAGTGCATGAAGGATGGAAAAATTTCCATGATGTTACGATTCCAAGTGAACAGACAAAGTACAGAATCTCCCTGATTCCAGAAGGAGGGAACTGGAAAGACCTTCCGGAAGAATTAAGAACCAAAGGAGTTCATTCCAATATGTACCGAAGACTGGACAGAAATCAGTCAAGTGTGACTATCTGTAACTGGAGAAAGTATCTTTTAAGCCCACCACGTTATGATAACAGTGGAAGATGGGACAGAATCCTGACAGTTGCAGAAGCTGCTGCCCTGTCTGGCTTAGATGAGTCCTTTACATTTTACGGAAAGCTGTCTTCCATGCAGCAGATGGTAGGAAACGGAGTTCCATTTTCTTTAGGGAATTTTGTAAAGGGAATCATAAAGAAGGCATTTGGAGTCAGTAAGAATGAAAATGTCCAACCAGTAACTGGCGTTTTACAGATTGTGTAGTATAATAATGCTATCATAAAAAAGGAGAAAACAATGGAAATCAAAAGTATACGGGAATTTCTTTCTTGGGTGGACCAGAAAGTATTTTTTCTGGATGAAAACGAGGGCAGTGTTTGTTTAAAAAATGGAGAAAAAGCAGAAGACTCTCTGATTGAACCCTACACGATGAAATTGCTTATAAGCGACATAAAAAAGCATTCCTATCTTTGGGAGAAACATGAAAATCATGCTTATACTTTAAAAAGGCAGTATCAGATGGATTATGTTCCTGAAATCCCAGTCCCGACAGCAGAACAGACAGAATTTTTTAAAAAGTCCGTCTGTAAAGGGGAGGACGGAATACTGATTCCCTTTTTTCATGGGACAGGAACGGAAATTACAGAGTTTGATGGAGAAATGACAGGTCAGGGAAATGACCAGTATGGAAGCGGATTCTACTTTACTTCCAATTTCAAAACAGCAAGAAGCTATATGTTTCAGAGAATGCAGGGGAATGACGGAATGGAAATGGAAAAGATAGGGGGAGAGGATTATTATAACGTACTCTCTGTTTATTTGGATATTCGCCACCCTCTCTATATTGACGGAATGGAAAACCCGAATCTTTCCCATATTTATCTGAACGATGTAGAGAAGATTTCATCCATTTTGGAACATCATCCGGACTTATATCTCGCTCCTGACGAAGATGGAGAATGGATGAACCCAATAGGGGATTATCTGGATGAATACTGGGAATTGCCGTTTGATGAAATGGAAAAAGAAGATTTTATCCCTTACATCAGGAAAATGGCAGCAGAATTTTTTGATAATACTAATCTTTATATTCTGGACAATTTTTTTGTGAATTATCCGCAAGAATTCAGAACCGCATTACGGGATGTGCTTGGTTATGACGGAGTGATTGTCCGTTTTAAAGAAGGCTGCCATGCCATAGCCTGGTTCCCGGAACAAATAAAGTCCGTGTACAATCAGAACCCATTATCTGGAAGAAAAATTAATCAGTAATAAAAGGGCGTTTTGCAGTTTTTTCTGCGAAACGCCTTTTTTTTTGATATGAAAAATGTTATAATATCGAAATAAATATAAAAAAAATAACAAAACGTTAAAGCCATAAAAAACCGGATATGAGCTATTCGAAGATTTTCATAAGATGTTGACAAATCTACCGTTTCAGCGTATAATGAGAACATAAGTTTTTGACATCTAGTTAATGGAATTTAAGGTCACAAAATGCGTTCTCGTGTTTTGTGACCTTTTTTTGTCAAAAACGAAAAGGAAAAGGAGGGTAGACCCTAGAAAGCAACTATCAAAAGGTACAAATAATTCAGAAAAGAAAAGGAGAAATGAACAATGGCAGCAGCAGCAAAAGTATGGAACTTAGACCAGATGTTAAGAATGCTTGAGAAAGGAACGATGACCTATTCCAACATTTATCAGAGAAGTTATGTTTGGGACAGAGAGACGGAGTGTAATCTGATTGCATCTTTCATAGAAGGAAGAGATATTCCGGCTATTACCGCAAACAGACACGTTGGAGATGATAAGAAGGCGGGCACGTTATTTGACCTGTTAAATGGAAAGCAGCGTATGACAGCAAGCTCTTTATTCATTAAGGACAAGTTCCCACTCTCAAACATCAGAAAATTGAGACTCAATCCGGAAGATGCAATTGAATTTACGGATGAGGAGAAAGAAAAGGTTCATTACTGTGTGGACGAGAAGGGCAGAGAAATCATTGATGTCAATGGATTATTCTTTTCCGAACTTCCGGAGATTTTACAGAAAGTAATTCTTGGAAGGATGATTCGCATTGAGTATCACGACAACATGAGCCGTGAGGACGAAAGAATTGCAATCATCAATGCAAACAGTGGAAAAGGCATGACCACCGCAGAGAAACTGCGTGTTGAGATGGCATCCTTTGAACAGGTCATTGAACTTGCAAAGCATCCGATGTTCCAGACAGCATTGACTGAAAAGGCAATTGCTGGCTACTGGAATGAAAAATTGGTAGAGCAGATTTATTGTATGCTCTACATGGATGAGCCAGCTCTGGATATCAAATCATTCCGTCCATTTATCCGAGATGCAGAATTTTCGGATGAACAGGTAGAGGAAATTTCAGAGGTTCTGGACAGATTCCTTGAAGTTTTTGAAATTGTCCATGAAAATGACAAAATCAGAAATGCAAAAGCCAGAATCTTAGGAAAGGTTCACATTGTTAGTTTTGCTAAAGTTATGCAGCGTTCTATCAATGAAAATGTACCTGTAGAAAGAATGGCAAGATGGATGGAATATTTCTTCTCCGGAAAGAGAAGAGCTTCCATTTCCGAAACCTACAATGAGTGGTCCGGAAGAAACACCAACCAGAGAAAGAGCATCGAAAAGAGACTGAATGAGGTCAATGCAAGCTATGAGAAGTACATTACGGGAAATGAGGAAATTCCTGTTGTGGAAAAACCAGCTCCTGTAAGAAGAAACAAAAAAAATGAGGAAGTTATCCGCACAGTTGTTACAGATGTTCCGGAACCGGAAGACGATATGGCAGCAGAGGATAATACAGAATCAACCATCATTGGCAATGAAGAAGATTTTCCACAGTTAAATATGGAGGATGATGCAGCAAGCAAGACATCCAAGATGGAAATTGTCCGTACTGTTATGGACGGCATGAACCCGCCAGAACAGGAAAACGATGCAGAAGTTGCCAACGAGGAAGAAGACTTACAGGATTCTTCTGAACCAACTCATGCGGAAACTCAGGAAGAATCTGAGACTGAGGAGGAAGAAACAGAAGAAGAACGTCTGGAGAGAGAACTCATGGAAGAAAAACTCATGGAAGAAGAGTTCCTTAAAGGACTAAACGGTGAAAGTAATATGATTATGCTGGATGACGAGGACGAGGACCGTGAAGTTTTCGTAGACCCCGCATAACAGAATATTTGGAGGGATAAAAATAATTTTATCCCTCTTTTTTAAAAACAAAAAAAGAAATGGACGGAGAAAATTCAATAAAAAGGAGAAAAGTATGAAGTTAGCAATTCACAATAGTTATGGACAGTATGTATTACCAAGAGAGTTTCACAGAACATCCAATGATAGAGCAGAAAATGCAGAATTATTGGCAAACTGGCTCTTAAACAGAAAGGATATCCCGGAATATAAGTTTAATGAAAACCTAACTGATACAGATGTGGAAAAAATTAGAAAGATGATTGTAACAGGAGTGGGTTGTGTCCGTGTTGTTGGATATCCAGATGGTATCTTATATGACAGATACTACATGGAAAACGCATTTTCTTCGGAAATCGAAATCAATCTCAGCACAGTAAAAATTATTGATGTTGATACAAGTAAAATCTGGACACTGGATGAAAATGACGGCAAGGAAGAGGTTCGCTATTTCAGGTGTGATAGGAATAACAAACTGATAGAAATTCATTAAGTCCAACCAATGGAAAAGTAAGTCAAGCAGAGGGATGAAAGCTATTTTATCCCTCTTTTTTTGAAAGAAGATATGGTTTATGAAGATACTATATGGAAAGTGCTTCTGGACACAAAGGGGATTTTGATGTCAGTGTTTTGGAAATTGTGGATATTGACACAAGCAAACCCTGGATTCTGGAAGAAAATGAAGGAATGGAGTCAATCCGGTATTTATAGTTCGTTAAAAGAAAGGAGAAAAAATGGGATTTTATAGTTGGATGTTTGCGGACAGAGCAAATGAGAAGCCATTGAAAATAGGAAAGACAGCATATCTTTTAATTCCTACAGAAGAAAATGGAGTATATGAAGGTCGTTATGATGGATATGGAAACATAGGGAATCTGTCTGTTTACGAACAGGTTGCTTTATGGAACAGGGATTATCTCTCAGAAGAAAATCTGGAAAAACCGGACCGTAAACGCTACGGAGATTTAGAGGATTCTGAGGAAGCATACCAAAGAGCTATGAAGTATTATGAAATGGAAGTAGCTCGTCTCAAAGACTTTGTATCCGGAATGAGCAAAGAAGAACTGAACGCAAAATATGGAAAGTATGCTCTTTACGAATTAGGTGTTTCGGTTGCTTGCTATAATTGGCAGAATGCGAAGCTGAAATATCCGATAAAAATTTGTGAGAAAAAAAGTTCTGCTAAATGTTATGATTCCCTTCCGGCTTCTAAATTAGACCCAAACCAGGGATGTGACTAATAAACACAATAATTTCACAATAAGGACATTGACGTAGAGAGAAAAAATTTGTAAAATAAAAACAGACATGGAGCAATGGCGAAATCTGTAGGTGGCTTTATGTTTTGTTGTCTGGGACTGCATATGCAGTCCCTTTTTTTGCGACTCCTGTTAATAAATAATATATAATTATAAAAGTTGACACAGTTCGCCATATATGATAATATGACCATATCAATATGTAAAAAAGGGGGATTAGCGATGGATATTTTGAATATTTCTAAAGAAAAAGGTGAAGCCACAGTCAAATTGACAGCAGATGAACTGGTGAAACTGTGTAATGCACTGTATGATATCAAAGAAGAACAGAAGGATACTACCTACTGGAATCTTTACAACGAATTGATGATTGCCTGTGACCTCTGCCAGTACGGACATATTGACAATTTCTGTTTTTCTCAGATAGTAAAGTGTAGAGAACACTTAACTGTTGCAAAAAATTCTAAAAAAGAAAGCGTGGAATAATTGGCAAGCCGTTTCGAACCTGTGAAATCAGGAATCTATATTGTAGAATACAAAAAAGAAAATGGTTTTTTTCAAAAAGAAACCATAGAATATGACAGAAAGAGAAATCAATGGGTAGGAGAAAAACCTCCGGAATTTTACAAAGAGAATATCTCTTCCTGGCAGACCGTAGACAACAGCCCTATCTAAAGAGCAGTTGACAAACGGGATGGATAACGGTATAATTATTTTATAAAGTTTTTCAGACAAGTCAGATGGAATATAAGTCACAGGAAATCTTCGGATTTTTTGTGACTTTTTTGTTGTGAAAAACAAAAGAGAAAGGAGGGCAGACCCTTAGAAAGCAACTAAAAAGGAACAAAAATTTAAGAAAAAAGGAGAAAATTTATGAACGAAAATGGTGCTAAGATTTTATTTTATGCTGCCGAATGTATGGAATTTACTTCCTATGGAGAATTCCATGATAATCTCACCTTAGAGGAAGCTGTAAAGTGCTACAATGCGATTCCGGCAAAGAGATTAAATGCGGTGAAAGGCATTGGTTTTGTACTTGAAGATGAGAGCATTTATAGTGGTATGGAATGGGGACTTTTAGTTGGAGGACAGATTGACTATGACAATCTGGAACTGGTCCGGCATTACAAAGAAAGTCCACTGGTGCAAGAAGCAGTAAAAAGATTGGAAAACATGAAAACATCATTAATTAACAGTTGAAAAAATGAGACTACCATGATATACTTAATACAAGTTTAATTGGTAGAGAAGTCATAAATGCGAAAGCATTTGTGACTTTTTTTGCATTTTGGGAAAGAAAGGAGGGGTTTCATTGAGTAATGAAATTTACACGGAACAAGAGAAGAGACTTCTTGAAAATATCAAGCGCAATATTAAGATTCTACAGATAAACAAGAAGATTCTAAATGATGCACTGAAAAAGGGCAAATACCAGTCTTCTTATGAAGGCTTGAAAGTAAAAATCCAAAAGGATTTTGTCCGTTTTTGTACAGCGGAAATGATACGGAAAACAACAAATGTAAAAGAGTATTGTGCATACATCCAGGCATCTTTTGATAAAAGAAATCGCCGTTTTTCTAACGCCTGTCGTTACCTGAACGGGAAAATGCTGGAGAGAGAACTGATACAGATAAGAAACGAGATTCAGGATGAAGAACAAGCGTATTATATCAATACATTTGGATTGTTGCCGGGAGAAGAAAATACGTTTACGGAGAATAAGAAACAGGCTGGATGAGTCTTGAAAAGGAAGTGAAGATATGGAGCAGCAGAATGAAAATGAGATTTTAAGAGAACTGATACACAAAATTTCCCAGTTACAGCAGTGTAAACGGGTTATGAAACGGGAAATTCTGAAAGGAAAATTTGCTGATTCTTATGAAAAGATGATAGAGGATATCAAGAGGCTGTATCTGGATTATTGCTGTTACGGAATGATTCGCAGAGCTGTCAATCCGGAGGACTATTGTGAGGTTATAAGACAAGAATTTGTAAAGCACAATCAGGATTTTTCAAATGCTTGCAAATATTTAAAACCTCCTGTCCTTTCAAAAAAATTAAAACAGATACGGAAAGAAATTCTGGAGGTTGAACATGCATATTGCAATCAGATTATACAGCTTTCGGAAAACCTGAAAAGAAGAGCATAATTCAAAAAAGACCATCATACTGAAAACAGCATGGTGGTCTTTTTTTGCTTTTTGTTAAAAAAATTGATGTTTATTAAAAAGTGTGATATTATATATTCTAAAGTTATATCACATTTTTGTTTCGCAGAGGGAATCATGTCATACAAAACCATTCTTTTATATAACAATGCATACAACGGGCTGCCAAAGGATTGTGAAGAATATAAAATTCTTCGAATAGAATATTTAAAAAAATATTGTGACGCTATTGAAACTGAGAACTTTTGGAACGAAACACATTATTTTCAGAAACTGCTGACTTGTATATCATACGATAATTTTTCACCAGAAGTCACTGAACGTCTTTATAAAGTCTTTAGGCAACGTGCAGAATATCTGTCTCTATATTACTATAAAGTCCATAAAGATATCGCAGATGACCCCCAATTTCAAAATAATACTGAAAGAAAAAAATACTGCGATAGCATGGATTATTATTTTTTTATAAATGACATGCACTATATCCCATATGAAAGAAATTTGACAGATATGTTGAAACGCTTATTCAAAAAGTACCAATACAAAGGTTTTGCTTCGGAAAAGGCAATTCAACAGTATAAAGAAACGAGCTGTTTGTTCAAATGTTCAAAGATGGAAGCGGATATGATAGCCTATTTTCAAGAGCACGATTTGATGTATACCTATCAAAAATCATTTCCGGATTTACTTTCTCCAAAAGGAGGACATTTACTATTCGATGGATGCGTTGAAAAAAATAGACAATTGTTGTTGATTGAATGCCAGGGCTTGCAACATTTCCAACCAATTGAACATTTTGGAGGGGAAGAACAATTAAAAAAGCAAAAATTATATGATGATATAAAACGCCAATACTGTATTGAACATAAAATACCTCTTTTACTCATTCATTATAATCAAAATGTATGCTCATCTATTTCAAAATTTCTGGATAGAAAAAGATATGATAAAATTATTTATGAAAAAAAATGAATGCGTATTTTTCAAGATTAATGGTAAAAACCATTAATCTTTTTTCTTGTTAACGTGTTAATTAATAATTGATATCTTTTTTTTGGTGTGTTAATATATATTATATATATTCTAAAATCATAACACATTTTTACTTTAAAGAGGAAAGGAAGAAAAAACAATGAGTGTGAAGGCTTTAGAAAATAAGATGGCACTTCCTACAAAGGACTGGGGTATCAATGACCAGAGTGATTTGTACGAAGATGAGTCTGGAAGACAGGTGGCGAATTTCGTCATCGGAGTGAACCTGAATCCTAATAATGAAGTGGTAGGATATATCCAGGAACCCATTTATACAGACCTTGTAACAGCATTGCAGTCCGGACAAAAAGGATTCAGCACTCTCATAAATATCAATCAGGTCCCGCCTGTCATTATCCGTTATGATAAACAGGTTCTCATCCACAATGACCAAGTTGTAAAGCACATAGAAAACATTAAGAATGCTTTGGATGATATCCCAACAGATGTTATCATTTCCAGTCTGGCAGAACTTCGAATCAAGAAGGCATCCAGAAGAAAAGCGGATGAAATCCGTGTGTTAGAATACATGGTAAAAAGCAAGACCAATATAAGCTACAACAATGGTCTTATCGAGTATGTAGTCCGTAATCTTATTTACAGTGCCATGGAAGATAAACTGGGAATCAATGATATGCTCCAGAAAATGAGCCAGGATGAAAGTATTCGCTTTATCGGAGCAGTCATGGAATACACGCTGACAGAAAGTACTTCCGATGAACGTCTTGCAGCTTTACTGGAAAACCACAACATTGAGGATATCGAAGAGACCTTAAACAGAGCTATTACTTATAAGTATTTTCTGGATTTGTTATAATCGAGGAGGTACTTATGAAGGAACATAAAAAACGATATTATGGCACAGGAATTATAGCCGTACTGCTGACTACAGTTTTTTGTACGTTTCAAGCCTATGCAGCTCCGGTGATTACCGTGACAAAAGGAAACCCAGCAGATAAACAGGCTCCTCCATGTACGATTGAGTTCAGTGTTTCTGACCCGGCTGGAGTTGTCTCTATTGTGGTAAATGGAAGGGAATTAGGTCCCAACGGTGGAGATTTTTATGAAGGAGATTATATCACTTATTATAATAGTACAGTCAATATTTCCGCAGTAAACAGAAATGGAGAGAGTAGCAGTAAATCTGTTCAGATTACAAATCTGACTACGGCTCTGGAACAACCACAAGTGGAACGTCCAACAGCTCCACCCCAGACTCAGGCTCCACAGTCACCTCAAACCCAACCCCAGACTCAGGCTCCACAGCCACCCCAGACTCAACCCCAGACTACTCAGGCAAGGGTCCCGGAGACCACAAGACCAAGAGTACAAGAGACAACCCAGGCTCCTACTACCAAAACCGAAGAAACTGAGCCAGTGGAAACCAGTCCGGTAGAAGAGACTATAGAGGAAACCGAAGAAAGACAGATGGAAGAAACAGAAACGGCAGCAGAGGAGAGTAGCCCCAACGAAGAAACTGAGCCAGAGACAAAGGGGACCGAAGCGGAGACTATAGAGGAAACAACCGCACCGGAATTACCGCCAGACTCCTACAAACTTTATCCGGGAGGGAGAAAAAATAAAATGATTCCTCAAATATTAATCTGTGCCTGTATCTGTGCTATCGGATACCTGATAACAGCGATTCTTTTAAATCGAAAAAGACTGAAAAAGTATAAACAACTCCATGAGGTCTTAATAAAACGACAGGATATGATAACCCAAAAAGACTATGAACGATTCCATGAAAATACGATAGATGGATTACCGGAAGATGAGGAGGAAGAAAATGAGTCAAAGTAGGGAGTTGTGAAGAAAGAATGGAAATAGAAAATACAATCAAATATGGACCGTATCTGATTTACCGTGATTCTACTATTATTGATATCCGCAATGGAAAGAAAATAAAAAAACATATCAGGAATGGAAAATATGTAGTAGGACTCAGGATGAATACAGACAGGAAGTGCATTTATTATCAGCTCCACAGGCTAATGTATCAGCTGTTTATAGATGATACCATTACCAGATACGATTATATTGTTCCGTTAGACCGGGACTTTTTAAATATGGACCTTTCTAATTGGAAAAAATGTTCTGCTTCGGATTTTCATAAGGAAAAACGAATGGCTGGCAGAAAAAAAATCGTAACGAAAGAGATGGAACAAAAAATATTTGCACTTCATGAAAATGGAGTCTCTTTAAGAAAAATTGGAAATGAATGCGGAATTTCATTTTGTACGGTACACAAGGTTCTGAATGGAGACTACTAAAAAGAAAGGAGAAAAGGGAAAACCATATCCGGTTTCCCGACTGTATCATATGAGAAAAATCAAAAAAGCCTTGCTTTTAATTGCACTGTCATGCAGTGTGGGGGCTGTCAGTGGATGTTCGACCGTGATTGAAAAACAGCCAGAAATCGTATTGATACCGGAATACACCGTAGATACTGTACCGGAGGGCGTGTTTGTTCTTTCAGGAGAGACGTTCTATCAGCCATATAACGGTGATAAAACGTATTCTAATCTTCCGGAAAATACATCTGTAGACCGTGTGCTCTGGTATACAGACAATAAAATTCATGTTCCAACTTATAAAAACGGTGACAAGATAGTGTTTAAGAGCAAAACAAATATTCCGAACCAGTTTGTTCTGGAAGGATTTGAGCATATCTGTGACAGTATCGGAATTAGAAAAATCCGTTTAAATGATGCGGGGAACTATGTGATTTCCGGAGACACCGCACTGCATCCGACCAGTGATGCTTATACCAAACTGACACCATATTTAAGTAGCAGCAGTGCTTTGGTTTTGGACACCATCAATGGAGATAAGATTCAGAGTAACATTATCAATAAAACAGGCTCTATCAGCGGGCTTACAAAAGATGAAGTCTATACACTTGGATTCTATGTAGGAACCCAGTATTATGAAGTGGATATAAAGGCAGATACTGAAATTTACTGTTCCAAGAGCATCAATACGATTGTAAAATACAATCTTACAAAAAATGGATATCTGACTTTGCAGATGCCGGACCTTTTAACTCCGGGTCTTTATGATATCAATGGTCTTGGAGTTGTAAACTACGAGGGTGTATTACAGGAAGGACAGTAAAAATGGAAGGATTTAGTATCAATGGACTTGTCACTGCGATAATTCTGACTATTTTTGCTTACCATGTGATTCGTGGCTACCGGAGAGGATTCATCAAACAGGCAGCGTTTGTTATCAACACTATTCTGTCTGTGATTCTGGCTCCGGTTGCAATGCCTGTATTTTGGGGCATTTTCAATGAACTTGGGGTGACAGTCCAGCTGGAAAAATATATCAATGCGTTTTTGGAATCCTATTATTACAGCCATACAGTTTCAGGTGTTATGCTGTCTCCAGAATTGACGGATGGAACTTTAATAGGAGTGGATGGCGTTGCAATGGCTATCCTGTCCCAAAATGCCGGAATCATAGCCAAGAACATCATCCGGACTTTATCATATTCTTTCGGTTTTATTACCATCCGCTTATTGTTGCATTTTGTATTCCATGTGGCAGACCTCATTGCAGCACTACCAATCATTCACCAGTTTGATAAAGCAATTGGTGCATTATCTGGAGGACTGATGACTCTTTTAAGCATTTGGGTAATAACATCACTTATGTCACTATTGACTTTTATCCCTGGTGTTGGAATGGTTTTTGATATGGTTATGTCTGTTCCGGTTATCCAGGCTTTTCGTAACATCAATCCATTTCATCTACTGATACAAGTAGTAGATATGATGCGTTGACGTTTCCCACAGATAACAAAAAACAGCTTCATTGACATAAGCCTTGGCTTATGTTATAGTTGAGTTGTAAAGTGCGAATGGGAAGTGAACATGAAAATACAGAGGGATTCGCACCTGATAGAAAGAGGGAAACCCTTGAAACAACAATAATATTTTTTTGAGGATAAATCAATTTATCCAAAAAAATAAATGCAATCTGTATAAAAAGACTATATTTTTGTACAAATTTGCTGTCGCACTCCGCATGGAGTGCGTGGATTTAAGTATTGCATTGAACAGGAAAAATAAACTGCTTTTAGGTCGCACTCCGCATGGAGTGCGTGGATTTAAGTTGGCGATATATATGTATCTATATCACACCTTATTTGTCGCACTCCGCATGGAGTGCGTGGATTTAAGTTTGAAAAATCCACTTATGAGCCAAAGCTCAACAGTCGCACTCCGCATGGAGTGCGTGGATTTAAGTGTCAAAGCAGAGCTAGTTAAAGGAGGACTAATCACTATTATACCACATACAAAGTGTTTGGAGTCTACGGAAAACCTATTAAGAAAAGGAGCGGGGAAATGAGAGAAGTATATTCATTTCCATTAAGAAAGAAAAGGATTGCAGTTAAGGTCAAGAAAATAGGGGAGAATAAGTTCAGGGTAGTCCCTGGCGTTTGTGTCTTGGAAGAATCTACATTGGTCTGTGAGCAGCCATTTTTTCAAATTGTGGGAGATGATGGAGAAGAGATACCACCCACTGGAACATTTTTCTGGACGGCAGAAACTATCGACCCATATCACTTGGTTACAGATTGGTTTTAGGCTTTGACAAAAGTTCAAAAAACGCCATAGGGTCTGTGTGTGTTAAGGAAGAGGGACTGATAAAATGAAGAAACGAAAGAGAAAAGCAGAAAACGTTCTGCTGCCAACATCCGTTCTTGGAGTTATCTTGTTTGGTAGCCTTGTAAAAAACAACATGAAACTAATCCTTACAGCCATTATTCTTGCCATTATTCTATATGCGTATATTAAGGCAGTACGGAAGAACCGAGCAACGGAACGATATCTGATGAGTGGAATGCAAGAGGTAGACCATATGACGGGAGAGGAATTTGAATACTTTCTTTGTACTTACTTTAAGGAGTTAGGGTATAAGGTAAGAACCACCCCCACGGTCAATGACTATGGCGCAGATGTGATTGCTTACAAAGAGGGAGAGAAAATCGTCATACAGGCAAAGCGTTATAAGGAAAATGTAGGAATTAAAGCAGTTCAGGAAGTGATTGGTGCAAGAGAGTACTATAAGGCAGATAAAGCAATGGTCGTTACTTCTTCCTACTTTACACCAAACGCAAAGAATCTGGCTCAGTCCGGAAACGTGGAGTTGTGGGACCGGACAAAGTTAAAATCCGTCATGCAACAGGTACAGGGAAGGGTTATTATTGACGAAATGAAAAAAGACCCGGCATATCAGAACTTAGACCGGACATGTCCGATTTGCGGGGCGAAACTGATAATCAAGAGGGGAAAAAATGGTTCCTTTTATGGATGCGAAAATTTCCCGGATTGTAAGTTTACAAAATCCATGTAATGTATGGCACTTCCACACAGCGAAAGCATAGGGAAGCATAATACTCTGGAAAGGAGGGCGAAGGATATGAAGAAGTGGTATTGTGTAACTTCTTCCTTTGACAATATGGGAAGGGTAACGGCAGCAGTTACGGATGTAATCGAAGCCGAAGAATGCCCGCACAACTCCTTTCGGAGTACGACAAGAAAAGATGTATATAATGAATGGTTTGAAAACGAACAGGAAGCCAATGATTGGGTCATTCAGGCAAAAAAAGCCTGAAAAGAATCTTGTAAATGACTATCCATTATGATAAGATAAGCATATAGGTTTTTAGGATGCGTTAAAAGGTTTGAGAGTCATAAATTACGAAGGTGGTTTATGGCTTTTTTCGTTTAGAAAGGAGGGTAGAAAAGCCAGAAGGCAACAAAAATCTAAAGAACAGTAACAAAGAAAATCGTAAAAAAACAGAGGAGACTCTTGCGAGAAGTGGCAAATTATGATAGAATCATAATATGTTACAAACGTAAGACAGTTGACGGAAAATAAGGTTACAATCATCTGAGAAAGATGTGTTGTGACCTTTTTTATTTGCTCAAAATAGAATTGATAGAAATGAGCATACGCACTGACTCTTCTCAACAACTTGGAAAGGAGAAAAAGAATGAAGGTTTTAAAAAGAGATAACAGCATCGTGGAATTTGATTTACAAAAAATTGTAAATGCAATGAAAAGGGCATTCGTAGCCTGTGACAAGACCTGTCTGGATAGTATACTGGAATGGATGTCAGTCCGTACTACCGCACGTTTTCAGGATAAAATCAAAGACGATTTGATTTCCGTGGAAGATATCCAGGATGCGGTGGAAGTAGTGTTACAAGACTGTGGATATTCGGATGTGGCAAAAGCATACATTCTGTACCGCAAACAGCATGAGAGAGTGCGTAACATCGGAGATAAGGTACTTGACTACAAAGAAACCGTGAATAAGTATTTAAAAATCGAAGACTGGAGAGTGAAGGAAAACTCCACCGTAACCTATTCCATTGGTGGTCTCATCCTTAATAACTCCGGAGCTATCACTGCCAACTACTGGCTCAGTGAGGTTTACGATGAAGAAATTGCAAAAGCTCATAAGAATGCAGATATGCACATCCATGATTTGTCCATGCTAACAGGATACTGTGCGGGCTGGTCCTTAAAACAGCTTATCACAGAGGGAATCGGAGGAGTCAGTGGAAGAATTACTTCCGCACCTCCAAAGCATCTTCCTGTCCTTTGCGGGCAGATGGTCAATTATCTGGGAATCATGCAAAATGAATGGGCGGGCGCACAGGCGTTTTCGTCTTTTGACACATACCTTGCACCTTATGTAAAGGCAGATAATCTTTCTTATGACGCAGTAAAAAGAAACGTGGAATCTTTCGTATACGGAGTCAACATTCCGAGTCGTTGGGGTACACAGGCTCCTTTTACCAATATCACACTGGACTGGGTGGTTCCGGAGGATATGAAGAACCTTCCGGCGCTGGTTGGCGGTAAGGAAATGGATTTCACATACGGAGATTGTCAGAAAGAAATGGATATGGTCAATAAGGCATTTATGGAAGTCATGATTGGCGGGGATGCCAACGGAAGAGGATTCCAGTATCCGATTCCTACCTACTCCATTACAAAGGACTTTGACTGGTCTGATACGGAAAACAACCGTCTTTTGTTTGAAATGACAGCCAAGTACGGTACTCCGTATTTCTCAAACTATATCAATTCTGATATGCAGCCAAGTGATGTACGAAGCATGTGTTGCCGTTTGAGACTGGACCTTAGAGAGTTGAGAAAGAAGACGGGGGGATATTTTGGAAGTGGAGAAAACACTGGCTCTATCGGAGTTGTAACCTTAAATCTTCCAAGACTTTCCTATCTGGCAGCAGATGAAAAAGACTTTTATAACCGTTTGGATAAATTAATGGACCTTGCAGCCAGGTCATTAAAAACCAAACGTAAGGTTTTAACAAAACTTCTTGACAGCGGATTATATCCATACACCAGACATTACTTGAAGTCGTTTGATAATCATTTTTCAACGATTGGTCTTGTAGGCATGAACGAAGCTGGCTTAAATGCCAGATGGCTGAAAAAGGATATGACCCATAAGGAAACACAGAAATTTGCCAAAGATGTATTAAATCATATGAGAGAACGTCTTTCTGGTTATCAGGAACAGTACGGAGATTTATATAATCTGGAAGCAACTCCGGCTGAATCTACTTCATACCGTTTTGCTCTGCATGACAAGAAAGCATTTCCGGATATTATAACATCCGGAAATGAAAAATCTCCATATTACACCAACAGCACAAACCTTCCGGTCAATTATACCGAAGACATCTTTGATGCATTGGATATCCAGGATGAATTACAGACCCTTTATACTTCTGGTACAGTATTCCATGCTTTCCTTGGCGAAAAACTTCCAAGCTGGAAGTCAGCTGCTGCCTTGGTGCGTGTGATTGCGGAAAACTACAAACTCCCATATTACACACTTTCCCCAACTTATTCCATCTGTACAGAACACGGATACCTGGCGGGAGAGCAGAAGGAGTGTCCTTACTGCCACAAACCAACCGAAGTCTATAGCCGTATCACCGGATACTATCGTCCGGTTCAGAACTGGAATGACGGAAAGGCACAGGAGTTTACAGAGCGTAAGGAATACGATATGGGGCAGTCTCATTTTCATTCGCATAAAGAGAAAATAGGACAAGCATTGGAAAAAACCTGTCTGAAAGGCTCAGAAAAGCCGGAGAATGCAGATATTATCCTGTTTACGTCCAAGACATGCCCGAACTGTGAAAAAGCCCGTGAACAGCTCGATAGGGCGGGAATTCACTATCATGTGATGGAAGCAGAAAAAGAAAGAGATGTCTGTATCCGCTATCATGTGATGTCAGCTCCGACTCTTATCCTTACGGATGGAGGAGAGGAAATGAAACGCTATACCGGACTTTCTAATATTATGGGACTTATTAATCACGAAAAGAAAAAAGTTCACATGGCATAATTGTCAAAGTATGTTATCATAGCAGACCAAACAATGACTGCTGCCAAGTGAAAAACACAAGGGCAGCAGATACATCGAAAAGTCAACTCTAAGTTCATCAAGTAAGCTCCGCACAAAATTTTTTTTAAAAGAGTTCTGTGTGGAGCTTTTTTGTTAATGGCGAAAATACAATGCGATTGACGTAAAACTTGGCTTATGTTACAATTAACTAGCAGTGCGAATAGGAAGTGAACTGAAAATACTGGGAGATTCGCACCTGATAGAAAGAGGGAAACTCTTGAAAAAACAATAATATTTTTTACTGACAAAGCAGTTTATCCAAAAAAAATAAATGCAATCTGTGTAAAAAGACTATATTTCTATACAGGATTGCTGT
>OLQW01000006.1_pt1 | contig 129597 bp, 114 predicted proteins | sample 1672901 | NCBI WGS metagenome assembly OLQW01 (sample SAMEA3136735, study PRJEB25190) | human gut metagenome | reverse complement strand
CGCGTAAGCGCGGGTTTGTGAGTCTGAGAAGTTTGTGAGTCTGCAAAATTTATAAATCTACAAAACAAGGCCCATGCAGGCTGCCGGTACGGCAGCGGCATGGGCCTTTTCCATTTGAAAATTTCAAACCATGAGAATTTATCTCATCTCATTCAAAATATCCAGATCCGACACAGGTTTGATCATATAGTTATCAATGATATTCTTCTCTTTCGCCTCTGCCAGTTCCCGGTCTACCTGGTTGGCCATGATCAGGCGGAGCATTCCATTATATCTTCCCTTAACAGACATACAGAAATCTACAGCGGAATTTCCGTCAATGAACTGTTCTACAACCAGAGCATCAAAAAGGTATGATTTCAATTTTTCTGCGGCTTCTTTAAAATCCATAACACAGGTGACCTGTATATCCCGTTTTGAGAAGTTGCGTTCTAAGAGACGGAGTACCTTAGGATTATCATCCACGATCAGCAATGAGATTTTTTCTCCTGACTGTTCTGAGAGATTTTTTCTCACACCATCCAGCGCATCCTGGACAGACGGGGCAAAGCTGCTGTTTCCATCTGGTACAGATGCAGGAAAGTACAGATGGAATACAGAACCGACGCCAGGTGCGCTTTCCGCATTTACCACGCCTCTGTGAGAAGTGACGATCTGTTCTGTAAGGGCCAGCCCAAGTCCTGTTCCTTTTCCACCTTTTTTAGTAGTAAAGAAAGGATCAAAGATCTGCTTTAATACATCCGGACTCATACCGCAGCCATTGTCCCGTATATCAATGCGCACATACTGATCCCAGGCATTTTCATTTCCAATAGGAAGATCCGGATCCAGATCCTTTTTATCTAACAGAATGGCAGATACCTCGATCTCACCGGTTTCATGTCCAATGGCATGGATGGCATTGACGCCAATATTTAAGATCACCTGATTTAACTGGGTCTCGTTTCCTACGATGGTAACACCTGGAAGGTTAATATTTTCTTTCAGTTCAATATTATCCGGACATACGGAGCGGACCATTTTCAAAGCACGTTTAAATACTCGGTCAGCGTCTAAAGTCTTAAAGGCAGTTTCCATATTTTTGCGGCTGAGAGAAGAAATCTGCTGTATGATCTCCTTGGCTTTTACAGAAGCATCATAAATTTCTTTGGCACTGTCATAGTTGTCGGAGCCTTCCGGAAGATCCATCATGAGAAATTCCGCATAGCCCATGATGGGTGTCAGCAGGTTATTAAATTCATGGGCAATACCGCCGGTCATGGTTCCCATGATCTGTAAACGCTGCTGGTGGGCAATGGTTTCCTCACTTTGGTGCATTCGCTCTAAGATCCCGTTTAATTCTGTTAAATAAGAGATCTGCTGACGGTCCTTTCTGCTCTTTAATATCAGATGGAAAATATAGGAAGCAGCAGCAAGAATGGTAAAAAGAACACCTGTAAATACAAAAAGCAGTTTTAAGGCGCCTTTTTCCAAAGGTACATACATATCACTCTGGTCCATAACAGCGCTGACAATGATAAAATCATCCCCAATATAGGCAGGGGTATAGGCGCTGACTTTCTCCACTCCCGGGGCACCTGGTTTGGTCCACCAGTAGGAATAATATTCATCCACAGCCGTCAGTCCCTGTTTTTGCCGGTCGATCATATTGCTGAGACTGGTGAGATTTTTTCCGGGAAACATTTTTTCACGTCCGTTTATTACATCAATTCCCCATTGCTCCAGCTGTGGATGCATCAGTACGATGCCATTGTGGTCTTTTAATATGAAATAACCGTTGGTTCCTACATTTAAGGGGCGTATGGTCTTATTGTAATAGGCCATGCCATTTAAGATCATGGAAATGGTTTCTCCGGTGTCGGTTTCGTAGTGGAGCATAAGATAGTGACTTTCATTTCCAATCTTTACCAGTCTGAAACACATCTGATCATCGATTTTTGACTCAGAAAGTGTCTCTTCCGGCTCATTGTCTGTACCGGATGTCAGGATGGTTTCTCCTTTTTTCTTGATGATAACATCCTGGACTACAGGACCATGCTCTTTTACATAAGTATCCCAGAGCGTTTCCCGTTCCTGTTCGTTTAAAGTATGGCTGCAGCTCCACATGCTTCTTATGTCAGATGCATATTCGCTGATGGTTTCTTCCAGACGTCCGGAAAGGCTTTCCACTGCTAAAAGCATCTGATCTTTCTGATTGCGCACAGCGGAGTTGCGGTATTCTTTCCAGATCCCGTTGCCGACGCATAAAAGTGCCAGGATAGCAGCAGCTAAAAATGCCGCAACCAGATAGAAGCGGCTGTTTTTCTTTAATGAGTCCATAGACAGGAAACGATTTTCTTTGCAGTTTTCATTCTTTTCCATATAAGCGATCATGTCCTTTCAGGTTGACTTGCTTCTTTGGTAATATTATAATGAATTTAATGCATATATGCAAAAGTTTTATGATAATTCCACGAAATCACACAAGAATAGGAAAAGAAACATGGCAGATAAAGTACTGATCGTTGATGACGACATTTCTATTTGTAAATTACTGGAAAAAGTAATGCACAGCAATGAACTTGATACAGAAGTGGCAGGAAGCGGAAAAGAAGCCCTGGAGCTGTTAAAACACCACACATATGATGTGATCCTTATGGATATCATGCTGGGAGATATGGAAGGTTTTGATGTGATCAAAGAACTTCGTGCAAGCGGGATCCAGACACCGGTGATGATCGTCAGCGGGCGAAATGAGGATTATGACTCTTTATATGGTCTTTCTATTGGAGCTGATGACTATATTACAAAGCCTTTCAGACCGTTGGTCCTTGGGGCAAAGGTAAAGGCTTTGATCCGCCGTACCAAAAATATGGGAAATCATTCCGATACCATTCAGTGCGGTCCTTTCACCTACGAAAGTTCTACCATGCGTTTTTATAAAGATGGGGAAGAATTGATCTTATCTTCTAAAGAAAGCGCGCTGCTTTTATTATTTATTAAGCATCCGGGCCAGGTATATACAAAAGACATGATCTACGAGCAGGTATGGGGAACCACCATCGCCATTGATGACAATGCCATTATGGTCTATATCAACCGTCTGCGCAGCAAGATCGAAAAAGACAGGCAGAAACCAGAGCATATTATTACGGTACGCGGGATGGGATATCGGTTCCTCCCGTAAATGTACGAAGATTAATACAAACCTTAACAAATTGTAAGATAAATCCCTTATACCTGTAAGGTTGCCTCGATATACTCATTTACAGATAGAAACATGACATAAAAATGTAAAGGAGAGAAAGAGTATGTCAGAGGTTGTAGTAGGTCTTCTTGGTTTTGCCTGTATCGTTGCTATCGTTGTAACACTTTTTAAGAGCAAAACCCTTCCCAGCATCGCATTTATCATCTTCCCGATGATCCTGGGAGCAATTCTTGTATTTGGCGGTTACTATTCATGGGAAAACATTGGTAAGCTGATCAAAAGCGGTTTTTCCAGCACAGGTCCAACAGCGGCACTGTTCGTATTCAGCGTTCTGTACTTCGGTATCATGACCGATGCAGGAATGTTTGATGTAATTATCGGAAAGTTAATGCTGTTAGTTAAGGACAATGTCATTGGCGTCTGTGTCATGACCTGTATCATTGCCCTGATCGGGCATCTGGATGGCGGCGGCGCTTCCACTTTCTGTATCGTAGTTCCGGCTATGCTTCCTGTTTACAAGAAGATGCATATGCGTCCGGCAACATTACTTCGTATTGCAGTTATTTCCATGGGTGTTTTAAACCTGATGCCATGGGCTGGTCCTACTATGAGAGCAGCAACCGTTCTTGGTATTGAGGCAGGTTCCTTATGGCAGACTCTTTTACCGATCCAGGCATGTGGTATCGTACTGGCACTGGTTGTTGCAGTATTAAACGGTATCATTGAGCAGAAGAGAGGCGCTGGTTTAAATGGTAAGCTGGCGAAAGAAGCAGCTCATCTGAGCGTAGAAGAAGTAGCTGCAGCTGATGCGGAAAATAAAGATCTGGCTCGTCCAAAACTGTTTGTATTCAACGTTATTTTAACCATTGCAGTTATCGCACTGTTAATTAAAGACATATTTCCAAGCTATGTTCCTTTCATGCTGGGTGTTGCAATTGCAATTCTGGTAAACTACCCAGGCGCAAAGATGCAGAAAAAGATCATCAACCTTCATGCAGGTCCGGCTCTGATGATGTGCTCTACCTTAATGGGTGCAGCTGTATTAATGGGTATCCTGGTTAAGGACATTGAAGGTGTAAACAGTGTTATCACCTGTATGTCAAACCTGATCAGCAGCATTTTACCGGCAGCACTTGGACAGCATCTGCCATTAGTAATTGGTATCTTAAGTGTACCGTTAGCACTGGCTTTCGATACAGACAGCTACTTCTACGGAATGCTTCCTGTTATGATCGGAATTGGCGAAGGATTTGGCGTTGGAGCAATGCCGATCGCAGTTGCCATGGTTGTATGCCGTAACTGTGCAACCTTTATCAGCCCAATGGTACCTGCAACTTTATTAGGTGTAGGTCTGGCAGATGTAGATATCAAAGACCATATTAAATTCAGCTTCCTGTGGGTATGGGGCTTCAGTATCATCTGTATGCTTATTGGAGCAATTGTAGGAATTATTCCATTATAATCCTATAACAGATCATTACATAAAATCAGATAGATAAATTTAAAATTCAAATCCTCCCCCATAAAGGAGCTGCTGCAGGCGTATCGTTGCGGCAGCTCCTTTGTTTATAATGCATATCAGGAACGCACTGGTGGTCTGTTTGCATATTTTAAATGTATTGACTTTCCGTTCAAATCTGCCTAATATTAAAACCAGGTCAGATTTCACGAAGAGATCGTGAAATAGCAAGGAGATAAAGGATTATGACAAAAGATCTGACAACTGGAAAGATCATGCCTATTCTGGTGAAATTTACCATTCCACTGGTTTTGGGAAATCTGTTCCAGCTGACGTACAATGCAGTAGACAGCATTATTGTAGGACATTTTGTAGGAAAAGAGGCACTGGCAGCGGTTGGTATCTGCAACCCGATCACAACACTTATGATCTTATTCTTAAATGGTCTGTGCATGGGAGCTGCTATTTTAATGGGAATGCAGTATGGAGCCAAAGACTATGATACCCTGCACCGCCAGATCAGCACCACCATGCTTTCAGGAGTGGTCTTTTCTGTTACATTGACTGTGCTCTGTGTTATTTTTGCAGTGCCTATGTTAAAACTGATCCAGGTAGATCCGTCTATTATGGATCTGACAGCAGAATACCTGCGGATCATATTCTGGGGATTGATGTTTACATTTTTATATAACTTCTTTTCCAGTACCTTAAGGGCATTGGGAGACAGTAATTCCCCGCTGTATTTCCTGATCATCAGTGCCGTGTTAAATGTATTTGGCGATCTGTTTTTCGTTATCGTTTTAAAGGATGGAAGCAGGGGCTGTGCTATTTCCACGGTATTAAGTGAAGCTTTATGCAGCCTGTTTTGTGTGATCTATATCCAGAAAAAAGTGCCTCTTCTGCGTCTTGGAAAAAAATGGCTGGTATTTGACAGCCGTCTTTTAAAGAAGACCATTGCCTTTGGCTGGGCATCTGCCATGCAGCAGGCAACTGTGCAGCTTGGAAAGATCGGTATCCAGGCGATCGTAAATACCATGGGCGTATCTGTTTCAGCCGCATTTGCGGTTGTCAACCGTATTGACGATTTTGCTTATACACCGGAGCAGAACATTGCTCATGCCATGACTGCCCTTATGGCCCAGAATAAGGGAGCCGGAAAGATCGACCGCATGAAAGAAGGGTTCCGCTGCGGCATCATACTGGAGACCATTTACGGTATCCTGATCTTTATCATCTGTTTTGCGCTTGCAAGACCTCTTATGATGATGTTTGTAAAAGATGAAGAGGTTATTGGACATGGTGTAACTTATCTGCACCTGATTTCTGTAATGTACCTGCTTCCGGCTCTTACCAATGGTATCCAGGGATTTTTCCGTGGCATCGGAGATCTGAAGATCACATTAATAAGCAGCTTTATCAACATGGCGCTGCGTGTTCTGGCAGCTGCGCCTTTAGTATTTATATGGAAAATGGGAATCGAAGCACTGCCATATTCCTATCTGGCTGGCTGGATCGGAATGCTGGTTGCAGAGACACCATTACTTTTAAAGACGTATAAGACCTGGGGAAAGAAAGGAGAAACACCATGTTAGAAGGAAGACCATTAAAAGGATATGAACTGGAGCGTTTGAAAGAATTCTTAAAGTCCATGGACCTGGATTATGATACAGGAATTGAATACAGCATCTGCCTGGAAGATGAGGATTACCGCATTATTGCAGCTGGTTCTGTAGAGGAAAATGTATTAAAATGCATTGCCATTTCTCCGGATCATCAGGGAGAAGGGCTGTCCGGCACTATTATTTCCCACCTGACCCAGTATGAGTTTGAAAAGGGCAGAAGTCATTTATTAATGTATACAAAACCGAAAAACCAGGCTATGTTTGAGGACCTGGGTTTTTATACCATTTTAAAGACAGACCGGGTTTTGTTTATGGAAAATAAAAAGACAGGTTTTACAGATTTTATGGAAAAAGTAAAGGCAGAAAGTCCGGAGGATGCCTTAAAAGAAGGAAAAGTCATTGGTGCGATCGTAGCAAATTGCAATCCATTTACACTGGGACACCGCTATCTTATAGAAACTGCTTTAAAACAGTGTGATTATCTCCATCTGTTCGTGCTTTCTGATAAGCGTACCTTTTACAGTGCCTCTGAGCGTTATGAAATGGTGAAAGAAGGTGTAAAGGATCTGGACCGGGTGATCTTACATCAGACTTCTGATTATATTATTTCTGCAGCTACCTTTCCAACCTACTTTATGAAGGAAAAAACAGAGGCAGGAAAGGCAAACTGCCGCCTTGATCTGGAATTATTTGGAAAAAGGATCGCGCCGGAATTACACATTACAAAGCGCTTTGTGGGAACAGAGCCAAACTGTGCTGTTACGGACTGTTATAATGTGACTATGAAAGAGGTCCTTCCGGGATTGGGAATTGAAGTAACAGAGATTCAAAGAAAAGAACAGGAAGGAACCGCTATCAGCGCTTCCAGGGTGCGTCAGGCAGTAAAAGAAGGCAAAACAGAAGAGATCCGGGGCCTGGTACCGGAAAGTACCTGGGAGCATATTTCTAAGAAGGCATGACTTAAAAAACAGGAAAGAACCGGAAAAGACAGGAAATATATAAAGCAAATATAAAAAACAATGTCATAAAAATGACAGGAGAATGATCATGACAAAAGAAGAACTTGCCCTTGTTATCATAGACCGTCTGAAAAAAGAATATCCCGATGCAGGCTGCACCTTAGACTACAATCAGGCCTGGAAACTGCTTGTCAGCGTCCGTTTAGCAGCCCAGTGTACAGACGCCAGAGTCAATATCGTAGTGGAAGACCTGTATAAAAAGTTTCCAGATGTAAATTCCCTGGCAGATGCACCGGTGGAAGAGATTGAAGCTATTGTAAAGCCATGTGGCCTGGGACACAGCAAGGCAAGGGATATCAAAGCCTGTATGACCCGGTTAAAAGAAGATTATAACGGGAATGTTCCTGATGATTTTAACGCTCTTTTAAAGCTGCCGGGAGTAGGCAGAAAAAGCGCCAATCTGATCATGGGAGATGTGTTTGGAAAACCTGCCATTGTAACAGATACCCATTGTATCCGTCTGGTAAACCGTATGGGATTGGTAGATGGCATCAAAGAGCCGAAAAAGGTGGAAATGGCCCTCTGGAAATTAGTACCGCCGGAAGAAGGAAGCGACTTCTGCCACCGCCTGGTGTACCATGGAAGAGCAGTCTGCAGCGCAAGGACAAAGCCGGACTGTGAACATTGCTGCGTAAAGGACGTGTGTGTTACTGCGTGTGGGGTAGGCACTTTTGGAACCGAAAGTGCCGTACGATAAAGTAATGGTTGTGAGAATTTGCCGTATTTAAATGCGGAGCCACGGCAAATTCTGTTGCTGGTCATGCAACGCATGAACAGTAACACGTGTGTGAAAAAGTGGGCGTAGAAGGCTGAAAAATGCCCTGTTAAGAAGCAATAAAAAATACGCTAAAAAGCTGTTAATACAATTTAATAAAAAGACAAAATAGTCTTGTAGAAGGCAAAAATTGTCCAGAGAAATCCCTCTCTTTTTTTATTATACTTAGTGCATAAGTTTCAAGAAGATCGACGCCGGGAAAGCTGCTGTTGGCAGATATGACAGGTAAACGATCTGAGATGAGAACAAAATCCAGTATAAAGAAGAGAGGGATATTTTTATGAAAGGGATCATGAAAAAAGCGGTTTTCCTTGCAGCTGCCGGTATGACGGCGCTGGCGCTTTCCGGATGTTCAGCGGGCAGTGGTGGAAAGCGGATCGTGCGTATTTCCCATGCGCAGTCTGAAACACATCCGGAGCATCTGGGGCTTTTAGCATTTAAGGAATATGTGGAAGAACGACTGGGAGATAAATACGAGGTACAGATCTTTCCAAATGAATTGTTAGGATCAGCACAGAAAGCCATTGAGCTGACACAGACAGGGGCGATTGATTTCGTTGTGGCAGGTACTGCCAATCTGGAAACTTTTGCCAGTGTATACGAGATCTTCAGTATGCCGTATCTGTTTGACTCCGAAGAGGTTTACAAGTCCGTAATGGAAGACTCCGATTACATGGAAAATGTATACGAGTCCACAGACGAGGCAGGTTTCCGTGTGGTTACCTGGTACAATGCAGGAACCAGAAACTTTTATGCAAAAACACCTATTAATACACCGGATGATCTGAAAGGCAAAAAGATCCGTGTACAGCAGAGTCCTGCCAGCGTTGCCATGGCAAATGCTTTTGGTGCAGCAGCAGCTCCCATGGGCTTTGGCGAGGTTTATACAGCCATTCAGCAGGGCGTGATCGATGGAGCAGAGAACAACGAGCTGGCGCTGACCAACAATAAGCACGGCGAAGTTGCAAAATATTATACATACAACAAACATCAGATGGTGCCGGATATGCTGGTTGCAAACCTGAAATTCTTAAACAGCTTAAGCCCGGAAGAATACCAGGTATTTAAAGAGGCAGCCCAAAAGTCCACAGAAGTAGAGCTGGAAGAGTGGGATAAGAGCATTGATGAGGCAAAAAAGATCGCAACTGATGATATGGGAGTGGAATTTATCGATGTGGATGTAAATGCCTTTAAACAGAAGGTACTTCCTCTCCACGAAAAGATGTTAAATGAAAATCCAAAGATCCGTGATCTTTATGAACATATCCAGGAAGCAAATGAGGCAGCAGCCGGAAAGGAAGGCAAGTAATGGAAAATATGCGAAAAGTAAGAAAAACCATGATGAAAGTGCTGGGCTATCTGATCATTTTCCTGTTTATGATGATGACAGCAGTGGGAAGCTACCAGATCATTACAAGATATTTCTTTAACCGGCCAAGTACAGTATCAGAAGAGCTGCTGACCTATTCCTTTACCTGGATGTCCCTTCTGGCGTCTGCCTATGTTTTCGGCAAGAGAGACCATATGAGAATGGGATTTATGGCAGATAAACTGACCGGAAATTTCAGAAAATATCTGGAGATCATCATTGACCTGTTATCCTTCAGCTTTGCGGCAGTTGTTATGGTATATGGCGGCTGCTCCATTACAAAACTGACCATGATCCAGACTACAGCATCTTTGCGTGTGCCAATGGGGTATATATACGTGATGGTGCCTGTAAGCGGTATCCTTATTATGATTTTTGCGGCTATGAACGCAGTGGAAATGTTCCATCATGAGTTCAAAGAAGCCGGGGAGGTGAGAGTATGACAATCGCAGGACTTTGCGGACTGATTATATTTGTGTTGCTGGCGGTCATGCTGATTGCAGGCGTACCTATTGCTGTCGCATTAGCTGTTTCTTCTATTTGCGCGATCTTACCGGTTTTAAATATGGGTGCAAGCGTACTGACCGGTGCCCAGAGAATTTTCTCCGGTATCTCCGTATTCAGCCTTCTTGCCATTCCTTTCTTTATCCTGGCAGGAAACCTGATGAATAAAGGCGGTATCGCTATCCGTCTTATCAATTTTGCAAAGCTTTTTACAGGCAATATCCCAGGTGCATTAGCCCACACCAATGCAGTGGCAAATATGCTGTTCGGTGCCATTTCCGGTTCCGGTACAGCGGCAGCTTCTGCTATGGGTTCCATTATTGGACCTATTGAAGAGGAAGAAGGTTATGACCGTGATTTCTCTGCAGCAGCCAACATTGCAACTGCTCCTACAGGACTTTTAATTCCTCCAAGTAATGTTATGATCACATTTTCCCTGGTCAGTGGAGGAACCTCTGTAGCAGCTCTTTTCATGGCAGGTTATATCCCGGGTATCCTCTGGGGCCTTGCTTGTATGGTAGTTATCTACGTTTTCGCAAAGAAAAAAGGCTATCGCAGCACAAAGAAATATACTGCTTCTGAAAAGATCAAAGTATTTTTCCAGGCGATCCCATGCCTGTTTATGATCATCGTTGTTATCGGCGGCATTATCTCCGGTATATTTACTGCTACAGAAGGAAGTGTAGTTGCAGTTGTATACAGCATGGTACTGGCAATTTTCTTCTACAAATCCATTAAGCCTTCTGAACTGCCAAAGATCTTCCTTGACAGTGCGGAAATGACGGGTATCATCATTTTCCTGATCGGCGTATCCAGTATTATGAGCTGGGTCATGGCATTTACAGGTATCCCAACTGCAGTAAGTACTGCTATGCTTGGTATCAGCAATAACCGTTACGTGATCCTGTTTATTATCAATATCCTGCTGCTGATCGTAGGTACTTTTATGGACATGACACCGGCGTGCCTGATCTTTACCCCGATCTTTTTGCCGATCTGTCAGGCACTGGGAATGAACACCATTCATTTCGGTATCATGATGATCTTTAACCTGTGTATCGGAACCATTACACCGCCAGTTGGAACTACACTGTTTGTAGGTGTAAAAGTAGGAAAAACAAGGATCGAGCAGGTGATCCAGCCATTGCTTTATTACTTTGGAGCCATCTTTATCGTACTGATGTTAGTTTCCTACATTCCAGCGCTGTCACTTTGGCTGCCGGGACTGCTGGGATATGTATAAAAAATAGGAGATCTGCCTGCTGAGGCAGGTGGAAAGGTGCAGCAGAACAGGCAAGGCGCATAAGACCCCGGAAATTTTATACCCCGGGGTCTTTTTTTGTTGCCAACTTTTTTTGCATATAGTATAATTTCTGATGATACCAGGGGACAAAGTTTGGAAGACCGACGCAAGCTTGCTTGCAGGAGGACTTGCAAAATTGGGACCCGCCAAAAACATGAGTAAGAAGCCATTTTTGTTAAAAAATGAGCGGATTACGAATGTTTTCTAGGATTGCGGGAGCACACAGTGCGGAGCAATCCGGTATCATCAAAAAGACCGAATTACAGGGGACGCAAGGCATTTAGCAATATGCAGTGGCCCTGGTGACAGAAAGGAAGAACGAACATGACAATCAGGATCGGTATTTTAGGTTATGGTAATCTGGGAAAAGGAGTAGAGTGTGCCATTAAGCACAATCCAGATATGGAACTGAAGGCAGTATTTACAAGAAGAGATCCTTCCACCCTTTCCATTCTTACAGAAGGCGCAAAAGTTTATTCAGTGAATGACGCACCTGCAATGAAAGATGAGATCGATGTTCTGATCATCTGCGGCGGCAGCGCTACAGATCTTCCAAAACAGACTCCAGAAATGGCAAAATATTTCAATGTAATTGACAGCTTTGATACACACGCAAGAATTCCGGAACATTTTGAGGCAGTAGATAAGGCAGCAAAGGAAAGCGGCCATATCGGACTGATCTCCGTAGGCTGGGATCCAGGCATGTTCTCCTTAAACCGTCTGTATGCAAATGCTATCCTTCCAGGCGGAAAAGATTATACATTCTGGGGCAAGGGCGTAAGCCAGGGACATTCTGACGCCATCAGACGGATCGCAGGCGTTAAGGATGCAAGACAGTATACCATTCCGGTAGAAAGTGCCTTAGAGGCAGTAAGAAGCGGCAGTGAGCCGGAACTGACTACCAGACAGAAACATACCAGAGAGTGCTTTGTAGTGGCAGAAGAAGGCGCAGATCTTAAGAAGATCGAAGAAGAGATCGTTACCATGCCAAACTACTTTGCCGATTATGATACTACTGTACACTTTATCAGCGAAGAGGAGCTGTTAAGAGACCATGCAGGTATCCCACATGGCGGCTTCGTGATCCGTACAGGAAAGACCGGCTGGAACAATGAAAATTCTCATGTAATTGAATACAGCTTAAAACTTGACTCCAACCCTGAATTTACTTCTTCTGTACTGGCTGCTTATGCAAGAGCTGCATACCGTTTAAGAAAAGAAGGACAGACTGGATGCAAGACTGTATTTGATATTGCACCAGCTTATCTGGCAGCAGAAGACGGAGCATATTTAAGAAAGCACATGCTGTAGGAGAAATACTATGACTTATGTTCAGAGAACCATTTGCCCTTATGACTGTCCAACATCCTGTGGACTGTTAGCAGAAACCGACGGAAAGAAGATCTTACGTGTCAAAGGTGATAAGACCCACCCGGCCAATAAAGGTCTGATCTGTGGGAAGATGCAGCATTATGAGGAGTCCATAAACAGTGAAAAAAGGATCCTTACGCCTCTTCGCCGCACCGGCAAAAAAGGCAGCGGGCAGTTTATGCCCATTACCTGGGAAGAAGCAGGAAATGAGATCGCAGAGCGTTTTCTGAACATATGCAGGGAGGATGGCCCCCAGGCTATCCTTCCCGCTGTCTATTCTGGAGTCATGGGCCAGATCCAGAGAAAGTGCGGGGAAGCATTTTTTAACCGTTTAGGTGCCTGTTCCCTGGTACTGACTCTCTGTGCATCTGCTAAAGGTGCCGGTTACAGTGCCGTTGCCGGAAAAACCGGCTGTCTGGATCCGAGAGAACTGGAAAACAGCGATTTCTTTCTCATCTGGGGAAGCAATATCATGGCTACCAGGCTGCAGATCTTACCTCTTCTTGCCAGAAAACGGAAAGAAGGAAAACAGGTGATCCTGATCGAAGCCTGTGGCAGAGACAGTGCCTCTCTCTGCGACAAAGCGGTCTATATCCGTCCTGGAACAGACGGGGCTTTAGCTCTTGCCATGATGCATGTTCTCTGGCGGGAGCATTTAGAAGATGAGGATTTCTTAAGGAACCAGGCGGATGGTTATGAGCAGTTTTTACCGGAGATCCGGAAAGCTACGCCTGAATGGGCACAAAACATTACGGGGATCCCTGCTGAGGTGATCGAAGAACTGGCACATGTTTACGGAAAAGCAAAAGCGCCTGCTATTGTACTGGGAAGTGGTCTTTCCCGTTACGGAAACGGTGGAATGACCGTGCGGCTGATCACTATCCTTTCTGCTTTTACAGGAGCCTGGAAGCGGCCAGGCGGTGGCATCTGCGGATGCGACCACAATCTGGGTGATTTTGTTGATACAAAGCGGATCACAAGACCGGATCTCAGAAAAGAACCGGCACGGATCGTAAATATCAACCAGCTTTCATCTGCTTTAAATGCAGAAGGAAAAGATAAGATCAGGGCTTTTTATGTATATGCAGGAAATCCGGTGAATTCTGTATGCAACCAGACGGGGCTTTTAAAGGGAGTTGCGAGGGAAGACCTGTTTACAGTGGTTCATGAGCGGTTTATGACAGATACAGCTCTTTATGCGGACATTATCTTACCGGCCACTTTTTCTGTGGAGCAGACAGACTGCTTTAAGCCATACGGATATGGTACTTTTGCAGTGGCTAATAAAATCATTGATCCGCCGGGACAGTGTAAGAGCAACTGGGATACCTTCTGTTTTCTGGCCGGGAAGTTGGGATTTGAGGAAGATTACTTTAAACAGACAGCAGAAGATGCCCTGGAGGATCTGCTTTCCCATCCCGGAAAGGATCTGGCGCGGCTGTCAGAAGAACAGTGGCAGTTTTTAAGAGAAGGCGGCACGATTTCTGCAGATTTTGCGGATCACTGTGATTTTAAAACACCTTCCGGGAAGTTTATGATCGTAAATAAGTCGTTGAAGGATCCTGTTCCCCACTATATACCGTGTTACGACGGTACATATCCATTCCATCTGATCTCAGTGCCTGACAGTCATACCTTAAATTCTATTTTTTTGGAGCGTGACAGTCTGGTGGAAAACAGAGGCCCCATGTCCCTGTTGCTCCATCCACAGGACGGAGCAGAACTGGGGATCCAGGATGGAGATCCGGTTACAGCCTGGAATGACCTGGCAGAGGTAGAATTTAAGGCTGTGTTTACAGATCAGATCGCCAGAAAAACAGCAGCAGCATCCGGCGTGTACAGCTCCTCTATTACCGGGCAGCGTTTTCAGGTAAATGCCTTAAATCATGAACGCCTGTCTGATATAGGTGAAGCTACGACACTGAATGATAACACCATTAACATAAAAAGGAGTACCTTTTGAAACAGTATTTTGTACCATTTAAAGAATTACGTTCCCTGACAAGAGGAGAAAAATTTGCAGTATTGTCCCTGATCCCGTTATATTTCATTGTCATTGGCCTGTTTCTTCAGCCAATCAACGAGATCATTCCGGGAATTATACGGATCGTGCGGGAGCCGGACGTACTGATCACAGACTATTTTGCAGTAGGAGGAATTGGAGCTGCCCTGATCAATGCGGGGCTTACAACTCTGCTCAGCATTGCCCTTCTCTATTTTTCGGGAAAGGAGATGGACGGTCATACCATTACTTCCAGCTGTCTGATGTTCGGATTTTCTCTTTTTGGAAAGAACATTGTCAACATCTGGGCCATTATGGCAGGTGTTGTTTTGTATGCGAAATATCATGGTACTTCTTTAAAACGTTATCTGTATGTAGGTCTGTACGGCACCAGTCTTTCCCCTATTATGACACAGATGATGCATATCGGAAAATTTCCTGCGCCGGTCTGTCTTATGCTGTCACTGCTTTTGGGACTGGCTATAGGCTTTGTGCTGCCGCCTTTGTGTACCCATGTGCACTACGCCCATCAGGGATATTCCCTGTATAACGTAGGATTTGGCGCAGGTATTATTGCAACGGTAGTAGTATCTCTTGCTAAATCTTTCGGGATCAAAGTAGAATCCCGCCTGATCTGGTCTGTTGGAAATAATACCCTGTTTGCTGTTTTACTTATGTCTTTATTTGGCTGTATGATCGCATCAGCAGTGGCAGTGCGGGGAAAGACGATCCTGGAGTCTTATAGACGTATCCTGAAAACATCAGGGATTGGTGGAACCGATTATCTGAAAGATGAAGGCGGAGCTACTACTGTATTTAATATGGGTGTCAATGGCCTGTTTGCCACTCTGTTCGTTCTGGCAGTAAAAGGGGATCTGAACGGTCCTACGATCTGTGGTATTTTTACGATCGTTGGTTTCAGCTCCACAGGAAAGCATTTAAGAAATATCGCCCCTATCATGTTTGGGGTCTATCTTGCAAGCTTTACCAAAACATGGGCGATTAACCAGCCATCCCCTATCCTTGCGCTGTTATTTTCCACTACACTGGCGCCTGTAGCAGGAAGGTTTGGCCCGGTGGCAGGCATTATTGCAGGTTATCTTCATTCTTCTGTTGCTTTAAACGTAGGAATTGTATACGGAGGCATGAATTTGTATAACAATGGTTTTGCCGGCGGTATTGTTGCAATCTTTTTAGTACCTGTGGTACAGTCGATCAGTGACAGAAGAGCAAGAGCGAGAGGCGAGCTGTCCCTGTAGTGTTCTGCCTGCTGATGGGAATAAAAATTCCAAAAAACATGAAATATGGGAAAGAAGGAAATTGACTATATGGATGAACGTTTGAAAAAACAGCTGGATTTTGCCCTGGAGATCGATAAGGAAAAAAATATTTTCCGCCAGACTCATTTATCCGGTCACGGAAGAAATGAAAATGACGCAGAACATGCGTGGCATATGGCGATCATGGCCTATCTTTTACGGGAGTATTCCAATGAGCCTGTTGATATTACCAGAGTCATGCTTATGTGTCTGATCCATGATGTAGTGGAGATCGACGCCGGGGATACTTATGCCTATGATGAAGAAGGCAAGAAGACCCAGAAGGCAAGGGAAGAGGCGGCAAAAGAACGGATCTATTCCCTGCTTCCTGAGGATCAGAAAGAGGAACTGGCAGCTATTTTTGACGAATTTGAGGAAAGTAAGACACCGGAGTCAAAATTTGCCCATGCAATGGACAATCTTCAGCCATTGATGCTTAACAACAGCAATGACGGAGGGGACTGGAGAGAACACGGTGTCAGCGCAAAGCAGGTTTACGGCCGCCAGAGCCGCACAAAAGAAGGTTCTGAAAAACTGTATGAGGTTACAGATCAGATCATAAAAAAACATAGGGAGAAGGGGAATTTAAAATGAAATTAGCAGTTATCTATGACTCAAAAACAAATAATACAGCGGCAGTAGCAGGCTATATGGCAGAGGCAATGAACAGCCTTGAAGGGGTAGAGGCAAAAACATTCCTGTATTCAGAAGTAGATACAGAGTTTGTAAAAGAATGTAAAGGCGTTGTGTTTGGCTGTCCTACTTATGCAGCTGGTCCTACATCTGATTTTTATACCTGGATGGAGAAAAATGCAGGCGGTCTGAATTTGGCCGGAAAATTAGGCGGTGTATTTGCTACAGAACAGTACATCCATGGCGGTGCTGACCTGACTATGAACGCGCTGCTCATCCACCTGTTAGTATATGGAATGATGATCTATTCCGGCGGAGCTTCCTGTGGCAAACCAGTGATCCACATGGGACCGGTAGAGGTCAGCCCAAAGAAAGAAGATTTTAAAGAACTGTTTGAGATCTTTGGCAAACGTTTTGCAACACAGGCGTTAAAGATCAACGGATAAACCTATTATCAAAAAGGAAACTACGAAAAATGAAAACAGCAGGAAACAACAGAAAAACCACATCAAACCGAGTGGCCCTTTATGGTCTTCTTATAGCTCTGGCCTTTGTATTAAGCTATGTTGAAACATTATTCCCTGTTTATCTGGGAGCGCCGGGCGTGAAGCTGGGGTTAGCCAATCTGGTAACAGTCATTGCCCTGTATGGCCTGGGAGTGAAAGAAGCCTTTGCCATTAATGTAGTGCGTGTATTGTTATCCGGCTTTACATTTGGAAATATGTCGTCGATCCTGTTTGGTATGGCAGGAGCAGTTTTAAGTCTGTTTCTTATGGCTGTATGCAAAAAGCTCCGCCTTTTTGATATGACCGGTATCAGTATCATAGGCGGAGTTGCCCACAATATCGGCCAGTTTCTGGTGGCTGCATTTGTGACAAAAACATTTGGCGTATTTTCCTATCTTCCGGTACTGCTGATCGCAGGAACCGTGGCTGGAGCACTGATCGGACTTTTAGGCGGGATCATTTTAAAAAGGATCAGCAGGATCTTACCGAAAGGATAAAAAACTGTTTATAAATTATTTAAATAAAAAAGATTATTTTTTTAAACTTAAAGAGTATCCTGAAGGTAATGGACATGATACAGGAGGTTTTAGAGAATGGATTTTATGATCTTAGACGGGATCCAGAAACTTCATAGTCCCCTTCTGGATACTCTTTTTGTATGTATCACCCGTTTGGGAGATAAGGGATTTGTCTGGTGTCTTATGGCACTTGTCTTTCTTTTGATCCCAGAAAAACGGAAAACAGGCTTTATTTGTGTAGCAGCCCTTCTTCTTACGGAAATAACCGGAAATCACATTTTAAAGCCCTTATTTGCCAGGGTACGCCCCTGCGATGTAAATCAGGCTGTACAGCTTCTTATTGCGAATCCAGGTGGATATTCATTTCCCTCAGGACATACGTCTGCTTCCTTTGCGGCAGCGTCTGTTTTGTGTTTCAGGGAGAAAAGGAAAGTGGCAGTACCGGCTCTTTTACTGGCAGCATTGATCGGTTTTTCAAGAATGTATCTTTATGTACATTATCCGACGGATATTGCAGGCGGTATTCTCTTGGGAACACTGATGGGATATGTCTGTGTACAGGCTGCAGACAGGATAAAATACAGGAAAAATTCAATAAACATCGAAAGAAAATGACATTGTTTTATGTATCCCCTGTGATTATAATGAAAATATCAGCAAATTTATCCGCAGAGTATTAAACGGCCTGGTGGATTTGCAAATAAAAAGGGGGATACGCAGATGGTTTACGAAGCAATCAGAGAATTGGTACGTTACGGGTTAGAGAAGGGCCTGATCACAGAAGATGATGCCATTTATGCCAGAAATCAGATTCTGGAAGTATTAAAAATGGATGAATACGAAGAGCCGGAGAAAGATGGGGAACTTACAGGCGCAGCTCTGGAGAAGATCCTGAAGGTACTTCTTGACTATGCGGCCGAAAAAGGACTTTTACAGGAAAACAGTGTTGTATACAGGGATCTGTTTGATACAAAACTGATGAACTGCCTGATGCCAAGGCCAAGTGAAGTAACAAAAACATTTTGGGAGAAATATCAGGTTTCGCCGGAGACTGCCACCGATTACTATTACAACCTGAGCCAGAATTCCGACTATATCCGCAGATACCGTGTAAGCAAGGATATGAAATGGACCACAGATACCAAATACGGTACACTGGATATCACAGTCAACTTATCCAAACCGGAAAAAGATCCAAAGGCTATTGCAGCAGCGAAACTGGCAAAGCAGAGCGGTTATCCAAAGTGTCAGCTTTGTATGGAAAATATCGGTTATGCAGGCAGAGTGAACCATCCGGCAAGAAATAACCATCGTGTCATACCGATCACCATTAATGACAGCAAGTGGGGATTTCAGTATTCACCTTATGTTTACTATAATGAGCACTGTATCGTGTTCAATGGCCAGCATATCCCAATGAAGATCGAGCGGGCTACATTCAGAAAGCTGTTTGATTTTATCAGCCAGTTTCCGCATTATTTCCTGGGATCCAATGCAGATCTTCCTATTGTAGGCGGATCTATTTTAAGCCATGACCATTTCCAGGGCGGCCATTATACCTTTGCAATGGCAAAAGCACCCATCGAGAAGTATTATAAGGCAGAAGGATACGAGGATGTAGAAGCAGGTATTGTTTACTGGCCAATGTCTGTGCTGCGTCTGCGTTCTAAGTCCTGCGACTCTCTGATCGATCTGGGGGATAAGGTGTTAAAAGCATGGAGAGGCTATACGGATGAGGCAGCTTTCGTGTATGCAGAAACAGAGGGAGAACCTCATAACACCATTACCCCGATCGCAAGAAAGAACGGGGATATGTATGAGCTGGATCTGGTGCTGCGAAATAACATTACTACAGAAGAGTTCCCACTGGGCGTTTACCATCCACATCAGGAACTGCACCACATTAAGAAAGAAAATATCGGTCTGATCGAAGTAATGGGACTGGCAGTGCTGCCATCCAGACTGAAAAAAGAACTGGCCGAACTGGCGGAGTACATAGTAGAAGGCAAAGATATCCGCAGCAATCCGGATATTGAAAAACATGCGGACTGGGTGGACAGCTTCCTGCCTGTATACAAAGAAAAAGGCATTGAGATCACAAAAGACAATGCGGAAGATATCTTAAAAGAAGAAGTGGGTCAGGTATTTGCCAAAGTTCTGGAAGATGCCGGTGTTTATAAGTGCACACCGCAGGGAAGAGAGGCTTTTGAGCGTTTCCTGAATACAGTTGATTTTCATAAAGAGTAGAGATAAAGGGTCCTGCCTGGTGGCGGGACCTGTTGTTTTGAGAAATACCGGTGATACGTCCGGAGATTGCCTTTGGGTGCAGTGCTGTTTTTAGGCGGTTAGTTTTCATCCTCTTCCAGCTTGTGAGGCAGCCGCCCGCGCAGGAACCGCTTCTTTAACTCATTTAAGTGAAATGGGATCAGAGGGTAAATATAACTTTTTCCTGCAATGGTCCTGTTAAAGATGATGGCGCAGAAAGAGAAGATAATGCCGATCACAAAGCCCCAGATATTGAAAATGGCAGTGCAGATCAGTATGATGATGCGCATAAATTTCATGGCGTAGCCAAGTTCAAAGCTGGCCTGGGAATAGTTGGCAATGGTGACAAAGGCCATATACAGCATGGTTTCGGAGTTGAACCACCCGGACTCTACCGCATATTCTCCCAGCACGATACCTGCGATAACGCTGAGGGGAGTGGTAAGCATATTTGGGGTGTTTACCGCTGCCAGGCGCAGACCGTCGATGGCAAATTCAAGGATGAGAAGCTGCCAGATGAGAGGAATATTACAGGGGTCAGAAAGCCGGATAAACCGGAGCCAGTGGGGGATCAGCTCCGTATTTTGCATCAGCATCAGCCAGGTAGGTGTCAGGAGCATGGAGAGCAGGGAGATCAGCATGCGGCTTAAACGCAGATAGGTACCTGTAACCGGCGGAAAGTAATAATCGTCTGCTTCTTCAATAATATCAAATACAGAAGAGGGCAGGATCATGGCAGAAGGAGAATTGTCCACCAGGATCACGATATTTCCCTCTAAAATAGAGGCTGCAGAGGTATCCGGCCGTTCCGAAAACTTAAATTTGGGAAACGGATTAAACCATTTTCCCGGAAAAATACACTCTGCCAGACTTTCCTGGTTCATGGAAAGGGCATCTACTTTTACATTCTGTATCCTCTTTTTGATCTTCTCGATCAGTTTTTTATCTGCCCGGCCTTCCATATAACACATGGCAATATCTGTGTGGGAGCTTTCTCCTGTAGTAAGGATCTCCATGGTCAGCTTGGGGTCCCGGATCCTGCGGCGGATGAGAGCTGTATTAAATACCAGCGTTTCTACAAAACCATCCCTGGAACCACGCATGACCTTGTCTTTTTCCGGTTCACTGACTCCTCTGGCGGGATAAGTACGGCAGTCGATGGTAAGACACTTGTTGTAGCCGTCAATAAAAAGACAGGAAACACCAGAAAGCAGCTGTATGATCATTTCACGGCTGTCAGATAAAAGACCGATCTCACCATAGGGCAAATATTTTTTAGAAAAGCTGTGGGCATCTTCCGGCATATCGTCAGTCTTGATGGAAGAAAAGCCCTGTAATATTTTTAAGAGAGAGTCATCTTTTGTAAAACCGTCAATAAAGTATAAGCAGGCTTTTTTATCTGCAATAGTAAGGACGCGGTAGACAACGTCAAAATTTTTATCCACATGAAGGGCCTGGTTCAGCCAGGTCATATTTTCTTCCAGCTGGTCCGTAAAATACATGGAAAACTCCTTTCTGCTGACAAAACCACAAAAGGACAAATGTCTGCCATACAAAGACAAAATGTGAATAACTTGGCAATTATGTGAAATAACACACAAACATTTCCGTAATTGTCAGACTTGTAGAGTAGTATATCCGGAAGTCAGAAAACTATGTAAGGTCTTTAAGGGATATGTTACATCTGCCAGTGGGGAACAAAACAAAAATCGACAAAAACCGACGAATTTTATAGGATAATACCTAAAAAAATAAAAGGTATTTGCTAAAATGCACAAAAAGATTGACAAAACTGTGAAACGATGCTATAGTAACATTCGTAAGCAGCACAAAGGAGTGCCTTACAGGTTTTTGTTTGGTATGGGGATGCCAGCAATATTTTATAGTGTGACGGTTTTTGATCGTGACTAAGAGCTGCCTTCTGTGGGGGAAGGGCAGCTCTTCTTGTATCTGTGAGAAATACAAACAGAGTGGCGGGAGGACGGGATAATATGGGAAAAACAAGCAGTTTGAAAACGATACTTGAACAGATAAAACTTCTGCAAAAAGATAAGAAAATACGCCTGGTGATCACTATGGCTGCAGTGCTTCTCTCTGCTTTTATCCAGGCCTGGGCCATCCAGGTGTTTGTAAGACCGGCAGAGATCATTTCCGGTGGTTTTTCCGGTGCGGCCATGCTGATCGAACGTGTGGGAAGCTTAAAAGGACTGACTATTCCCATGCAGGTGACAATGATCCTTTTAAATATCCCGGTAGCTCTTATGTGCTGTCGTGGGATCAGTGTCCGGTTTACAGTGGTGTCACTGCTTCAGGTCGTATTTGGAAGTATATTTTTGCAGATATTTTCATTTCAGCCTATTTTTACAGATGAGATCTTAAATGTGATCTTCGGGGGCGTGATCTATGGTACATCCATTGTGATCGCACTGAGGGGCAATGCATCTACCGGTGGTACGGACTTTATCGCGCTGTATGTATCCAATAAAACAGGAAAGTCCATCTGGAGTTATGTATTCTTTGGAAATGCCTTAATGTACTGTGTATACGGTGTGATCTTTGGATGGAAATTTGCGGGATATTCCATTATTTTCCAGTTTATATCCACGCATATGATCTCAGCTTTCCACCACCGCTACGATCTGGTGACACTTCAGGCAACAACAGAAAAGGGACCGGAAGTGGTAGCGCTTTATATCAAACATTTTCGCCATGGTATTTCCTGTGTGGAAGCAGTAGGGGGATACAGCGGAAGAAAGATGTATCTTTTAAATACGGTGATCTCCTCTTATGAAATAGCAGATGCCGTTCATGTGATGCAGGAGGCAGATGAGCATGTGATCATCAATGTGTTGAAAACAGAACAGTTTGTTGGACATTTTTACAGGGCGCCTATGGAGTAGGCGTCCTTTTTTGGACCCAAAATAACTGCAAAAGCAGGTGAAACAGGCGTTTAAGGCAAAAAAATAAAGCCCTGGCAAGTGTGGTAGTAGTGGTGCAGGGCTTTATAAAATGTACAGAACAGGCGTTCTGAACACTCTGAGTATACAGCAGATTGAACAAATAGTCAAGAAGAATTTGTGCTGGCAGCGCCAGCGACTATGTTTTTGTGGAGAATTGTGCTATAATGAGCGCAAAAGAAAAGCAAGCGCTGCACAATGCAGCATTTGCTTTTCTTGCGCCATTAACGAACGGATCGCCTGCGGCAGCAGGCAGTAGAGCACGTCAGTGCGGGATCCGTGAGTGACCCGGTAACGAAGGAATACACGGAGGACACAATGAAAGACGGATTTATAAGGGTAGCAGCGGCAACGCCAGACATCCATGTGGCAGACCCGCAGTATAACAGCGAACAGATCATAGAATTAATGGAACAGGGAAGCGCCAGAGGTGTAAAGGTTATGGCGTTTCCGGAGCTGTGTTTAACAGCGTATACCTGTTCTGATTTATTTTTACAGGAGTCTCTGTTAAGAGAAGCTAAAAAAGAATTAAAGCGCATTTTACAGGCATCTAAAAGCAAGGACATGATCCTTTTTGTAGGAATGCCCTGGATGCATAAAGGAAAACTTTACAATGTGGCAGCTGTGTTAAACAGAGGCCGTATCTTAGGTATCGTTCCTAAAAAACATCTGCCAAATTATTCTGAATTTTACGAACTGCGCCATTTTAATCCGGGAATGGAAAAAGTGGAGATGACAGACTGGGAAGGCGTTCAGGTACCTATGGGCATGAACCTGCTGTTTGCCTGCCGCACCATGCCGGAACTAGTGCTGGCAGCAGAACTTTGCGAGGATGTATGGGTACCATGCCCGCCAAGTATTTCCCATGCTTTGGCAGGTGCAACAGTGATCGCCAACTGCTCTGCCAGTGATGAAACGACAGGAAAGGACCAGTATCGTTATAACCTGATCTGCGGACAGTCTGCAAGGCTGGTGTGCGGTTATATTTATGCAAATGCAGGAGAAGGGGAGTCATCCCAGGATCTGGTATTTGGCGGACAGAATATCATTGCGGAAAACGGCACCTGTCTGGTACAGTCTGACCGGTTTAAAAATGCCTGCATCTGTGCAGACCTGGATCTTGGAAGGATCATCAGCGAGCGCCGCCGTATGACTACTTTCAGGGATGAGGAAAACAGATCCGCATCCTACGAAACCGTATATTTTGAATTAAATACAGAAGACAGTGCAAAGAAAGACAGTAAAAAAGCAGGACAGAAGAGGGACGAACTTCTCCGTTATATTGATCCGGCTCCATTTGTGCCTCATGATGCAGGCCAGAGAGAGCGCCGCTGCGAAGAGATCCTTTCGATCCAGGCAATGGGACTGAAAAAGCGTCTGGCACATACAAACTGCAAACATGCAGTGATCGGTCTTTCCGGCGGTCTGGACTCCACACTGGCACTTCTTGTAACAGTACGTGCTTTTGATATGCTGCAGATCCCAAGAGAGAATATCCACTGCATCACTATGCCATGTTTCGGAACAACAGACCGTACTTATACCAATGCATGTACCATGGCAAAGAAAACAGGAGCATCTTTAACTGAGATCAATATCCGTGATGCGGTTACCGGCCATTTTAAGGATATTAACCATGATATTGAAAAGCACGACGTAACTTACGAAAACGGACAGGCAAGGGAGCGTACCCAGATCTTAATGGATATTGCAAACGAGGTAGGCGGTATGGTCATCGGTACCGGTGATATGTCTGAGCTGGCTCTTGGCTGGGCAACCTACAACGGCGATCATATGTCCATGTACGGTGTCAATGCATCTGTGCCGAAAACATTAGTCCGCCATCTGGTACGTTATTATGCAGATACCTGCGGCGAAAAGGAACTTTCCGATGTGCTTTTAGATGTCCTTGATACACCGGTAAGCCCGGAACTTCTGCCTCCGGAAGATGGAAAAATTTCCCAGAAAACAGAGGACCTGGTAGGTCCTTACGAGTTACATGATTTCTATCTGTATTATGTACTCCGTTTTGGCTACAGCCCTGCAAAGATCTTCCGTCTGGCGCTTCAGGCATTTGAGGGAAGTTATGACAGAGAGACGATTTTAAAGTGGCTGAAAACATTTTACCGCAGATTTTTTGCACAGCAGTTTAAGCGTTCCTGTCTGCCGGATGGCCCAAAGGTAGGTTCTGTAGCTGTTTCCCCAAGAGGTGATCTGCGTATGCCAAGTGATGCCTGCAGCCGTCTGTGGTTAAAAGAGCTGGAGATGATAGAAAAAGGAGAAAGATAATATGATAAACAGTACCTCCAATAAGCAGGTAAAACGGGTCATCAACCTGAGGGATAAGGCCAAAGCCCGCAGGGAAGAAGGCTTATATGTAGCGGAAGGACTGCGCATGTGCCGGGAATATAAGCCGGATGATGTGGAGATCTTATATATTACAGAAAACTTTGGAAAACAGGAAGAAAATAAAAAATGGCTGCGGGGCTTTAAGTTTGAGTTTGTTACAGATGAAGTAATGCATTATATGGCAGATACAAAGACCCCGCAGGGCGTTTTAGCAGTTGCAAAGCAGAAAAAGTGTACCCTGGAAGATATCTTAAAGAAGACAAAGACACAGAAACTTTTAATGATCCTGGAAAATATCCAGGATCCGGGAAATCTGGGTACCATTATCCGCGCTGGAGAAGGCGCAGGTATTACCGGTGTGGTCATGAGCAGCGATACAGCGGATATCTACAATCCAAAGGTGATCCGTTCTACTATGGGATCTGTGCTGCGTGTACCATTTGTGTATGCCTCTGATCTGAAAGAAGCCTGTGAGCAGATGAAAAAAGCAGGGATCAGTCTGTATGCAGCTCATTTAAAAGGCATGCATAATTATGACCAGGAAGACTATACTAAGGATACAGGGTTCCTGATCGGAAATGAAGCCAAGGGGCTGACCGATGAGATGGCGGCTGTTGCCGATACCTACATCAAGATCCCGATGGCAGGCCAGGTAGAGTCTTTAAACGCAGCAGTGGCTTCTTCTGTTTTAATGTTTGAGGCCGCAAGACAGAGACGGAATTCATAGAGTACATCTTAAAGAAGGGAGTGCAGGAAAATGACAGGTATTTGTGGCTGGTTTCTTGCATTTCTCTTCTTTTTAGGTGCAGAATGTATCTGCCGGTGCCTGGTATCCTTGTGGTTTGCTTGCGGGGCAGTAGCTGCCTTTGTTCTGGCTGCTTTGGGAAGACAGATAGAGGAACAGCTTCTTATGTTTGTCCTGGCTTCCCTGGCAGCATTTCTGCTTATAAGGCCGTTGGCGTTTCTGGGAAATTTTTTGAAAAACTTAAAAACAGGGGATTTTCCTGCAAAAACAAAAAAGAAGGTGGGCGGACATGGAGCTGAAGCTGGATACAAATAAGGAATATGGTCTTGTACTGGAAGGCGGTGGCGCCAAGGGGGCTTACCAGATCGGTGCATGGAAAGCGTTAAAAGAAGCGGGGATCCATGTAAAAGGGATCGCAGGAACTTCTGTAGGAGCCTTAAATGGCGCTCTCATAGCCATGGATGACTTTGAAAAGGCGGAAAGAATATGGGAGACCATCCGCTATTCCAGAGTTATGGATGTAGATGATGAACTGGTGGAACAGTTAAAGACCTCCGGTTTAAAGGATATTGCGGCCCTGGGGCTGTCAGAACTGATCCCTGCTGCTAAAAAGGTATTAAAGGACAGAGGTTTTGATATTGCACCCCTGCGCAGCCTCATTGAAGAAGTGGTTGATGAGGAAAAAATACGAAACTCTGAAAAAGAGCTGTATGTAGTTACTTACTCCTTAAGTGACAGAAAGCCCATGGTAGTCAATGTAAAAGAAGTGCCGGATGGCGAGATCGCAGATATGCTGATGGCAAGTGCGTATCTCATCGGCTTTCGTCGGGAAAAGCTGGGCGGCAAATATTATATGGACGGCGGTGGGGTGAATAATGTTCCTATTGATGTTTTAATAGAAAAGGGATACAAGGACATCCTGGTATTTCGCATCTATGGATATGGTGTTGATACGGAGCGCCGCCTGAAAGTACCGGATGATGTGCATCTTTATCACGTAGCCCCCAGACAGGACTTGGGCGGTCTTTTGGAATTTGACAGAAGACGGGCAAGGAAAAACATGGTTCTTGGTTATTTTGATGCCAAACGGATGCTTTATGGACTGGAAGGAAGAGTTTTTTATCTGGATGCCCCGGAAAGCGAGATCTACTATTTTAACAGGCTTTTGGCAGAGGCGCCGGAACTGTTGGCAGATATCTGGCCGCAGCTTTCCGAAACAGAACTTTTTACAGCCCAGATGGCTTCCTGCCGCAGATATACAGAGGAGTGGTTTCCCAAGCTGGCAAAGGCATTACACTTAAAAGAGGACTGGGATTACAGGGAATTATATTTAAGTTTGCTGGAGCATCTGGCAAGGCAGTATAAGATCAGCCGCTTTAAAATATACACACCCCAGGAACTGCTTCTGATCATACAGAGAAAAAGAAAGCGGATTTTTCTTGACAGGTAAAAACACAAGTGGTATATTATGCATAAAAGTTGCATAAATATAAATTTTTAAAATATTTCAAAAGAGGAAACGATTATGAATTTAGAGGGAAGAAATTTTTTAACACTGAAAGATTATACAGAAGAAGAGATCACATACCTGCTTGACCTTGCAGCAGAATTAAAGGAAAAAAAGAAAAAAGGCATTTTAGTAGATACCTTAAAGGGAAAAAATGTAGCTCTGATCTTTGAAAAGACCAGTACCAGAACAAGATGTGCCTTTGAAGTAGCTGCACATGACCTTGGAATGGGTTCTACCTATCTGGATCCATCAGGTTCCCAGATCGGAAAGAAAGAGAGCATCGCTGATACAGCAAGAGTATTAGGCCGTATGTATGAGGGAATCGAATACAGAGGTTTTGGCCAGGAGATCGTAGAAGAACTGGCTAAATATGCAGGCGTACCTGTATGGAACGGTCTGACCAACGAAGATCATCCAACCCAGATGTTAGCAGATCTTTTAACCATCAGAGAGCATTTAGGACACCTTAAGGGAGTTAAGCTTGTGTATATGGGCGATGCGCGTTATAATATGGGTAACTCCCTGATGATCGCCTGCGCAAAGATGGGTATGCACTTTGTTGCCTGCGCACCAAAGAAGTATTTCCCAGATGAAGCATTAGTAAAAGAATGCCAGGAATTTGCAGCCATCAGCGGCGCTACCATTACTCTTACTGAGGATGTGGCAGAGGCTGTTAAGGGAGCTGATGTTGTTGATACAGACGTATGGGTATCCATGGGTGAGCCAGATGAAGTATGGACCGAGAGAATTAAAGACCTGACTCCTTACAAGGTAACAAAAGAAGTAATGGATGCAGCTGGTCCTCAGGCTATTTTCCTTCACTGCCTGCCATCCTTCCATGACTTAAAGACCAAAATCGGCAAGGAAATGGGAGAACGTTTTGGTGTATCAGAACTGGAAGTAACAGATGAAGTATTTGAATCCAGCCAGTCTGTTGTATTTGATGAGGCTGAGAACAGGATGCATACCATCAAGGCAGTTATGTTAGCTACTTTAAGCGAATGATCTGAGCAATAGGGCGCAAAAAGCCGAAAGAAGCATCCTGGAAAACAGGAGATTGAGATATGCAGGGCCAGAGAGGAAGAAATGAGCGTCGCGCCGGTGTGTTTTTAGATGTGGCGCACTTGATCCTGGGAATCGCGATCGTAATATTTGCAGTGCTGTCTATTATTAATCCGGAGGGAAATGAAATGCTTTTCCCTCTGGTATTTTTACTGGCAGCTTTGTTAAATGGAATAAACGGAGTCTTCGAGCTTAAGACTTGTGGCAGGGACAAGAAACGTTTCCGCATGGGGGCGTTTCAGATGGTACTCTGTGCAGGCCTTGGGCTTCTTGGCGTGTTAAGCGCTCTCAGTTTATGGTTTTAGACGATTTTCAGCGATTTTAAAGAACAGGATCAGAAAGAGAATGAAAGCGGAGATTTTAAAGATATTAAAAAAAGAAAAAGATTATGTATCAGGACAGGAACTTTGTGAAAGCCTGGGAGTTTCCAGGACTGCTGTATGGAAAGCCATCCGGCAGCTGGAAGAACAGGGCTATGTGATCGAGGCAGTGCGCAACAAAGGCTACCGCCTTGTGGAGGAAGCAGATGTGCTTACAGTGGCAGAGCTTCATTCGGTCCTTGATACAAAGTGGCTTGGAAAAGAGCTGGAATATTATTATGAAACAGATTCCACCAACAACCGGGCAAGGGATGCAGCGGAAAAAGGTGCTTCCCACGGCTTTCTTGCAGTGGCAGACTGCCAGACAGCAGGAAAGGGCCGCAGGGGAAGAGTGTGGAATTCCCCTCATGGAACAGATATTTATATGAGTTTCGTCCTGCGTCCTACATTTACCCCATCCCAGGCGTCTATGCTGACGCTGGTAGCGGGAATGGCAGTGGTAAAAGGGGTACAGAAAGCCACGGGCTTAAGTGCCATGATCAAATGGCCTAATGACGCAGTAGTAAATGGAAAGAAGATCTGTGGTATTTTAACAGAAATGAGCACAGAGGAAGATGCCATCCGCTATGTAGTGCCCGGGATCGGTATCAATGTAAATGCAACGGAATTTCCGGAAGAGATCCGGGACAAGGCAACTTCCCTGAAATTGGAACTGGGAAGAAGCGTAAAACGCAGTGATGTGATCTGTGCAGTAGCAGAAAGTTTTGAAGAATATTATGAGATATTTGAAAAGACCTGTGATATGTCAGGACTTCTTTCTGCATACGATGAAATGTTAGTCAATATGGAAAAGACAGTCTGCGTTTTAGATCCAAAGGGTGAATATCGGGGAAAAGCCCTTGGGATCGATGAAGAAGGCTGCCTTTTAGTAGAAAAGGAGAATGGGGAAGTCGTTCATGTTCTTTCAGGGGAAGTATCTGTAAGAGGGATCTACGGATATGTGTAAGGAAAAACAGTATGGGGGCAGTCTGCATTTTTATGATGATCTGCAGATCCTGGAACGGGAGGATGAACCTTTAAGCAGGAAAGAACGCTTACAGGCAGTGGAAAAACCGCTGCTTTCATGGTATCATTCCAGAGCCCGTATCCTGCCCTGGAGAGAGGATCCGAAGCCTTATAAAGTATGGATATCAGAGATCATGCTCCAGCAGACCAGAGTAGAGGCTGTAAAGCCTTATTTTGAACGGTTTATGGCAGCATTTCCCGATGTGGCATCTTTGGCAGAGGCGCAGGATGATCATTTAATGAAAATGTGGGAAGGCCTTGGTTACTATAACCGGGCCAGAAATTTAAAAGCAGCGGCCATTCAGATCATGGATCAGTTTGACGGCTGCATTCCATCTTCTAAGGAAGAACTTTTAACACTTCCGGGAATTGGCAGCTACACAGCCGGGGCAATCTCTTCCATTGCCTACGGGGTTCCCAATCCGGCAGTGGATGGAAATGTGCTCCGTGTGATCTCAAGATTACAGGGTGACTATTCTGATATAAAAAAGGCGTCTGTAAAAACTGCCATGGAACAGGAAATAGCTGCTGTTATGCCAAAAGATGCAGCCAGCAGCTATAATCAGGGACTGATCGAGATCGGTGCCCTGGTGTGTATTCCGGGAGGAGAGCCAAGATGCAGGGAATGTCCGCTGGAGTCTTTATGTATTACAAAGAAAAAGGGACTGTGGAAGGAGATACCTGTAAAATCGGTTCCCAAGCCTAAAAGAATGGAAGAAAAAACGGTCTTTTTAGTAGAATGGAATGAAAAAGTAGCTATCCACAAACGGCCGCCAAAGGGCCTTCTGGCTTCCCTTTATGAACTTCCCAATATAGAAGGGCATCTGACAAAAGAGGAAGCGGCAGAGCAGGTAAAAAGCTGGATCTGGGAAGATGATGGAAAACGGGAGGAGAAACCCACCGGCATTACAGTGGAACCTTTGGGGACAGCAAAACATATCTTTTCCCATGTACAGTGGGATATGGTGGGGTACAGAGTAAAGATCGCCTGGGAAAATGAAAAAGAACCAGGGAAACTTTTAGAAAACACGCATTTTTTTATGGTTGACAGGGCAGCGTTAAAGGAAGAGTATTCCGTTCCGTCTGCTTTTGGAGCTTACGTAAGACTACTTGGATAAAATACAGAAAGAATGGACACAATGAAAGCGAGGGATGCAGGATGAAAAAAATGCTGTTTCTTTTTAATCCACGTTCCGGGAAGGAGCAGATCAAAAGTCATTTGCTGCGAATTCTGGATATTTTTTCAAAAGCCGGGTACGATATTCATGTACATGTGACCCAGTGCCAGTTAGATGCAAGAAAGACAGTGGAGCACCTTGGAAAAAATGTAGATGTGATCGTCTGCAGCGGTGGAGACGGTACTTTAAATGAAACTATATCAGGAATGTTACAGCTGAAAAAGACCCCTTCTTTAGGCTATATTCCTGCCGGATCTACCAATGATTTTGCCTCCAGTTTAAAAATTTCCAAAAATATGGAAAAAGCAGCCCGGGAGATCGTAAATGGTTTCCCGGTACCGGTGGATGCGGGTATGTTTTGTGGCGACCGCAGTTTTATTTATATTGCGGCATTTGGCGCATTTACGGAGGTATCTTACCAGACGCCCCAGGACCGGAAAAATCTGTTAGGGCATCAGGCGTATATGATCGAAAGCGTAAAGAGTCTGGCTTCCATCAAGCCTTATCACATGCGGGTAGAGTGGGACGATCATGTTTTAGAAGAGGATTTTGTATTCGGAATGGTGACTAATACAAGAAGCGTAGGCGGCTTTAAAGGGCTGGTAAATCAGTCCGTATCCTTAAATGACGGTGTTTTTGAGGTCCTGCTGATCCGGATGCCAAAGACTCCGTTAGATCTAAGCAACATTATTTCTTATATGTTCCTGGTGGAAGAGCCAAACGAATATGTCTATAAATTTAAGGCTTCCGCTATTCATTTTACGTCAGAAGAAAGCGTAGACTGGGTACTGGATGGGGAATACGGAGGCGCAAGGACAGAGGTTACAATTGAAAACCTGAGAGAGAGGATCCCTTTCCTTCTTCCATATAAAATGTAACAGTTCAGTCACTTTAAAAAAAGTTGTCGATTGATGTTGAAAAAAATAAAAAACTGGTATATAATGATAAGTTGTGGGAGTATCCACGTTTACCTTTAAGCGAAAGGACGTTTATCATTGGAAAAGGACGATTTTTTAAAAAAGCTGGAAAAGCTGGTTGCGCATGCAAAATCCAAGCATAATACTGTGGATGCAGGCGAGATCAACGATTTTTTTGTCGGAGATAACCTTTCTCCGGAGCAGATGGATCAGATTTACAGTTACCTGGAGAACCGTAATATCGATGTAGTTCCCGTACTGGACGAAGCAATGTTGAATGCAGATCCTGCTCTGGATGATATCGGGCTTGATCTTGACTTAGATGACGACAGCTTTATGAAAGATGCGGAAGATGAGGATATCGATCTTGACGCAGTAGATCTTTTAGAGGGTATTGGAACGGAAGATCCGGTCCGTATGTATCTGAAAGAGATCGGTACTGTACCTCTTCTTACAGCAGACGAAGAACTGGAGCTTGCACAGCGCAAGGCAGATGGGGATGAAGCTGCCAAGGAAAGACTGATCGAGGCGAACCTGCGTCTGGTAGTCAGCATTGCAAAGCGTTATACAGGTCGTGGAATGAGTTTCCTGGATCTGGTTCAGGAAGGAAACTTAGGACTGATCAAAGGCGTTGAAAAGTTTGATTATACAAAAGGTTATAAGTTAAGTACATATGCAACATGGTGGATCCGTCAGTCCGTAACAAGAGCACTGGCAGATCAGGCAAGAACCATCCGTGTACCGGTGCATATGGTAGAGACCATCAACAAGATGTCAAAGATGCAGCGTAAGCTGACACTGGAACTGGGCTATGAGCCTTCTGTTGCAGAGCTGGCAGAAGCACTTGATATGACAGAAGATAAGGTTATGGAGATCATGCAGATCGCCAGAGAGCCAGCTTCCCTTGAAACACCAATTGGTGAGGAAGATGACTCCAACCTGGGAGATTTCGTTGCTGACAGCAATGTAGTGACTCCGGAGGGAAATGTAGAGTCTGTTATGTTAAGAGAGCACATTGACGCACTTTTAGGAGATCTGAAAGAGAGAGAGCGTCAGGTCATCGTGCTTCGTTTTGGTCTGGAAGACGGACATCCAAGGACACTGGAAGAAGTTGGAAAAGAATTTAACGTAACCAGAGAGCGTATCCGTCAGATCGAGGCAAAGGCACTGCGCAAGCTTCGTAATCCGGTAAGAAGCAAGAGGATCCGTGATTTCCTGTAGGATATAATGAGTGCAGGAAGCCTTCGAACGCGTCACTGGCGCGTTCTCGACATGCATGGCAAAACAAGCGGCTGCGTCAGCAGGCAGTGGAGCGCAGCAGCGCGTGAACCTGAGTGAAATTGGGCACAGTGAAATAGAACACTTAAAAAGGGCGGCTTTAAGGAGCGGTCCTTTTTTACTGGATTTTAAGGGAATGAAAACTACAGCTTCGCCATCAGGCGAACAAGCGATAGAACACAGGAGGCCATAGATGGCAGCACAGCAGCAGAAAGAAAATTACCAGAGGGTACTGGATCAGACCATAGAACAGCTTACAAAAGAGGGAAAGGTGCCGACGCTTCTCCTTCACAGCTGCTGTGCGCCCTGCAGCAGCTATGTGTTGGAATACCTTTCTAAATACTTTAAGATCACGTTATTATATTACAACCCCAATATTTCCCCAAAAGAGGAATACGAGGCCCGTGTAATGGAGCAGAAGCGCCTGATCGGGGAAATGGACTTTGTTCATCCGGTACAGTTCATGGAAGGAAAATATCTGCCGGAGGAGTTTTACAGGGCAGTAAAAGGCCATGAGGAAGACAAAGAAGGGGGAGAACGCTGCTTTATCTGCTACGAACAGCGCCTTAGGGAAGGGGCAATTGCAGCGAAAGCAGGCGGCTTTGATTATTTTACCACCACACTTTCCATCAGCCCTTTAAAGAACGCACAGAAGTTAAATGAGATCGGTATCCGCTTAGGAGAAGAATACGAAGTGCCTTATCTTAAGTCTGATTTTAAGAAAAAGAACGGATACAAGCGGTCTGTAGAACTGTCTGCCCAACATCATCTGTACAGGCAGAATTACTGCGGGTGTGTGTTCTCAAAGCGGGAAGCTGAACTTAGAGAACAGCAGTCGAAAGAGCAGTAATGGCAGCGAAGGATAGCTGATATAACTGTTATAAGCTTAACAATATTATCTCTGTATTAACTTGACATCACCACTCAGATGTAATAAAATTTACTTATAAGGTTCGGCGGAAAGCCGGGAACCGGCGTATAAAAATGCGATAAGGAGAGTATAATTATGATCAGCAAGAATTTAACAGTAGTTAATCCATCCGGTTTACATTTAAGACCAGCAGGCGTTTTATCCCAGACAGCTATGAAGTTTAAGAGCGATATCACCATTATCTGCGGTGAAAAGAAGATCGTTGCAAAGAGCGTATTAAACGTAATGGCAGCTGGTATCAAGTGCGGAACAGAGATCACTCTGGTTTGCGATGGCGAGGATGAAGAAGAAGCTATGAAGACCATCAGCCAGGCAATCGAAAGCGGCTTAGGTGAGATGTAATTTTTACTCCAGAATGCAATAAAAGAAGAAGGGTCATGCCTTGTAAGGTGTGGCTCTTTTTTGCTTTATAGGAAAGACCGCCTGAGGCGCTCTCTTGAATTGAAAAATGCCCGCACGGAGGCGGGCACGACGACAAGACGATCCTTGGATTAGAAGATATAAAAGCCTTCCTCTCCAAAATCGTCATCAAGTTCGTCATCATTTAGAAAATAATCCATATCCAGAAGTTCTTCTTCGCTCATGTGGCGAATGTCCCTGGAAGTCATTCCTTCTGGTGGATTTTCGATGTATTTTTTGCGCAGTTCCTCGATATCTGGTTTCATGGTGTTTTCCTCCTTTGAGAGGATTATATCACAGAATCCATAAAAATTATGCAGAAGACCATCTTCTACGAGCTTTGGACATTATTTTCTCGTACATTTCTTCGAGGGAGACGCGCTTGTGGTTAAAGTAAAGTTCCAGAAAGAGCATTTCATGTTTACAGTCTGGACACTTTAATGGATCATATCCAAAAGAAGAAAGGATAGCTGTGCGCCATTTGTTAAAGTCGCGCAGAGTATGCCGTTTCGCTTTTGAAATTGCTAGGTGCAGATTTTTATCTATTTCGCGGTGACGTGCATAAAGACCGCCATACCGGATCATTTTAAAGTGTTTCTCCGGTATGTGCCGGATCAAACGCCTGATGAAATCTAATGCAGGGATTGTTTCCTGAATATATTTGTCATCTTCATGACGGTTGTAATGAAATGTGACTGTTTCCGAGTCCTCATCATAGCTGTCAATTCTGGATGTGGCAATAACTGGCCGTCCAAGATAACGTCCAATGTATTTTATGACTGTTTCAGGGTCACACTTGTTTGGTTTTGCATAAACGTAAAAGCCTTTTTTATGATTCGTGTAGCACTGGGATTTTATTTTTTTGAAAGAAGATCCGAGTCTGCGTCCCATTTCATCAAGCAGTGCTGTGCGGAAAGCATTACGCAGATAAGTATAATTGAAGTGGTGGACCGGACGCCAGAATCCATCATCACTGTAACCACCTTCCGATATAAGACAGTGGATGTGGGGATTCCATTTTAAATCCCTGCCAAAAGTATGTAGTACCATAATAAAACCAGGTGTATAATTTTTAGACTTGTTCATTTTGAAGAACATACGAGAGACGACACTGGTAACAGAGTGAAAGAGGCAGTCGAGCAGAGTACGGTCTTCAAGAAAAAAGTCACGAAGATTTTCATCAATAGTAAAAACACAGTGGCGGTGCTGGACATTAACAAGTTTAAAAGACATGGAAGTAGTGCGTTCCATGGAATACTTGTTTCCGCAGGTAGGGCAGAAACGGCTGTGGCATCGGAATGGGACAAATTTAAGCTTGCCGCAATGGGGACAACCGTACATGGCACCGCCAAAAGATGGATCACCACAGTTGATCATCTTATCGATATTTTCCATCTCAGTAGATCTCGGATGAAGTGTATATTTAATTTCTTCATAGTAGTCAGTAAAGATTCTTTGTAAGATATTCATAAGCCTATTATGAATGAAAAGTTGAAAAAAAGAAACCCCTATCCCCTCAAGATTGAGGGGCAGGGGAGTTGAAGTGTCGAAGACACTTTTTTATGTACTAGGAAATTCCGTTGGAACTCCCTGGTACACAAAAAGGCACGACCTGCCAACGATGCGCACTCGCGCGATGATGAAGTTTGTCGCAAGCGACCGCGCTCGGCGCGAGAATGTGCCAAGGCACATTCTTATTTGTACGTGCACAGTCTGCTTTCCGTAAACGATTATGATGCCCCTCCGTTTCGCTTAAGAATAGAAAGTGAAAAATTAAGAAAATAAAGTGTGTCAAAGGGTTGATTTTACACGAACAATAGAGATAATAAATGCAAAACACTTCAAAATATTCTGGCAAAAATAATAACAACATTAAATAATCTAATTATCTGACAATATCACGAAAATCAATTGTTTACAAATGAGAAAAATAGTAGTATTATCTGCTCAATAAAAAAGTGCTGATGCTTATACGTCTTACCCCAACTGTGAAAGAACATCCCCCATATCGTTCTTTCCTGTGACATAAGCTTAGAGGAAGATCCCATTTCCTGAGGCACGTAAAGAAAGGAAGAACACTATGGATCCCAAACAGAAACTGCCGGGACTGTATGACCCTCGTTTTGAGCATGATAACTGCGGTATCGGTGCAGTTGCCAATATCAAAGGCATCAAAACACATAAAACAGTTGACCAGGCACTCCACATTGTAGAACACTTAGAGCACAGAGCAGGTAAAGACGCAGAGGGAAAGACCGGTGACGGTGTCGGTATCATGCTTCAGATCTCCCACCGTTTCTTTAAGAAAGCAGCAGCACAGGCTGGTATTACCTTAGGCGGTGAGAGAGAATACGGCGTTGGTATGTTCTTCTTCCCACAGGATGAACTTGCCAGAAAACAGGCCATGAAGATGTTTGAGATCATCGTCAAGAAAGAGGGACTTACCTTCCTTGGATGGAGAGATGTTCCTACAACACCGGATGTATTAGGCAAAAAAGCAGTAGACGTTATGCCTTACATTGTCCAAGGCTTTGTTGCAAAACCTGCCAACGTAAAGAAAGGATTGGACTTTGACAGAAAGCTGTATGTAGTCCGCCGTGTATTTGAACAGAGTAATGAAGATACCTATGTAGTATCCTTAAGCAGCAGGACCATTGTATACAAAGGTATGTTCCTGGTAAGCGAGCTGCGTCTGTTCTTTGCGGACCTTCAGGATAAGGATTATGAGTCTGCCATTGCCATCGTACATTCCCGTTTCAGTACCAACACCAATCCAAGCTGGATGAGAGCTCATCCTTACCGTTTTATCGTTCACAACGGCGAGATCAACACCATCCGCGGCAACGTAGATAAGATGCTGGCCCGTGAAGAGAACATGGAGTCTGAGTATTTTAAGTACGATATGCACAAAGTCCTTCCTATTATTAATCAGGAAGGTTCTGACTCAGCTATGCTGGACAATGCCCTGGAATTTATGGTCATGAGTGGTATGGACCTGCCGCTGGCTGTTATGGTAACTATTCCTGCTCCATGGGAACATGATAAATACATGGACTCCGAGATCAAGGACTTCTACCGCTACTATGCAACTATGATGGAGCCGTGGGACGGACCTGCATCCATCCTGTTTACAGATGGTGATGTGGTAGGTGCAATCCTTGACCGAAATGGCCTGCGTCCATCCCGTTACTATATTACAGATGACGGCTATATGATCCTTTCTTCCGAGGTTGGTGCCATTGATATTGACCAGACAAAGGTTATTAAAAAAGACCGCCTTCGTCCTGGAAAAATGCTTCTGGTAGATACAGTAGAAGGAAAAATGGTAAGCGATGAGGAATTAAAGCTGCGCTATGCAGAGAAAAATCCATATGGCGAATGGCTGGACTCCAACCTGGTAGAATTAGATGATCTGAAAGTACCGAACCAGGCAGCTCCTACACTTACAAAAGAAGAGCGTCTCCGCTTACAGAAGACTTATGGCTATACTTACGAGCAGTACCGCACCATGATCCTTCCAATGGCATTAAACGGTGCAGAAGCTGTTTCAGCTATGGGTGTTGACTCTCCGTTAGCAGTGCTTTCCAAGAAGCATCAGCCATTATTTAACTACTTTAAGCAGTTATTTGCACAGGTTACCAACCCGCCGATCGATGCCATCCGTGAGGAGATCGTTACTTCCACTACTGTATATGTAGGTGAAGAGGGCAATATCCTGGAGGAGACACCGGAAAACTGCAAGATCCTCCGTGTAGAAAATCCGATCCTTACAGAAACCGATCTGTTAAAGATCAAAAACATGAAAAAACCTGGTTTTAAGGTAGAAGTGATCCCCATCACTTATTATAAGAACACTTCCCTTGAAAAGGCCATTGACCGTCTGTTCCTGGAAGTAGACCGTGCACATAAAGACGGTGCCAATATCATTATCCTTTCTGACCGTGATATTGATGAAAACCATGTGCCGATCCCATCCTTACTGGCTGTTTCTGCCCTTCAGCAGTATCTGGTACGCACCAAGAAGCGTACAAGTGTAGCGTTGATCTTAGAGAGCGGCGAGCCAAGAGAGGTTCATCATTTTGCAACTTTGTTAGGTTACGGCGCCTGTGCTATCAACCCGTATCTGGCTCATGAGTCCATCCATTATCTCATTGAGACTGGTATGTTAAACAAAGATTATTATGCAGCAGTAAAAGACTACGATCTGGCAGTGCTTCACGGCATTGTAAAGATCGCATCCAAGATGGGTATTTCCACCATCCAGTCTTATCAGGGATCCCAGATCTTTGAAGCAATTGGTATTTCAAAGGAAGTAGTGGATAAGTATTTTACGGATACTGTAAGCCGTGTTGGCGGTGTTACATTAAAGGATATTGAAAATGATGTGGATGTGCTTCATTCTGCAGCTTTTGACCCGTTAGGACTGGATGTAGACCTGACTTTGGACAGTGTAGGAAGCCATAAGTCACGTTCCGGTCAGGAAGAGCATTTATACAATCCTCTTACTATCCATCTCCTTCAGGAAGCAACCAGAAGAGGCGATTACAGCATTTTCAAGCAGTATACTGCTACGTTGGATGATCAGGGAAAGACCTACCATCTGAGAAACCTTATGGACTTTAACTATCCGGAAGATGGAGGTATTCCTATCGATCAGGTAGAAAGTGTAGATTCTATAGTACGCCGTTTTAAGACTGGTGCCATGTCTTATGGTTCTATTTCCCAGGAAGCACATGAGACACTGGCGATCGCCATGAACCGGATCCACGGCAAGTCAAATACCGGTGAAGGTGGTGAAAGCCTGGATCGTCTGGTACCGGGACCTTCTGACCACAACCGCTGTTCTGCGATCAAGCAGGTAGCTTCCGGCCGTTTCGGTGTTACCAGCCGTTATCTGGTAAGTGCCCAGGAGATCCAGATCAAGATGGCTCAGGGCGCAAAACCTGGTGAAGGAGGACAGCTTCCTGGAAAGAAGGTATACCCGTGGGTTGCAAAGACAAGACATTCAACTACTGGTGTAAGCCTGATCTCCCCGCCGCCTCATCACGATATTTATTCCATCGAGGATCTGGCACAGCTGATCTATGACTTAAAGAACTCTAATACAAGAGCAAGGATTTCTGTAAAGCTGGTTTCTGAAGCTGGTGTTGGCACGGTTGCAGCAGGTGTTGCAAAAGCAGGTGCACAGGTTATCCTGATCTCTGCCTATGACGGTGGTACTGGTGCAGCTCCAAGAAACTCTATCTACAATGCAGGTCTTCCATGGGAGCTTGGTGTTGCAGAGGCACATCAGTCCCTGATCATGAATGGACTTCGTGACAGAGTGGTCCTGGAAACAGATGGTAAGCTGATGACCGGCCGTGATGTTGCTATTGCCTGTATGTTAGGTGCGGAGGAATTTGGATTTGCAACGGCTCCTCTTGTAACCATGGGCTGCGTTATGATGCGTGTATGTAATCTGGATACATGCCCAATGGGTATTGCAACCCAGAATCCGGAACTTCGCAAGCGTTTCAAGGGTAAACCGGAGTATGTTGTAAACTTTATGAAATTCATTGCAGAAGAACTCCGTGAATATATGGCAAAACTGGGTGTGCGTACTGTAGATGAACTGGTAGGCCGTACTGAACTGTTAAAGAGAAAAGATGATATCCCATACAGCCGTGCAAAAGAAGTGGATTTAAGCCGTATCCTGGATAACCCATATGAGGGCGTAAAGCTGGCTGGTTATAACGAAAAAGAGGTCTATGACTTTAAGTTAGATGAGACAGTAGACGAAAGCATTTTATTAAAGAAGTTAAAGAGCGCTTTAAATAATGGACAGAAGAAGAGCATCCAGTTAGATGTAAGCAATGTAAACCGTACTTTAGGTACCATTTTCGGTTCTGAGATCACCAGAAAGTACCCGGATGGTCTGCCGGAAGATACCTTTACCATCAGCTGCAACGGCAGCGGCGGCCAGAGCTTTGGCGCATTTATCCCTAAGGGCCTGACTCTGGAACTGACAGGCGACTCCAATGACTACTTTGGAAAAGGCTTATCCGGCGGCAAGCTGATCGTATATCCTCCTCAGGGTGTTCAGTTTAAGGCAGAGGACAACATTATAATAGGAAACGTTGCACTTTACGGTGCTACCAGCGGCAAGGCATTTATCAACGGAATTGCAGGTGAACGTTTCTGCGTCCGCAACTCCGGAGCTACTGCAGTAGTAGAAGGAACCGGCGATCACGGCTGCGAATATATGACCGGTGGCTGTGTAGTAGTCCTTGGACCTACCGGAAAGAACTTTGCAGCTGGTATGAGCGGCGGTATTGCCTATGTATTAGATGAAGACCGTAGTTTTTATAAGCGTTTAAATAAGGAACTGGTTTCCTTTGAAGATGTCTCCAATAAATATGATGTATTAGAGCTGAAAGGCCTGATCCAGGAACATGTAGCATACACTAACTCTGAAAAGGGCAAACGTATCTTAGACCATTTCAGCGAGTATCTGCCTAAGTTTAAGAAAATCGTACCTCACGACTACCGCCGCATGATGAATGCCATTGTGCAGATGGAAGAAAAGGGCTTAAACAGTGAGCAGGCACAGATTGAAGCATTTTATGTAAACATCAGAGGTTAAGGAGGCGTCAAAAATGGGAAAGATTACAGGATTCTTAGATTATGAACGCAAAACTGGAAAGGCGCTTCCACCAAAGGAGCGCATTAAAAACTGGAATGAATTCCACATTCCATTAAGTGAAGAGGAACAGAAATTACAGGGTGCACGCTGCATGGACTGCGGCGTTCCCTTCTGCCAGTCCGGCGTGATGATGTGCGGCATGGACAGCGGCTGTCCTTTAAATAACCTGATCCCGGAGTGGAATGATCTTGTATATACAGGAAACTGGCAGCAGGCATTTAACCGTTTAAAAAAGACCAACTGTTTTCCGGAATTTACCTCCAGAGTATGCCCGGCACCCTGTGAAGCTGCATGTACCTGCGGTTTAAATGGCGATCCGGTATCTATTAAGGAAAATGAGCACGCTATTATTGAAAAGGCATATGAAGAAGGCTATGCAAAGGTAAAACCACCTACAGTGCGTACTGGCAAGAAAGTGGCAGTGATCGGTTCAGGACCTTCAGGACTGGCAGCAGCAGACCAGTTAAATAAAAGGGGACACAGCGTAACTGTATTTGAGCGCAGTGACCGTATAGGCGGCCTGTTAATGTATGGTATTCCAAATATGAAACTGGAAAAATGGGTCATTGACCGAAAAGTAAATGTAATGAAGGAAGAGGGAATAACCTTTATTACTAATGCAGATGTAGGCAGAAACTACAAAGCAGCTAAGATTCTCCGGGATTTTGACAGCATCATCCTGGCATGCGGCGCCTCTAACCCGAGAAATATTGATGTTCCTGGAAGAGATGCAGCTGGGATCTATTTTGCAGTAGACTTTTTAAAGGCAAATACAAAGAGCCTTCTGGATTCTGGTTTAGAGGACGGAAACTATATTTCTGCCAAAGACAAACATGTGATCGTTATTGGTGGCGGCGATACAGGAAATGACTGTGTGGGAACATCTATCCGTCAGGGCTGCGCTTCTGTGACCCAGTTAGAGATGATGCCAAAGCCTCCTGTAAAGAGAGCAGAGAACAATACATGGCCGGAGTGGCCGCGTATTTTAAAGACTGACTACGGCCAGGAAGAAGCCATCAGCGTATTTGGTTCTGATCCCCGTGTTTACCAGACGACTGTAAAAGAGTTTGTAAAGGATGGGGAAGGAAAGCTGTGCAAGGTGATCTTAGTAAGCCTTACATCACAGAAGGATCCGGAAACAGGCCGTACCATGATGGTGCCGATAGAAGGCAGTGAAAAAGAGGTGCCTGCAGATCTGGTACTGATCGCAGCCGGTTTCTTAGGCTGTCAGGATTATGTGGCTGATGCATTTGGGGTAGAACGCAATGCAAGAACCAATGTAGCCACAGAAGCAGGAAGCTACAAGACCAATGTAGACAAAGTTTTTGTAGCCGGAGATATGCACAGAGGCCAGTCACTGGTTGTATGGGCGATCAGAGAGGGAAGAGAAGTAGCCGGTCAGGTAGACCGCAGTCTGATGGGATACACCAATCTGCATTAAATATGGAAAGAGTTCCGCCTGTTGGCGGATGTGTAACACCAATTCTGCAGCAGCACCCCGCCGTCAGGCGGGGTGTTTTGCGTTACCAATATGACAAAAATCCAAAATTTGTCTATTGCCATATCCGCCGCTCTAACGTATAATAAAAGTTCAGGTTCACACTTTGGACACAAAAGGAGCGGCAGGACATGGCGGCATTTACGAAACTTGTGATCATGAGGGTATTTGAAAATCTGTTGTCTGTGAAACCCTTAGAGAAGATAACGGTAAAAGACATTACAGACCAGTGCGGCATTTCACGTAATACCTTCTATTATCATTACCAGGACATTTATCAGGTTTTTAAGGCATATATAGATTATTCCCTGGAAGAAATATTCAAATTTCTTCAGCAGGAAAATGAAAAAGACCAGGATCATATTTGTGAAAAGGCAGTAGAATTCCTGGAAAACCACAGGACCATATTTGAAAATATTCTCCGTTCCGCAAAAAGTGAGGAAGTACACAAGATATTAGATGACGGTTCCAGCCGTTTTTTCCGTTATGTGATTGACCGAGTGGGAGAAGGTATTGATTCAGAGCCGGAAGACAGAGAGATGATCTGTGCTATGTGCCAGCATGCAGTTGGAGAAATTATGCATGAATGGTTAAGCAGGGAAAATGCAGATAAAAAGTCACTGTCAGATATCCTGATGCGGGCCAATTATCTTTTTGGCGGTGGATTGGAACGGGCTTTAGAGCGAAGCGCAAACCGCTTCCGGAATTGATAAAATGTATCAAAATAAATGATAATAAATTAACAAATTAGTACACTTAATAGCCGAATGTACAAAAACTGTGCATTCGGTTTTGTTTTGTCTATTGCTCTTTAAACAAAAATCCATATAATGATTAATTGTGACTGAGAGAAGGCAAAATTTCCCCGGTCTCCTTTGGCACATGAAAGTGTGCATTTGGGACAGCAGCCTGGGGAAGAACAGGAGATGAAGCAGGATGCCAACACAAAAGTTCATAAATCTTACGGAAAGTAAGAAGCAGACGATCCTCACAGCCATGTGCAGGGAGTTTATGAATATCCCTTATTCAGAGATCCGCATCAGCAATCTGATCCAGAAAGCGGGTATATCCAGAGCCAGCTTTTATCTGTATTTTGAAGATAAAGAAGATCTGTTAGGTTGTATTGCAGAGTCCTGGGTAGATGTGATATTATGCAAACTGACAGAAGCGTTTAGAGTGTCAGACGGAAGCTATTATGAAAGCATGAAGCTTTGGATGAGTCAGGCACTGGAAAATGACATTTCCAGAGAAGTATGGAAAGTCTATAAACGGGTCATGGAAGAAGAGGATTTCACAAGGAAAAGCAAGATGGGGGCTTTACAGTTTAAGGCAAGTCCCAAGTGGCGTCAGGTCATAGAAGAATGTTATGGTCATATGGACCAGAGCAGATATCCGGGACTGACACCGGAAAAACTGGCATATGCTGTTGATATGGGACTGCTGGCTATGGTCCAGCTTTCCATGCGCTATGTAGAGCACTATGCTCCTTTGGCAGAGTTAAAGGAGGCTGCATGGCACCAGCTGACAATATTAGACAAAGGGATCAGAGAGTGATCCGAAAGTTTGAGAAAAAGAAAGGAAGGCACAGGAAAATGAAAAAAAATGTAAAAAGACTCATCGCGGGAGCGGTAGTTCTTTTGGTAGCAGCGGGTATTGTTGTCCGTATTGCCGGTGGCAACAAAAAAGAAGAAGAATATGAAACCCGTCCAACCGTAGCTGTTGAAAATCCAAAAACAGGAGATATCACTCTGTATACCGATCTGACCGGTACGATTGAACCAATCTCCAAGGCAGTTGTACAGCCAAAGATCGGCGGAGAACTTCTGGAGGTAAACTTCCAGGCTGGTGATCAGGTAGAAGCTGGTCAGGTGCTTTGTAAGATCGACTCTGACGCACTGACTGCTTTACAGCTTCAGATGCAGTCCGCTTCTGTAGCAGCAGACAATGCAGCAAGAGAACTGGCACGTATCCAGCCTCTGTATGCATCTGGCTATATTTCACAGCAGCAGTTTGATCAGGCACAGTCTTCTGCAACCAGCGCCCAGCTGGCATACGAGTCTGCAAAGAACCAGTATGACCTGCAGGTAGAATACACTACAGTAACAGCACCGATCAGTGGTGTGATCGAGTCCAGAAATGTAGAACCACATGATCATATTGGAACAGACACCAAGATCTGCGTAATCTCCGGTGGTGACCAGCTTCAGGTTAAATTTGGTGTTACAGAAAAGATCCTTCGCAATATGAAGGTAAATGATCCGGTCCAGGTTGAAAAGAACGGTACTGATTACGAAGGTAATGTAACAGAAATCGGCAGTATGGTAAACTCCGCAACCGGCCTGTATGACGCAAAGGCATTTGTAAACAATGCAGAAAGCCTTACAAGCGGAACCAAAGTAAAACTGACTGTGGTTATGGATCAGGTAAAAGATGTACTGACCGTTCCTGTAGATGCTGTAAACTATGATAATGGAAAGGCATTTGTATACTGCTATGACAATGGCGCTGCAAAGAAGGTTATGATAGAAGCCGGTATTTATGATGCACAGACCATGGAGGTTAAGTCCGGACTGACTGCAGGCGACCAGGTCATCACAACCTGGAGCAATGAGCTGGTAGATGGACAGGAAGTTCTTATAGACAGTGACAATGGACAGAATGAAAATGCAGCCCAGGGAGAAAGCGCTGCAGAAAATGCTGGAGAAGAAACACAGAAAGCAGGTGAATAAAAGATGTTAAATCTGACAAAATTTGCGGTACGCAAGCCTGTGACCATTATCATGTGTTTGCTGACCATTGCATATTTTGGTATCCAGTCCCTGTTAGGGACCAAGGTAGAGCTGACTCCTGAGATGGAATTCCCTATGCTGGTTGTCAGCACTGTTTACGCAGGAGCAAGCCCTGATGATATCAAGGACCTGATCGCAACCAAACAAGAAGATGCGGTTTCGTCATTGGATGATGTTAAAAACGTTTATTCCTTCTCACAGGATAACGTAGCCATCGTTTTAGTTGAATATAATTACGGTACCAACATTGATACTGCATACATCAACTTAAAGAAAGCGATCGACGGTATTAAGAGTGACCTGCCTGATGACGCAAATGAGCCAAATATCATGGAAATGGATATGAACTCCCAGCCTGTTATCACACTGGCTGTAGGTGGTCAGGTAGACGGAAACCTTTATACATATGTAGAAAACAATATCAAGCCGGAACTGGAAAAATTAGGTTCTGTTGGTGAAGTTTCTCTGGCAGGTGGCCAGAAAGAATATATCAGCATCAAGCTGGATCCTGAAAAAGTAGCGCAGTATGGCCTTAGCATGTCACGTATTGCACAGTTTGTAGGTGCTGCAGACTTTACCATTCCTGCAGGTGATGTAAACGTAGGAAAGCAGAATCTGTCTGTCAGCGTCGGAAATGATTTTGACAACACAGAAGCACTGAAAAATGTAGCGATCCCGCTGGCAAATGGAGATGTGATCCATCTTTCTGATGTGGCAACTGTTTCCAATGCTTTGGAAGATGCAGATTCTATTGGCCGTTATAATGGTCAGGACATTGTATCTGTATCCATTAAAAAACAGCAGAGTTCTACTGCTATTGATGTATCAAAAGATGTTTTAAAGCAGGTAAGTGTACTGGAAAAGACTTATCCGGGACTTACATTTACCGTGGTCAATGATTCCAGTGATATGATCACCGAATCAATTACCAACGTATTCCAGACTATGATCATGGCGGTCATTTTGTCTATGATCATTCTGTGGCTGTTCTACGGAGATATACGTGCCTCTGTTATTGTAGGTACTTCTATCCCTATTTCAATCATGCTGACCCTGATTGCCATGTCGCTTATGGGATTTTCCTTAAACGTAATCTCACTGACATCCCTGGTACTTGGTGTAGGTATGATGGTAGATAACTCCATCAACGTATTGGATGGCTGTTTCCGTGCAAAAGAACATAGAAACTTTTTTGATGCGGCTATTGAAGGAAGCCGTATTATGATCACTTCCATTGTAGGTGGTACAGCCACTACCTGCGTTGTATTTATCCCGCTGGCAATGCTTTCCGGTCTGTCCGGTCAAATGTTTAAGCAGTTAGGTTTCACGATCGTATTCAGTTTGATCGCGTCCTTATTCTCTGCGGTCACCATCGTACCGCTGTGTTATTATCAGTGGCATCCGGTAGAAAAGGAAAATGCACCTGTTGCCGGTTTTATACGTAAATGCCAGGAAATTTACCGTAATATCATGCCTGGTATTATCCCGAAGACAAAGACAGTTATCAGTGCCAGTATTTTACTGCTTGTATTTTCCTTCTTCTTAGCTTCCAGACTGGATGTAAAGCTGATGGTTTCTACAGATGAAGGTATTGTAGATGTAACTGTTAAAACAAAACCGGGTCTTTCTGTTGCTGCTGTTAATGACACAGTGTCCCAGATTGAAAATATGGTGGCAAATGACGAAGAAGTCGATCATTATCTGCTGACATACGGTTCCAGTGGTTTAAGTACCATGGGCGGCAGCAGCGTTACCTTAAGTGCTTACTTAAAGGATGACCGTAAAATGTCCACAGATGAAGTCATCGACAAATGGACCCGTGAAACAGAAAATTACAAAGATATTTCTGTAACAATGGAACAGGGAAGTACCACTTCTTCCTCCATGAGCAGTACCAATCAGATCGAAGTTGACTTACAGAGTACCGATTACGATGCTTTAAAGAAAGCTTCTGATGAACTGGTAGAAGAACTGCGTAAGAGAGAAGATGTAATGCAGGTACATTCTTCTATTGAAAATGCGGCACCTGTTATCAAGGTAAATGTAGATCCTGTTTTAGCACAGGCAGAAGGTCTTACACCTGCGTCCATCGGATCTCTGATCTACAGCAATTTAAGTGGTATCAAGGCAACCACAGTCCGTGTAAACGGTGAAGATACAGATGTAAGAGTAGAATTTGATGCAGATAAATATGACAGCATTGACAAACTGCAGGGAATGATGATCACCACAGCTACAGGAACAACCCTTCCTCTGGAAGATCTGGCGACGATCCACTACGAAGACAGTCCGCAGCAGATCCAGCGTAAGAATAAGCAGTACCAGGTATCTATTACGATGGAGCCACAGTCTGAGTATAAGAAAACAGCTGAAAAAGATGTGAAGGAATTTGTGCGTAACTGGAATATGCCAAATGAGGTAGAAATGGCGCCAAATGCCATGGATGAGAGCATGGGAAGCGAGATCGGTGCTTTAGGAGGCGCTCTTATAACCGGCGTTTTCCTGGTATTTGTTGTAATGGCTATCCAGTTTGAGTCACCTAAGTTCTCACTGATGATCATGACGACCATTCCATTCTCACTGATAGGATCCTTTGGACTTCTGTTCCTGGCAGACAGTCCCATCAGTATGGTATCTATGTTAGGTTTCCTGATGTTAGTTGGTACGGTAGTAAACAATGGTATTTTGTATGTAGATACGGTAAACCAGTTCCTTGCAGAAATGCCTCTGGATAAGGCGCTGGTAGAAGCTGGTGCTATCCGTATGAGACCTATTTTGATGACAACAGGAACAACCGTGATCTCCATGCTTCCTAACGCAGTTGCTTACGGTAAATCCGGTGCCATGATGCAGGGCCTTGCACTGGTAGATGTAGGTGGTCTGATCGCAGCAACGATCCTGACACTGATCCTTCTTCCAACTTATTACAGACTGGTCCACAATATGGGACGTAAGGCAGTTGGGGAAGATGTGCCTATGGTTTCTGATTAAAAATTAAGATAAGTAAGATAATAAGAGAGCAGGACTTTTGTGGTTTTGCTCTCTTTTGGCGTTGTTACAGTTCAGCCATGACATGGCGTTATGCTTTTTGTATAAACCTGATTGACGTTTTGCCTGAAAAATTGTATAATTGATAAAGAATTTGGAAATTTTCAGACGGGAGAATACAGATGATCGCATTAAAGGCCGAAGATGTAAAGTCCTTTACTACCAAGCTGTTTGTACGGGAGGATTTTGATGCATTTCTGGTAAAGGAAGTAAACATTACCACCTACAACAGTTTTTCCATTGACGGACATGTAAAACAGGGCTATTACACAGAGGAGGAACGGGAAGAAAACCATATAGAAGAGTTTTCATCCTGGAAGACCTTAAGGCCTTTTTGTTTTTCACTGATCAAGGGAAAAAAGCTTCCCGGAAGTTTTCGTATCGTGCTGCAGCTGCCAAAGGCAGGCACAGAGAAGTTTGCAGCCAGAACAGGTGCCGGGATCGAAGGAAGCCAGATCCAGGGACTGTATCTGAACATACGTTACGATGACGGGAAAATGTACTGTATCACCGGAACATCATTAAACTTTTTCACCATGGACAAAACTCTGGATCTTGAGTGGGATAAGGCAGTTAAACAGTTTTTACAGTCCCATGAGATTCCATGTACAGAGGCAACTGAAGGATAAGAGCAGGAAGAAGATTGTCTGTAAAAGGATAAAAATTCTGAAAGCGTACAAATGTCCTCTTGGAGTCTTTCGTGTACCTGCCTTTTCAGGCACAGAAAGACCCTGAGAGAACATAAGCAGCAATGGAGGAAATGGCATGGATAAAAACAATTTTTCGCAGAAACTGGCTGAACTGACAGCGCTGGCAGCAGCCAGTGAAAACAAACTCCAGATGACACAGGTTCTGGATGCTTTTGCAAAGGAACAGGTAACACCGGAGGAAATGGAAGCTGTTTATGCCAAGCTGGAGAAGAAAGGGATCCAGATACTGACAGAGGAGGAAGAGGGGGCAACCGATGACAGCCTTCTTTTAGATGATGCAGATGATAATGATGAGTCTGTTTCCAGTATCATTGGAGATAAATACAGATGGAGCCACAACGATTCCTTAGATGACGGGGATAACGATGATTTTACCCCTTCTTCTGCAGAAGAGGAAGAAGAGACAACTGCTACCTCGGAACAGCTGTTAGAAGGCGTTGCAAGTACGGATCCCATCCGTGAATATTTAAAGGAGATCGGTTCCATTCCGCTGCTGACTCAGGAGCAGGAACAGGACCTGGCAAAGCGTAAATCCGAGGGAGATGCAGAAGCAGGAAAGAAGTTAGTAGAAGCAAACCTTCGTCTGGTAGTCAGCATTGCAAAGCGCTATACCGGTCGTGGTATGAGTTTTCTGGATCTGGTCCAGGAGGGAAATATCGGTCTTATGAAGGCTGTAGAGAAGTTTGATTATACAAAGGGATACCGTCTCAGTACCTATGCCACATGGTGGGTAAAACAGTCTGTTACAAGAGCTTTGGCAGACCAGTCCCGTACCATCCGCCTGCCGGTCCATATGGTAGAAGCGGTAAACCGCATCAGAAAAGCCCAGAGAGCTTTAGCTGTAAAGCTTGGAAGAGAGCCTTCCAATGAAGAAATCGGCAAAGAAGTGGGAATGTCTGAAAAGCGGGTTACAGAGCTGATGCAGTCTTCCGGTGATACGGTATCCTTAGAGACACCGGTAGGAGATGAAGACGGCTCAAATTTAGGCGATTTTGTGGCAGATGATTCCAATGCTTCCACAGAGGAAAAAGCAGAAAGCGTTTTTTTAAGAGAAGAGATCGAACAGATGCTCCAGGGGTTGAATCCAAGGGAAAGGGAAGTGATCATCTTGAGATTTGGTCTTGAAAGCGGCCATCCCCTGACACTGGAAGAAGTAGGAAAGCGCTTCAAAGTTACCAGAGAGCGTATCAGGCAGATTGAGACAGCAGCGCTTAGAAAGCTTCGCAATCCGTCCAGAAGTAAGAAAATCAGGGATTTTCTGCCGTGAAAAATTTACAGAAAGGTCATATCAGGTGACTCACGGATCCACAGTTAATACTTTTTTGCTTGATCCACTGTACAATAAGGTACGGTGGATCTTTTTATGTAAAAATGGTAATGTGAACAGCAGGTGATGTACTTTTGCTAGCACTCATTTAAAATGAGTGCTAATTTTTGTTGACTTTTAGATATAACGGTACTACAATATATCTTGCGGACAAAATCCGTTTTTAAGATTTTCAAAGCACATATTACTAGTACATCGTTTCGTAAATAACTGTACTAATCACGTAGGATGCGGATTTGAGTGTGCAGGTCTAAAAACGCAGGCGTAGCGGGCTACGCTGAGGCTTTTAGGCCTGTGCAATCAGATTCGCAGACAAGTGAGTGGTATAGTTATTTTGAAAACGATGTACTAGAAAAGATTAAGAAGATTTATAAGAAAGAGGCGTATATTATGGCAAAGAAAGGCAGTTTATCTATAACAAGTGAAAATATTTTCCCTGTAATCAAAAAGTGGCTGTATTCCGACCATGACATTTTTTACAGAGAGCTGATCAGCAATGGCTGTGATGCGATTACTAAATTAAAGAAGTTAGAACTGATGGGAGAGTACGAGAAACCGGAAGAGGTTGAGTACAAGATCCAGGTCAGTGTAAATCCTACAGATAAGACCATCACTATTGAAGACAATGGTCTTGGTATGACAGAAGAAGAGATCGACAAATACATCAACCAGATCGCATTCTCCGGTGTTCAGGACTTTATGGAGAAGTACAAAGACAAGGCAAATGAGGATCAGATCATCGGTCACTTCGGTCTTGGTTTCTACTCTGCATTTATGGTAGCTGACAAGGTTGAGATCAATTCCCTGTCTTACCAGAAAGATGCAAAGCCGGTACACTGGGAGTCTGAAGGCGGCATCAACTTTGAGATGACCGAAGGCGACAAGGCAGAAGTTGGTACTTCTATTAAGCTGTATCTGAACGAAGAAAGCACTGAATTTGCAAATGAATACAGAGCAAGAGAAGTCATCGAAAAATACTGCGCATTTATGCCTGTAAACATTTTCTTAAAGAATGAGACTGCAGAGCCGGAATATGAGACCATTGAAAAAGATGAGCTGACAGATAAGGATACAGTAGTTGAGACTGTCATCGAACCTGCAAAGACAGAAGAAAAGGAAAAAGAGGATGGTACCAAGGAAACAGTAGAAGTTGAGCCATCCAGAGAGAAATATAAGATCTTAAAGCGCCCGGTTGCATTAAACGATACCAACCCGCTGTGGAATAAGCATCCAAATGAGTGTACAGACGAGCAGTACAAGGACTTCTACCGCAAGGTATTCAGGGATTACAAGGAACCACTGTTCTGGATCCATCTGAACATGGATTATCCGTTTAACTTAAAGGGTATCTTATACTTCCCGAAGATCAACATGGAATACGACAGCTTAGAGGGAACTATCAAGCTGTACAACAACCAGGTATTTATCGCTGATAACATTAAGGAAGTTATCCCTGAGTTCCTGATGCTGTTAAAGGGCGTTATTGATTGTCCTGATCTGCCTCTTAACGTGTCACGTAGCGCGCTGCAGAATGACGGTTTTGTAAAGAAGATCTCTGATTATATTACCAAGAAGGTAGCAGACAAGCTGTCCGGTATGTGCAAGACTGACCGTGAGAACTATGAGAAATACTGGGACGATATTGCTCCATTTATCAAATATGGTTATATCAAGGACGAGAAGTTTGCTGAGAAGATGGGCGACTATATCCTGTATAAGAACCTGGAAGGCAAGTATCTTACCTTAAATGACTGCCTGGAAGAGAACAAGGAAAAACATGAAAATACCATTTTCTATGTAACCAACGAAAAAGAGCAGAGCCAGTATATCAACATGTTTAAGGAAGAAGGCATTGACGCAGTGATCATGCCTGCCGCTATTGATAATCCATTTATCAGCCATGTAGAGCAGAAGCATGAAGGACTTAAGTTCCTGCGTATTGATACAGATTTAAATGCTTCTTTCAAGGAAGAAGTAAAGGAAGATGACGAAGCCTTTAAGAAGACCAGCGAAGAGCTGACAGAGGTATTTAAGAAGGCTTTAAATAACGATAAGCTGGATATCAAGGTTGAGAAGATGAAGAACGCATCTGTTGCATCTATGATCACTGTATCTGAGGAAACAAGACGTATGCAGGATATGATGAAGATGTACAGCATGGGCGGTATGGATATGAGTGCTTTCGGCGCAACAGGCGAGACTCTTGTATTAAATGCTAATCATCCACTGGTAAAATATGTTCTGGAGCACAAAGACGGGGAAAATACAGCCAAGATCTGCGAACAGCTGTATGATCTGGCAAGCCTGGCACATGGCCAGCTGTCACCGGAGCGTATGACCGGGTTTGTAAACCGCAGCAATGATATTATGATGATCATGGCTGGACAGAAAGCAGAATAAATAGTACAATAAGAAGCACGACACAGAGTTGCGGGGGCTGTTTCACAGGTATTTTGCCTGGGTCGGCCCCTGCTTTTTTGTTAGATGTACTCGCAAAATCGGATACAAAAAGATCCTGAGAGTACATGGGTTGAATATATTTGAAAGTACAGGGAGAATATATATGAAAAAACGTACCTTATCAAGAAACGTGCTGACACTGGCTCTTGGAATGTCACTGGCGGCAGCAGGTGCTTTTGCAGCTTTTGCAGATCCGCTGGGCTTAAGCTATATTAATGGTCAGACTGTAACAAGCCGTATGGGCGGCTTTGAATTTAGCGCACCGGCAGAGTATAAAGTAGACAGAAGTGGCGCTTCTTCGGCTCTTTCCGGGGAGATCGTAGCGGGTCTTGTGGAAGATAGCGGAAAAATCGATTTTGCGGCGTCCATGGTAGATGAAACCAATAAAAGTTATATCATCAATACAGCCATGGTCCTGCCTGCAGATGATGGTTCCGGACAGCCTTTTAGCGTAGAAACCTTAAAAGCGGAGCTGGCAGAGTCCGGTCTGGATCCGGCAGATACAGAAAGCGGTACAGTAAAGCTGGGAGCTGCAGATTATGAGTATCTGAAGGTAAATTACGGAAAAATGATGGCAGACTCCATGAGGGGACAACTGGAGTCAGGACAGCTTTCTGAAAAACAGAAAGAGCAGGCAAAGGCATTATTAGACCGGATGGAAAAACTGCTAGTCAATGATTTTTATATCCGGAATACAGGAGACAAGATCTATGTGCTCTGCCAGACCTATTCTGTTGACCAGGCAGAGCGTGCAGCAGCCTTTTTAGGTCTTTTAAAGCCTTATACAGGAGTAGAAGGCTGGTACCAGAACGGGGAAAACTGGCAGTATAAAAAGGCAGACGGACAGTTGGCGTTAAACTGCTGGGAACAGGATGAAAATGGCCTTACCTATCATCTGGACGGAAACGGAAATATTGAGTACAATGCCTGGGTACAGGAAAATGGCGGCTGGAAGTATGCAGATGAAAGTGGTCATATGGTTACTTCTGTAACAAAGACCATTAACGGAGTCCAGTATACCTTTGATGATAAGGGAAATATGATCGCCAGAAGTGAGAAAGCGGCCCCGGATTATTCCCTTGGAAAACTGGAAGGAAATACCTATACGAATTACTGGGCAGATATGACACTTTCCTTCCCGGAGGAAGCTACTGTTATGATCGGAAATGGCAGTGCCCAGACCTATGCCCTGGTTGGAGGCGAACATGTGGATGTAAATGATCCTGAATTAAGTTACCGTATTACAGTGGATTTTACAGAGGCAGACATGGAGCTGGATCGTTTCATGGATGCAGTAGTTGGTCACGGGGGAACAGATGGCTATAAGGTAGATGCTTCAGGTAAAGTGAGCCTGGGGGGCTATGAATTCCGCTATTGCAGGACTTCCTACGATTTTGGTGATGGAACCGCCCATCACTCTGACTGGTATGTACGCCAGATTGATTCCAAACTGGTCCTGATCCATTTTGATTACTACGATGAACTGAAAAACCAGGTACAACAGGTTTATGACAGTATCAGACAGCCACAGGCGTAGTCAGATAGTTGATAAAAAACGTCAAAGAGTAAAGAAGGCTCTTTGACGTTTTTTCGAAATTACTAACGTATAGTGAATGTTAAAAGTTTTTTGATATATTTGCCGTTACATGGGGCCTAAGTGAATCATTTGAGCGATAAATACCAGGGCACTTCCTACTGCCAGCCAGAGAAGCATGATTTTCCACATAAAGCGCATCCAACGATCGTAAGGAATATTTGCAACACTTAAGTTCCCCATTAATGCGGTAGACATAGGAAGAATGTAATTGCAGAATCCATCGCCAAAGTTAAATGCCAGAATAGCAGTTTGACGGGTAATTCCGACCATATCTGCAACGGGAGTAAAAATTGGCATAACTACAGCAGCTTGTCCGGAGCCGGAAGTTACCAATATATTGATGATAAAATTAACCCAGTACATACACATGCCACGTAGTGCAGGAGGAAATGCATTAAGTACAATGGTACATCCGTAAACCAGAGTATCCAGAATATTGGCTGAAGATAAAACACCAGATGTAGCTCTTGCAAGACCAAGGATTAAAGCGGATACAGTGAGTTTTTGACATCCTGTTGCAAAGTGTTTAGCAATAGTACTTGGACCAAAACCTGCAAAAGCACCTGAAATTACACCAAGCCAGATAAAGACAACAGATATTTCAGGAAGATCCCATCCTCGTGTTACACAACCCCATACCATAACAACAAGGGAACCAATTAAAGTTAAAAGAACCAGAAGCTTACGTGGAGTCAGAGAAGAGTCGTGAGAGGCATCAACATCTTCATCATTTCTCAGTTTATCCAATTCGTACATAGGGCTTGAAGCAGGATTGGATTTGACTTTACGTGCGTAACGGATCAGGGCAATACTGGTAAAAATCCAGAAAACGAAGAAGCAGAAGAAACGGTATTGAATACCGGAGTAAAGTGGAAGTTCTGCAATTTTCTGGGCAACAATGGTAGTTGAGGTATTTAAAGTACCTGTGGAAAAACCAATGGCACCACCTAAAAGTGGCAGTGCAGCACCAGTAATGGAGTCAAATCCCATAGCTCTTGTCATCATAATGATAACAGGAGTAAATCCAATAAATACAGTTACAGACTGTGTAGTAGCAATGGCAGCGAAAACCAGGAGCAGAAGCGGGATGAAAATAGCTTCCTTATTGCCAAATTTTGCAACTACTTTTGCGATTAGTACCTGAAGTGCACCGGTTTCAACCAGAACATTAAAAGCACCACCAGACATGATGACCATAAAAATCAGCTTTGCACTGCTGGAAAAACCGTCTATAATATAATTAGGAATTAAAAGTGGATTTACAGGGGTTTTAGCAATAAATGAAAACTGATCAGGAACAGCCTGCCAAAACACCGGTTGATACTCCGTATCTGCTTCCGGTGGAGAAAGCGACCCAGAATGTATTTGGTCCGTACATGGTATATCCTAATCGGCCATCAACGGCACCGGATTATTTGTGGACCAATATTCTGGGGCTTCCTACGATCCAGGTGCGTTGGTGTGATGCTACTTCTGATAATCACGCACCAAATGAACATTTAACTTTATCCAATTATATCAAAGGGACTGAGCTTACAGCTACAGTTTTAAAAGAAATTAGTGAAATGTAAAAGAGGATGGACATGAAAAACAAAAAACTTTTATTAGATATCAAGGAATATCTAAAATATTATGAGAATCAGGTTTTGGAAGACTGGTATGAACTGATCCGTCATATAAGTGTTAGTGAAACAGGGGAAGGAATTGAAACTTGCTGTGACTGGATCCAGAAAAAAATGGAAGAAATTGGAATTCAAGTGACAAAGTATTCTGTAAAACCCGCTCCGGTCCTGGTAGGGAGGTTTGGCAATGATCCGGAAAAAAAGACAGTTCTGATCTATGCCCATTACGATGTGAAACCGGCTGGAGAACGAAAATTGTGGCATTCAGATCCGTTTGTTCCTACAGTACGTGATGGAAAAGTTTATGCAAGAGGAAGTGCTGATAATAAATCACCTTTAATGGCGCATTTAAAAGCTTTGGAATACTTTGTCAGAAAAAAAATGGAAGTTCCCGTAAATGTTATTTTTGTATTTGAAGGGGATGAGGAATGCGGCAGTAGAGGATTGGAAGAATTTCTGACAGAGCACAGGACGGAATTGGCAGCAGATCTGGTGTTTTTCAGCGATGGTCCAAAGGATCCTAGTGGATTGCCTATCATTGCGCTGGGAGCAAAGGGAGATTTGTCTGTTCATATTACAGTTGAAACGATGAATAGGAATGTTCATGCCCGTTATGCACCGGTACTGCCTTCCGCTGCGTGGCAGCTGGTGGAGATATTGGGAAAGTGCAAGTCAAAAGATAAGATTCTGATACCTGGTTTTGAGGAAGGAATATTACCTTTTACAGAAAAAGAAATTGAGATCATGGATAAACTGCCGAAGTCAGAGGACAGTTTGAATACAATTTATGAAGCAAAGTCGTCTAATTATGGCAAGGACTTTTATCCAAGGCTTTTAGGACAGCCTACATTTAATATTTGCTGGATCAAAACAGGAGCTAATGGAGTAGTTCCTGCAAAAGCGGAAGCATTGATCGATTGCCGTTTAGTACCAGATCAGGATCCTGAGAAGGTATTTCAATGTATCAAGAGGCACGTTGAGATGATGGGATATGATAATGTAAAAATTGAAAATGATGGTTATATCCCTTCTTCAAAAACAGATGTGAACACGCCGTATCTGCCGGCTGTTGAAGAGATTTGTCGTGATATTTATGGTGAATATGTAATCTACCCATGCAGACCATCATCAGCCCCTGACTATTTGTGGACTAATGTTTTAAAGCTTCCGGCTATTCAGGTGCGATGGAGTGATGCTGATTCAGATAATCATGCGCCAAATGAACATTTATCCATTAAAGAGTATATGGATGGAATTGCGCTGACAGTGTGTGCGTTGCAGGCAGTTTCTGAAATTTCAGAAATTAACGAAAAGGACTGAAGAAAATCCGAATAAAAACTCTTGACATCACCACGTCACAGTGCTATACTCCAAACAACTTCATTAGAAAACCGTTGAAACGGAGATAACGGCAGTTATGGCCTCACAGAGAGTCGGCGTTGGTGGAAGTCCGATAGAACCCAGATTGTCAAATGGACCGTTGAGGGCGCAGTCAAAGAAGGTGACTTCGAGTATTCTGCGACGTGGGGCTGACGTTAATAGCCGGTAGTATGATTGTACTACGCAGAGCGCACAGCTTATGTGAAACAGAGGTGGCACCGCGGTTTATTCCGTCCCTGATGATATATTTGTATCATCAGGGACTTTTTTTGTGACAGGAAAGTTAAAGTTTCATGTTTACAGGAAATTTTGGAAACTGTCACAACAGATGAAGGAAAAGAAGGAAAAAACACTAAGGTTGGCAAGAGGAGGAAAAGATATGTCAAATAAAAAAGGACGTTTCGGGATCCATGGAGGTCAGTATATTCCGGAAACATTGATGAACGCAGTGATGGAGCTGGAAGAGGCGTATAATCATTATAAAAATGATCCTCAGTTCCAGACGGAGCTGACGGAGCTGTTAAATGAGTATGCAGGCCGTCCAAGCCGCCTGTATTATGCGGAGAAGATGACAAAAGACCTGGGCGGAGCCAAAATCTACTTAAAGAGAGAGGACTTAAACCATACTGGCGCTCATAAGATCAATAATGTATTAGGTCAGGCACTGTTAGCAAAGAAAATGGGGAAGACCCGGCTCATTGCCGAGACCGGTGCAGGACAGCATGGTGTGGCAACTGCTACAGCAGCAGCGCTGATGGGAATGGAATGCGTAGTTTATATGGGCGAGGAAGATATCAGGCGCCAGGCATTAAACGTATACAGGATGAAATTGTTAGGGGCAACCGTGATTCCTGTAACTACAGGTACCGGAACATTAAAGGATGCCTGCTCTGCCTGCTTTAGAGAGTGGACCAACCGCATCAGCGATACCCATTACTGCCTTGGTTCTGTTATGGGTCCACACCCGTTCCCAACGATCGTAAGAGATTTTCAGGCAGTGATCTCAAAGGAGATCAAGGAACAGCTGATGGAAAAAGAAGGAAAACTTCCGGATGCAGTGATCGCCTGTGTAGGTGGCGGCTCCAATGCTATTGGTGCTTTTTATAACTTTATCAATGATCCATCTGTTAAGCTGATCGGCTGCGAGGCAGCAGGCCGCGGTGCAGATACACCGGAAACAGCAGCTACCATTGCTACAGGCCGTTTAGGGATCTTCCACGGTATGAAATCTTATTTCTGCCAGGATGAATACGGTCAGATCGCTCCAGTATATTCCATTTCTGCAGGACTTGACTATCCGGGGATTGGACCGGAACATGCTATGTTACATGATACCGGCCGTGCAACCTATGTACCTGTAACGGATGATGAGGCAGTAGACGCTTTTGAATACCTGTCCAGGACCGAAGGCATTATTCCTGCTATTGAATCAGCCCATGCAGTTGCCTATGCAAGAAAACTGGCACCGGCTATGGGAAAAGACCAGATCATCGTTATCAACATTTCCGGAAGAGGAGATAAAGACTGCGCAGCGATCGCACGCTACAGAGGGGAGAATATTTATGACTAAGATAAGAGATGCATTTAAAGATGGTAAGGCATTTATTCCGTTTTTGACCTGTGGAGATCCGGATCTGGAGACGACTGAAAAGCTGGTATGCGTTATGGCAGAGGCAGGTGCAGACCTGATCGAGCTGGGAATCCCGTTTTCTGACCCAACAGCAGAAGGACCTGTTATCCAGGAAGCAAATGTAAGGGCATTGTCTGCAGGAACTACCACTGATAAGATTTTTGACATGGTTGTCCGCATCAGAAAGACGGTAAAGATCCCGCTGGTATTTATGACCTATGCAAATGTAGTTTTTTCTTATGGTTCTGAACGTTTTATTTCAAAGGCAGCCCAGATCGGCATAAATGGTCTGATTCTTCCGGATGTGCCATATGAGGAAAAAGAAGAATTTGAACCTATCTGCAGGAAATATGGTCTGGATTTGATCTCTATGATCGCACCTACTTCTGATCACAGAATTGCAATGGTAGCAAAAGAGGCTTCAGGATTTATCTATGTAGTATCTTCTTTAGGCGTTACTGGTGTAAGAAGCGAGATCAAGACAGATATCGGGGCTTTAGTAGAGCAGATCCGTGCAGTGACTGATGTTCCCTGCGCTGTAGGCTTTGGTATTTCTGAACCAGAACAGGCCAAAAAGATGGCTGGTCTGTCAGACGGAGCGATTGTAGGAAGTGCCGTTGTAAAGCGGATCGCAAAATATGGAAAAGATAGTGTTCCTTATGTAGTTGAGTATGTGAAGGAAATGAAGCAGGCTGTAAGGGAAGCGTAATATTGCTATTTTGTTCAGAAAGGTCCGAAAGAGCCCCGCCATGTATAAACGCATTCACGGCAATTTTCTGGACCTTTTGTTCCGCCGCCAATTAGACAGGGCTCCGGCCAACTCACACGCTTCGCGTGTTCAGGCAACGCCTCCGCCCTGTCCGCTATGCTCACAAAAGGTCCAAAATTGCCTACCGAATGCTTATTATACATGGCGGGGCTCTTTCTACGGTATGGGTATATCACAAAAAATGCAGTACTTAAGTATATTCCCTTCACTGCTTATTTCGATAGAAACAGGGAAATCCCGTGTTTTCTTTAATTTGGGATAATATCCGTTACAGTTCAGCCTTGCGAAAATTTAGGGTCAAAAGTACGTTAAAATCTTGTTTTCATAAGTGCTTTTGGCGCTAAACCTTCATAAGGCTGACGCCCAAGGCTTCTTGTCCACTGTAAGCGGGCAAGAAAATGCAAGACTGAACTTTAACTAATATCCACCGTTTTTAATTTGTAAATAGGTGATAGCGTAGAAAGCCGCCGGCGCGCATTACAGAATAAGCATTTGTTTGAAAATCCGTGAGTGGGCGAGCATAGCGGCAGAACGGAGAACCGTGCCCGAACACGCGAAGCGTGTGAGTTGGGTTCGCAGTTCTGACACTAGGCGGCGCAAGCCCACGAACAAAGGATTTTCTCCCAAATGCGCATCTGTAATGCGCGCCGGTGGCTTTCGGACCTTTCACGACTATATCGCAATAATACAACAAAATAAAAATACTGATATAAGTGACTGCATTATAGATAAATAGTTATAATAACTATAGACATGATAGATAAGAGACAATCACTATTTCGAAATGTCTCAGATCATATCCAAAAAAGTAGCAACGATCCGTGACATATACCGGTTCCGTTTGTAATAAAAATTTACTTCCCGAAGGGCGTCCTGGTGATTTAATTTATAATAAACCAGTCCTTCATCATCTGGTACATGGCGGACCAGAGTATCAGAGCAGAAAGAAATCCCCATGCCATACCTGGACAGATTATAAGCTGTGATCTGCTGATCCAGTTCCAGCTTTACTTTGGGAATGATATGAGCATTGTGGCAGATACGGTCTGCACGGGAGCGGGTATCATTCCCTGATTTTAAAAGCAGGAAGGATTCGTTTTGAAAATTTTCCAGAGGTACCGGGGGAATACGGGAATTTAAGTGGCGGTTTTCCCTTATATCCGAAGCAGTAAGAGCATAATTTTTCATTTTTTCATTTACTGCCAGACGAGTAGGAACGGCCAACAGTAAATGTTCTTCGCTAAAGAAACTTTTTTGGTAAACTGCCGGATCCATGCGTTTGTTGTCAATGAGCAGATCCAGGGATCCTGAAAACAGCCGTTCCGTAAGCTGGGCGGTGTTTGCCTCCACCAGATCCACCTGAACCTGGGGATATTGTTCTGTAAAACGTGACAGAAGAGGCGGGAGTACATAAGAAGCAAACAGGTTGGTACCTCCAATGGCGATAGTTCCGCTTTTTAATTCTTTCATATCATTAATATAATTCTGAAATCCATTTTCTACATCCATAATGATTTCAATGGAGCGGATGTATTCTTTCCCTAATTCTGTTAATTGTATATGGTTGGAGCTGCGGTCGAAAATGGGAAATCCGATCTGTTTTTCTGCCTTTTTAACGGCTGCGCTTAAAGAAGGCTGGCTGATAAAAAGATTCCTGGCAGCTTTGGAAAAACTCATTTCTTTATAAACTTCATAAACGTAGTGCATTCCCTGAAACATGGGAGTCCTCCTTGGTATGATATATATATTTCTGTAACCGATCCTCTGGAAATATATTATAGTCATTTATCTATAGAAAGTATGAATTCATAAGTATTTGAAAATATTGTAGTCTGGATTTATATTGGAGTCAAGAAGAAAATCCCTTTATAGGGTAATGAATATTGTATAGGTACGGGAGGAAAAATCATGAGTGAGACAGAGAAAAAATACCGCCTGGAGCATGACTCCATCGGAGAAAAGGAAGTACCTGTTGATGCTTATTATGGAGTACAGACATTACGCGCACATGAAAATTTCTATATTACAGGTTTAAAAATGCACCCAGAGCTGATCAAAAGTGTGGCTCAGATCAAGAAAGCGGCAGCAATCACGAATTTTGAAGTAGGAGAACTGGATAAGAAGCGTGCTTCTGCCATTACACAGGCTTGTGACGAGATTATAGAAGGTAAGCTTCATGACCAGTTTATTGTAGATCCAATCCAGGGCGGAGCAGGAACTTCGCTGAATATGAATGCCAATGAGGTGATCGCCAATCGTGCCATTGAGATTTTAGGAGGGAAAAAAGGCGATTACAGCCTGGTAAACCCCAATGACCATGTAAACTTTGGCCAGTCTACCAATGACGTATTTCCTTCCTGCGGCAAAATGGCAGCTTTAAAGCTGATCTCCAATGCCCAGGAACAGTTAAAACGTCTGGAAACGGCATTAATGGATAAATCCAAAGAATTTGATGCTGTGATCAAAATGGGAAGAACCCAGCTTCAGGATGCAGTGCCCATCCGTTTGGGACAGGAATTTCATGCATATGCATCAGCGATCCGCCGTGATATTAAACGCTTTGATAATGCAAAAGAAGAGATCCGCTGCCTGAACTTAGGCGGAACTGCTATTGGAACCGGTTTAAACGCAGATGTACAGTATTTCCACAGAGTGGTTAAAAATATGTCCACCTTAACAGGGGAAGAACTGGTGCAGTCCTATGATATGATCGATGCGACTCAGAACCTGGACAGCTATGCCAGCGTATCTGGTATTGTGAAAAACTGTGCTGTAAACCTGTCAAAGATGTGCAACGACCTGAGGCTGATGTCTTCAGGCCCAAGAACTGGTTTTGGAGAGATCAATCTGCCGGCAAGACAAAATGGCTCTTCTATTATGCCGGGAAAGATCAATCCTGTTATTCCGGAAGTAGTAAATCAGGTTGCATTTAATATTATAGGAAATGATATGACCATCACCATGGCAGCAGAAGCGGGCCAGCTGGAATTAAATGCTTTTGAACCGATTATTTTTTATAATCTGTTTGAATCCATCGAGACACTGACTTCTGCAGTAAAGACACTGGTAGACAATTGTATTACAGGCATTACTGCCAATAAAGAACATTGTAGAAAGCAGGTGGAGAACAGTATCGGTGTCATCACTGCTATCTGCCCGTATGTAGGTTATGAGACAGCTGCAAATATTGCAAAAGAAGCACTGCGCACTGGAAGACAGGTACGTGACCTGATCCTGGAAAAAGGGTTGATGGATGAGGAACAGTTAAATACAGTGTTAGATCCATATACCATGACAGAGCCGGGTATTCTTGGAAAAGATCCCATGGAGCAGCTGCGCTAAAACAGCCAAGATATAAAAATATAAAAAAAGTACTTGACTTCAATTGGTATTATATGTATAATAATCTTCGCAGTCGCGATTGAGGCTGCGAAGATAAATAATGGGCTATCGCCAAATGGTAAGGCAACGGACTCTGACTCCGTCATTGTGAAGGTTCGAATCCTTCTAGCCCAGCTAGAGAGAGTCTTTGGTTTCTGAATGGACAGAAGCTGAGGGCTTTTTGGTTTGCCAGAATAAAAAAGTATTGCCTGTCTGTATTGAGATGATATAAATGCAGGGGCAATACTTTTCATTTTTATACAGACATTTTACAGAAGGGTACTTAACAGGACAGTAGTGCGTACCGGCAATTCCGGATTCTGGATCCGTTCCAGGATCTGTTTTCCTGCAGCTCGCCCAATCTCTTTGGAAGGCTGCAGGATCATTCTTGCTTCTCTGGCAAAATAATCTTTGCGTCCTTCTACTGTCTGACCAAGGAGGAGAAGATCCTTTCCAAGGTGGATGTTCTGAGAGCTGAGGTAATATAGGACATCATCCAGCATAACATTGTTGGATGCTACGATGGCACTGCACTTTTGCTCCAGCAGTTTCTGAACCAGGGGCACTGCGCTTTGAGAGAGACTGTTGCCGTTCTGGATCAACTCTTCCTCTACAGGGATGTTATATTCCGTAAGTGCGTCTTTATAGGCGTTTAACCGGTTGATACTGGTAGAAAGGCGCATCAGCCCGGTAATAAAACCAATCCGGCGGTGACCGTCAAGGATCATCTGGCAGATGCCGTCATGGATTGCCTGGTAATCCTGGGGGATGATCATGTCGCAGGGACAGCCGGGAATCTGGCGGTCGATAAAGACCATAGGAAAATGCTCTGGGACCAGTGGTTTAATATCTGCAAAGCTGGTCAGAGTAGTAGCAATGATCAGTCCGTCTACCAGCCCAGATGACAGCAGTTTCAGGTTTTCAATCTCTCTTTTTTCTGTTTCTTTTGTATTGACAATGAGAAGCTTGTACCCGTCTTTAGCCAGTACACTTTCTACTTCTTCAATAATGATCGCCCATACAGGGTTGGAAATATCCGGAACGATGATACCGATTAGATTTTTCCTTCCTGTTTTAAAGCTTCTGGCACTGAGGTCAGGGACATATTCCAGGGCTTTGATACTGTCCATTACCTTTTTTCTGGTTTCTTCTGAAACAAAGCGTGTATTGTTTATCACATGGGAAACTGTAGCAACGGAGACCTGTGCATGTTTTGCCACATCTTTCATACTTGCTTTCATTAAAATTCCACCCCCTGCATATTCTATGTTCACTTTAACAATCATAACAGATTATCCTTTTAGTGTAAATTAGCACAGATGTATGTTAAACGTTTAAATCAATATAAAACATGATGACAAAAATGTCAACATCAAAACAAAAAGAGAAAAAATAATGTTAAAAATAGACAAAAACATAACGACAATTATATAAAAAACCTACAATTGACATCTGGAACAAAAGAGCGTACTATAAAGTTACAACGACGTAAACGGTTACGTAAACGATTAAAACGGCAAGACGCACAACAAAAAGTCGAAGATCAGAAATAAACGGCCAAAAGAAAGACCTAACACAGCAAAGGGGGACGGTTAAGTGGACAAAAAAGTCGTTTTGAAAGCAGAAAAGATCAACAAGTCGTTTCCGGGAGTAAAAGTTTTGTCAGATGTAAGCTTTGATCTGGAGGAAGGAGAGGTACATATCCTGTTGGGGGAAAACGGTGCAGGTAAATCCACTCTGATGAAGATATTTTCCGGGCTGTACAGTGTAGATTCTGGAGATATCTACGTAAACGGGGAGAAGGTTACGATCCGCAATACAAAAGATTCCCAGAACCTTGGAATATCCATTATCTATCAGGAATTTGATCTGGTGCCATATCTGACGGTTGCTCAGAATATTTTTCTTGGACGGGAGCCGCTAAAGAAAGACGGCAGTATCAATCAGGGGGAGATGAGAAAAAAGTCCAGGGAATATCTGGAATTTTTAAGGGCCAACATTGATGTGGATGCAAAGGTCTGTACGCTGGGTGTAGCACAGCAGCAGCTGGTAGAAGTGGCAAAAGCGGTTTCGCAGGATGCAAAGATCCTGATCATGGATGAACCTACAGCAACCCTCAGTGACAGTGAAATCGAGCGGTTGTTTGAGACCATCCGCCGTCTGCAGCAGAACAAGGTCTCCATCATTTACATTTCCCACAGACTGCAGGAATTAAAGCAGATCGGAACAAGGGTAACTGTTTTAAGAGATGGCATGACGATCTGTACGGAGGACATACAAAAGATCAGTATGGATGAACTGGTACACCGCATGGTTGGACGGGAAGTCTCCCAAAAACGTGTAAGGCTCCAGAATACAGCAACAGAGGAAGTGGCTTTGAAGGTCAGTCATTTAAACAGAAAAGGCATACTTCATGATATATCCATTCAGGTTCATAAAGGAGAGATCGTGGCGTTAGCCGGTCTGGTAGGCGCAGGAAGAACGGAACTGGTACATGCTATCTTTGGCATTGATAAGATTGACAGCGGGCAGGTGGAGATCCTTGGAAAAGAGATTGAGAAGCCAACACCGGGAAAATGTGTAAAAAGCGGTCTTGGCCTGCTTCCTGAAAGCAGAAAGGAAAACGGATTATCATTAACACTTCCTATCTATCAGAATACATCCCAGGCAGCTATGGAAAAACTGACCAGACATGGGATCCTGAACCTGAAAAAGGAGCGGGAAGTTGCAAAGAAGTATATCAGGCAGATGAATATTGTATGCACTGGACCGGATATTGAACCATTATATCTGTCCGGCGGAAACCAGCAGAAGGTAGTAATTGGAAAATGGCTTTTTACTGAATCCGATGTTCTGATCTTTGATGAACCTACCAGAGGAATTGACGTAGGTGCCAGAGAAGAAATTTACCATATTATTGACGATCTGGCAAAAAAAGGAACGGCCATTTTGGTCATTTCTTCGGATCTTCCGGAAGTCCTGACGATCTCAGACCGCATTTATGTGATGCGGGAAGGAAGGATAGCAGGAGAACTTAACTGCGATAGCGCTACACAGGAACTGATTATGGGCTATGCTTCAGGAGGTAGAGAATGAAAGAGAAAAACGCATTATTAAAGAAACTGCCATCCAGCGGCGCTGTATATGGGATCATCCTCTTTGTGATCATTTTCTCAATGATGATCCCAGGATATCTTACTATACATAACATTTCTAATATTGCAAGACAGTCAGCGGTTCTTTGTTTTATTTCCATGTGCTCCTGTCTGGCGATCCTTACCAATCAGACGGATCTGTCCTGTGGCGCTATCTCCGGTTTTGCGGCCTGCGTGGCAGCGAAGGCCATGAACAGCGGCTGTTCGATTCTGGTTGGTTGTCTTATCGGACTTTTAATGGCAATGGTCATTGGTGCTATCAATGGTATCCTGGCTGGATATACAGAAATACCTACATTTATCATCACACTGGCTACCATGAATATTGCGGAAAGTCTTGGAATGGTGCTGCAGGGAGGAACCATCCATATTCCTTATGACAATTTTAAAAATCTCAGTGAAGGAAGCATTCTTTATATTCCTATACCGGCTCTTTTAGTAGCGGCCCTGTATCTGATCATGAACTATATTTTAAAACACAGAAGATATGGTACGTATCTGTATGCAGTAGGAGGAAAAGAAGATGCTGCATGGACCTCCGGCATTAATGTAAAACGGATGAAATTAAGCGTATATCTTATTAATTCGGCTCTGGCAGCCTGCGCCGGTTTTATCTATGCGGCACGGTTAAGTGCGGCAAATCCATCACAGGGAAACGGACTTGAGTTAAATGGTATCTGTGCCGCTGTTCTTGGAGGCATTGTTTTAGGAGGAGGCAGAGGAAATGTGTTCGGCGCTCTTTTAGGAGCTATTGCCATCAGTATTTTAAGGAATGGAATGAATATGCTTGGCTGGAGGATCCTTACCCAGATGATGGTGATCGGCTTTATCCTCATTGTGATCCTGGCATTAGATGTTGCAAAGAAGGGGGCTAAATAATGAAACCAAAAGAGTTTATGATGAAATATTCCAGAATTCTGATCCTGGTGCTGATCATGGTATTCGTATCAGCAGCGTCCCTGGATTTCTTAAAGTCGTCTAATCTGTTAAATGTTGCCAGACAGTCTTCCATGCTTCTTATCATGTCACTGGGAATGACCTGTGCTATGCTATTGGGCCAGGGCGTAGACATGTCCATCGGAGCGACCTTATCCCTTACTTCCTGTGTGGCTGCCGGCTTTTTACGGAGCAATGCAAGTACTGGAAGCGTACTTCTTGGGATCGGGATCGCGATCCTGATCGGCATGTTTATCGGTCTAATCAACGGAACGCTGACAGCATGGCTTCATCTTCCGGCGTTTCTGGTTACATATGGAGTCCGTGAGATCATCCGTAGCGTGGCATTTTTCTATATGGATGGCAATATCATCAGCGGTTTTCATAAATCAGTCATGTTTATGGGCTCAGGCTTTGTCTTTGGGGTGATACCCACACAGATTGTGATCGCCGTTGTTTTAACAGTAGCCACAGCTTGGATGTTAAAGCATACCCGTATGGGACGTGAGCTTTACATAGCAGGCGCTAATCCAAATGCTGCAAGATTTTCGGGATTAAAAGTAGAAAAATCCGTGATCCTTGGATTCGTGCTTTCCGGCGCTCTGGCTGCTCTGGCAGGCATCGTATATCTGGGCCGCCTGGGAGCAGCAGAAGCAGAGATCGGAAACCAGTTCCATTTTCAGTGTGTAAGCGCAGTAGCCATCGGAGGCATTTCTTTTGCCGGAGGAGCAGGAAGTGCATGGGGAGCAGTGATCGGCGCGCTGATCTTAAATATACTGATCAATGGAATGAACCTGTTGAACATTTCATCTTACTGGCAGGGGACCGTAAATGGAGTGATCATCATTATCGCAGTTCTTTTAGACTATACAGTCAGAAAAAAGCAGACAAAATAAGGGGAAGTATCAACTATAAAACAAACAATATTAAAAAAATTGGAGGAAAACATTATGATGAAGAAAGTAGCGTTAACAATGACAGCAGTTTTTACAGCAGCAGCCATGATGGTAGGATGCACATCCAGCGCATCATCCACAACGGCAGCGACTGAAACAACGGGAAGCGAAGTGGCGTCCGGGGAAAGCGCAGCTTCCGGTTCTTCTTATAAGATCGGCGTGTTTACAAAAGACAGTACCACCGCATTCTGGCGCTATGTAGTTCAGGGGGCTATGGCAAAAGGCGAGGAACTGGGAGTGGAAGTTGTGGAGTATGCGCCGGCTTCCTATACAGACTCAGCAGGTCAGCTTTCCATGGTAGAAGATTCCATTTCAGCAGGAGTAGATGCCATCTGTATTGCAGCCTGTGACAGTACAGCCATCGTTCCGGCTCTGGAAAAGGCTACAGCAGCCGGTATCCCGGTAGTAGTCTTTAATACTCTGGTGCCTGATTTTAAAGATAATATCACATTTGTAGGCGTAGACAACTATGACGCCAGCTACTGTGTAACAGAAGAACTGATCAAAGCGCATGATGGAAAAGGCAATCTGGTGATCCTGGAAGGTGATCCGGCCGGATATCAGAATATTGAGCGTACCCGTGCGGTAACAGACCTTGCAGAAAAATATCCGGATGTAAATATCCTTACCCGCCAGCCTGGATATGCAAACAGAGAAAAATCCATGAATGCAATGGAAAATATCTTACAGGCTTACAGCGATATTGATATGGTATGGGCAATCAATGACGTAGCAGCTATGGGATGTGTTCAGGCTATTGAAGGCGCAGGACGAACAGGTATTGATGTGATCGGAATTGACGGTACACCAGAAGGTGCAACTGCTGCAAAAGACGGAAGATTAAAGTTTACCATTGACCAGGGACCTTTTGATCAGGGCGCAATGTCTGTACAGGCAGCAGTGGATTATCTTGACGGCAAGGAGATTCAGGATAACTATGCTACAGGCGGAACCATTGTAGGTGCAGACAACGCAGAAGCATTTTTACAGGAATATTATCCGGATTTTAATAAATAAGAGAAAAATAACACTTAAAAATAAGGAGAATGACCGATGAAACATACAATGAATTTAAATGATGTCCTGATCCAGTTTGGAAAATACCAGAATGAGGCCAGGAAGGTGTTAAACCCGTCCTGCCATGTATGCAAAGTATGTAATGGCAGGGCCTGCGCCGGCAGGTATACCAATTCCCTGGAATTTGGCGCAAAGGGAAATAATAATGGTTTTATCCATGCCTATGACGCCCTGAAAGACATAAAGATCGAGCTGGATGTAATCCATGACGATTATGAGCCGGATACGTCCATCGACCTGTTTGGACATTCCTTTGATTTGCCGGTTTTTGCGTCCCCTATTGCCAAGATCCTAACAGATTATGAGTTCAAAAGTCCGTTTTTCAATAATAATGATGCCTATGCAGATGCCCTGATTAAGGGCTGCTACGAAGCAGGCGGTATGGCATGGTTGGGAGATAACAAAGCAGAAGGATATTTTCCGGGACAGATCGCGCCGATCAAAGAGGTAAATGGTGTGGGAGTTCCTACGATCAAGCCGTGGGCAGACAGAAATGAATTCTGGAAACGTGTAAAATGGTGCCAGGAAGTAGGGGCTATGGCAATTGCGACAGACCTGGACGCCATTGGACTGGGATACCAGTATTCCGGAGAAGTTGGCTCTAAAAATGAAGGCGTCTGTGCCAGAAACGTAGAAGAATTAAAGGAATTTGTCCAGGCGGTGGATGTACCTGTAGTGATCAAAGGCATCATGTCAGTAAAAGCAGCTGTGAAAGCAGCAGAGACTGGCGCTTATGGTATCCTGATCTCCAATCATGGCGGTAATGTAGTAGAAAACAGTATGGCTCCCTGTGATGTAGTGGCAGATATCCGTAAAGAGTTAGGAGATTCTATTAAGATCTTTGCAGACGGCGGTGTAAGAAGCGGTGAAGATGTATTTAAGATGCTGGCTCTGGGCGCAGATGCAGTGGGAATTGGCCGTCCTTATGTAGTGGCCGTTTACGGAGGAGCAAAAGACGGAGCTTCTATTTATACACAGAAGATCTACTGGGAGCTTCAGAATATCATGCGACTGGCAAACTGCCAGACATTAAAGGACATTACTATGGATAAGCTGATCTTTCCAAACAGGAGATAGGATATGGCAGAGGAAGGGATAAAAGGACTGGCCCATATTGGCATTATCACAGCCAATGTGGACGTCAGCAGGAAATTTTATGAAAGTCTGGGATTTAAGCTTCTGGAAGATCTGATCCAGCCAAACGGAAAGCCTGTAATCTTTATGGGAGCAGAAAATGCAGTGTTGGAGATATATGAAACAGAGCCTGTTAACAGGTCTGGAACCATTGACCATGTAGCATTGGATGTGGCTGATATTGAGGTTATATGGAAGAAGATGCAGGCTCTTGGATATGAGGCTTTAGAAGGAAAGATCCAGGATCTGGATTTTGGGGTTAGGAAGATACGGTATTTTACCATATCCGGTCCTGGAAAAGAAAAAATAGAATTCAGTGAGAATGCTTAGGATAGGGGAGAAAAAGATGGCAAAATGTTATCGCTCAGAACTGGTAGGCGCATTTGGATGCCCTATTGATGAAAATCCAACCGGGGTAATGGAAGAAGCAGCATTTGCTGCCAAAGGTCTGGATTACAGATATCTTACTGTAAAAGTGGAAAAAGATAATCTGGCAGATGCCATGAAGGCAGTAAAGGCTTTTAATATGAAAGGGATCAATATTACCATTCCTCATAAAGTGAAAGTGCTGGAATATCTGGATGAGCTTTCACAGGCGGCTTCTATTATAGGGGCTGTTAATATGATCGTAAATAAAGATGGAAAGCTGTATGGGGAGAATACAGATGGAAAAGGATACTTAAAATCTCTTACAGATGCTGGTATTTCGCCTAAAGGAAAAGTGATCACTGTCCTGGGAGCAGGCGGCGCTGCAAGAGCCATCAGTGTGGAATGTGCGCTGGCCGGAGCCCAAAAGATCTATATTGCCAATATCGTGCAGGAACAGGGAGAAGAACTGGTAGAGCTTTTAAAAGAGAAGACTGGGGCAGAGGCAGAATTCATCATGTGGGATGAAAAGATTAAAGTACCGGAAGATACCCAGATCCTTTCCAATGCTACCAGTGTAGGACTTTTCCCAAATACAGACCAGAAGCCGGATATTGATTACAATACTGTGAAAGCAGAAATGGTGGTCACGGATGTTATTTTTAATGATCCCCACAGCCTGTTTTTACAGGAAGCGGAAAAACGAGGGGCTAAGACTATTAACGGACTGGGAATGTTAGTAAACCAGGGAGCTCTTAATTTTACCATGTGGACAGGTGTGGATGCGCCGGTGGATGTAATGGTAGATACATTAAAGAAGGAATTTGATTTGAAATAAGGACAGATAAAGACTGAAACAGTGCAGAAAAAGATAAGTGATGCTTCAATGAAAACTCATTGGAGTATCACTTATTTTTGTGTTGCGCTGCTAAAATGCACGTGTTATACTTGGGGAGAAAAGCGGCTGTGTGCGGCTGCTTATTATTAATAAGAAGAAACAGAGGAAATGCATGTATACATTTGACAGCAGGATCCGTTACAGTGAGACGGATGAAACTGGTGCTTTGAGTTTGTTGGGAGTGATCAATTATCTTCAGGACTGCAGTACTTTTCAGTCAGAGGATATTGGACTTGGGGTAGAGCATCTGGAAGAAAGGAAGAGAGCATGGCTGTTATCTTCCTGGAGGATCGTGATCGACCGGTATCCGGTTTTGGGAGAAAAGATAAAGATAGGAACCTGGGCGACATCGTCTAAGGGGATTTATGGCTATCGCGATTTCGTGATCATGGATCAGGAAGGAAACTACCTGGTACGGGCCGAGTCAGTCTGGTTTTTCTATGATACAGAGAAGATGATTCCGGTACGTGTAATGCCGGAAGATGTAGCGGCCTACGGAGAAGAAGAGGCTTTTGATCTGGAAAAAGCTCCAAGAAAGATCGCTGTTCCAAAAGAATATATAGAGGGAACACCTGTTACGATCGCAGCTCATCACCTGGATACCAACCATCATGTAAATAATGCCCAGTATGTAGATATAGCAAGGGAAGCGGTTCCATGTACGAAAATGGTAAAGGAGATCCGAGCTGATTATAAGAAGGCAGCTGTTTTAGGGGAAGTCCTGATACCGAGAGTGACAAATACAGGAAAAGACGAGTGGACGGTCGTGCTGGCAGATGAAGTAGGTGAGGCCAGAGCAGTGGTCTGGCTCAGATACGAGGAGTAAGGATAAAAAGGAGTATAATATATGATAGAATTAGGAAAGACACAGGAATTAGAGATCGTTCGCACAAAAGAATTCGGTGTGTATTTAAGTGAAAAAGCAGGAGATGAAGCAGCTGTGCTTTTGCCGAAGAAACAGGTTCCGGACGGAGCGAAGATTGGAGATAAGGTAAAAGTATTTATTTATAAAGACTCATCAGATCGTCTGATTGCAACTACAGGTACTCCGAAGCTGGAAGTAGGACAGTGTGAGATCCTGGAAGTAAAAGATGTGGCAAAGATCGGAGCTTTCCTTGATATGGGACTGGAAAAAGATCTGCTCCTTCCATTTAAAGAACAGACCCATCCTGTGAGAAAAGGAGAGAAATGTCTGGTATGTCTCTATGTGGATAAGAGCCACAGACTGGCAGCTACCATGAAAGTTTACTCCCACATGAGCAGCGAGTCCCCATATAAAGCAGAAGACTGGGTAAATGGAACCATCTATGAGATCAATGAGACTATCGGTGCTTTTGTTGCAGTAGATAATAAATATTATGGCCTGATCCCGAAAAAAGAGATGTATGGAAAATTCCGTGAGGGAGATACTGTTAAGGCGAGAGTCATGAGAGTCCGTGAGGATGGAAAGCTTGACCTTTGCGTGAGAGAGCGTTCCTATGTGCAGATGGGATCAGATGCAGAGCTGGTATTAAAGGTTATTGATGAGTTTGACGGGGTTCTTCCTTTTAATGATAAGGCAAGACCGGAGACTATTTTAAGAGAGTTCAACATGAGCAAGAATGCATTTAAAAGAGCTGTTGGACGTCTTTTAAAAGAGGGAAAAATAAGAATTACAGAAAAGACCATAGAAAGGGTATAAAAACCTTTGCAGGAGCAGATCCTGCGGTATCATATGGGTAGCAGAAAGACAGTTGTGTTTATTACAGCTGTCTTTTTATTATAGGCTTTAGCCGGTTGAGGACATTGGAGTTTTTCGTGTTCCGAAAAATGGAAATGTCCGAAACAAAAAACCACCCGCTATGCGGGTGGAGCCAACAATGTTATACAAAAAATCACCTTTCCGTTAGAATAGAGTTGTTCAGGCTACTATGCTAAATGAAAGGAAAGGTGATCTTTTGGCAAATAAAACAAATGATATGGCACATACAAAATGGCTATGTAAATACCATATAGTATTTACTCCCAAATATCGAAGAAAGGTAATATACAATCAATACAGAAAAGATTTACGGGACATAATAAAAACTTTATGTGGATACAAGGGGGTAGAAATAATAGAAGGAAAATTAATGCCAGATCATGTTCATATACTGGTAAGTATTCCACCTAAATACAGTATATCACAGTTTATGGGGTATTTAAAAGGAAAAAGTGCATTAATGATGTTTGATAGACATGCAAATCTGAAATATAAATACGGAAATAGACATTTCTGGGCAGAAGGATATTACGTGAGTACAGTAGGCTTAAATGAGGCGGCAATAAAAAAGTATATACAAGAACAAGAGAAACATGATATAGCGCTGGATAAATTAAGCGTGAAAGAATATGAAGACCCCTTTAGGGGGTAGCCAGTAGTACAAACACCCTTTTAAGGGTAGCAACGAGTCAAGGGCATAATAGCTTGAACGAAAAGTGAAAGCCAGCGTCTTTAGGCGCTGGCCGGTAACAAAGGCTTATAGCCGCTGAGTAAACCACCCGTTAGACGGGTGGTATTGATTTTAAATTAGATATTTAGATAAGGAGGAAGCATAAAATGCAGAAAGTATGGAAAGATTATGGCGCTATCACTTTGGGGACCATTCTTATTGGTCTGGCTACCAAAAATATTTTTGATCCCGCCAGCATGGTAACAGGAGGTGTTTCCGGCGTAGCTATTATCGGGAAGGAACTTTGGGACCTGCCGTTGTGGGTGACTAATACTGTTTTAAATATCCCGTTGTTTTTAGCGGGTTTTAAGATCATGGGGTGGAAATTTATTAAGCGTACACTGTATGCCACGGTATTATTGTCAGTTGTCTTTTATATTCTTCCGGAAGGCATGTATATAGAAGATGACCTGCTGCTGTCGGCTCTTTTTGGCGGTATCATCACAGGCGTTGGTACAGGTCTTGTACTGGCCGGAGGCTGCACTACAGGGGGAACAGATATGCTGGCCGCTCTGATCCGGGCAAAATTCCCCCATTATTCCGTTGCGCAGATCATGCAGGTATTAGACGGGCTGGTAGTAGTAGCCGGTGCAACCGTATTTGGGATCCGCGCTGCCCTTTATGCACTGATCGCTATTTTCTGTATGGGAAAAGTTGCAGATGGTCTTATTGAAGGAATGAAATTTTCCAAGCAGGTTTATATTATTTCAGATAAATATAAAGAAATTTCAGATGCCATCATGACCCGTATGGGAAGAGGCGTTACAGGTCTTGCGGCAAAAGGAATGTATTCAGATGAGACGAAAAATATGCTTTTTTGTGTAGTTTCCAGAAAAGAGATCGTGGAGATCAAAGAAATTGTATCAGAATACGATCCGAAAGCATTTTTTATCGTCAGTGACGCCCGTGAAGTTTTTGGTGAGGGATTTATTGAAGATAAAAACCAATTAACATAATAACCAAAGTTTTTGAGGCAAACGAAGGAAAACTTTGACAGATACAGCACTTTTTTAATTGAATATACATTTTAGCTAAATTCCAAATTTAGATTTTGTGGATTTACAGTATGGAATAAAAATACGCTTTCCTGTATGATAGAGACAGTTGCAAAAGACCTATATGAACTTCCTAAAAAGCCTGTAAAAGGGCAGGAAGTACATCTATAAATCAGGAGGAAAATAGAATGGCAAGTTTATCACTGAAGAATGTAACCAAGAAATATCCTAACGGATTTGTGGCTGTTAAGGACTTCAATCTGGAGATCGCTGACAAGGAATTCATCATCTTCGTAGGCCCTTCAGGATGCGGAAAGTCAACCACTCTTCGTATGATCGCAGGTCTGGAAGATATTTCATCCGGTGAACTGTATATCGATGGAAAACTGGTAAATGACGTAGAGCCAAAAGACAGAGATATTGCAATGGTATTCCAGAACTACGCTCTGTATCCACATATGTCCGTATATGACAACATGGCATTCGGCCTGAAGTTAAGAAAGACACCAAAGGATGAGATCGATAAGAAAGTACATGACGCAGCTAAGATCCTGGATCTGGAGCATCTGTTAGACCGTAAGCCAAAGGCTTTATCCGGTGGTCAGAGACAGCGAGTTGCCATGGGACGTGCCATTGTCCGCAGCCCTAAAGTATTCCTGATGGATGAGCCTCTGTCAAACCTGGATGCAAAGTTAAGAGGCCAGATGCGTGTTGAGATCTCCAAATTACATCAGAGACTGGAAACAACCATCATCTACGTTACACATGACCAGACCGAGGCTATGACACTGGGTACCAGGATCGTTGTTATGAAGGATGGTGTTGTACAGCAGGTAGACAGCCCACAGAACTTATATGACAAGCCATGCAACAAGTTCGTTGCAGGATTTATCGGCGCACCTCAGATGAACATGATCGATGCCCAGGTAGCTAAGAACGGTTCTGATGTAACTTTAGCATTCGGCGGACATACATTAACTCTGCCAGAAGCAAAGGGCAAAGCACTGGAAGCAGCTGGTTATGTAGGCAAGGTAGTTACCCTTGGTATCCGTCCAGAAGATCTGCATGACGAAGAAGCATTCCTGGCAGCTAATCCAAAGAGTACCTTCCAGGTAGAGATCCGTGTATACGAAATGTTAGGTTCTGAAGTTCTTCTGTACTTTGATATTGACGAAGCTAACTTCACTGCAAAGGTTAACCCACGTACCACTGCAAGACCTGGCGATACCGTAAAACTGGCTATGGATCTGGATAAGGTTCACATCTTTGATAAAGAAACAGAATGCGTTATCATTAACTAATTATTAGCTAATATTCAGAGGAAATAGTGAAAATCCTCTGTAGAAAACGACAGTAAAAAAAGGCAGGAGAGTTTACAACTCTCTTGCTTTTTTTGTTATTTTGCATTAAAATATGAAAATAGGGAAAACAGTAACTCCACCATGATTTATCATGGCAATGTTCATAAATTTTCAATAAGGCGAAAAGGAGAGAGTTGAATGATCTCAAATCAGATACTTCAGACTACATTAGATGGATTAAAAGCAATCACAAGAATTGACTTAGGTATATGTGACACCGAGGGAAAGGTACTTGCTTCTACTTTTACAGATGCGGAAGAATCTGAAAGCTCCGTTCTGGCTTTTGTAGACTCACCGGCAGACAGTCAGGTGATCCAGGGCTATCAGTTTTTCAAGGTGTTTGACGAGCATCAGTTAGAGTACATCTTACTGGCAAGAGGAGCAAGTGATGATGTATATATGGTAGGAAAGTTAGCCGCTTTCCAGATCCAGAACCTGTTAGTTGCATATAAGGAGCGTTTTGATAAGGACAACTTTATCAAGAACCTGCTTCTTGACAACCTGCTGTTAGTAGACATTTACAACCGTGCAAAGAAGCTGCACATTGATACAGATGTAAAGCGTGTTGTATATATTATCGAGACACACAATGAAAAAGATGTAAATGCATTAGAGACTGTACGCAGCCTGTTTGCCTCTAAGACAAAAGACTTTATCACAGCTGTAGATGAGAAGAACATTATCCTTGTAAAAGAAGTACGCCAGGGCGAGTCATATGCAGAATTAGATAAGACTGCAAACATGATCTTAGACATGTTAAATACAGAAGCTATGACCAAGGTACGTGTAGCTTACGGTACTGTGATCAATGATATCAAGGAAGTTTCCCGTTCTTACAAAGAAGCGAAGATGGCTCTGGATGTAGGCAAGATCTTCTATGCAAGCAAGAATGTGATCGCATACAGCAACTTAGGTATCGGACGTCTGATCTATCAGCTGCCGATCCCTCTGTGCAAGATGTTCATCCGAGAAGTATTTGATGGCAAGTCACCGGACGAGTTCGACGAGGAGACCTTAACTACCATCAATAAGTTCTTTGAGAACAGCTTAAATGTATCCGAAACTTCCAGACAGCTGTATATCCACAGAAATACCCTGGTTTACCGTCTGGACAAGCTGCAGAAGAGTACCGGTCTTGACCTTCGTGTCTTTGAGGATGCTATCACCTTCAAGATCGCTCTTATGGTTGCCAAGTACATGAAGTACATGGAAAGCCTGGACTACTAATTTCCGGTGGTTCTGGCACGTAAGAGGTAAGTTAGAAAATGATAGAAATAAGTCATGTAAGTAAATCTTACGGAAGCGGCAGCAAGGCCATCCGTGACCTGTCCTTAACCATTGATGACGGGGAATTTGTGTTTATCACAGGCCGCAGCGGTTCCGGAAAGAGTACATTGATCAAGCTCCTGATGAAGGAGCTTGATCCTACTAAGGGGCGTATTGTAGTCAATGATATGGATCTTGGGAAGATGCCCCGCAGATATGTTCCCAAATACAGAAGAAAGTTAGGGGTAGTTTTTCAGGATTTCCGCCTTTTAAAGGACCGGACGGTATTTGAAAATGTGGCTTTTGCCCAGAGAGTGATCGGTGTTCCATCCAGGACCATCCGCGAGACGGTTCCCCAGATGCTGCGCCTGGTAGGTCTTTCTTCTAAATATAAGGCATACCCGGGTCAGTTGTCCGGCGGCGAACAGCAGAGAGTGGCTATTGCAAGGGCATTGATCAACAAGCCGGAAGTTTTACTGGCGGATGAGCCAACAGGAAACCTGGACAGCTTCAATACCCATGAGATCATGAACCTTTTGGATGAGATCAACCAGAGGGGAACAACGGTGATCGTAGTAACCCACAGTCAGGAGATGGTTGCGGAGATGAACAAACGGGTCATCACCATGGACCGCGGGGAAGTCATCCGGGATGAGGGCGGAACCAGGAGATAGAAACGGCCTGGAACCGCCGGAAAGGCATAAGAAGTAAATGAGTACATTTTTATATTGCCTGAAACAGGGCGTTATTAATATATGCAGGAATATATGGTTTTCCCTGGCGTCTGTGGCAACCATTTCTGCATGTATTTTTTTATTTTGTCTGTTTTTTGCCATGGTGGCCAATGTACAGCACGGAGCCAGGGCTGCGGAAGAGACAGTAGGGATCTCTGTGTTTTTTGATGAAGGAATGGATGAAGAACAGATCAGGTCCATTGGATCACAGATACAAAGCTGGAGCGAAGTGCGGGAAGCAAGGTATATATCCGCAGAGGAAGCATGGGAGTCCTTTAAAAGTGAATATTTTGAGGGAATGGAAGAGCTGGCAGAAGGTTTTGAGGCAGATAATCCTCTGGCAAATTCCTCCTCTTATGAGATCTATTTAAAAGATATTTCTAATCAGGATATGATCGTAAAGCGGTTAGAAGGTATGGAAGGCGTGCGAAAAGTCCGCTATTCCAGCGCTTTGGTGGCAGGCTTTACAAGCGCAGGAAAGATGATCGGCGCTTTATCTGCTGTGATCATTGGTGTGCTGTTAGCAGTTGCTATTTTCCTGATCAGCAATACCATATCTGTGGCAGCTGCCTTCAGACGGAGGGAAAATGAGATCATGCGCTATATAGGCGCTACGAATTTTATGATCCGGGCACCTTTTATTGTAGAAGGCCTGCTTTTAGGGCTCTTTGGAGCAGTGATCCCTCTGGCTGGAATGACCATTCTTTATAAAAGAGGACTGGTGTATCTGAATACCAATTACCAGATGATCACAGGACTTTTTGAACTGCTGCCTTTAAAACAGATCTTTCCTGTAATGGCAGGTGCAGCTATGGCTTTGGGCGTTGGGATCGGAGCTATTGTAAGCTTTCTGACCATACAGAGACATCTGCGTGTGTAGAGAGGAAGGAACAGATGAAGAACCGAAAAAACAAATTTCTGGCTCTTGGACTGGGGGTCGTTCTTGGCCTTAGCTGTGTATTTTCTTCTTATGCTACCAGTGCGGATCTGAAGGATGCAAAGAAGAAAGTTTCATCTCTTCAGGAGGAAAAAAAGAAGGTCCAGGATACCTTAAAACAGTTAGAAGGGCTGAAATCAGATGCAGCTGCTTATGTAAAGGAACTGGATAAGAAGTTGACTTCCTTAGACTCCGAACTGAGCCAGTTAGAGAAAGATATTTCCGCAAAGGAAGATCAGATCGAGAATACAAAAGCGGAGTTAGAAGAGGCAAAAGCAGTGGAAAAGGAGCAGTATGCTTCTATGAAACTGCGTATCCAGTATATGTATGAAAATGGAAATGTCAGCTTTGCGGACAGCATTATGACCTCTAAAAACGCTTCCCAGCTGTTAAACCGTGCAGAGTATGCCAGCCAGATCGCTACTTATGACAGGAAAATGTTAAAGGAATATCAGGCTACCAGGGAAAAGATAAATCAGAAAGAGCAGGATCTGGAAACAGAACATTCCAATCTGTTAGCACTTCAGGAGTCTACGGAAGCAAAACAGGCTTCTGTAAAGGAGCTGATGAGTTCCAAGCAGAAGGAACTGACCTCTTACAACAGCCAGATCGGTGCGGCTCAGAGTAGTATTGACCAGTATAATGCGGATATCAAAGCCCAGGAAAACCAGATGAAGGCCATTGAGGCAGAGATGAAGCGAAAGGAAGAAGAGGCCAGAAAGAAAGCGGAGGCCCAGAAAAAGACGTATAACGTAACTAATCTTGGGAATATTAGCTTTAAATGGCCATGTCCTTCCAGCGGACGTATCACCTCCGGTTTTGGCGGAAGAAAGTCGCCTACCAAGGGCGCGTCCAGCAATCACCAGGGTATTGATATTTCGGCCAGTACAGGAGCTTCCATTGTGGCAGCTGCCGATGGTACGGTAGTGATCGCTACATACAGTTATTCAGCGGGAAATTATATTATGATCGACCATGGCGGCGGCGTCAGCACCGTTTACATGCACTGCTCCCAGCTTCTTGCAAGCCAGGGACAGAAGGTGAAAAAGGGACAGACCATTGCAAGAGTGGGCTCTACAGGATATTCTACCGGTTCTCATTTACATTTTGGAGTCCGTTCCGGTGGAAGTTATGTAAATCCAAGTAAATATGTAAGCCCATAGGAAAGGGACAGTCCTTTGAAGGGCATTTTGCAGGAAAAAACAGCATAGGCTGTGAATAAGAAAAAGGCACAGGCAGATAGGAGAGCGGAGCAGTGGAAGAACAGGACAGAGAAGAGATCTCAGACAGCATAGATAAAAAGAAAGGGCGAAAAGGCGGCCGCTTCTGGGCGGGGGTCCTTGTAGGTGCCCTGATCATGGCATTGGCCGTTCTTTTGGTAGTAGGTGTATCTGCCGGTATTTATATTACAGGCAGAAAAGTGATCCGTACAGAGCAGTCTTCCGGTACAGGAAATGGTGCTCCGGGTATCACGGACGGCGAAAAGGCAAGCAAACCTGATCTGAAAAAGGTATCCTCAAAAATGCAGATGATACAGAGCATTATCGACCAGGTATTTTTATACGATGAGGATGCCACAGAGGTGGAAGAGTATATTTACAGAGGAATGATGGCAGGTTTAAATGACCCATATTCCGTGTATTATACAGCAGAGGACTATAAAGCGATCCAGGAAAGCACAGACGGAAGCTATTCCGGGATCGGAGCTATGATCAGCCAGAATAAAACGACGGGGCTGTGTACGGTTGTAAAGGTATTTGAAGGTTCACCGGCTCTGGAGGCTGGTATGAAACCCGGGGATATCATATACAAAGTAGGGGATACTCTGGTAGCAGGGGAAAGCCTGGATGTACTGGTAAGTAATTATATCAAGGGTAAGGAAGGTACAGATGTACAGATCACCGTATACAGGGCAGAGTCTGATACCTATGAGGATATGACCATTACCAGACGTAAGATCGAAGTTCCTACTGTAGAGTCAAAGATGCTTGCGGACAATACAGGTTATGTGGCAGTAAGTGAATTTGACGCTGTTACAGTGGAGCAGTTTGAAAAAGCCATTGATGAACTGGAAAACCAGGGAATGAAGCAAATGATCATTGATCTTCGCAGCAATCCAGGTGGTATGTTAGACAGCGCTGTTGCCATGGTAGATTACATTTTACCAGATGACAGGAAAGACTTTGAAAAGGGCGAAGGAAAGACCCTGATCGTGTATACAGCAGATAAAAATGGAAAGGGAGACACCTACACAGCTGCTGACGGACACGAAGTAGATGTTCCTATTGCGATCCTGGTCAATGAGAACTCTGCCAGCGCTTCTGAGGTATTTACAGGGGCTTTAAAGGATTACAAGAAAGCTGTAGTTGTGGGAACCACCAGCTATGGCAAGGGCATTGTGCAGAACCTGATCCCCTTAGGTGACGGATCCGCCATTAAGATCACCACGGCTCATTACTATACACCAAGCGGTTTTGACCTTCATGGAAAGGGAATTACCCCGGATGTGGAAGTAGAGTTAGATGAAAACTTAAAGAGTCAGTCCGTAGTTACACCTGAGGAAGATAACCAGGTGCAGGCGGCAATGGAAGCACTGAAAGAAAATTAAAGAGTATGTGAAAAAGCTGAGGCAGCATAGCAGTCAGATGTTATGCAGACCTTGGCTTTTTTGTAGATAAAACGTATGGAAATCGTATATAAATAGTAAGTAAACAGGCATAAATCAGATAGCTTTTCTGTCGTGTATTTGCTATAATCAGGTGTGTAGATAGTGTACGATATGCACAAGTATTGACGTTTTTTTTTTGAGTGGGGGGGGGGATAAAGGCATGAAAAAGAAAATAACTTATTATAAGCATTACACGATGATTACGGGATTATTTATTTTGTCAATGATCCTGGGGATCATGATATTTTTTGGCTACGTACAGTCTTCTGTAGGGAAAAATTCCAGGCAGACCATGATGAACAATGTTTCACGCCAGAGTCAGCATTTACGGACGATCTTAAGCATTCATTACCAGTATCTGAATGAGATCGCGGAAGAGATGGCAAAGGAAGAAGAACTGTTTTCTCAGATCAATCTGGATACTCTGGTTACGATCCACAATAAAACAGATCTGGACCGGGTGGCACTGATCGAAACAGATGGTACGGCTCATTATGATACCGGGGATGTGAAAAATGTATCCCACCGCAGATATTTTAATGAGGCTGTAAACGGGCAGCAGACCTTAAGTGACCCAATAGAGAGCAGTGTTGATAAAGAAGTAAGAGTGGTCCTGGGAGTCCCGGTATTAAAGGATGGGGAGATTGCCGGTATTTTAGGCGGTTCTTATAATGTTACGGCTTTAAGTCACATGATGTTTGATGACCTGTTTGGGGGAAATGGCTACAGCCTGATCACAGATAAAGATGGAAACGTGATCACTTATGACAGAGTGTATTCAGAGCAGGAACAGGAGGTATTTTCCGGCAATATATTTGATTATTTTGATAATTGTCAGATCAGGACAGCTGCAATCCAGGACATTAAGACAGATTTTGCGGCTGGAGAAGAGGGAATTCGTGAATTCCGCTTTTCTGCCGGGAGAAAGCCCTTTTATTATATTGCCTATACCCCTCTTGGGATGAATGACTGGATGATCAGTTATATTGTTCCTGTGAGGGCAGCGGAAGCTTCCTATGACTTTATCAGGGATTATGAGATCATTTTTATCATTGTCTTTGGAATGTTGATAGCAGCCATGGTCCTTTTTATTGTTTATAAAAACCGGCAGGAAAAGGCGAGACTGTTAAAACAGGCACAGAGAGATGCACTGACAGGGCTTTACAATAAAAAAACGACGCAGGACCTGATCGAAAGGTCATTAGAAGAAGGGGAGGCAGAAAGCTGTAACGGCCTTCTCATTATGGATGTGGACTATTTTAAACAGGTCAATGACACCTATGGCCATATTGTAGGTGATAAGGTATTAAAGACATTCGGACATCTTCTTGCAAGACAGTTCAGGGAGCACGATATTGCAGGGCGTATTGGCGGTGATGAATTTATGGTCCTGATCCGGAATATAAATAATGGAAGTATTGCGGAAAACAGGGTGAAAAAGCTGATCGACGAGGTGAGAAGCCTTGAGATACCGGAGATGGATGGAAATGGCATTACCATCAGCGTTGGTCTGGCATTTTCACCGGAACACGGAACAACGTTTATGGAACTGTACCGTCATGCAGATACTGCATTGTATCAGGTGAAGCAGGGCGGCAGAAACGGGTTCAGTGTGTATGAAAAGGCAAATTAAAAGTTGACAAAATTTTTTAAATAGACATATTGACTTACAAAAAAAGCTATGCTATAATCCAACCAATTTAATACTTCAAACCGATGAAGCGGAGATAACGGCTATGATGCCTTCACAGAGAGCCTGAGGTGGTGGAATTCAGGTAAGAAACACATTGTCAAATGGATCGCTGAGGGCGCAGTCAAAAGCGAAGTTCCGGATATTGTCTGGTGCATATGCTGAGTATTCTGCGACGTTGCAGGCAGACGTCATTTGCCGGGGATATAGTTGTATCCTGCTAAGAACTCGGCTTATACCGTGAATCAAGGTGGCACCGCGGATCATATTTTAGAGAAATTGTATTCGTCCTTGACAGAGTAGTAGTATTCTGTCAGGGGCGTTTTTTGTTTATCCCAATTGTGCATAAGGAGGTCATTCTATGAAGTTTTTTCCGGAACTTGAGGAAGTTAAAAAGATCGCAGCAGATGGAAAATACCGTGTACTGCCTGTAAGCTGTGAAATGCTTTCTGATTTTACCACACCTATTGAAACCATGAAGATCCTTAAAAATGTTTCTACCCATTGCTACATGCTGGAGTCAGCCATGGCAAATGATAAATGGGGCCGGTACACATTTATGGGATATGAGCCGAAAATGGAGATCACCTGCAGGGACGGGGAAATGAAAGCAGGCAGTTTTTCCGTAAAGACAGAGGATCCTTCTAAATTTTTAAGACAGATATTAGCGGACTATAAAAGTCCAAGATTTGACTACCTTCCGCCATTTACCGGTGGTCTGGTGGGATATTTTTCCTATGACTATCTGGGATACAGCGAACCGGCAGTGCGGTGCAAGGTGGAAGATACGGAAAATTTCAAAGATGTGGACCTGATGCTTTTTGACAAGGTGATCGCTTTTGATCACGTAAGACAGAAGATCATTTTAATGGTGAACATGTCTTTGGATGATGTGGAAGTTGGATATAACAAGGCTGTAATGGAGTTAAAGCAGCTGGCGGAACTTCTGAAAAAAGGAGAGAAGAAGCAGGAACCGGGGGGTAAGCTGACAGGAGAAGTTACGCCTTTATTTAACAGGGAACAGTATTGTGCCATGGTGGAAAAGGCAAAGCATTATATCCGGGAGGGAGACATTTTTCAGATCGTTCTTTCCAACCGCTTAAGTGCTCCTTTTGAGGGAAGTTTATTAAATACTTACCGGGTACTGAGAACATTGAACCCGTCTCCTTATATGTTTTATTTTTCAGGAACAGATGTAGAAGTGGCAGGTGCTTCACCGGAGACACTGGTAAAACTGGAAGATGGCGTGCTCCATACATTCCCACTGGCAGGAACAAGACCGAGAGGAAAGACGGATGAGGAAGATAAGGCATTGGAAGAGGAGCTTTTAGCAGATAAGAAGGAACTGGCAGAACACAATATGTTAGTGGATCTGGGAAGAAATGACCTGGGAAAGATCAGTAAGTTTGGTTCTGTAAAAGTAGAGAAACTTCATTCCATTGAGCGGTATTCCCATGTAATGCATATTGGTTCCACAGTGCGGGGAGAGATCGATGAGATGCATGACGCACTGGATGCCATTGAGGCTGTGCTTCCGGCAGGAACCTTATCCGGTGCGCCAAAAATCCGTGCCTGCCAGCTGATCGGGGAACTGGAAAATAATAAACGTGGCATTTACGGAGGAGCCATTGGATATATTGATTTTACAGGAAATATGGATACCTGTATCGCCATCCGTATTGCATATAAGAAAAATGGCAAGGTATTTGTAAGAAGCGGCGCCGGTATCGTAGCAGACTCAGATCCAAAGAAGGAGTTTGAAGAGTGTTTAAATAAGGCAAGAGCCGCATTAAAGGCACTGGAAATGGCACAGGAGGAAGAATTATGATCTTATTAATCGATAATTATGACAGTTTTTCCTATAATCTTTATCAGCTGATCGGTGAGATCAACCCGGATATTAAGGTGATTCGCAATGATGAAATGACAGTGGAAGAGATACGGCAGTTGAAACCGGAACGGATCATCCTTTCACCGGGACCTGGAAGACCGGAGGACGCAGGGGTGATCGTGGATGTGGCAAAAACGTTGGGAAAAGAGATACCGGTTCTTGGTGTCTGCCTGGGCCATCAGGCCATCTGCGCTGCTTTTGGAGCTACAGTTACTTATGCGAGGATTTAAGTTATGAAGAAGCATATACCGTGATGAATGAGATCATGAGCGGAGAGACTACACCTACCCAGAACGCGGCATTTCTGGCAGCTCTTTCTACGAAAAGCGCCAGAGCAGAAACGACCGATGAGATCGCAGGCTGTGCAGCTGCTATGAGAGATCATGCTATCAAGGTAGAAACAGATATGGATCTGTTTGAGATCGTTGGTACTGGCGGTGATAATGCAGGAAGCTTTAATATTTCTACTACAGCGGCCCTGGTTGCAGCAGCAGGCGGTGTAAAAGTGGCAAAACACGGAAACAGAGCGGCTTCTTCCAAGTGCGGAACAGCGGACTGTTTAGAGGCGCTGGGAGTTAATATTGAGCAGAGTCCGGATCTTTGCAGAAAATTATTAAAAGAAGTGGGAATGTGCTTCTTCTTTGCACAGAAATATCATACTTCCATGAAATATGTTGGCGCGATCCGGAAAGAGCTGGGATTTAGAACCGTATTTAATATTTTAGGACCGCTGACCAATCCGGGAACACCGACCATGCAGCTGTTAGGTGTATATGATGAATATCTGGTTGAGCCTCTGGCAAGAGTTCTGGTAAGTCTGGGAATTAAGCGTGGTATGGTTGTTTATGGTCAGGATAAGTTGGATGAGATCTCTTTAAGTGCGCCGACTACCATTTGCGAGATCAGAGATGGATGGTACAGAACGTCTGTTATTACTCCTGAGGAGTTTGGCTTTGAACGGTGTACAAAGGATGACCTTAAGGGTGGCACACCGGCAGAAAATGCAGAGATCACACGGTCTATTTTAAGAGGTGAAAAGGGTCATAAGAGAAATGCTGTTCTGATGAATGCAGGTGCTGCTTTGTATATTGCAGGGGAAGCAGAGGATATGAAGTCCGGTATTGCCCTGGCAGCAGAACTGATCGATTCTGGAAAGGCACTGGATACACTGGAGAAACTGATTGAAGTGAGTAACGGAGAGGCGGAATAATATGACGATTTTGGATCAGCTGGCGGATCATGCCAGGGAGCGGGTGGCATATGGGAAAGAGAAAGTGGCTGCGGATGAGATGAGAAGGCGGGCCTTTGATCTTGGAAGAGAGGGCAGGCTGGGCAGTTTTGCATTTGAGAAGGCTCTTAAGAAGCCTGGGATCTCGTTTATTTGTGAGTGTAAGAAGGCTTCTCCTTCTAAGGGACTGATCGCACCGGATTTTCCTTATTTAAAGATCGCAAAGGAGTATGAAGCAGCGGGAGCGGACTGCATTTCGGTGCTGACGGAGCCAAAGTGGTTTTTGGGAAGTGATGCTTATTTGAGAGAGATTGCTGAGAGTGTGGGAATTCCCTGCTTGAGGAAGGATTTTACAGTTGATGAATATATGATTTATGAGGCGAAGGTTCTGGGAGCTTCGGCTGTGCTTTTGATTTGTTCTATTTTGTCAAAGGAGCAGTTAAAGGAATACAGGTGTATCTGTGATGAATTGGGACTTTCTGCTCTGGTGGAAGCTCATGATGAGGCAGAGGTGGAAATGGCCGTTGAAGCAGGCGCCAGAATGATCGGAGTGAACAACCGGAATTTGAAGGATTTTTCTGTGGATACGGAAAACAGTAGACGGCTTCGCAGCATGATACCGGCAGAGGTGCTTTTTGTATCAGAAAGTGGCGTAAGGGATGAGAATGATGTGAGAAAGCTTCGGGAGATTGGGGCAGATGCAGTTCTTATTGGAGAAGCACTGATGCGGGCTGAGGATAAGAAGGCGAAATTGGCGGCGCTGAGAGGTTAGAAAACGGAATAAGTATGTGTGTTGACAAAGCGGGAGTATAAACAGATGACCAGAGTGAAGTTGTGCGGAATGATGCGGCCGGAGGATATCCAGGCGGTGAATGAGATCAAGCCGGAGTATATTGGGTTCGTGTTTGCAAAGAAGAGTCGCAGATATGTTTCTAAGGAGCAGGCGAAAATGCTTAAGGAAATGCTGGATCCGGCGGTGAAGGCTGTAGGTGTGTTTGTGAATGAGCCGGTGGAAAATGTGGCTGATCTTTTGAATGAAGGGATCGTTGATATGGCGCAGCTTCATGGAGTGGAAGATGAGGCGTATATTTGTCGGCTGAGGGAACTTACTGGCAGAGGTGAAGATACGTTTATTATAAAGGCGGTTCAGGTGAAGTCGGAAGCGGATGTGAAAGCGGGAGAGCAGTCCGGGGCGGATCTTGTGTTGTTTGATGCCGGCGCCGGTGATGGGAAGGTGTTTAACTGGAAATTACTGGAAAATGTGAAACGGCCTTATTTTCTGGCTGGTGGGCTGGATCCGGAGAATGTGAGGGATGCGGTGGAAAGGCTGCGACCATTTGGAGTGGATGTGAGTTCTGGGATTGAGACAGATGGGGTGAAGGACGCTTTGAAAATGGAGCGGTTTGTGGCGAGAGTTAGAAATTGAAATAAATGGTTCCGGGAGTAACTCTTTCTCGTAAGAAACGGCCTTACATATTACTTGTCATTGTCCACTGGCTTTCGACATGCACCTGTTCGCCTGTATCGGACTACGTCCGCTACATTCGGACAGCTGCGCTCAAGATGTGGACAATTGACAAGTAAGATGACGGCCTGTGTATACAAGGAATAACTGAAAAATAAGTGTGATTATTAAAATACCGTCTGGGACAGCGAAGGATTGGATTGCTGCCCAGGCGGTATTTTTATATACTTGTTTTACTTGTCTTCTGGAGTGTGCCACTGCCAGTTGCGGATCTCTTCCAGATCCTGGCCATATTCGGCAATGTACTGTTTGTGTTCTACCAGTTTGTCATTCATCTTCTGGATCAGGAAGGAACCTCTGTTTCCTAACTGTGGAAGATGCATGATGGCGTCTTTTACAAGGTCGAAACGGTCTAACTGGTTCTGGACACGCATATCGAATGGAGTGGTGATGGTACCTTCTTCCTGATAGCCGTGAACGGATACGTTGTGGTTGTTGCGTCCGTAGGTGAGTTCGTGGATCAGGGTTGGATAGCCGTGGAATGCGAAAATGACTGGAGTATCTTTGGTGAAGATCGCGTCATATTCGGCATCGCTTAAGCCGTGTGGATGCTTGGTGTTGGACTCCAGCTTGAACAGGTCTACTACATTGACAACACGGATCTTTAATTCCGGCAGTTCGTCACGGAGAATGGTGACAGCAGCCATTGTTTCCAGGGTTGGTGTATCACCGCAGCATGCCATGACCAGATCTGGTTCTTCGCCGCAGTCGTTGCTTGCCCATTCCCAGATGCCGATACCCTGGGTGCAGTGCTTTACGGCCTGTTCCATGGACAGCCACTGGCAGCTTGGATGTTTGGATGCAACAATGGCGTTTACATAGTTTTTGCTGCGGATGCAGTGGTCAAAGCAGGAGAGCAGGCAGTTGGTATCTGGTGGCAGATACATGCGGACTACGTCTGCTTTTTTGTTTGCAATGTGATCTAAGAAGCCTGGATCCTGATGGGTGTAACCATTGTGGTCCTGCTGCCATACATTGGAGGACAGGATGAAGTTTAAGGAAGCAATCGGCTGTCTCCAGGAAAGCTGGTTGCATACTTTTAACCATTTTGCATGCTGTGCAGCCATGGAGTCAACAATACGGATAAATGCTTCGTAGCTTGCAAAGAAACCGTGACGTCCTGTAAGCAGGTAGCCTTCCAGCCATCCCTCACACATATGCTCACTGAGCATACTGTCCATGATACGTCCGCCTCTTGCCAGTTTGTCATCGTCATCTTTTAATTCACCGTTCCAGTCACGGTTTTCTGCCTCAAATACGCGGTAAAGACGGTTGGACATGCTTTCGTCGGGTCCGAAGATACGGAAGTTTTTGTTGTCCTCATTTAAGCGGAAGATGTCACGGATGTATCCGCCCAGTTCGATCATATCCTGGGCTTTGGTCTTTCCAGGTTCTACAGGAATTCCGTAGGTTCTGAAATCTGGCAGACGCAGGTCTTTTAAGAGAAGTCCGCCGTTTGCATGTGGGTTTGCGCCCAGTCTTGCATTTCCCTTTGGAGCCAGTTCGGCTAATTCCGGGATCAGACGGCCTTTTTCGTCAAACAGTTCTTCTGGATGGTAGCTTCTTAACCAGTCGTTTAACAGTTTTAAGTGTTCTTCCGGATTTTCCATGGAGATCGGCACCTGATGAGCACGGAAGGAACCTTCGATCTTCTGGCCGTCTACTACCTTTGGTCCGGTCCAGCCCTTTGGTGTACGAAGAACGATCATAGGCCACTTTGGACGCTCTGCATCTCCTGTTTCACGGGCATGTTTCTGGATGGCTTTGATCTCTTCGATAACGGTATCCATGGTTTCGGCCATCTTGCGGTGCATGGTCATTGGATCGTCGCCTTCTACGAAGTATGGTTTCCAGCCACAGCCTTTGAAGAAATCTTCAATCTCATCATGTGGGATACGGGAGAAGATGGTCGGGTTGCTGATCTTGTATCCGTTTAAGTGAAGGATAGGAAGAACAGCGCCGTCTGTTACAGGGTTTAAAAATTTATTGGACTGCCAGGAAGTAGCCAGTGGGCCGGTTTCTGCTTCGCCGTCACCTACTACAACGGTAGCGATCAGATCCGGGTTATCGAATACAGCACCGAAAGCGTGGGCAATGGAGTAACCTAATTCGCCGCCTTCGTTGATAGAACCTGGAGTTTCAGGAGCACAGTGGCTTGGCACGCCGCATGGGAAGGAGAACTGCTTGAACATTTTCTGCATTCCTTCTTCGTCCTGGCTGATGTTTGGATAGATCTCGCTGTAGCTTCCATCCAGATAGGTATTGGCGATCAGGAAGTTGCCGCCGTGTCCAGGTCCGGATAAAAGGATCATGTCCAGGTCATAACGTTTGATCACACGGTTACAATGTACATAGACAAAGTTCTGTCCAGGTACAGTTCCCCAGTGACCTACGATCTTTTTCTTGATCTGGTCAAGGGATAATGGCTTTTTTAAAAGCGGATTGTCTAACAGGTAAAGCTGTCCTGCAGACAGGTAGTTGGCTGCCCGCCAGTATGCGTTCATTTTTGTAAGCATTTCCTCACATAAAGGCTGCTTTTCAAGACATGTGCCGGTGTTGTTTTCCATGATGTTGCCCCTTTCAAATGCACGTTATTTTTTTCACATATAATATGCCACGAATAAAAAGGGTTGTAAAATAGCAAAAATGTATTATATTCATATCAGAATGGTATGGAAAGGCGCAAAAGAAAAACAAGCGGCGCCTGCAAGGCGACATTTGTTTTTCTTGCGTCATTCACGAACGGACCGTCTGCGTCAGCAGACAGATGAGCGCGTTAGCGCGTGTCCGTGAGTCGAAGCTAGCTAGATAGAAGGGACATTAGTTATGACATCTAATTTTGAATACTACAGGATTTTTTATTATGTTGCAAAGTATGGAAATCTGACCAGGGCTGCATCTGCCCTTAATACCAGTCAGCCGGCGGTAACAAGGACCATACATAAGCTGGAGGATGATCTGGGGTGCCGGTTATTTATCCGCAGCAAGATGGGGATGGAGCTGACGGCAGAGGGACAGCAGTTTTTTGAGTATGTTTCAGCAGGCTGCGCCCAGTTTTTTAAAGGGGAAAGTGATCTGAAGGACAGGCTGAGCCTGGAAAAGGGTACGATCTCGATCAGTGCCACAGAGACAGCCCTTCATTGTTATCTGTTTCAGGCAATGGAGGAGTTTAGCCGGAAGTACCCGAAGGTCCATTTTCAGATCTTAAATAACAGTACCAGGGACTCGATCCAGGCAGTTCGTGATGGTAAGGTGGATATGGCAGTGGTTTCGTCTCTTCCTTTGCATATGGGGGATCCATTGAAAATGAAAGTGCTTCGCAGCTATCGGGAGATTTTGATCGGAGGCCCCAGATTTGAGCAGTTAAAGGGACGAAAATGTTCTTTGCGGGAGCTTTCAGATCTGCCGTGGATCAGCCTTACTTCCGAGGCGATCAGCCGTAATTTCCTGAATTCCTATTTTTTGCAGTATGGCCTGACATTTTCACCGGATCTGGAACTGGCCACTACGGATCTGATCCTTCCGGCAGTGCGTCATAATCTGGGAATTGGTTTTATACCGGAGGAGATTGCAGCGGAAGACTTAAAAGCAGGTGTTGTATTTGCCATTGATCTGGAAGAGGCATTTCCGGAAAGGAATGTTCTTATGATACGGGACAGCGAGTATCCTTTAAGTGTGGCAGCCAAGGCATTTCAGAAGTTTGCGCAGGAAAGGGAATAAGAGCAGATGGTTGCTGCAAAATGAAACATTCGCGAAAGAAAAATCGCGTCCTGTTCTTGGAAAAATGAGAGAAATGGAGTATAATGAGAAAATATAAGCAGTAAAGTGTTTCAAATTGCTTCAGGATTATATTCAACAGGAGGGCATGACCATGATTCGTAAAGACAACGTTCTGGAAGTGGAACATTTAGGCGGAGGTAAGGGAACAGCGTATGTTCATCATATTGTATCTAAGGAGGAGCTGTTAGGACACGGCAGACTGTATGCTAAGGTAGTTCTTCCTCCAGGTGCAAGTGTAGGCTGGCATCAGCATGTACATGACACTGAGCCATATTATATTTTAAAGGGTGAAGCAGATTTTATTGATAATGACAAGTCTGTGACTAAGGTTGGCCCTGGTGACTGCTGTATTATTGAAGTGGGACAGTATCACAGCATTGAGAATAATTCTGACTCTGATGTAGAGTTTATGGCTCTTATTTATAATGAACCAGGTTATCTGAATGACAGAGATTAATAGAAATGATTTGAGCCAAAGATGTGGATCTGGCAGTTGATGTTTGAAAATTTTTATAGTATATGTGGAACGTTCATCGGAGGGCAAGTTGTTCTTTAGAAACAATAGCTGGATAAGATGGCGGGCTGAGATGCCTGCTTCTTATCCGGCTTTTTTAATGTGAAAAAGGAGAAAATGTACAATGGAGAGAAATACGACATTTACAGAAGGGAAGATCTTACAGCCTCTTATTTTGTTTGCCATGCCAGTGTTGTTTGCGCTGTTTTTGCAGGCTATGTACGGCGCTGTGGATCTCCTGGTTGTGGGTAAGTTTGCGTCTTCTGCGGATGTATCGGCGGTGTCTACAGGTTCTCAGATCATGATGACTTTGACCAATCTGATCAGCAGTTTTGCTATGGGAACCACGGTGCTTTTAGGACAGCTGATCGGCTGCGGAAAGAAGGAAGAAGGGGGAAAGGCAGTGGGAACGGCCATGGTGATGTTTGCTGGTATTGCATTGGTCATGACTGTCCTTCTGGTGTGTTTTGCACCTCAGATCAGCAGTATTATGCATGCTCCAAAGGAGGCTTTTGACAAGACGGCTGCTTATGTAAGGATATGCGGCTGCGGTATGATCGTTATTGTTGCTTATAACCTGATCGGTTGTATTTTCAGGGGGATCGGGGACTCCAAAATGCCGCTTTTTACAGTTGCGATCGCCTGTGTCTGCAATATCGCAGGGGATCTGGTGCTGTGTGCCGGTTTTCATATGGGAACTGCAGGAGCGGCCTGTGCTACTGTTTTTGCACAGGTAGTTAGCGTGGTCGTGTCTTTTGGATTTATCAGAAAGAAACAGCTGCCCTTTGTGTTTAAGAAGGAGAATGTGCGGATCCACAAGACGTTACTTAAGAAAATGGCGGGCCTTGGAGCGCCGATCGCATTACAGGATCTTCTGGTAAGTATTTCGTTTCTTATTATCCTGGCGATCGTAAATTCCATGGGAGTGACCGCTTCTGCAGGTGTGGGAGTGGCTGAGAAAGTTTGTGCTTTTATCATGCTTATTTCATCTGCTTTTATGCAGTCTATGTCTGCTTTTGTGGCCCAGAATTACGGTGCGGGAAGGATGGACCGGGCAAAGAAGGCCCTTTATAATGGGATCGGACAGACCAAATTTGTTATGTTACAGGGAATTGCCGGGGCTTTTGGAGTTCGTGTGCCTGTATCGTATCTGATGAGTCTCAGGCCAGATACATCTTTATTTAAGATCGGACTGGCAACCCCTATGTCATCTGTAGTGCAGCTATTGCTTTGCCTTGGATTTATGGTTATACTGAACAGGAGAGCCAGAAAAGGAGAAATCCGATAAGGAAGACTGGCAAAATATTTTCGCAGGAAAGGAGAGCGCAGGATGAGAGAAATTCACTGGGCTGTACTGGGAACAGGCGTGATCGCCAATGAAATGGCAACGGCACTGGAAAAAAATGGGAAAAAGCTTTATGCAGTAGGAAACAGGACCTATGAAAAGGCTGTAAAGTTTGGAGAGAAGTACGGGATCAAAAAGGTGTATACGGATTTTAATGAAATGTTCACAGATCCGGAAGTGGATGTGATCTATATTACAACGCCTCATAATACCCATATCCAGTTTATGAAAAAGGCCATTGAAAATGGGAAACATATCCTGGTGGAGAAATCTATTACTTTAAATAGTGAGGAACTGGATGAAGCTTTGGAGCTGGCAAAGGAGAAGGGGGTTATTGTTGCCGAAGCCATGACCATTTTCCATATGCCGGTCTATAAAAAATTGAAGAAGATTTTGGAGTCCGGAAAGCTGGGAAAAGTAAATCTGATCACCATGAATTTTGGAAGTTTTAAAGAATATAACATGGAAAACCGTTTCTTTAACCGGAACCTGGCTGGGGGTGCCATGCTGGATATCGGCGTGTATGCTCTTTCTTTTATCCGGTGGTTTATGGACTCCAAGCCGGATCAGTTATTGTCCCAGATGAAGGCGGCGCCTACAGGGGTAGATGAGCAGGCGGGGCTGCTTCTTACCAATAAGGAAGGACAGATGGCTACCGTGATGCTGTCCCTGCACTCCAAGCAGCCAAAGAGAGGCATGGTATCCTGCGAAAAGGGCTATATTGAGATCATGGAGTATCCAAGGGCCTGGGAGGCGAAGATCGTGGACGCAGAAAGCGGAGAAACCCAGGTGATAAAGGCCGGAGTTCATGAGGATGCACTGGCTTATGAGCTTTCTGATATGGAAAAGGCGATTGCCGGGGATGTTTCCTGTATGTATCCGGACTATACGAAGGATGTAATGGATCTGATGACGGAGTTTAGAAAGTCCTGGCATTTTACGTATCCTGAGGAAGAATAACAGATAAATTGTTTACAGGAGGTTGCATTAATGAGTTTTTTGGATCTTTTAAAGCATAGACGGAGTATCAGACAGTATAAAGAGGAAGCAGTTTCTAAGGAGGCACTGGAGGCCATCGTTGAGGCAGGTCTGCTTTCTCCATCCGGACGAAATATCCGTCCATGGGAACTGATCGTAGTACAGAAGAAAGAAACACTTGAAAAAATGTCTGAGTGCCGCGTGGGTTCTGCAAAAATGCTGGCAGGCGCGTCTGTTGCGATCGTTGTGATCGCAGATCCGGAAAAGACAGACGTATGGACAGAGGATTGTTCCATTGTTATGTCCAACATGCACAACATGGCCCACGACCTGGGGCTTGGAAGCTGCTGGATCCAGGGACGTTTAAGACAGGCACCTGATGGAAGAACAACGGAAGAATATCTAAGAGATATTTTAGGTTATCCAAAGGAATATTGTCTGGAGGCGGTCTTATCGATCGGTGTACCGGCAGTGCATCCGGAAGGCCGTAAGTTATCTGAAGTTCCAGAACATAAGGTACATTTTGAAATGTATGGTAAATATGAAAATATATGAAGTAAAAGAGCGCACAGAATTGTTGATGGAACAGCTTTTAAAGGTGTGGGAAGAGTCGGTGAGGGCAACTCATCAATTTCTTTCTGAAAAAGAAATTGAGAAGATAAAAGAGTATGTCCCACAGGCATTAGCCGGTGTACAGAGCCTGGTTATTGCGGTCAATGGTTCAGGTGAGCCAGCTGCATTTATGGGGATAGAAGACCACCGCCTGGAAATGTTGTTCCTTTCCCAAAAAGAAAGAGGAAAAGGCCTTGGAAAACAATTGCTTTTATACGGGATCCAGAATTACGGGATAGAGGAACTGACTGTAAATGAGCAAAATCCTCAGGCAGTTGGCTTTTATGAGCATATGGGCTTTGAAACATACAAAAGGACAGATATGGATGAGGAAGGAAATCCCTATCCCCTTTTGTATATGAAGAGAAATGATGAAAGGGTATAGGAGACAGAGCAATGACTGAGTGGGAAAAGGCGCAAAATGGCTATCTGTATGATGCAAATTACGATAAGGAGATCATAGAAGCAAGAACACGCTGTGCGGATCTGTGCTATGAGTTTAATAACTGCAGGCCATCAGATACTGAAAAACAGCAGAAATTACTGGGACAGATCCTTGGAAGAATGGGAGCAGATCCGGTGATCACAGCTCCCTTTTACTGTGATTACGGTTTTAATGTTTCTATAGGAAAAAATTTTTATACGAACCATAATGTTACCATACTTGACTGTGCAAAAGTTACTTTTGGGGATAATGTATTTATTGCGCCCAACTGCGTATTTTCTACAGCCGGACATGCTATTGACAGTGAACAGAGAAGTAGGGGACTGGAAATTGCACTGCCAATCACAGTAGGAGATAATGTCTGGATCGGAACCAATGTATCGGTGCTACCGGGAGTAACCATTGGAAGTAATACGATCATTGGCGCAGGAAGCGTTGTGAATAAGGACATTCCGGATGGTGTGATCGCAGCAGGCAACCCCTGTAAGGTGATCCGCAAAATAACAGATGCTGATAAGAAAAAATATCCTGTGTTTGAGGGATAGATGAGTTTGTTACAGGATAATGCTTTTTAAGCATAAAAAACCATGTAATATAAGTATTAGACATAATAAAAAAAAGAGTTATATAATAAATGTGCAGGATAGAAGTGAAAGGTCCTGCACATTTTTCATTTTATTATTTTTCACTGTTAAGCATAACAGTAGGAGGTTTTAGCCATGAAAAAAACATTAGTAGCATATTTCAGTGCAAGCGGAACAACCAGAAAAGTAGCAGAGATGATCGCAGAAGCAGGAGATTGTGCGCTGTATGAGATCACACCAAAGGAATTATATACAAATGACGATTTGAACTGGATGAATAAGAAATCCAGAAGCAGCGTGGAGATGAGCGATAAGAAGATCCGTCCACAGATCACAGATACAGATGCTCATATTGAAGAATATGATACTATTATCCTGGGATTTCCGATCTGGTGGTATGTGGCACCTACCATTGTAAATACATTCCTGGAGAAATATGATTTTTCCGGTAAGAAGATCGTGCTCTTTGCAACATCCGGAGGAAGCGGTTTTGGCAATACAGTAAAGGAATTAAAGCCATCTGCACCGGGAGCTGAGATCGTAGAAGGAAAGCTTTTAAACAGAGCCAACAAGCAGGAAATTGAAAAGTGGGTAAAGTCCTTATAATTAAAAGTTTATCATACAGATAAGGAGAGACAGAAAGATGAAAAAAGTAGTTCAGACAGCAGGAAGAAATGCATTAGGAACTTTTGCTCCTGATTTTGCACATTATAATGATGATATCCTTTTCGGAGAAAACTGGAATAATCAGGACATTGATCTGAAAACAAGAAGTATCATAACCGTAGTAGCTTTAATGGCATCCGGTATCACAGACTCTTCTTTAAAATTCCATTTACAGAATGCAAAGGCTCATGGCGTAACCCAGAAAGAGATCGCAGCCGTTATCACCCATGTTGCTTTTTATGCAGGCTGGCCAAAGGGCTGGGCTGTATTTAATCTGGCAAAGGAAGTATGGGCAGATAATGAAGGCGACCTTCCATACGAAGATGAGGCAATGAGAGCCCACGCAAAAGAAATGGTATTCCCCATCGGTGCGCCAAATGACGGTTTTGCCCAGTATTTCTCCGGAAAGAGTTTCCTGGAACCTGTATCTACCAGCCAGGTTGGTATTTTTAATGTAACTTTTGAGCCAGGCTGCCGCAACAACTGGCATATCCATCACGCAAAGAGCGGTGGCGGCCAGATCTTAGTCTGTGTCGCAGGCCGTGGATATTATCAGGAAGAGGGAAAAGAAGCCGTTGAAATGAAACCAGGCGACTGCATCAATATTCCTGCAGAAGTAAAGCACTGGCATGGTGCAGCACCGGACAGCTGGTTCAGCCATCTGGCTGTTGAAGTACCTGGTGTTGAGGGCTCTAATGAGTGGTGCGAGCCTGTTTCTGATGAAGAATATGGTAAACTGAAATAAACGATAAAAGAAACAAAAAGTAAGGCCGGAAATCCGCTGTGGATCTCCGGCCTTGGTTATTTCTGAAATAAATGGGGCATTTCATATGCGCGTTTTTCTTAAAAGATAAACTGGATAAGAAGCATATAGCAAACCGTACCGCCTGCAATAGACAACAACATTTGTCTTTTCCACAGGTGAAGTCCAACTGTCAGAAGAATTGCGATCAGCTCCGGTAATCCATGACTGCCCTGCAGTAAGGAAACATGTCGCAGGCAGTAGACCACCAGCATGGAAAAAATCGCACCAGGCAGTACTTTTCCTAAATATTGAATGTATGGCGGCGTTGGACGTTTGGAACTGAAGACTGCAAATGGCAGAAAACGTGTCAGCATAGTTCCGAGAACACACATAGCAATAGTAATGATCTGTTGTGATAAAGTCATGCTGCATCCACCTCTTTTCTCTGGTCCAGGGTTTTTCTAAGAATTGTTAAGGCAACTAAAATACAGATCATGGTAGGGATCAGAAAATTATCTGCGCCGAAGAGCAGCAGGCAGCCGATACTTGCCCCAAGGCCGATCCACTCGCTGATGTGGTGTTTTTCTTTCAGCCATTGTTCCAGGAAGATAACTGTAAACATTGCTGTCATGACAAAATCCAGCCCATCGGTGTTAAATTTTAGCAAACTGCCTACAAGCCCGCCGATGGTCGCTCCGCTGAACCAGTAAAAATGGTTGAGAAGTGTGGTAAAGAAATAAAACCAGCTGCGGTCAACATCAGCAGGTATGTCCGCTGTATAGTTGATACTGAATGTTTCATCACACATTCCAAAAATCAGGTAAGGTTTTTTCCAGCCCATTCCTTTAAACTTGTCCAGCATGGCAATTCCGTAAAACAGATGGCGTGCCTGGATCATCAATGCCATGATAAATGCCTGTACCGGGGCAAATGGCGCAAGCAGCATACTGACTGCTAAAAATTCCAGACTGCCGCCGAAAATAGTCAGGCTCATTAACATGGGATACCAAAAACGGAAGCCGGATACATTCATGTAAATACCATATGTCATCCCAAGAAAGCAAAAGCCGGCAAAAATCGGTATTGTATGAGGAAATGCACATTTGAATGCCTTTGTTATAACTTGTCTTTTGTTTTGCATAAAAACCTCCTGTATTAAAATCCGCCTGATCAAGAGTAACATTGTTTATGAAAACATTCAATGATATAATTGTAGGTATTAAAAAATGGGCGAAGGCAAAAGAAATAAAAAGAGGAGTTTATATGGATTTAAGAGTATTGCGTTATTTCCTGACAGTGGCAAAGGAACAAAGTTTTACCAAAGCTGCCAAACAGCTGCATATTACCCAGCCTACACTTTCCAGGCAGCTGGCTGCTTTGGAGGCAGAACTGGGAGTGACTCTTTTTGACCGGGGCGGACATGGGATCACCCTTACTAATGAGGGGATCCTTCTTAAACGCCGTGCTCTGGAAATGGTGGATCTGGAAGATAAGATCGCCAGTGAATTTAAAGGCAGTGACGGGATCGTAGAAGGGACGATCACCGTAGGCTGTGGGGAATTTATGGCTGTGGAGATCTTTGCCCGGATATGTAAAATCTATAAAGAAAAGTATCCTATGGTCCGTTTTGCCGTGCATACAGGTACCGCAGATACTGTTTTTGAAATGATGAACCGTGGACTGGTGGATATCGGCCTGTTTTTAGAACCTGTGAATACAGAAGGTCTGGATTACATCCGGATCCAGGGAAGTGATCATTGGATCGTAGGAATAAAGCCGGATGATCCCCTTGCAGAGAAAGAATATATTACAAAAGAGGATCTGATAGATCTGCCTTTGATCCTTCCGGAACGGCTGACAGTCCAAAGTGAGCTTGCCAATTGGTTTGGAAAGGATTTTAACCGGTTAAATATTGCATTTACAAGTAATCTTGGGACCAATGCCGGGGTAATGGCATTGTATGGGCTTGGATATCCTGTTTCTGTGGAAGGAGCAGGAAGATACTGGAGATCAGACCTTCTGGTCCAGAAAAAACTGTATCCTGAGATCAAAACCAGCACTGTGATCGCCTGGAGAAGAAATATCCCCTATTCCACAGCCGTAAGTAAGCTGATCGAGGAGATCAATGGATTTAAGATACACATGTAATATGTAAGAAAATAGTAAGTTCCTCTTTCTTGTCAGAAAACAGGATCGTTATCTATAATGATCATAGATAGAACATTGAGAAAACAGGACTGTTTTGCGGAAAGGGGATGGGGACATGAAGGAAAAGAAACGGGTCTGGTTTACTTTTAATTTGTGTGAGGCAGATGCATTTGAGCAATATCTGGAGAAAATGGCACTCCAGGGCTGGTTTTTAGAAAGCGTTGGTGGCGCTGTGATGAGATTTTACAGGGCACAGCCGGAAAAACGAAGATATGCCGCCCTTCTGGTACCGGAAAGCTCTTCCCTTATAGGCGCAGATGACTGGAAAGCAGAGCAGTTGCGGGAGCAGTGCGAGGAAGCAGGCTGGATTTTTCAGTGCAACAGCATCTACTGGCAGATATTTTATACAACAGATGATGCAGCAAAACGAAGGGGCGATATGGAGAAAGAGAGACAGTTTCAGATCCAGAAAGCCCTTTCCTGGAACTGGTCGGTGAAATTTTTCTATCCTATCTTGGTTGTATTAGAAATATGGGCTGTGTATCAGTATCTGCAAAATCCAGGGAAACTGTTTGCAGATCCCATGCAGCTTCTTTTGACTCTGCTGCTGACAGGTATGATCATTTCCTGGGCAGCGACGTATATACGGCTGTTTCGCTGGAGTCATGGAAATATGGCGGCCATAAAGAAGGGAGAGCCTCTTACGGAACAGGATCTTAAACGGACCCTGAAATGTAAAAAGTATACTTTTATGGGAGATGGGATCCTGATACTGGGAGTTATAGCGCTGGCATTTCTTTCTTCCATGGAGGCTCTGATCAGCTTTATACTTTCCTCCACCCTCATTGTACTGATCGCCCTTTTCGTAAGAAAATGGGTAAGGGAAAATGGAAGTGGAAGTAATAGAGATGACTGGATGATCTATCTGGTTGGAGTTGGGGTTGCCTGTATGATCCTTATTCCATTGTGCAATGGGGCTGCAACGCATTTTTTTAGCGAAGAGGAACCGGACACCGGGAGAAAACAGACGATATTGGCAAGTTATGAAGAAGGTGATCCCAGTGGAAAAAGCATTGACAGACCTATAGGCGTTACCGTGTATACAAGTCCTATTCCCTGGATCATCAACAAAACCAGCAAATGTTATCCCAAGGATATGACAAAACTGTGGGATTGTACCAGGCAGGAGATTCCGGCGGAGATCGGAGCGCTTCCAGAGGATATGGAAGTGTCCTGGTACCGGTATATGGTCCGCAAAGACGGGATAAGATCCGGTGGTCAAGAAGGAAACGATCCTCAAGAGGATGCATATGAGGCAGAACCGGCAGTGGATGAAGTGATATTAAAAGATAAAAGGCGGTTAGTGGTGCTGGATTATGGCGGTGGAACGGATTTAGATGGAATAAAAGAGGCAGTAGATGCTTTTAAGGAGGGAAATATACAATGAGTAAAGTTATAATAGCAATAGTTGCAATGTTTGCCTTAATGATTTTCCCAGGCGCAGGATTTTGGAACTTACTTTCCAATGTAGTCGGCGGAGGTGTAGCTGAGTCCTTTTTATATCCCATTTACGGAGGTCTTATCCTTTTAGCAGGGCTTGTAGTGGGATGTACGGTGCTTATTTTGGAAGAGATACAGTCATTAAAAGAAAAAATCGATGATTTATCAAATAAATAAATTGAAAAAATAAAGTCTTGTGAGATAATATTATATAAAACAGAAAGTATATCAGAAATGATGGAGGAATTGTTATGAACGAGATTATGAATGTTATGAAAGAACGCCGCAGCATCCGCAAGTTTAAACCAGATATGCCATCTAAAGAGGATTTAAACCAGATCATAGAGGCTGGTCTGTATGCAGCAAGCGGTATGGGAAAGCAGGCAGCGATCATTGTTGCTGTTACCAATAAGGAACTTAGGGATAAACTGTCAGAGATGAACCGCAGGATCGGAGGCTGGGAGAAAGGATTTGATCCTTTTTATGGTGCACCGGCAGTCCTTGTTGTGCTGGCTGACAAAAACTGTCCGACCCATGTGTATGACGGAAGTCTTGTAATGGGCAATATGATGCTGGAAGCGAAAGCCTTAGATCTTGGAAGCATCTGGATCCACAGGGCGAAAGAAGAATTTGAACTGCCGGAGTATAAGCAGTTGTTAAAGGACCTGGGTGTAGAAGGCGAATGGGAAGGCATCGGCCACTGTGTAGTTGGCTATGCAGATGGCGATCTTCCAAAAGCAGCGCCGAGAAAAGAAAATAGAGTGTTCTGGGTAGAATAAATAGTGTTCCGTACATTTTTATGACCACGAAACAGATGGGGAACAGAAGATGCAGATAATAGGGATCGATATTGGGACAACGACCATCAGCGGTGCAGTTTTAGAGTATGAAAACGAAAAAACGGTAAAATTACTGGAAGCAAAAACCATAGAAAATGGCGGCTTTATGCCAACTGCCAATGAATGGGAAAAGATCCAGGATGCCGGGGCGATCGTTAAAAAGGCTGAAAAACTGTTGGATGATCTTTTAGATAAATACCCGCAGACAGAGCGGATCGGTCTTACCGGACAGATGCATGGGATCGTATACATAGATCAGACGGGTACATGTGTCAGTCCTTTGTATACATGGCAGGATGGCAGAGGAAGTCTTTGTGAAAAAGGGCAGTGTTCTCTGGTCCAGGAGATCAAAGAAAAATGTGATCTGGAGGCAGCATCTGGATATGGACTGGTTACTCACATTTGCAATTTAAAACATGGGCTGATTCCGGAAAGGGCAGTTGGTTTTTGCACCATTATGGATTATTTTGGAATGTGTCTTACTGGCCGGAAAAAGCCAGTGGTACATGTAAGCAATGCAGCGGGCTTCGGATTTTTCGATGGTCGGAACATGAAATTTGAAACAGAAAAATTAAGCAAAATGGGAGTAAAGGAAAACTGGCTTCCTGAAGTATGTACAGGGATTGAAAAGCTGGGACTTTACAGAAATCGCCAGGTAACTACTGCCATAGGAGATAATCAGGCCAGTTTTCTCGGGGCAGCGGGAAAAGAAGAAAATACCCTGCTGGTCAATATGGGAACAGGCGGCCAGATCTCGATCCTTTCAGATCAGTATTTTGCAGAAAAGGGGATCGAAGCCAGGCCATTTCTGAATGGAAAATACCTGTTGGTGGGATCTTCTTTATGCGGCGGAAAGTCCTATGCACTGCTGGAACAGTTTTTCAGAAGGGTCGTAAAGGCTGCTACAGGAGAAGACAGCTTTCTTTATCCGGTGATGGAACAGTTTGCAAAAACAGGAAAAGAACAGAGCAACAGGATCTCTGAAGATAGAAAACTTAAGATCAGGACAACCTTTGACGGCACAAGAACAGATCCAAAAAGCAGCGGAAGCATCCAGGGTTTAACGTCTGACAATTTTACTCCTGAAGCGTTCACCTATGGAATACTGGAAGGTATGGGTGATGAATTATATCAGATGTACAGGACGATCAAAAATGGAACCGGTATCCAGATCAAAAATCTCATCGGTTCAGGCAACGGAGTGAGAAAAAATCCTGTATTTTGTGAAATGCTGGAAGAATTATTTCAAAACAAATTGGTACTGTCTGCTTATAAGGAAGAAGCGGCTGCCGGGGCAGCTATAAGCAGTACGCTGTGCAGTTAAAGAAAAAAGGATAAGAAGTTACAGGGAGAGGAACGGAATGACCAGACAGCAGTTAATAGATGCAATAGAAAAATACAGGCCCTATAATGAACAGGAAGAAATGGATAAACCGCTGATCTTAAACTGGATTAAAAATGAGAAAGATGCATTTCTAAGGGAAAATAAGATCGCTCATATAACAGCTTCTGCCTGGGTGGTAAACAAAGACAGGAGCAAAGTCCTTATGGTGTATCATAACATCTATCATTCCTGGTCCTGGCTGGGAGGCCATGCAGACGGGGAGACAGATCTGTTGTCGGTTGCCATCCGGGAAGTGAAAGAAGAAGCAGGTATTTCCAAGGTTTATCCTGTATCAGAAGAGATCTTTTCCCTGGAATCACTTACTGTAGATGGTCATGTAAAAAAGGGTAAATATGTATCCAGCCATCTGCATTTAAATGTAACATACCTGTTGGAGGCAGATCCGAAAGAGAATGTTTCCGTAAAAGCAGACGAAAACAGTGGAGTAGCCTGGTTTTCTCCGGAAGAAGCACTGGGAAAGTCCACGGAACCATGGTTTGTGGAGCATGTATACAAAAAACTGATAAATAAAGTAAAGATGGATACAATGTAATTAAAAATGGCAAAAAGCTGACCTGTTTTTTAGCAGAGTCAGCTTTTTGTTTACTGGCATAAACTGTTTCCGGTCATGCCTGCTACGATAATGGCAATACCAGCCAGTCCGATTGCGGAAGGAACAGGATCTTTTAAAAACAGGATACCGCCTAAGAGTGTGAAGATCACTTCTCCGGACTGAGTAGCTTCGATCACTGCCAGCCACTTATGGTTGTGTTTTACCATGTCAGTGGCTTTAAAGAACAGGACAGTAGCAGCGGTTCCGGAGAAAAGCGCTACAAAGAAGGACTGGATCAGTTGATCTCTTCCAGGCAGTCCGTGAGTGATAAAAGCCCATATTGAAAGAAAAATCCAAACAGGAAGGCTACATAAAGTCATGGCATAGACCCGTTCCAGGGTAGAGATATCGCTGGAAACCAGGCTCATGACTTTCCGGTTCCCCAGGGGATAGGAGAAAGCTGCAATGAGAATGGGAATCAGTGTTAATGCCATTGTCTCCAGTTTCATTTGCCGCATATTGGGAACCTGAAGGAGAAAAACACCGGCCAGGATCAGGCAGGACCAGGAGAGGTTTCTGATCGGTATTGGTTTACCCCATAAAGGTGTTAATAAAATACCGGCAACAATGGTCAGCTGCCAGGTTGCTGCTGCCAGCCATAATTCACCGAAAGTTGAGCCAAAAGTTAAAGGCGCATAAAACAGTACAAAACCAACACTGCTCCAGAGAAACCATTCTCCGGGAGCTTTTGTTATTTCTGCCCAGGTATGTGAAAGAGGCCTTGTCTTTTGCTTTTTTCCTGAAATTGCCAGTACCGCAGCAAGGATAGGAAAGGTAAAAAGATAACGCAGGCATGCAGACCATAGCCAGTATCCTCCTGCAAGATGCATACTACGGTTTAGTAAAAATGTAAAAGCAAAGAAAAATGAAGCAAGTATCCCGTAAAACAGTGCCTTTTTCATTAAAATACCTCCAGATCCCGTCCATTCACAGTCATTCCCTCATAACCGGCAGCACGGATCTCATCTAAGATGGCATCATCCCTGCGTCGCATTTCCGCTTCCAGATTGATGTGGTTATCCTGGATATTCATGTGGTAGATGCGGTGATAAGTGACAAGAAGTTTTGGCTTTGCTTTCTGGGCCACTTTTGCCAGGTCCGTGCTTAAGGTGTGGACCTCCTGGTGGTATTTCTGCCATTTTGGTTCCCTGCAGGCGATACCGGCACTGTATTCTACTTCATGGAGAAGGATATCGCAGCCAGCGGCTTTTTCAGCAACAATGTCCAACGGGGCAGTATCTCCGGAGATCACAATGGTGCGGTCAGCAGTGACAAATTTATAGCCGTAGCTGATCAGGGTTCCGTGGCTTACCGGAAAGGCCTCTACAGTGACACGGTCATCTTTATAAACAATACCAGGTTCTTCAATTTCTGTTACATCTACCTGATAGCCCTGTTCATTTGCCTTTTCAAAGCCATGGATACGGAAATCAATATCAGTTTCATAGGCCATTAAAATGTGTTCGGTCATGTGCTTTAAGCCCTTTGGGCCAAAAACTTTTAACGGAACAGGCCGCTCTAATACCCATGGAGTAAAAATAAGGTCCGGGTATCCGGCAGTGTGGTCTGTATGCAGATGAGTGGAAAAAGCCACGGTAAGGCGGTCCGGGCGAAGGGCATCAATGCCGTTAAAATAAGCTTTGGAAGCCTGACGTACCACGCCGGGGCCAAAATCTACAAGGTAGGCTCTGTCACCAACAACTACAGCAGAAGCAGGTCCGCTGGCATTGGGGCAGGCATTTGGGGTTCCGGTTCCTAAAAGGACAAGTTTTGTTTCCATAATATATATTCTCCTGTGTATTTTACTATATATGAAAGTAAGTCAGTTGTTACGTGCCGCTGGCACTCCCACAACTGCCGCCAGCATTCGTAATCCGGGCTGTCGCCCTGCTTACTCATACCGGCTTGGTTGTCAAATGTCTATGGTTCCTTGCGTGCAAGCACGCAGTCCCCATAGTCGCTTGACAACACTTTCATAGTATATCAAGCAGCATTTTCTTTACTTCGATCATACGGTCGCGCAGATTTGCAGCTTCCTCAAAGTTCAGCTCTGCAGCAGCCTGGCGCATCTTCTTTTCCAGTTCCTTTGCCAGCTTCTTTAATTCCTTTTCGTCCATGGACTCAGGATCTTTGGTATCGGCAGCATGAGGATTTTCCACAGCTTTGGAGATAGCAATCAGATCACGGACCGCTTTTTTGATGGTAGTAGGAGTAATTCCGTGTTCTTCATTGTATTTCTGCTGGATCCTGCGGCGGCGTTCTGTTTCATCAATGGCTTTTCTCATAGAGTCAGTAATGGTGTCAGCATACATGATCACATGACCTTCCGAGTTTCGGGCGGCACGTCCGATGGTCTGGATCAGGGAAGTTTCTGAACGAAGGAAGCCTTCCTTATCTGCATCCAGAATGGCAACCAGTGTGATCTCCGGGATATCCAAGCCTTCACGCAGCAGGTTAATACCCACCAGGACGTCAAATACATCCAGACGCATATCCCGGATGATCTGTGCCCGCTCTAAAGTATCAATATCTGAGTGGAGATATTTGACCCGGATACCAGCTTCCCGCATATAATCTGTAAGATCTTCTGCCATTCGTTTGGTAAGAGTGGTGATAAGGACTTTGTGATGGGCGGACGTTTCTTTGTTTACTTCAGAGATCAGGTCATCGATCTGTCCTTCTACAGGCCGCACAGAGATCTCCGGATCTAAAAGTCCGGTAGGACGGATGATCTGCTCTGCACGGAGCAGTTCGTGGTCTCTTTCATAGTCAGAAGGAGTAGCAGACACAAACATCATCTGGTTGATCTTACTTTCAAATTCCTCAAAATTTAAAGGTCGGTTGTCAAGGGCAGAGGGCAGGCGGAAACCGTAGTTTACCAGAGTAGACTTACGGGAGCGGTCACCGGCATACATGCCACGGACCTGGGGCAGTGTAATATGGGACTCATCTACAATAATAAGGAAATCTTCCGGGAAATAATCGATCAGTGTACAGGGCGGTTCTCCTGGTGCCAGACCGGTTAAATGTCTGGAATAGTTTTCAATACCAGAGCAGAACCCGGTTTCCCGCATCATTTCCACATCAAAATTGGTGCGTTCCGAAATACGCTGTGCCTCTAAAAGCTTGTCTTCGCTTTTAAAATAGGCCACCCGTTCTTTTAATTCCTCTAAAATGTGCTCTGTTGCCTCTAACATCTTCTCCTTGGGAACAACGTAGTGGGAGGCAGGGAAAATAGCCACATGGCCTAACTGGGCTTTGATCTCGCCGGTTACTGTATCAATTTCCATAATGCGGTCTACTTCATCACCGAAAAACTCGATCCTGTAGGCTTCACTGTCCGAGTAAGCCGGGAAAATGTCGACCACATCTCCTTTAACACGGAAAGTACCACGCTTAAAATCCATATCATTGCGGTCATACTGGATCTCGATCAGCTTTTTGATCACATCATCCCGGTCTTTTTCCATACCCGGCCGCAGGGAAATAACCATGTTCTGATAATCAATGGGACTTCCCAGACCATAAATACAGGAAACAGAAGCCACGATCACCACATCCCGGCGCTCAGAAAGAGCAGCAGTGGCAGAGTGACGCAGCTTATCAATCTCATCGTTAATCGAAGAGTCCTTTTCAATGTAAGTGTCCGTAGAAGGAACATAGGCTTCCGGCTGATAATAATCGTAGTAGGAGACAAAGTATTCCACTGCGTTTTCCGGGAAAAATTCCTTCATTTCAGAATAAAGCTGGGCTGCCAGCGTTTTATTGTGGGCAATGATGAGCGTCGGGCGGTTTAGCTGCTCGATCACATTTGCCATGGTAAATGTCTTACCGGAACCGGTAACACCTAAAAGAGTTTCAAACTGATTTCCCTCTTTAAAGCCCTTTACCAGCTGCTCGATGGCCTGAGGCTGGTCACCGGTGGGTTTATATTCAGATACTAATTTAAAATGATCCATGAAATGCTCCTTAGTTGCTTAAAATTTTTCATATCATTTTGAACAGTCGAGAATTACTCGACAGTTGCAGGTGTATCTATTTTTCTTCATAAATTAAAATTTATAAAAAGTATACCATGCATTTTATAAAAAGTATAGATATAATAAAGAACATTTGTTCTGCTGGTGAATAAACAATATTCTTCCCCAAACCTATATTATATGGTAAAATGGATATAGAAAGACCGGGGGAGGGAAATGAAAATGCCAAGAAAGAAAAATGATCTGAACACCATTTACATATCAGAGCGTTTGCAGGAGAAGCTGCGGCCGATCTCCCGGTGTACCCTGACAACGGTGATAGCTCCTATGGGCTATGGGAAGACCACGGCTGTAAACTGGTATCTGAATGAGCGGGTGAAAAAGGATCATGGGGTTGTGATCCGCATCAGCATTTATACCAATAACCTTCCGATTTTCTGGAAAAGCGTGCAGAATGCCTTTCGGTTTGCAGGTTTTGACTTTTTTGAGGAATATGAGTGCCCTTCGGATCCGGCCAGCGGCGGTCTGTTTGCAGATGACCTCAGCCACCTTCTGGCAGGCGAGACAGATTATTATATTTTTATTGACGATTTTCATCTTCTTACGGATGCAAGGATCAGTGAATTCCTCTGTACATTATCAAGGCGGATCCCGGAAAATGTTCATCTGGTAGTGGCCGGCCGGGACCGTTTTTTATCAGGCGGTGCAGTGGTTGGCTTAGGCGGCAAGCTGCATCAGATCACAGTGGATCATCTGCGGTTAAACCATACAGAACTTTCTGTCTATGCCCATCTTTGCGGTACACAGTTAAGCGACCGGCAGATCGAGTCACTTCTTCATTCCAGTGAAGGCTGGTTTTCCGCTGTTTACCTGAATTTATGCGCCTTTGCGGAACAGGGAGAGCTGCCGGATAATCATTCCGATATTTATGAAATGTTTTCAGCAGCTATGATCGATCCGCTCCCTGAGATACAAAGGGAATTCCTTGTTGTAATGGGCCTTGCAGATGAATTTTCTGCAGAAATGGCCAAATTTATTACGGAAAATGAAGACACAAAACAGCTGTTGTCTGCCATGACCAAGCAGAATGCCTTTGTCAGCCGTCTTACAGACGGAGTGACCTACCGTTTCCACCATATGATGAAGGAATGCGCAGAGCGGGCCTTTATGGCAATGGATAAAGAGAAACAGACAATTTATCTGGACCGCTATGGCAAATGGTACGAAGAACATAAGCAGTATCTGCATGCACTGGACTCTTACAGGAAAAGCGGAAATTTTGATGCAGCCCTCAGAGTGATCCGGAAAGATGCGGGAATTCTCCTGGCATCTTTAAAGGCGGATGATGTATTAAACTTTTTAAGTAAATGCCCAAAAGAGGATTTAGAAGCCCATCCGTTATCGATTTTAGTGCTGATGCGCTGTATGTTTAACTGGCGTAAGATCCAGGAGATGTTAAAATTAAAAGATTTTCTGATCCAGGTCATTGAAAGACACACGGAAATATCAATGGAAGAACGGGGAAATCTCTTAGGAGAGTGCGACCTGATCACCAGTTTTCTGATGTACAATGACATTTCAAAAATGAGTCATTTCCACCGCAGCGCCAGCAGGCAGATGTCGCGGCCTGCCATCAGTATCCGCAATGACGGTGGCTGGACCTTTGGTTCGCCCTCTGTACTTATGATGTTCCACAGGGAACCAGGCAGTCTTTTAAAAGAGCAGGAAGAAATGAATGAGTGCATGCCCCATTATTATAAGATTACCAATGGTCATGGTCAGGGGGCAGAACGGGTCATGGATGCAGAGGCACTGTTTATCCAGGGGTGTTTGTCAGATGCCCAGATCGCTTTGGAAGGAGCCTATGCCCGGATCGAGGAAAATGGTCAGGAATGTATGGCATTGTGCTGCGATTTTCTGTCCCGGCGGCTGTCGTTGTGTATGAACATTAAACAGAGGTATTCCTTTGAACAGCGTTATATGGATCTGATGAAGCATCATAATTCCATGTGGATCAATATTTTTAACAGCACCAGCGCTTATTATTATGCATTGATCGGCCGTGTGGAGAAGATCCCGGAGATATTCGGAGAACACAGACTTTTTGCTGTGAATTTCCTGGCGCCGGGAAGACCGATGATGGAAATGATCGAAAATCAGGTGTATTTAGCCCAGGGAGCCTATGCCAAGGTGATCGGGAGAAGTGAAGGGATCCTGGCAGTGTGCAGTGCTATGCATTATGCTTTAGTTGCCCTTCATGTGCAGATCCAGACTGCAGCGGCCTATGAAAGGATCGGAAAACACGGGGAGGCCAGAACGATTTTAAAACAGGCGCTTTCAGATGCTTCCAAAGATCATATGGTCATGCCTTTTGTGGAAAATTTTATCTATCTTTCATCCCTCTTTGAAGGGAAATTCCCGGAAATAGACCAGGAATTTCTTGCAAAAATCCTTTCGCTTGGAAAAGCATATGAAGAAAATTGTAAAAAAATGGGAAAAGAAAAGTCTTATCCGGAGCAGTTTAAATGTCTTACAGAACAGGAGTTGAAACTGACAGAATTAATGGCAGCCCACATGAGCAATAAGGAGATCGCAGCAAGGCTTTATCTTTCAGAGGGAACGGTAAAGCAATATATTAACCAGATCTATTCTAAATTAGAGATCACAGGGGATACCCGAACCAAGCGGAAACAGCTTTTAGAACAGTTTTATACCAATAACTAACCTTTAGTTAATATTTTTTCAGAAGGATCTATCGTACAGTAAAGATACGGTAGATCTTTTTTAGTATGAAAGTGTTGTGGAGTGGCTGGTCAGATTGCGTGCACGCACGTAGATGCTGATCTTTATTCAACTTGGAAGGAGGACTCATGTGGAGAGAAAGTATATTTTGGCTGTTAAGCCCTTAGAACCTTATATCCTGCAGATCGACTTTATATCAGGAAGCCGGTTGCTTTTGGATATGAAGCCTTATGTAGATAAAATACGGTTCCGCACCCTTACAGATCCAAAGGTCTGGAACAGTGCCGTAACAAATGGGATATTTGTCCGGTTCGGCGATGTGGAACTGAGCCATGATGAGATCCTTTCCATGGCAGAACGGGAACATTTGAACTGGCAGTAATTATTTTTTAACGTGTCACACATGATCGGGAGAAAAGAGAGAGGAGAAGGAGTATGGCGGATCGGAACGAAGCGGATGCTTTATTTGCTACTAAAAGAAAAAAACAGCAGGAAGAACAGGCAGAGCAGGAACGAAGGGAAGAAATGAGCCGGAAAAAGGCAGAAATGGAAGCAGAGATCCGGCGGTTAGAAGAAGAGGCCAGACGGCAGAAAGAAAAACAGGAAGAAGACAGGCGCCAGGCAGAAGAAGAGGCCAGACGGGTAAAGCAAGAGGCAGAAGAAGCAGAAGCCAGGGCTAAAAGAGCTCAGGAAATGGCAGAAGAAGCTAAAAGAAAGCAGGAAGAGGTAAGGCGGGAAGAAGAGCGCCGGGTCCAGGAAAAGCGGGAAGAGGAGAAACGGGCAAGAGAGCGGGCAGCACAGGAAAAAGCCCAGGCAAAAGAGGCTGCGAAAGCAGAGACCAGAAACGGAGTAAAAGAAAAACCAGCACGTCCAGGAAGAGATAAAGCAGACATACAGCCGGGAAAGAAGCTTCCCGTACTACCGTTAGCTATCGGCGGTGTAGCTGTGATAGCTGTACTTGTTATCTGTCTGGTACTGTTTTCAGGCGGCAAAAAGGGTGGTGTATTTGGTACAGACTGCGATCGTATGGCAGCAAAACAGGTGTTAAGCTACGATGTATTTTACCCGGAAAGTTTTGAAGAAGCATACGACGATGGCGGTGTCTACTTAAAATATGGCAGTGTAGAAAACGGGGATTTTTCCTTTGTTTATGTGTTAGGAAGTACACAGGAAGATATGAATTACATGACAGAAAGCACAGATCCTACTGATCTTATACATGTAATGGAAGAATATGTTTTCGGTATGAATGACAAGCAGGTATATAAGATGACTACGGGATCCGGACGGTCGGTTTACTGCAGTGAATATATCTCCTTTGATATCAGCAGTATCACAGACCAGGAGGAAGGTGTCATGGCATCCACTTCCATAATGATGCTTCCCTTAGAAGGAGAATATCTGGTTGCTGTTTACGGGACCATGAAAACTTCTTATGAGGAGCCGCTGGAAGAGGTAACAGCAAGTATCCTTGACAACACCTATTAAAGGAGGGAGATCTATGGCATTACTTATGACCGTTTTCTTTGAAAATGGCTTTTCGGAAAATTATTTCCCCAATGTAGATAACCGCAATTTCCCCATTGCCATACGTCCCTATGTAAGCGGTTTAAAAGAAGAACTGGTATTAAATGCAGAAGTCTGGGACGGACAATGGAAACTGCGAAGATCCCCACAGTATTCCCTGATCTTAAAGGGAGATCCGGTGGAAAGTGCGGATCTAAAAGATGGTACCGTGATCGAGGGAATGGTGACCAAAACAGACCTGTACTTTTCTGTTAAGATCGATCAGGTCCAGAGGGAACATGTAAATTTTGAAAAATATATGCTGAAAGAGGGCAGCATCTTCAAACTGGAGATCGGCAGTGATGATCTTTGTAATATTGTATACAAAAACCGCTTTGTAACAGGAAGCCATGCAGAGATCACTTTTGAGTCAGGAGCTGCTTACATAACCGATAAAAACAGCGTAAATGGCACATTCTTAAACGGCAGGCTGGTAAGGGAGAAAACAAAGCTGCATTACGGCGATATTATTTACGTAGTAGGTCTTAAGATCGTATATCTGAATAATCTTCTGGCCATCAATAATCCCAATAACCAGTGCAGGATCCGGGAGCTGAAAGCAGTAGAGATCCCACATTTTGAAGATGAACCATCAGAAGAGACAGAGGTGGAAGATGTATATTTCCTGCGCACTCCACGAAAGCTTTTAAATTTGGACCGGGAAACCATTTCCATTGAAAAATGCCCTAAAAAACAGCAGCAGAAGCGACAGCCTTTGATCTTTACCATAGGACCTTCTTTTACCATGGTCATCCCCATCGCTTTAGCAGCAGCCATGACCAGCGATGGCTTTGGTGCAGGAAGTATCTGCATGTCCTTAGGTGCAGCCGGGATCGGGGCTATATGGGCGGTAGTTAATTCTGCTTACAACAAAAAAGAGGAAAAAGAGTCAGAAGAAAGCCGGGTCAGCAAATATTTAGAGTACATGGTCCGTGTAGAAGAAAAATTGAAAAATAAAACGGAGTATAACCGTCTCGTACTGGCAGAGCAATACCCTTCTTCTGGGGAACTTCTGGAATTTACCACTTCCAATACCCGCAGGCTCTGGGAAAAAAGCAGTACCCATGAAGATTTTCTTTCTCTCCGTTTAGGAGCAGGTGATATGCCTTCTCCTAATGAGATTGAGGATGCAAAAGAAGATCTGGGCAGTGAACATGATCCTTTAAATGACCATATAGAAGAACTGAAGGAGAAATTTGATATACTTCGCCAGGTTTCGGTGGCAGTTTCCCTTTATGATCACCGCCTCTTAGGTGTAGTAAGCGGGGATGAGGAAAAACGGGATCAGCTGATGCGCATTTTAGCCTTGCAGATCGCTGCCCTCCACCCATATACGGATGTACGCATGTGCTATGTATTTCCAGGCAGAGACCTTGAAAAAATGGAATATACCCGCTGGCTTCCCCACACTTATACACCGGACGGAAAGCTTCGCATGATTGTCTGCGACTCCAAAGCCATGGGCGATGTGATGTATTACCTGTCTGATGTGATCAAAGAACGGTTAGAAGCAGGGGAAAACAGGAAAAACAAGGAAGAAGAGGAAAAAGTCCTTCCTCATTATGTAGTCTTTATCAGTGATATTTCCATGATCGAAGGGGAACCTGTTTCCAAGTATCTTTTAGATCCGCCGAAGAATGCAGGGGTTAGTGTGATCTTCAGTGCAGATGCCATTGATAAGCTTCCGTCCCATTGCAATACCATTGTACAGTGGGAAAAGGATTACAGTGGTTGTTACAATACGTTATCTAAATTTGAAGAACGGGAAGGAGTAGCCTTTGACCGTGTCAGCCTGGCCGAAATGGATGTATTTTCCAGGCAGCTTTCCAACTTTAAAGTACGGGAAAATGCATCCAATGCAGCGATCCCGGATATGCTTACCTTCTTAGATATGTATAAGACTTCCAGGGTGGAAGATCTGGATATGTACCATAAGTGGCTGGAAAACCGCACATATGAAAGTATGCGTTCCCTCATCGGTCAGAAGGCAGGGGAACAGCCGGTTTATCTGGATATCCATGAAAAATACCATGGTCCCCACGGTCTGGTGGCTGGTACTACAGGAAGCGGAAAGTCAGAAACACTGCAGACCTATATTTTAAGCCTTGTATTAAATTATCATCCTCATGAGGTGGCATTTATCCTCATCGATTACAAAGGCGGTGGCATGGCCCAAAGCTTTATCGGACTTCCTCATCTGGCAGGTGTGATCACCAACCTGGGAGGAAACCAGACTACCAGGGCCCTTCTTTCCATTAACGCGGAGATCAAGCGTAGACAGCGCATTTTCAACGAATATAAGATCAAGCACATTGACGCCTATATTGAACTTTACAGAAATGGGGAAGCAGAAGAACCAATGCCTCATCTTCTGATCATTGCCGATGAGTTTGCTGAGCTTAAAAAAGAACAGCCGGAATTCGTCCGGGCGCTGGTTTCCGCAGCCCGTGTAGGTCGTTCTTTAGGTATTAATCTGATCCTTGCAACCCAGAAGCCAAGCGGCGTAGTAGATGATGAGATATGGAGCAATACAAGATTTCGTATCTGTCTTCGTGTGGCAGACAAACAGGACTCCAATGAAATGTTAAAGCGCACGGATGCAGCTTACATCACCGGAACCGGACGGGGCTTTTTACAGGTTGGAAATGATGAGATCTTTGATGAATTTCAGTCCGGCTGGTCCGGAGCACCTTACACGCCGGAAATTCCATTTAGTGATGACAGCAAGGCAAAAGCCATGATCATAGGGCTGACAGGAAAGCCGGAGGCAGTGAAGAAGAAAAAGAAGAAAAAAGGGGATAATGTGAAGAAATTCACCCAGTTAGACGCTATGGTCCAGTATGCGGCAAAGCTGGCGGAGGAAAATCATATTAAACCTCTCAGACAGATCTGGCTGCCGCCGCTTCCAAAACTTCTTTATCTGGAGGATATGAAGCTTACCTGGGATGAAAAACAGATGAAACTTCCTATTGGTCTGGCAGATGATCCGCAGAACCAGAGGCAGTTTCCGGTTTATCTTGATTTTATAAGAGATGGTCATTTACTGATCTGCGGTTCAGCTGGTTCAGGAAAGACATCTCTGGTACAGACCATTCTTTACGGTGCGGCCCTTCATTATACGGCAAAACAGGTGAACTTTTATATAGCAGATTTTTCCAGCCGTACCATGACTGCCTTTGCAGGACTTCCCCATACAGGCTGTATCTGTATGGAGGGGGATGATGAGAAGATCCAGCAGATGATGGGTTTTGCAGAGGAAGAATTAGACAGTCGAAAGAAGTCATTTTCACAAAAAGGAATGGGCTCTTACAGAGACTATCGTGAAAGTTACAGCGATGTGCCGGCGATCTTTTTAGTCATTGACAATTATCCCGCCTTTTCAGACAGCTATGAGCAGTATGAGAGTACTTTGATCCAGCTTTCCAGAGAAGGTGCCAGCTATGGTATTTACCTGATCCTTACCTGCAACAATTCCGGTGATATCCGAAGCCGTATTTTACAGAATATCACAAAGGGTATTGGACTTCAGTTAGCAGACCGGTTTGAGTATGACAGTGTGATCGGGATGCGCTCCGAGATCCTTCCGGATGACCGGACTACAGGCAGAGGTCTTATAAAAGAAGGCGTTCCTTTGGAATTCCAGGCAGCTCTTCCTGTAAAAGCTTCCCAGGGAGAAAGCATGATGCTGGCGATCCGGGAAAAATTAAAGGCTTTAACAGAAGAAGGTACCCAGGGAGCGAGAAAACTGGGAGTGCAGTTAGATGAGATCAATGCAGATACATTTTTGGAGATGATCCATCTTAAAGGGCTGGCAGAAGAGAACTTTGTAATGGGAGCAGAGGATGGATCCCTTATTTCCACAGATTTAGATAAGACCCTTTGTTTTACCGTCTGTGGTGCAGGAAAAACAGGAAAGACCAATTTTCTAAAATATACGGCCCTGCTTATGAAGAAAAAGGGCGCCCAAGTTTATGTCTTTGACGGGTGTTTAAGAGAACTGGAAGAATTTTCCAGAAACAATGATCTGGATGGCTACATGACAGATAAAGAAGAACTTTATCATTTTATGGAAAATGAACTTTTGCCCCAGTTAGGAGAGCGCAATGAACTTGTGTATGAAGCGAGACAGGCGAAAACTTCGGTAAAAGAGGCTTTAAAGAACTATAAGCGCATGGTCCTTCTGATCAACAGCGCATCGGAATTTATGGAAGCAGTTTACAGTGAAGACTTTGATGTAAGTGAAGTCCTTGAAACTGTATTTGAAAAAGGAATGAATCACAGACTGCATTTCTTTATGGCACTGTCTCCAAGAGAGTATGAAGAACTGGCCGGTTACAGGGCGATTCGTCAGTTTGGAGACTGGAAGCAGGGAATCCACCTTGGGGGAGCTTTTGATGAGCAGGGTATTTTTGATTATGAGATCACACCTTCTGAGAGGAGCAGGACTTATCCGGCTGGAGCCGCATTTACGGGGCAGGAAGGAAGAGCAGTCCTCTTTATGACACCTTTTGTAAAGGAGGGAGAACATGAGTAAGATCCATTTGGAGATCGAGATACCGGGAAATGCCAAAACCTATGAATTTGTGTTAGACGACCGGATGAAAATAGGAACTGCCAAGGAGCAGATCAAAAAGCAGATCGCAGAGTTAGAGGGGCACGACCTGTTTGCAGGACTGGATAATATTGTTTTCGGATCTTTGGAGTTAGAAGGTCTGATCCAGGATAACGAAACCTTCCGGGAAGTAGGGATCAAAAACGGCAGCCGGGTGGTCATGGTATAAAAACGTTCAGTGGTTGCAAAGAATGTATTCATGGAAGCTCAACTGCAAAAACAGATGCGGTAAAGAGTTCGGGAGTACATCAACAGGAACAGGAGGAGAGCATGGCAGAAAATAAAATGGAAATGGATCCGGAAGTGCTGCGGACCACTGCCAGAAAAGTAGAAACTTCTGCAGGGGATGTAAGAAAAGAGTTAAAGCGTTTTACATCTGTGATCGAAGGTTTAAGCAGCACCTGGAGCAGTGAAGTAAAAGACCGTTTTTTGCAAAATTACCAGAAGGACCGGGCGGCTCTTTTGGAAATGGCAGAGCAGTACACAGAAGTGGCAGAAGGACTCCTGGGGATCGCCGATGAATTAGAGCAGACAGAAGAGGAGATCAGCAGCCAGATCCGTGCAGCGGCAAAGAGCTGATGCTGTACCAGACTTTACAGGGAGGTGGCATATGGCAGGAGATGGAACCAGTCGGATCAATACAGAGGAACTTTTGCGGGCAGTGCAGGAAATCACTTCTATCAAAAAATCCATTGCAGCGAATACAGATGCGACCTATGCGATCTTTCGCAAACTGCAGGACTCTTATGCAGGGGAGAGCGCAGATGATATTTACGCAGTGGCCGGTCAGTTAAGGAAAAGTTCCGGTGCGATCATCACAATGCTGGGAAATTATGAAAGAGTCCTTAAGGAACTGGCTGGTGTATACGAGGATACAGAAAAAACTGTAAGCAGAAATGCAGGCAGGCTTAAGTTTGGAGGGATGAGATAAATGGCAGCCATTCATTTTGACTCTCAGAGTGTGAAAAAACAGGCAAAGTTGTTGGAAGAGGCGGCCGATCAGATCCAAAACCAGACTGTGAAAGTGATCACAGCCGCCAATGAAGCAGTAGCTGCATCCTGGTCAGGAAAAGCAGCAGAGATCTTTGTGAAATTTATGCAGGAACAGAATACAGACCTGGCGTCTGGTGCAGCTTCTTTAAGGGAGATCGCGGCAGTCCTGCGGGACGCATGTTCTTCCATGGAAAAAGCAGAAGCGCAGGCAAAGGCAGTGGTAAGCAGGAGATAGGAGGGAGTGTATTATGGCAACACAGCAGGTAAATGCGGCAAAACTTAAATCCACAGGAGTTAATCTCACCAATCTGGCAGCAAAAATGAAAAGTGAGATGAATAAGTTAGATGAAAACATCCAAAAAGTATCTTCTGTATGGAGCGGGGAAGCAAGTGCTTCGTATTTAAAACGATATCAGGCAGACAAAGCAAATCTGGCCCAGCTGACCCAGATCTTACAGCAGATGGGAGCAGCTCTCGGAGAATTTTCCAACAGTTACACCCAGGCAGATAACAAGGCCATGGATCTGGTACATAAATATCTGGGTAAATAGGGAGGTGAGCGTAAATGGCAGACGCAAATATTAAAGTGGATCCCAAACAGTTAAAAAACTATTCCAACAACATTAAAACAGGCTACAAAAACATGTACAGCTATCTTTCAGAAAGTAAGACTGCAGTAAAAAATTTAAGATCCACCTGGACCGGAAGCGGTTCTGCGGAGTTTTACAGCCGTTTTGATGCCATTATCGGGAAATGTGAAGAGGTATTGAATGTGGTAAATACTTATGCATTAACCCTGTCGGAAGCTGCAGATGTATACAGTGCCAATGAGAAGAAGATCTCCAGTTCTGCAGGTAAACTGAAGATCAACCTGAAATAGGAGGCGCCTATGGCTTTCGTAAAAGTTAAGGTGGATGCCCTGGAGCAGCAGAAAAAGGAGTATGAAAAAGCAATAAAAAGCCTGGATGGTGCTTTGGAGCAGATCAAAAAAGTAAATGCTTCCCTGGGGACAGATGCCATGCTTGAGGGCGTGCGCACTTCTCTTACAAAGTTAGCTGCTTCTCTGGAAACAAGGCAGGGAACTCTTCTTGTAATGATAAAAGCTTTAGAGCAGTCCGGGACGAAATACAGGACAGCTCAGAAAAAAGCAGTGACAAGAAGCAATCAGTTCCGCGCCCACCACAGGGATTTTTATGGAAATCCGGTGGTTGTAACGGTAGTTGCGGGAGGAGCCGGGGCGATGGCAGGTGCGGCGGCAGACGCAGGGGTCCGTCCCGCTGTATACACAGAAAGAGGCACCAGTACAACAGTCTCTCAGGTAAGTGAACGTGCAAGAAATACAGCCGCAGGTGTGCCTTCTTCCAATAGGTCAGAGACAACAGCCGGACCGCCTGTTACAGCTTCCACAGAAAGTATTGGGTCTTCAGACCAGCCTGTTTCCACGGAGCCAGTTCCAGATGCATTGGGAACAGAAAATGGTTCGGATCCAGATTTTGGCTCATATATAGGAACAGCTGGAGCCGCAGCTGCGGGAGCTGTGATCGGCGCAGTTGCAGGAAGTGTGCTGGGAACGCTTGCAGGAAAACATCCCCAAATATCAGGAAAAGCAGCGGAGCATAAGACCATGAAACCGGCAGCAAAAGAGAAAAAACAGGAGCCGTCCACAGATATAGAGGCGCAGTTAGAAGCAGCCAGAGAACGTTTAAGGCGGTTTAATGAAATGGAAATGGAGGAGAAAAAATGAGAAAGAGGATGAGTCGTATGAAAAAAGAAATGGCAGTAGCAGTTGCAGCAGCAATGTGTATTTCTCTTGTTGGCTGCGGAGGTGGTTCTTCCAAAAAAGTAGTAGCTGATAAAAAAGAAGCAGTAGAAACAACAGTGGCAGAAACAACGGAAACGGAAACAACAGCAGAGAAACTTACTGGTGTTAATGACTCAGAAATGGCCGATATCCTGGCAGGAACTACCTGGGCGGGAATTTCCAGCACCCAGGAGATCATGGTGGCGGCCTTTGATGAGAAAGATGCCTATCTGGCAATTTTAGATACAGATGGAGAGGTGACAGATCTGGATGGTTACTGGAAAGCAGATACCGATACCTTTTATCTGTATCTCAATGAAGACTATTCCGATGATCCAACTACATTTGCTTTTGACTGGTACAACACAGAAAACGGAGAATATATCCAGTTAGATGATATTGTCTTATCCAGCGAAGGAGACGGAAGCAACCTGGAAACTACCTTGGACCAGATGATGACGACAGCCAGCGTGATCGAATATGTAGCTCAGGGAACTTACTGGATCGGTTCCGGTGATGAAACAGCTATGATCTTCTATTTTGAAGATGATCAGGCATATTTTGACCTTCTCTACAATGATAACGGCCAGATCCAGACACAGTCTATTTCCGGCATATGGAGTCTTGATTATGACCATTTGAACCTGATCGATGATGAAACTGGCGTATCCTATGAATTAGGCTGGGATCTGTCAGAAGAAGGTGACAGCTACTGCTTTGAGCTGACGGAAGATGATACCACCTATTATCTTTATGAGTCGGCAGCAGAAGATGTAGACAGCACATTAGATATCCTTACAAGCTATCTTACAGCAGAAGACAGCGTAGATGTGGAGTCGGATGACATTGATCTCAGTGATTTCTTAGAGGGATATGAAGGCCATTCTGTTATTGACGCATTTATGCTCAGCGGTATTTCTCCTGATTTTGAAACCAGAAAATACTGTGCAGAACTGTTGGGATTTGTAAACTACAGCGGTACCAGTGATGAAAACCTTGCACTGATCCAGTTAATGGGCGGCACGGTACAGTAAAAGAAAAAAGGATCAGCAGGGAGGTGCAAAATGGATCAGCAGAAAATAACAGAGGAAGAGCTTAACCGGGAACTGAAAGGAAATAAGACAACGGCTGCTGTATGCAGGCTCATAGGAAAAATCGTGGCAGTATTGGCATTTATATGCGTGGTAACAGGCCAGATCCTTTTGGCCATTCTGTTGATCATCCTTGCCTGTGTACTTGGTTCTGTAAAAGATAAAAAGGATACAGTCCTAAAAAAGCAGATAGGTGAAAATCTGGTAAAAGAAGCCCTTCAGGAGGTATTGGAAGATGTGATCTATGAGCCTTTCGGAAAGATAGGGATCACCCAGATCCAGGGTTCCGGTGTGATGATCCCTCTGGACTATAACTGTGCAGAGGGAAATGATCACATAAAAGCGGTTTATAAAGACTTGAATATGGAATTCAGTGATATAATCCTTTGTCAGGACGAAAATATATATAATGAAGAAATGCAGGTCTGGGAAAATAAAAAACGGGAGGTTTTTAAGGGGCAGTGGCTGATCTGTGACCTTGGCAGGGAGCTGTCAGCACAGGTCAGTCTGTTTCCAAGGACTGGTTTCCAGCGTCTTATCCGTACAGATACCATTAAAACGGGCAATGAGGTTTTTGATAAACATTTTACGGTCCGTTCTGATGATGGGGAGAAAGTTTTTCACATTTTAACACCCCATATGATAGAATATATCCTTTCAGCAGCGGAGATAAGCGGCGGAAAACTGTACATGAGCTTTTTAAAAGAAGGAAAACTTCATATTGCGGTGGAAAGTGACTGCGACTTTTTTGAAGCAGGCAAAGGCAGTATAGATGCAGACCGGCTGAGAGAAAAATTTACGACACAGATCCGCTGGTTTACAGACATGATCGATGAACTGCGTCTTACAGATACACTTTATAGATAAAATGAGTGTATAATTTTGTAACCATGTAAAATTTTTGCAAAAATCGTAAGTTCTTTTTAAGGTTTCTGAAATTGCATAGATCCATGCTCTTTATTATAATAAAAGTAAGTTAAAAACGTTATAATTTATCTAATGAATAGATAAGAAGGAGGATGGAATATGAAGATGAAAAAAGCCTGGTGTATCGCGTTAGCTGCAGCAATGACCTTTATGTCCGTGATGCCTGCATTTGCAGCAGATACTAAAATTGACACTGTGAAACTGACTTTTTCCTATGACACGGCACCTGCCAGCGGAGACTCCATTGGTTCGATCCATGTAAGCGGTGATACATCCAGCTATTATGTAGAGTCCGCTGAGTATACCAATGCAGATGACCAGGATACCTGGACAGTAGGTGACATACCGGAAGTAAAAGTGGAACTTTACGCAAAGGACGGTTATCGCTTCTCGTATACCAGTAAAAGCCATTTTAAACTGTCCGGCTGTAATGCAGAATTTAAGAAAGCAAAGATCTACGACAGCGGCGACTACATTGAAGTGACAGCCCAGTTAAAACGCATAGGTGGAAAACTGGAAGGAACTTCCAACCTGGAATGGAATGACGGTATTGCAGAATGGGACTCCATTGACGGTGCAAAAAGCTATGATGTAAAACTTTTAAGAGATGAGAAGACAGTGACCACTGTAAACACCACAGGAACGACCTTCAATTTCAATGGCTATTTTAATAAGGAAGGAGATTATACATTCCGTGTAAGAGCCATTGCAAGTTATAATGATAAGGCAGGCGAGTGGTCTGATGACTCTTCTTCCTATTATGTAGATGAAGATGAGGCAGGCGTTTACAATGGAACCGGCAGATGGGTCCAGGATAATGTTGGCTGGTGGTATTCCTATTCAAGCGGCGGTTATCCATCCAATGGCTGGAAGCAGATCAATGGAGCATGGTACTACTTTAATACATCCGGTTATCGTCAGACTGGCTGGGTAAGAGTAGACAGACAGTGGTATTACTTAAATGGTGATGGTGTAATGACTACCGGCTGGCAGCTTGTAGGAGGCCAGTGGTATTATATGAACGGAAGCGGTGAAATGCAGACCGGCTGGCAGGCAGTAGGCGGTAAATGGTACTATCTGGATCCAACGGGTGCAATGAAGACTGGCTGGCAGCAGTTAGGCGGCCAGTGGTATTATCTGAATGGCAGTGGTGAGATGACTACCGGCTGGCAGGCAGTAGGCGGCAGATGGTACTATATGGGTTCCAATGGTGTTATGTATGCAAATACCTGGACACCTGACGGACGATATGTAGATGGCTCCGGTGCCTGGGTACAGTAAGAATCAGCAGACAGCAGAAGGACCAAAAGAAACAGTGGTGATCCTGTCTTCTTTACGGGAATAGAGATAGACCTGATTGGAAAGACGGTCTTCGGCAACTACTTCTGTCTGGTTGATATGAGTCACCAGATGCCCCAGCTCATCATAAGATAGCGGGTCATCATCAGGAAGCAGAAGAACTTCATGAATGCTGGAGGGAAGGATCAGGATATCCCGGTCCATCCCTTCAGCAAAATTTTTTATAACATCTTTGTAAAGGATGCAGGCAGCGCCATTGATCCCATTCTGGTTGGTGAGAACATAAAAAGGAGTTTCCGGGAAAGCTGGCTGATGTTGCAGGTGTTTGGGATCAAGGGACTCCAGGATACAGGCCATGCTGGATATAACAGGAGGAAAAAGCCTGGGAGTGTTTAAAAGAGAGTCGTGGTAGAGATCATGGACTGTAACACCCCAGGTTTTCATATGGTGATCAGAAATAGCTGCGGTCATGATGCCGTTTTCATTTTCCTGTATGTACAGATAAAAGACAATGGCAAGATCCATCCAGGGAATATGAGGCATTGTTTTTAAAAGGGATTGATTGGAAGAAGCGTTGATCAGACGGAAAGCAATGTGGGAACGGAGAGAGTCATAGTCAGACAGGACCAGCTTGTTAAGAATGGGAGGCCAGCTGCTTTCGTAGTAGGCTGTGAGCAGCTTCTGGATGATCTCCTCCATTGAAGTTCCGTTTAAATACTGTTCATAACAGGAGTTCAGATAAATGGAAGGAGCAATGGTGCCGTTACCTTTTGCAATGCACAGACCGTCCAGGATAAGACCATTATTTTTCTGGACTTTCCGCAAGGTAAGGGAATATCCGTCTCCTAAAGCCTGTTCCATCTGTTCTTTTACTGTGTTGAGAAATGTGTCGTATACCAAAAGATATACCTCCTAAAAATAATATTTATGAAAACTGCCCAGGCAGATCCATAGCAAAATCATTTGTAAAAATAAAGTAGCCGGGATATAAAATAAGGAGTAAAATAATAGAAATAAGAATTATAAAAAATAAAATGAATGAAATTATGATGAGATTACAGATTGACAGATAATAGAAGATATATTGAAATATATGTAATCAGAATAAGGGATGGGGGAGGATTTGTCAAGGGAAAGACCGAAAAAGGGTAATAAAAAAATGCGTCTGAGAGGAATCGAACCTCCGCACGCGGCTCCGGAGGCCACTGCTCTATCCACTGAGCTACAAACGCATCTCTTGTATAATACTATATTTTCACTAAAACTTCAAGTATCAATTTGAAAAAGAAGTTCATTCAAAATTTATTACAATTTAGAGGAGAAAGATGAAAAAGAAAAGAATTATGGCAGCAGGACTTGCTGTTATCATGGCGTTTACAGGAACTGGATGTCAGAAAATTTTAAAGGGAGAACCAGCAGAGACAACGTCAAAGGAAAGCCAGGAAGCGGATGCAGCAACAAAAGAAAGTGTAAATGAAAGTGAAAGTGGTGCAGAAGAGTCAGAAAGCGGACCAGAGACGGAAGAAAATGCAGAGTCAAAAAAAACGAATGACGGTATGCCACAGATGTTACATCCCTATATCCATACAGACAGTGCAAATGGATATGCAGACAGTGCAGATGGCAGCGTTCAGGTAAGTTACAGTCTGAAAACAGGGGGACTTGTGTTAAGCGATGAGGAAGCGGCTGCTTATCCGAAGCTGAATCAGGCGCTGGCTTTGGAGTATGACACATTAAAAAAGAGTGCAGAAGAAGATCTGGAAAACCTGAAAACATCGGCAGAGGAGATGGTTGAATATGTACAGGAGGATAGTAATATGCAGCTGTCAGCTGTGTATACACCCGATATCCTTCGCGCAGATGAAAATGTGGTAAGCTACGAGCTGTTTTATTATGACTATTACGGCGGAGCCCATGGATACAATTCCTATACAGGTCTTACTTTTGATACAAAAACCGGGAAAAAGCTGGGTTTTTATGATGTGATCACAGATGAAGATAAGGTGAAATCCGGGATCGTACACGAACTAAAAGACAAGTATGCCAGCGAAGAAGGTCTGGTAGAGAACAGTACTCCTGAGGAAGATGCAGATGTATTTTTTGAATGTATCAATACACCACAGGACAATGGTGCTGTTGCCTGGAGTCTGGGGACAGACCGTCTGAATATTTGTCTTAAATTTTATATCTAATTTTCGATTATCCGCATAAACACTATACTTTCAAGTATTTTGAAGTATAGAAAAAACTCATTTTACCACGAATTTACCACGATTGAATGAGCCTTGATATGACCTATAAAATAACACCCAAAAGACATCATTACACCTAAATGGTGTCTTTTTAAAAAGCAGTCAATCCTAAAACTAACTGCTTTGTGTATATGGATATGAAATTGTAAACTAGAAGCTGTTTATTTTTTCTTTTTAGGTTTTGGCGTTGGTAGTTCATCATACATCACATCAAATAACCCCGTCAGAAAATCTTTATTATCAACTTCTTCCACCAATAACATTTCTTTGGCGTTTTCGTATGGAATTTCATAAGTAACTGTCGGCATATAAGAAATTGCAGACTTTGTTGGTTTTACAAGTAACCTATCATCATATATACCGCCAACGATTTTTCCACGATAATAAATAATAAATTCTCCCATCATTGCACGATATGTTATTTCTTGTAATTCTGATAATTGTTCTAAAACAAATTGTAAATAATCTTTACTTGAAGCCATTTCCAACCCTCCAATCTTGAATTTTATTATTCCAATGCTTTCTTTAAGTCCAGAACAAATTGCTTTTGTTGTTTTTTCAAATAGGTTTTTACAAAAGGTTTCATAAACCACTTTTTAGGTATCACATTTTCTGTAAAGTCTATTTGTGTTTCATTCCCTTTGTCTATAAAAACACCAATCCAATGACCTTTCATGTTGCTATTCTCCATATCAAATTCCCAGCGTTTATATGGTTCTGCAACGGTAACGGTAAATGTAGTAGCATATCCATTTTTTGTGTATTCAATAAATTGTTTGTCATTTATTATTTCTGTTTTGCTCAAATCACTTCGCCATGAGTTATATTTATCAACAGCTAAAACAATGTTCCAAACTTTTTGAATATCATTACTAATAATTGTATTTATATTTGAAATTGCCACTTTTTCATTTCCCCTTTTCAAACTGGAATTTGTCTTACAACAATTTATATATGCATAAAAAGCAATATATTTATGAAAACACCCTAAATCCAAAATCTACTCAATTCATTTTTCCTTACATAAAATGTTCTCGTATATTTCACTTCCTCACCAAGTGTTTCCCCTATCAAAACTTCAAAATCATTGATATCAAATTCTGGAAAGAATGTATCTCCATCTTCAATATTTAAATCTACTTCTGTGATATACATTTTATCTACTATTTGCAAAGCTTCCTTAAATAGTCCATATCCACCAGATATGTATACATCTCGTCCTTTAGCCAATAATAATGCATCTTCTAATGATTTAACTGAAACTAAATTATCTCCTTGATACTCTGTTGTGGTGGAAACAACAATATTCATTCTATTAGGCAACGGATGACCGATTTCTTCATAAGACTTTCGCCCCATAATAACCACATTACCCGTTGTTAACTCTCTAAATTGCTTTTGTTCTCCCTTTATTTTCCATGGTATATTACCATTCTTGCCTATAACATTATTCTTTGACCTCGCAACAATCAAACCTATCATCTATTTCATCCTCCATAATATGATGTCGTACCTGTGATTCCATCAAGTGCACCACATCTTAACAAACTCAAAATTATCTCGAACTAACCAGCTCGACAAATTCAAGTTTGTCGCTTTCTTCATATCCACATTATATCATTTTCATATCTGCACCACAATAAAATTTTATGCACCGATAATCTTACTGAACAGCTCTAACAAACACCATTTCATCACTCCAATCTGAAATTTAGGTATGAAAAAAGCAGTCAATCCTAAGACTAACTGCTTTGTGTATAGAGATATGAAATTGTGAAATAGAATTTGCCTATTTCAAATCAAAAAGAGAATTTTCATAGTCCTTTACATAGTATCGTATATTTTTACGCCCCTTTTGAATAATGGTATGTCCCTCTGCTTCTAATTTTTCTTTCTGTGCTTCAATACCATTTGGATATTTAGCATTTAATTCTCCGTTTGCTTTTAATGTTCTCCAATAGGGTGTTTCATCTTCGGAACGCTGATAACTCGCCCACGCTACAATAGAAACAAATATACCCGCTGTAATCGGCTCTGTAAAATCTGCACCACTCAATTTTGCAAAGTGTTCTCGTATTTTTCCAACCGTAATCACTTTACCATACGGAACTTTTTTCATTACTTTGTCATAGTCAATCGGGGGAGCAAAATACATTTTGTTTCCACCATATTTCTCAATACTTTTCTGGTCTATGATAATTTGAAATTTTGGCATATCCTTACTATCATGCAACATAGCATTAAAATCTTTTTTATCTTCATTTGCCATTTGTGCCACCTCCTACTTTAAGGATAGTCTGTTTCTTATTTCCATGCAATGAGGCTGTTTGAAAATTATTAACACTTTCAAATTTGTCGCTTTCTTCATATCCATATTATAACAGTTCCATATATCCGCCACAATAAAAATCAGCATACCCTTAGCATTTATGGAACAAAAATGCACACTTTTTCTTTCTTCCTCTTGATTACCCCACAACAGAAAAGAAAAAGCCCTGTCAAGAGCCTTGCCACCATTGGTGGTGCTTTGCACTCTTTACTGGGCTTTTTGTTTGCTGTATCTTCCATGCAAGAGGAAATTAAAGACCTCTGTTCCATTTCGCCTTTAGATAATCTTCATAGTCTGCTTCATTGAAGTCTACTTGTGGAGAAGTGTCGGGAATGTTGTTTCTGTTGTCTATATCCGCAAGCTGACGAAATATCCAATCATCATAAGGGTCATGGTATTTATACTCTTTGGGCTGTTCTCTGTATCGGTCTAACCCTCGCATTTCCTTATGTACTTTCATCATGCGTTCTATTTTTTGACGTTGTATCAACTGCTTGATTTCCATAAGTTCTTCTAACTCCGTAACCTCATTGGTAATGTAGTTATGGATATACTGTATGAGTTTGGTTTCCATGTAAAATCTGCATTCTTTTTCATCATTGAAAAATTCATTTTCAGACAGATAATCTAAGGAAACATTGAAGTCCTGTTCCCGTTTGATAATATCCATGATATATGGTTCGGTGTGGTCAATATACTTCCATTCTCCTGATAATAATTCATTGGGCGTTACTCCCAGCACGTCCATTATCTTTTCTAATGTGTCAAAGGTAGGATAATTCACACCCCGTTCAATCTTGGAAAGGCTCTGCATATTGATACCGATTTTATCCGCAAGTTCCTGTTGTTTCATTCCTCTGTGTTTTCTTATGGTCTGTATATTCTCTCCTAAGAAACTGATTTTCTTTTCGTAATGTTCCATAACTTAGTATAACCGCTCCTTTCGTTGCTTTTCTCGGTGTTTATAAGCATATCATACTTAATATTTATTAAAAAGTCAATCAAAACTTCTTGACAAGTAATTCTAATGGCGTTATTATCGTATTAGATAGGGTGATTAAGCACGCTAGGGTCAATCACACGCTTGAGTAAGCATAGAAAAGATGTA